>JAEEGH010002763.1_pt1 | contig 46923 bp, 22 predicted proteins | sample 9134181 | NCBI WGS metagenome assembly JAEEGH01 (sample SAMN16246544, study PRJNA631951) | gut metagenome | biome: gut microbiome; feature: rumen; material: DP-attached | host: Bos | place: Iran: Karaj | collected 2018-10
GCCTGGTCATCGCCGATTGCCTTCCACAACGAACGGAACGAGATGTTTGTCTTTGCCGGCGATGCTTCCGGCATCCTGCGCATCATACGTGGCAAGACGGGCGAGGTGGTATGCCAAAAGACCATTGGCACCAACTTTGAGTCGTCGCCTGTCGCCATCGGCAACACGGCAGTTGTCGGCTGCCGCGGCAGGAAGATCTATAAGTTTGTGATTGGACCCTCCTAAATCCTCCCTGTTTAGGGAGGACTTCTTAGGTTCTCCCCCTAACAGGGGGAGTTAGAGGGGGTCTATTTCATGTACTCTTCCCAGAACACCTCATCAACAAAAGGCTGCAGGCGTTGGGCCCAGATGGTATAGCCTGGCCGCGAAAGGTGCAACCCATCGACACTGAGGTAACGGATGAGCACGTTCTGCGCCTTTCCGCCACGTGCCGTAAAGAAGGGGAAGAGATTGATGAATGTGATGCCCTGTTCGTCACAATACTGCTGGAGCATGGCATTAACAACAGGAATATCGTCCGTGCGGCCCTGCAGGTTCTTCCAGCGACCAAAGCCCTCGTTAATGGGTAGCAGACTCTGTACGAACAGTTCTGTCTCGGGAGCACCGACGCGAATGGTGTCAATGACGCCTTTCACTTTGCGGAACACTTGTTCTGCCGTCAGATGGTGGCTCAGGTCATTCGTGCCGCACATCAGAAAGATGGCCTTGGGCTTCTTGGGCAATATCTGCACCAGGCGACTGGTAATGCCAAAGGCATCGTCACCCGAAATGCCACGGTTCACTATGTTTCTGTTACGCAGCAGCGAAGTCCAGTCACCGAAGTTAATGGCATTCTCCGTCAAGCTGTTGCCCAGCATGACGATTTTTGTGCTGTCAATATCGTCAAGCTGTTCAAACAACTCCACTCTTTCGTTGTAGTGCTGCGTGGAGCGGTAGGTGACACGTTGCGCAGACACAGATAAAGGCAAGAAGGCAAAAAGGTAAAAAAGTAAACAACACTTTACCACACCTATCACCTTTCTGTTTGTTCTTTCTGTCATTCTAACTTTCTTCATTTCTTCTTGTGTGTCTCTATATATCGGTGTACCCAGTCCACAAACGGCTGAGTCTTCTTGATGTTATATCGTATGCCGCCGGCCCATAACCGGCAGGCTTTATCAATATCGTTTTCCGGATTATATTTGGACATGATGAGCTTGAACATGGCTTTCGACTTCTCCACGCTGTAGCGGTCGTCCAGGGTGAAACGCTTGGAGCTGCCACGCTGCTTCAGGATGTCGTTACACTCGCGCACCAGGATAGGGGCAATCTGCATCACTCCCACATAGATGCCGCAGCGGGCACGGGGATTTCCCTTGCTCTCATGCCAGATAATGGCTTCCATCACGGGCTCCCAGTCGAATTCCTCGACAGCCGTAGTGTCCCTTTGCTGTCCCAGCATGGGGAGCGACAGCAACAGGGCAGTAATTGTCAATACTAGTTTGTGAATCATCGTCAATAGGGTTTTTAGTTTAGAACTGGAAATAAATAAACGGCTGGATGGTGCTGCTCTTGGTCTGGATAACCAGATAGATGACCACTACGAGGGTCAGGCAAGCCAGCACGACACCGCCTTTCTGAAGTAAGGCAATTGGTTTCTCCTTCCACGTCTTGGGAATAAAATGTGCCACATAGCCCAAGAGGATGAGCAGCATGACATAGGTATAGCCGCTGATGACACCCGGCAGCAGTTCCCAGTGCATGTTGAAGAGCATCTGCTGAATCATCAGCACGCTCTTGTCGAACGATACGTTACGGAAGAAGAGGAAGGTAAAGCAGACGAAGTGGAACGTCAGGAGGACGGCCCCTACTCGTCTGATGCCCTGAGAGAGATAATGCCTGTCGTGGTGCAGCACTTCCGTGCGCAGGAACTTATGACAGGCCAACGCAAGACCATGCATGCCACCCCATACCACGAAGTTGAGGCTGGCACCGTGCCACAGGCCGCCAATGAGCATGGTCACAATAAGATTGATATAGGTGCGGATTTTACCCTTGCGGTTTCCGCCCATCGAGATATAGATATAGTCGCGTATCCAGGTAGAGAACGACATGTGCCAGCGATGCCAGAACTCAGAGACGCTGGCGCTGATGTACGGCGTGTTGAAGTTCTGGGGGAAGCGGAATCCCAACAGCAGGGCAATACCGATGGCCATGTCGCTGTAGCCGCTGAAGTCACAGTATATCTGCAACGTATAGCCATAGATGCCCAACAGGTTCTCAACGCCCGAATAGAGGCTGGGATCATCGAACACACGATCGACAAAGTTCAGGCTGATATAGTCGCTGATGACACATTTCTTCACCAGTCCGATAGCCACGAACCAGACGCCCCGCGCCATCATCTCGCTGGTCACCTGCGGCACACGGCGAATCTGCGGCAGGAAGTCGCGGGCCCTGACAATAGGACCAGCCACCAACTGCGGGAAGAACGACACGTAGAAGGCATAGTCGAGGAATGAGCGGACTGGCTTCAGCTCACCACGGAAGATGTCAATGGTGTAGCTCAGACTCTGGAAGGTAAAGAAGCTGATGCCCACAGGCAGGAAGATGTCCCATGGCTGGAAGTTGTTGCCGATACAGTCGGCTATCATCTTGCCGAAGAAGTTGGTATATTTGAAATAGCCCAGTAGGCCCAGGTCAATCAACAGGCTCAAGAACAAGAGCCACTTGGAGGTGGTGTTCCGGTCGCCATATTTCTCGCGGCTTCTGTAGATTCCCCTCGCTAAGAAGTAGTCGCTGACGGTAACAACGGCCAACAAGAAGAAATAGAAGCCGCTGCTCTTATAGTAGAAGTAATAGGAGAAGAGCGTGACGAAGATGAGACGTGCCGTCAGTTTCTTTTCCAAAAGGAAATAAACCAACGTGAACCCCAGGAAGAGGAACAAAAACAGCGATGTACTGAAAATCAGCGGGTCATCACTGTGATACGTCAGTTGGTCTATCAGTCTCTCTATCACTAAATGTTTTAATGTTTAATGTTTAATCTTTAATGTTTAATGTTTAATGTTTAATGTCCCTGCTCCCTTCGGTAATTCTCCACGCCAGCCAATATCGACTGGTATATCTTCTCTGCCAGCACCTTGCCGCCCTTGTAGTTCAGGTGCGTATAGTCCTTTGCTGCCAAGCCTTGCTCAACGTATTTCTTCATGCTGTCGTTGCCACCCATAATCTGGTGAACATTCAAATATCCGACACCACACTCAGATGCCAAGACGCGCTGGAAACCTACCAGTTTCTCCACGCCCTTGAGGGTATGGAAGCCGCCGGCAGAACGCTGCACTCGGTCTGGCACACTGAACACCACGATGCTTGCCTGGGGAAATCCCTGCTTAAAGGCCTCGATGACCGACTTCATGCGGTTGATGTAGGCACGACACTGTGCATCGGTAGCCTTGTCATTCACGACATTAAGGCCAAACTGTAGAATAATCAGGTCGTAGGGGCGGTACTTGTTGATTTCCTTCATGGTTTTTACGGGAATCTTCGAAAGCATGAATCCCGGTGTTCCGCGCATGCTGTAGTTATCGAGCGCCACGCCCTTTACCCCGTCAAGTGCCACCCCATACAGGCGGGTCTTTGACGTAGCATTGGGGAATGTATAGTTCAGCTTGGTCATGTGAGCCTTGGTCTCCAGAATCTGTATCTCGCCCTTCGGCTCAAACTGGTGTTCACCCGTCGTCAGGCTGTCACCCGACGTTCTGACAGTAAGCTTGGCATCCGTGGCAAAGAAGAGCGTAGCCCGTTCCCAGCTGGCCACATGCGGCTTGTACTTGGTGGCCGACAAATTCATGGTCGCACCTGCCGAAGCATGATAGTAACGCTGGTTGAGCGCCTCTAAGTTGACATCAAAGGGCTTCTTCAGGATGCAGTTCTCCTTGATGTTCTTGAAACGGGCAGAGATGGTCGGCTTATTCGTACCCACACCGTTGCCGCAGTCAACCCATCCAGGGCCGCTGCCGCCGTACTTGGCCTGCAACACTTCGCGCAGGTCACAGGTCAGAATGTCACTCTCAATAAACGAGTCGCCAAAATAGGCAATGTTGATGCGACCGCCTTTCTTGGCATTGAGCAACTTGCTCCAGAAGTGGTTCATGCCGCCCGGTTTTCCTTCTGAGAAATCGTCGAAGAGCACCACTCCTGCCGGACGATACTTCGGAGGAGCAGGTTTCTTCACTTCTGCAACCACAGGCGCAGCAACGGCTGCCGAGTCTTCCTCTTCTTCGGGGAAGAGATCGGCAAGCATCTTCACTGGCCGGCTCTCCAAATCGTTGATGCTGAAAGTAGGCAGCAACCCCATCAGCAACAAGACAACGACGACGCCCAAGGTGAGCAGAAAAGTCTTTCCTGTTGAATTATTCATCTTAATAATACTTATAAGCGGCTGCAAAGGTAGTGAAAAGTTGAGAGTTGAGAGTTGAAAGTTGAGAGCTTTTTGCTGTCACTTAACCTTTTTTACCATAAAAAATCACTAATCACCACTCACCACTCACCTTTTTTTATTACCTTTGCGACATGAAACATAAGATATTAAGCATTTTACTGATGCTGGCATGCACCGTCAGCGTGTCTGCACAATACGACCTGCTCTCTGCCAAGAAAGGCGTCATCAAGGGCGGTTACGACTTCTGGGTATATACCCCGGACGACTATTACTTCAGTCAGGAATCCACAGCACTCATCATCTTTCTTCATGGTGCCAGTCTCTGCGGCCGCAACCTCAACCGCGTGTTGCGCTACGGTCCCATCGATGCCGTGAAGATGGGACGTTACATCCCAGCCCTCATCGTGGCCCCACAGAATCCTGGCGGCGCATGGAACCCCAAGAAGCTCAACGACATCCTGGAATGGATGGACAAGCACTATGCCTACAACAAAAGCCGCGTCTATGTGCTCGGCATGAGCCTTGGCGGCTATGGCACCCTGGACTTCGCTGGCACCTATCCCCATAAGATTGCCGCTGCCATTGCCCTGTGCGGAGGCAGCACACTCAAGGACTACCGCGGATTGGGCGAGCTACCCTTGTGGATTGCCCATGGCACAGCCGACCGTGCCGTCAGCGTACGTGAGTCACAGAAGGTGGTCGAGGGGATGCAGCGCTTAGGTGTCACCAGCCGTCTGCGCTTCGACTGGCTACAGGGAGCCTCCCATGGTGCCCTGGCCCGTTTCTTCTATACCAGCAAGACCTACGAATGGCTGTTCCGCCACACGCTCGACGATCCTTGGCGTCCCGTTGACAAGGAAGTGGATATCAAGCAGAACGACCTCAAGAACGTCTATAAAGACATTGAGCGGCGCACCGACCAGCTGGAGGTTGAACTCAACAGCCGAGACGTTGAACCGCTCAATGACGATGATGAGGAAGAAACCGATCCTAACGCACAAAGACCTTAATGGTCTTGTGGGCGCTTGTACTCTCCGCCTCGATAATGTATGAACCTTGCTGCAGCTGGAACTGGCAATTTGTGCCACAGTCGGCAGCCTGATATACTGATGCACCACTGACACTCACTGCTCGTACCTGAACGAGATTGTCAGTAGCAGTCACCGTTACTTGATTTCCGCGAACACTGACGATAATACCGTCGGTTGATTCGCTTACCCTGTCGCCTATCGACGTGCTGCTGGTCAGGTAGTAACGTCCGTAGTCGTTCGCCTGGATGGTGACGGTGCCGTCCTCGCCAACCTCCGTCGATTCACCCGTCAAGGCATCAAAGACGTAGAGGTCGTCTGTTACACCATCGAAGGTTACATCCACCATCTCATCACTGTTACAAGTGACACCGAAGCATACTTCTTGCAGGCTGCTCGTATGATTGATGGTGACTGCCTTACCCTCACTAACGGTATAAACCATAGGCACATCAGCCAGGTTAGAGTCGAACAACGTCTCTACATCATCACCGTCCTCTGTCCATACACTGGCAGAAGAACGTCCTGCTTCGTTCTGTGCGGTAAGCAACAGAGCAGGTGCCGGTGACGGTGTGATGCTATTACCATCTCTCATCATGGCAGGTGTGAAGACCACATTAGTTGCATTTGACTTGACCTTAACAAAGAACGACTGCATCGGAGCAATGGTTCCAGAAATCATTGGCGAACCGGTATTGTTGTTGGTGTAAGTCCAATAGCCTGTGCCTGACTCGAGGTTGGCAGCGTTCTCGCTTAGGAACGTAGCCATATCGATGGTACACAGATAAGGATTACCTACCAGCTGATAGTCCGATGGCGATGACTGGATATCGCTAACCTGAGCACTATACGTACCACTGCCGGCAGTACGTGCCGTTGTGCCATAGACCACGCCATGGGTGACACCATCGATATTAGGTGTGCCGTCGGTGAGCAGCTTGCCGGTCGTTGCCTTGCCAACAGTATGCGTCAGCTTGCCGTCAGCAGGTGACGTGTTGTCCCACTGATAATAGTCGTAAGAAGCATCAGCCTTAGGCAGACGGATAAGCGTCAATGCCGACTGGCTCTTCTTATGAGGACGGACGGCAAAGGCTGTCCACGTGCTATAAGGTACCTGCACATCATTATATACATGACTCCACTGGTTGAGCACTGTACTTACACCGCCAGGGATGTTGGCACTGTACTTCTCTGCACGGATGTCATTGGTCTTCGTATAGACAAACACACCTTCCTGCGTCCATCCCTTCTGATAGATAGGATAGAGCGTGCGGCTGTACTTGAAGCCTGCTGCATTAGCCGTTGTTGAGAAGTTGATAGGCTGGAAGGCCTCACTTATCTGACGGCCATTGGTGGTGGCATCGTCGGTAACAGGCACATACATATCACCAGCATAGGTATTCTGCAACGGTGTGGACATCAGTGTCCAGGTATTGCTTTGAAGCTCTTTCTCTACCCATACCTTCTCGTATGTCAGCCATTGCTGGTTCAGCAGCTCGGCTGCAGGCTTAAGGTAGAGCTCCTTCGCCCAGTTGCCATAGAACTTCTCGCAGTCGTAAATATTACCTGCAGTACTATGATCAACACAGGTCTTCTCTGTATAACGCACCATCAGGTCGTACTGGATGTTTGCCGTCGCACCTGTTCCCATGCTGCCATATACCTTCGTCGTTGCGTCATAGGTCAGATTGCTCAGGTTAGGAGCTCTCAGACCAGCAGGAATAGTAACATAGGTAAACTTCATTGGCACGTAGGTAGCAGGAGTAGTACTGATGGTGTTCAGCGTACCCTCACCGTTATTCTCGTAACCCTCGGTATGGGCAGCGGAAGCTGTATTGGTAGCAGTACCCTTGACACCTTTATACAACTCAGTACGTGTAGAACGCTTCCAGTTGGCATCGTTGTTCCAGTTGGTATTGCTGCCACCTGTCCACGTAACGAACTCCGGCACCACCTTCAACAGGAACTCAACGTTGCCTTCGCAGGCAGTGGGGTCGCCAGCATCCTTCACCTGGAAGAACATGCGATAGGCGAAGCCCTCATGGAACGTTGGTTTGGTAACATCCGTACCATGGAAGTTAACAGCGATATACATGTTACTGCTATTAATCGTCGTACTCTCGAAGGTTGCAATCTTATCCACATCAGCCGTTACACGTGAGTCGGTCGTCTGGTCAGTACCACCCTGATACTTCAGCAGGTCGAGGTCACCCTGAATGGTCAGTGTTCCTGCCTTTGCCGTTGCAGCATCATTGACCTTGAACGTATGAACAGGAATATGAAGGACGAAGTCACCGTTCTGCATATTGTTCAGCTGTTCCTTACCAACGCGAACTACACGTACCGCCTCTGGATAACCTGTCACATCCTCAAAGCCCAGCACCAACGTAGGAGCATTACCCGAAGCATCGACTTTGAAGATGAACTCCAATGGTGAACAGATGTGGAAATCACTCGTTCCATTGTTCACAACATCCTCTATTGGCAGTGCGGCAATATATGCCTTGCTGTCGGCATCGCCCTTAATGGTATGATTGAACGAAGAAGAAGCAGAGAGGAAGAGCTTGCCCTCATCAATAGCCTGCTGGATAACAGCAGCATAATTGGGATAAGCTGAAATGTAGTCAGCATGCACTGTGGTCTCAGTCTTGTAAGTGTCAGGACCACCACTACCCTCTTTTCCACGATAATGTTTCAATGCATCAGACAAGAGAACGGTATTATCACCTGTCAGCGAATAGGTATTGAACTCAGCCAATGTACCTAAGAAGTAGTCGAAGTGTACGCCGTCGTATGCTTTGAAACCTGATATCTCATCGTCGTCCGGCATGTTGAGCACCACATTCAGGTTGACAGTTGCCGTCTGGTCTGAACAGCTACCCGAAACGGTAGTCACGGACTCGTGCTCACCATTCTCCATCGTCAGGTACATCATCTTTGGCACGAAGATGGGACTATAGATAGCACAGGCATCAGTATTCTTAGCCCAAAGGGCTTCGTCATTTGGCTCACCTATCTCACCCATGTTATAGACAGACACATAATACTCTACACCTTGTTCAAGGTCAAAGCCACGGCTGGCCAATGAGAAATAAGTGATACCGTCGGTTCCAATAAAGTATCCACTGTTAGGCGTAGTAGCACCGAACGTTGCCTCTGTTGGAATAGTTGTCGGAACCGTATTAGGAATCGGTGTCACACCGTAAAGCTTACTATCGTTGTCATAGAGCGACGCATCGGTAAGGGCATTGCCGTTCTCGTCACAGATACGCCAATAGATATTCTGTCCCAGGTTACTCTTCACTGCCTCTGCATCAATATAGATATTCATCTTCACTGACTCTTCACCGCAGTTCACATCCTGCTGTCTTACCTTCAGCTTGGCATTGCTGGTGTAGAACTGCAACTGGTCAACGGCATAGTCGGCACCCTCGGTACCACGAGCATAGTTATCGATATCCACCTCATAGTGATCGACATTCGTCAGATCGACACTCGACGGAATGGCGATACGACCATACACCTGATACCACACACCTTTAGAATAACCTACCGCTGTGGTTGAAAGGCTAGCAGAGTGGAACGACACCACACGTACTTTAGTTCCATCATTCTTGACAGCATACACCGTTGACATCACCTGTGGATGAACTTCACCACTTGTCATATTGGCAATGACACCAGTGAAACAAAGCTCAGAGCCTGCACACAGGTCTGCCTCAAAATTCATCTTGGCGATGGTACGCGACTCGTCAGAAGCATCGACATAGAGGAACGAACCGTATTGTCCAGCAGCTCCCCTGCCGTCAAGGCCTAAACCATAGTTATAGGTATAGTCGTAGAGTTCGGTACCATCCCACCAATGATATTCGTAGCCTGAGCTGGGAATACCAGAACCATTCATTGACCTCAGCAGCATATACTCACCATGCAATGGCGAGATACCCATAAAGTCGTTGCCACCGCCAGCCCAGATACGACGTACGTCAGGATAACAGAAGCCATACTGTCCCTCGTACCACGGCAGTGGCTCAGTGGAGTGGTTATCGCTCTGAGATGCAATCGTAGAGGACAGTTCGGTACCACACATGCCGTCGAAGTCAACAGTTGCCTGTAGCGTCATGTGCTGACGCAGGTATGCCTCGGTACGTTCCAACGGCAGTTCGCTGACAGGATAAGCGGGAGCCTCAATGAGATTCACCTCATAATGTACTACTGGTGCCATACGGGTGTTGTTGCCTACATAGCCCACCAGGTGGAAACGCTGACCCGCCTGAGCCGTCACACTCTTGGAGCCACTGCCACTGATGGAGGTATAGGTGCCATTAAGAGCACTGACGAGGAAACGTGAGATACGTTGCGTCTCGGTTGTCCCGTTGAACTCCAGCTGGGTGTCATTGCGATAGATGCCCGTCTCGTCCTCCAAATAAGCATACCAGGCAATCTTGTCGCAACTCATAACCGAGCTGCCATTATTGATATAATAATAGTCGAGTTCGGAGAGTGACGCACGGATAGAGAACGACGTGCCGGTACCCTTCATGGCTACACTGATACGGCCATTGTCCTCAGCCAGTTGGAACATGTCAGGTCCTCCTGCTGCTAACTTTTCCTCACCCATCTGAATACTGGTGGCTATCACTGATGCCGGACGGATATTGAAGATATAACGGGTGCTCAGCGTAGGCTCGTGCATGAGGTACGGACGTTTCTTGCCGCTGAAGCCGTCACGTGTGTCATTGGCTGAGCCCTCATAGATACCGTCGTAGTACTTACTGACGTCACAGGCAATGGTCACTAACTCATTCAGACCGTTAGGATTAAATGTTACACCCACCAGGTTCTGAGTGGGCTTGATGCCGCCTACGCTGTTGTTCAGCATAAAGTAACCACGGCTGACGGTGGAGCCATTGTTCACCTCCTGCATGTCCTCTAAGTAGGTGCCTTCCTTTATCAGTCTGGTATGGTTAATGTCGGTAGTCCAGTCGTACCAACGGATGTAGGCTGTAGGCTCCAGGTTGTTACCTGCGCCATAATAGTATTGGAATGGCAGCTTCAGGTTGACGGGCGTGGTGCTGTTTGGATCGACATAAACGTCATATTCTACAGTATGTACACCCTGACGGATGTCCTCGCTGACAGCAACTTTCGTACCTGTGCTGTTATCCCATGAGTACTGCTGCACGGTAGCATTGATGCGGGCATCTTTGGTGTCGATGTCTGCACCGTTCCTGGTAACGTATGGACGTCCTGACTCACCCACGTCATGAACAAACTGGAAGTCGTGCTCGACGAAGAAGTTATAGATGTAGAGCATGTTCAGGTCGTCGGGCTCGTGGGTCAGCTTCTGGCCAGCAACGCCTCCATAACCATCGGGAATGTTTTCTATCGTCTGTCCCGTCAGGTCGTTGCTCATCACAATCATCAGGCGATAGTCCTCCCAACTGTCACTTGCCGACGGTTTTGTAACCTTTATATTTAATATATTGGCAGCGTCGTTTTCATTGCCGGGCTTTTGACTGGTAGCAGAGTTCCAGTAAAGGCCAAAGTCTTCTTCTTTCTTGTGTTTCCAATAATCACCGCCAACTGCTGTCAGGTAGTTTTCCGAATTAGGAATCTTCTCATAGTCACCACTATCATCACGCTTCGTCAGATACCAGCGTACATGGAAGTTGTTTGCCAATTCCACCAGACTGGAAGCTCCAAACTCTTTCTTAATCTTGTTGATATTCTCAGCAAGAGGGATGGTCACCTCTGTTACACTCTCATCAGATAACAAGATTTCTTTAGCATGCTGGAAGTAGTCGGTGGTCAGTGTGCCCGGGAAGGTGGAGCTTTCGCCGAACTTGATTGTATAGATGTAGTCATAGTCTGGCTCATAGACACCAGCAACAACTGGTGCACGACGTGGAGCAAATGCGCCGGTATGGCCAGACTCACCTGCATCAGCCGACAAAGCGATAACTACATGATAGAAGTTAAACTTATTAGCAGGAAGGGTCAGCTGAGCATCAGGCAGCGTCAGACCGCTTTCATTATAAAGGTAATAGCCATACTCCTTGGTAGTAAATCCAGTAGAACCAGGTACTGTCAGTTGTTCTGTGACTGTCGTCGGGTCTATGAGCGTACCATCACTCTTGGTCAGATAAACACGTGCATAGCGTGGCGTACCACCTACCTCAGCAGCGAAAGCCGTGACAGCATCGTTCAGAGGAACGGACATAGGACTGGCTGTAGGCGTGAGCGTCTCACCACCACGCTTGCCACCATCCTTCAACTCACCAGGCTGTACCTCATGATTGATATAGACAGTATAAGTGAAGGAGAGCAGATTCGTTTCGTCAACGGGTGACTGGTCGTCCTCGAAGAAACGGCACACAAAGCGTGTATGCTTCTCATTTAACTCACGGAAGGTCTTATTCTTCGGAGCAAAGAACACAGGTGCTGCCCAGTTGTTCCAGTTCGTACTCAGGTTAGCATTGTTCGTCACGGAGGCAGTGTTACCAGTTATGGTAAATGGGTCTCCATTGACATGAATCGTCCAGTAGTCGTTCACACGGCTGTTGCCTGCCATGAGATTCTGTATGCCATCATCGTCGATGACATACCACTGCATGGTGTAATGCGACGAATTGTTCTGGAGATAGTCGGCGCCTAAATTGTCTGTTGACTCAATATCGGGAGCAACAATCTGCATCGAGCCGGCACTCCACTCTACATTAGCTTCCACTGACTTGGCAGCAACGGGATACTTGAACCAATAGGTGGTCTTGCTGTCCCAGTCGGGCTCGCTGGTGACATGGTTGTCGCCATCGGTGACGGCAGCATCCATGGAGGTGACGACGACGATGTTGTACTGATCCAAGTCGGCAGCGTCGAGCGTCAGCGTCAAGGACTGTGAGGCTTCGAAATCCAGCGGACCGGCAACCACATAACGGTAGTAGCCAAGACTAACGTCGTAATCTTCGACGGTACTGAGCACAGCATCGGCATCTGGAGCCGACAGCTTACCTGTGGGGTCAACGGGTGTGCCATTACCATTAGCATCGGTAAGATAGAAGCGCGTGTATCTTGTTCCCGTATAGACAGGAACCGTTATCGTATGCGTGGTGGCGTCGGCTGTAGGCAGCAGCACGCGCTCGGTCGTTTCTGTCAACCCATTCTTCAATGAGCCCAGGAAGCCCTTATGGATAGAGAAGGTATAGCGTGCATTGGGATTACCCGTGCCTTCGTTGTTGGTGTAGATCTCGCAAATAATCTTGCAGTTGCTTACATCAGCGTATGTAACACCATTGGGAGCATAGACATTTGTGGTTACCCATGTTGCCAACTGTGAAGCCTCAATAGATGTAAAGTTAGACTGCGATGCCACATTATCTGTAACGGTGAAGGTGTTGGGCAGACCAATGGCCCATGACTCACCGATACGTGCAGAACCTAAAGCCAAAGGCTGCTTGACGTTGCTGCCATCCACCACATACCATTTGATGCACTGGCCAGTGGTCATCTCGTCTATCGACGTATTCCAGTCAGTGTCAAGGTCTGTCTCAGCAGAGGCATCAACAGCCAATGCCGCAGCATCCCACTTTATCGTCTTGTCGACCTCGTTGGTGGTGATGGTATAGTCGAAGGTATAGGTACGTTGCAGGTCCCACTTCGGCTCTTGTATCAGTGTAGAGCCGTTCAACAATGGGTCAGTCATCGTAGTGGAGAACAGACCTACCACCTTATATGTCTTATACGCATTGGGAACTGCAATAGTGACTGTAGGCGAAATGATGTTACCATTATTATATAGGTAGATACCACTCGTGGTCTTGCCGCAAGCCGTACCGCCACTGACGGACAGCACTGTACCCGGCTCAATGACATTGTTGTTCTTGTCCACCAGATAGAAACGTGCATACTTCGCATCCGAGGGCATGTCACCAAGCGTGAATGAAGTTTGTGAACGGTCAGGCACCGTCTGAGGCTTCACGTCCTCCACCATGCCAGTGTTCGGCTCATTCTCGAAGGATGGGATACGGAACACAAAGCGTGATGTCATCGTTGGCATACCACCATGATAGTCATCGGTTACCTGATACACTATCTCATAGTCGGAAGCACCTTGAATCGTTGCATAGGCCGACGGAGCATAAATCTGCAGGTAGCCAAGCATATTCTGTACGGCTTCCAACTTGTCTTTATTATTATCAGCTGCGGTGAGATGACCGGCATAAATATAGTTTTGATTTAACGTAGCACCATAATCGTTACCATTTTGATAATCAGCCCACCAGTATCCTACGTATGCACTCCAGACGTCTGCGCTTTGTGTATTGCCTTTCTGCAACGTCTGAATAGCACGAGTTTTTTTGTCGCGAACACTCCAGTCTGCATGCCACACATCCTTCATCTCATCTTCAGTCTTGCCGAAATAGTCCAACACCATCTGATGGATATTCAGTTGTATGTATGGATTTGCCAATTGGTCAGAAGGCAGTGTAGTAACTTTTGTGAATGAATAGGTATATTGCACATTCCACTGTGGCTCTGTCTCCACCACATTGCCTGTTGCAGCGGCAGCTGCATCGGTAGAGAAAATACAAACCACGCGGTAGTCAGCATAGTCAGCACCATTGACTGTTACAGAGAGACCACTGAGGTCCAAGTCGTTGCCACTATTATAAAGGTAGTATCCTTGTGTAGGCTTGGAAGTCTGCTGCGGTGCCGGCGAAACACCAGTAATGGTCAGCTTGCCCGCAGGGTCAACAGCTTTTCCACCTTTCATCAGAATGAAACGTGCATACTTAGGTGTACCACTTCCTACCAACTCCAGTGCTCTGGTGAATTCAACTTCCGCAGAAGTCGTCTCCGTCTCTACATAGTCTTTCAGATAGACGCCTTTCCGTCCGCCAACCTTCAGTTCGCTCTCAAAGTTGTCAGGAGCCTCCATGTGGAAGACGTACTTTAATTGAAAAGTGGGTTCTTTCCAAATCTCCGTAGCATTCTTCATTGTGGGAGCATTAGCTGACATCACGCAGACAACTTCATAGTTGGCATTAGGACTACTCCAAGTGACACCTCCTAAAGCTAATTGTCTAACATCATCAACTTGATATCCACTACTCCATGAAAGTCCATTTCCATCTGTTGTTATAAGTTCGGAATTCCATATTAATCCCTGATTTGCTAAATACGAATAATAAGATGACTTTCCATTATACTCCGACAAATAGGAAAAGGGAGTTGAAACAAAATCTACTACCTCGTGAGTTGAAGTGTTGCGCAAATACCAACGACAATAGAAATGATAAAGGTTATTCCCCAATGTCGATATAATCTCATTACTCTTGGTTGACCACAAGTCTAATAGTAAAGGACTTGCAGTATTTGCAACATCTATCTGAATTTCTGTTGCAGGTTCTGTTCCTCTTGTAAAAGTCAATTCATCAGGAGTCTTAACATCAAAGACATACATGGTTTTTAATGTTGGCTCTGTAGGAGAAGCATTTGTCTCATCAGAAAATACTGCTATTATCTTCTTACCAGACCAATCTGATTCACTTGGTGCTGTTATCTGCATATTCAGTACATCCCTAAGCCCTGAATAATCACCAACTTGAGTGTAGCTTTTATTCCAATATACATAACCATATTTACCTTCTTTTATACCTGTTGTCCATCCGTTATTATCATATGGAGCAAAAGACCAACCACTTGCTGAGCAATCGACATTGTTATTTTCTGCATCAGCAATAAACCATCTTGCATATTTTAAATTATAACTCAAATCTTGCATTATTTGAGTTGCATGATCATTCAAATGGATTTTACATATTGTACCATCAGCCACTGCAACATCCTCGTAAACATTGCTTGTCGGCAATGCCGCAGGCTCAAACGTCTGTCCCCACGCACTTCCCACACTCATGAACATCATGAGCATAAAGAATATGGCCTGGCGGGCGAAGGCTGCCGGGTTTATAACTGTGTTAGTATGTTTTGACGTACTATACTTTCTTAACTCTTTTGACTTCATCAATATTGATTTCATCATGGCTTGCTTAGTATTTTGTTTGTTTGTATTCAGGGTTTTATGTAGTTTCCTACTATTGTTTTCTTCCAGTATTCGCATTTGCACTGCTTCCTGCTGCGCATCATCAATGATGGTGCGTATGTCACTAATGACCTGTTTAACAGCAGTCATAGTTTTTTTAGTGTTGTCGTCAGTCAAATTTACAGACTCTTTCATTTGTCTTTTGCCGTTTGTTCGTTATTACCCTACGTTCTATATCTGCCCCAGCAACTGCGTTACAGTTATGTCGCTCATCTTCATGATGGCAAACAATTTTGACGGAACTGTGTACTTCGTTTGGATTAGTGTTAAATATAGTGAAACCCCGACAGACAAAGCTGACGGGGAGAGAGCTGTAACGTTACTTCCAGTGAGGCAGTCGTGGCGCTGGAGCTAAACCAGGAGCCCGGTAGAGCATCTGGTCGCTTGAGAGCGTCATATAGAAACGATATATCATATCGCGACGGTAGGTACCGCCAACGTAGAGCTTAATCTTCATCTCATGATAGATCTTCTGGTCTGCTGCTAATGCAGCGCCTGGGTCGGCAATGTAACCGAAGATGAACGGCTGGTAGTCCTTGGAGACGTCTGGTCTCCACTGTGGACCTGCAACACCGTCGTTCGCATACCATACAGGTATGCCTCCTGCATCGTCAGCATCGGCTGTGGCCGTCTCTTCACGATAGAAGAGGTCATAGTTGCCTGTTGGCTGAGCGGTTCCATCTTTCACATCGTAAGTTGACCATGTGCCTGCCCAGTCGGTATTGAGTGTCCAGTAGTCGCCCGAACCCACATTAAACTTAACATCGGTAGTATTTCCTTTCGTCACTCGGGGCAACAGGTGGAAATGTCCGTAGTCGTGGAAAGTGAAGTTATAGATGTGATTGACGTTATCTATCTCGCTGACGCTGACAGGATAGACGCCAATGGGAGGAAAGTCATAGGGAATAATCTCAAGTTTATAGTCATCAAGAATGATGGGGATGATGCGGTAGTCGTTACGGGCAATGTAGTCCCATTTGTCATCGTCTGCTGTCGTGGCACCCTTGTTGTCAATGAGTGCGTAGCGATATTCGTTGGTGTTAGTTGCATCACCCAGACCGATGGTCAGATAGAACACGGTAGGTTTCTTACACTCGTTGATGTAGAACGTCACCTCGCGGGTGTCATTGTTTGCCAGCGCCGTGGTGGTAGCCATGTTGGGAACGTTCAGTTCTATGGTGGTAGGTGTGCCGTTCAAGTTGGGTTGCAGATCACCATGCAGCGTCACATCCATATTGTCCTTTCCGTCTGTCGAAGTCCACTTAGGCAACAGCTTGAGGTTGTTGGCCTCATTTTTGGTGACATTACTGATGGTGGCGTACTTGATGTGTTGCGGTGCACCTGTCTCGTTCTTGATGCTGAGCTTTATCTTTGCCAACAAACGGACGACGATGAGGTCTTTCTCTGTTTCAGTGGCGGCGATGGTCTGCACGTTGCTCATGGGGATGCCCTTTTCGCCGTAGCCGTTATCAGCGGCAGTGGGGTCGAAGCCATTGCCGTTGATGGTAGCTGTCTTGTTGGCAGCGTTTGCTTGAGTTATCGTGCCGCTGACAGCAAGTGCTGTTGGCGTTGCCCCTATTGCGGGAACAGTGCCTGCAGTAAGCCCCAACAGGTTGCATACGTTTTCAACGCTGATGTTGGCAAAGCTATAAGCCACATAGGCACCTTTAGTTACTTCGCCAATTTCGTCGATTTCCTGTTCTGCACCGGCAGCAGGGCGACAAGCCCAACTCTTCTGCACCACACCGGCCTCGTTCGTGAGGATGACTACCCAGAGGTTCATCATCTCTTCATCTAAGCCGTTGTCGTCTTTCCATTCTACCGTTCTGCCACGTGTCTCGTTTTGTGTAGCGATGCGGAGGGTGAGGAGTCCTCCGTTATAGGAAGGGGAGCCTCCTTCGGCACTGTCGTCTGACGTACAACCTGCAACGACAGCTACCAGGGCTGCAAGCGTAATGATACAAGTGTGACTGAAATTCTTCATTTCTTCATAAAAATTACTTCATGTTCAAACCTGTCACACAGTTCTTCCAACTTCATGGAAATAACCAAGCATGACAGCATACTTATGTATATAGCTAATAATTTTGCCTGCAAAGTTAAGCATTTTTATTGAAAAAAGAATAGGAAGGTTGCATTTTTTTCAATTTAACAAGAAAAAAATGTTGCCAACATGTTAAATATACACCTTTAAAAAACTGCCCTCACCTTGCAGTGGGGGCAGTTTTTATCTTGAGTAACAATACTATGTTACGCGTTACATGCGACTGACAATCTGTACGTCATCTCACTATGACCTTCATGACTTTTCGGTCGTTTTCTGTTGCGGCCGTTATCAGATAGACACCAGCCTTTGGCACGTCGAAGCTGTATTCCGGGGCTTGCGGGCTGGCCATGTGTACCTGACTGCCGCCAACATCATAGCAGCTCACGCTGAGGATGGGTTCTGCAGTTGACGCTATCACCTTCACCGTCAGACCGCGTGAGAGGATGCGCAGATGCGTCTCGGCGGCGGCTTCCTCCTGAATGAGGCTGCTCACCAGATAGTAGCGGTTCTGAGTCTGACCGCTCACCGTCAGCTGCATGCCAGACGCCAGAGGCGTCAGCTTACGCTCTACGGCATCATAGAAGGACACTGAGTCACCCAGCAGCTCTACACCGTTAAACGTCAGCGTACAGGGGGCATCGCTCGCTGACTCCACACCAAGAGGAAGGCAGCGGAAGTCGCGGATGCTGTTGATGCTCGTGGCCAAGCGTCCGCAGAGTGTATATACCGTCGGCACATTCTTCTGGTCAGAAGTGATGAACGTCTCGGTATCCTCCGAAGGCAGGAAGTCGTTGCTGGCTCCGTCACGCTTCATCACCAGTGCACTGCTCCAGTTGTTGCCGCGCTGTGCCGTGATAACAAGACCCAGGTCTAATGCATTGATGCTACGAGTGGGAGCTTGCAGCGGGAACTCATGACCCTCGGTAGTATCCTGCACATAGTTGTAGAGTGTTACATCTTCCGAAACGTCAACAAGAACAGGTATCCTATTGCCATCAGCGTCCAAGACATATTCACCAGCACTATTCGTTTCATATACAGGCACCATGACAACCTGTTCTGTCTCTGGTATTCCGTCTCCGTCGGTATCAACCAATATCGTTTCGTCTTCATCAGTCTCAGTATCAGGAATACCGTCATCGTCGGTATCAATCATCTTTTTCAGCGCCTTCATTTGCTGGGCTTGTCCGACAACCACATTAAAGGTTCGGCTTCCGCTCTCCACACCATAGCGTGACTGAGCCTGCATATTGCTGGTAAATTTAATGTCAACGGTCTTAACGGGCTCTGTCGGAGGCGTTGCAGGAGCAACTGCCTGCACGAAGAATCCCTGTCCAGGAGCCACGATGCCATCGGCAGCGGCAAAGTCACAGGTCGTTTCGTCATTTGGATCACCATCGGTGACAACAGCAACGGTAGGTGTTACCCATCCAGTGGTAGCCCACTGTACCAGTTGCTGACCTCCAGCTTTGAGCAGCCAATACTTCTTCTCCAAGCCTGGGTTCTCTTCAAAGAACTTCTCCATGTCAAGGCCGCAGGAGAACGGGTTCTCAACGAGATAGAAGCCTAAGTCGGAGACGCCAACGGGAACTTTCTCAGTATGGTACGTGTTACTGAGACTGCCCATCATCGTTGCCAGTGCAGTTTCCTTGATGGGTATGCGAGTATAGGTACGCTTATCACCATATATGCTGGCCTCAGCTTCCGTCTTCTGAGTGGTTGCTGGCAGCAGCAGGTCGGTCTTCAGACGACCACGATTCTTGGCGCGATTGAGAGCATCTCTTACACTGCTGAGATCCGTGTCAGTTCCTCCGTCAACAGCACCAGTCTCAGAGAACCTGTAATAATCATACATGGTGTCCTCCTTAGGCAGACGGATGATCGACTTACCATTGCTTTGGTCGTTGTTCTTCAGGTGGTTCATCACCATCACCGAGAAACCGCCCTTGGTGTAATCGACGGTGGCATCGTTATAGGTGTTGCTCCAGATGCCCTGAATAGCCACGTTGGCCTTGTTGCCGCCCAAAGGCTTATAGCCTAAGCGGTCGAGGTAATCGTCGGCACCCGCCGTATTCCAGGAACCTGTACTCCAAATGCCCTGATCCGCAGAGCCAAGTACAGCATTAGCATCCTCGTCATCGGGGTTGTCACCCGTATTATACGTAGATCCAACTTCATAGAGCACGGTCTTAGCCTTGTCCCAGCTGCGCTGATAGATGGCAGGGCTGTAGCGGTCGTATCCCTCACCGAAGGTGACGGGGTCGTAATACGTGGTCTTCTGCTGGGCAGTACCCGTGGGTGCATACCACTCACCGGCTATCGTGCCTTGGAGGGGCGAGCCGAGCAGATACCAACGCTTATTGTCCAGCTTATACTCTACCCATGCCGAGTTGTAGTTCAACAGGTGGGCGTTTCTCACCTCCGTACCAGGCTGGAAGACTATCTCGTCGCAGCTGTTGATCTGATACATCTCGGCAATAAGGTCATTTGGACGACTTGACATGCCTCGGTCAGGATCCACACCGTAGGTATCATTCCACATGTCATATCTGCGAGCCTGCATGTCGAACTTCAAAATTGGCGTCGAGGTGTCACGCAGATTGGGGAACGGCTCATTAGTGAACTTGTGTTGGGTATCGTCTGGATTATAGTCAAGGGCGTCGTAGAGTACGGGAGCATTTCCCCACTCGTCGCTCATCATCAGCACGTGCGTACAGTAAAGCGGTGCAAAACCCTTGCGGAACACGCGGTCCTTAGGAGTACGGTAGTTCCAGGCATTGGTCTTATAGCCATTCAGCGGAGAATCGGCAGTAGCTGCACCTACATACAACTCATCCTGATTCAATCCGCTGTTAGCGGGGTTACCGTCCGCACGGCGCCAATTCTCGTCATTGTTCCAGTCGGGAACATCATTGCCTGCAGCACCTGTCCACACCTCGTAGTCGGGTACAATCTTCAGGTTGATGAGTATCGTACCGTCACAGGTGTTCACATCGCCCTCCTCCTTGAACGGCAGGCTCAGCGTATAATTGTAGCCTTCGCGCACCTCGAAGTTCTCGGTGAAATAGACACAGAGACGGTTCACGTCATTCTGGTCTTCGAGGTTAATACTTGTATCTTCCGTTTCTCCTTGGGTATTGATGGCTTCCAACTGTACAATCCTTCCGACAACAGGCAGTGAACCTGTCTTGCTCATAGACGTGTAAATCTGCTTGTCCCACGTCGGGTCATTGGAAGAAGCCAGATAGATATTGTCATCATCCGCCTTCTTAATAACGCCATCGGCAGTCTGAGTCATGGCATTACGAATAGGCAGCCAGAGATAATTGACTGCTTCACTGATTTCTCCTTCTGAGTCCTCTTCCACCGTATTCTTGACCGTTTCAAACTGGGCAGCCTTGGCCAAGCGGATACTCAGCACGGGGTCAGTACCCTCCGGGAAGTCATAATCGTAGGTATCGAAGCCATGCTCATGGGGCACGAAGCCGGTCTTCAGCGTCGGAGCCTTCTGGCCCACCTTGATGCGAATGCCCTGTGGCTCGTCGCAGAAATAAGATACGTACTCATTCTTCTTCGGGTTCAGCGCCTGGTTAAACATTGCATCGTGGATGGGGCAGGCCACCAAGTAGAAGTAAGGATCATCGGTTCCTGCCGGCTCTGCCGGAATACTGACTGACTTCTGGTGCAGTACCAACTCGCCGGCATCGACTAAGCTCTGCAGATAGTCAAGCATGGGCTGCGTGAGCTCACCTTTAGGCTTCAGTCCGTCCAGAGAATTGACGTCCCAATAATTGGCACGTAAGGTTGCCAGGGCATTGTCGAGCTTAATGCCACTGCCGTTGTTCTGCGTATGATAGTTTGCCAAGGTTGCCTTCGTAGTGGAGTTGCCTAACCACCAGTCGAAGTTGAGGTCTTTCATATCTACCTCTTTGCCATCTAAGGTGTAGCCCTTCAGGTCAAGGAGTATCGTAGGTATCTGGCCTTCACAAACCACATAGTTGTCTGTTCCCTCAGTGGATTCCAGGCCCAGCACATGGTAAGGAGGTGCTATACGGAACACGCTGGCCTTACTACATTCTGAAAGGATATTGAAGTAACCATAAACATCATTGGAATCAGTAATAGGGGAATTCGTCGGTATAATATAATAGTCCGTATCTGTCTTCCAAGGCAGTCCCGGGTAGTTGCCGTTGAAGATGAGATATTGTTCATCATCATCTGTAGCAGTGGTTCCCTTTGTCTCTGTATAGCGGAAGATAGCTCCCAGCTTGTTCACCGCATTTTCAAACGAGTATTCGGGCTGTACAGCATCATCCTCAAAGGTGGTGCTCCAATCGAAATACATGATGCCGGCTCCTTGATTTGCAGACGGATTGGTTGGATTCCATTTCCAGATGGCTTTGTTACCTAACAGAGCGGCATCAAAGGCTGCTTTGTAGTCAGCGTCTTCACTGTTAAGAAGATATTTGCCTTCCTTAATAGTCTGTGCCAAAGCATCGATGTCTTCATAAACCGTTGAAAGATTCTTCCTGGTCCATAATTCATTCAGGAATATGTCCTTCTCAAGGAAGACAAAGCCCACTGAAGTAGTAGCTGCAGAACTCTTCAGCTTATTGTAATCCACTTTCAGGTTCAGCAGGCGCATTTCCGTCTTGGGATTTCCATGCTCATCGAGAGTGACACAGAGCGGTGTATTGATTTCCGGTTCCACTTCAGGCACGATGGTATAGACCTCTACGTTATCGAGCATGAAGTCACCACCGTTTGAGCTTACGCAGTTGTTGTTGACCTCCAACCAATAGCGCTCATACTTCTGGTCGGTAGAGAACTGAAAGTAGAACTGCTGCCATACCACATGAGTGGCATTGTTGCCGTTACCGTCAATACCAGCTCCGTTCAACGCAACGATATCTGGCTCACCTTCACCTACGTTTCCATAGCCATTGTCTAACTCATAGATCTGACCCGGGCAGAAGCGGTAGATGGTATTGCTGTTGCCATAAACGTCTTCGCCCTTAATAGTAATTGTAATACTACCCGGGCAACGGTCATCGTTCTGAATCTTGTTAGAACCTGAAATCCAGCCCGAACACATCAACTGGTCAGAGGCACAGAATTCACCCTCGAAGTCAACGGCACAGATGTCACCCGGCTGCTCAGAGGCATCAATATACATAAAGGCTTTCTGCATACCTGGGTCAGCATCAATGTTATAGCCATGAACTGCATCATCGGCAGGCAAAACAATCTTGTTATTACCCCAAATCGTATTCTTTTGTGTCACGATGGCGTATGAACCCCAGTTACAGCCATCACCGTCAAACGCATAGTTGGTATGGCCGTAAGTCAGGGGAACAGGACTGGAGTTATTGATGGTGGCCGGTCTTGTTTTCTCAACCCAATTTTCATTTTCTTTGACCCAGTAATGTAATATTCCTGTTTCATCAATATCTTGGTCAACTCCGTCATGACGAGAATCGCTGTTGGGGTAATGATAGGTTTCTCCCGTAGGATAGTCGAACGTAACCTTGGCGATGGGGTGGCCCGCTCTTGCCCTCAGTTGGTTGGGGTCACGGAAAGTTCCTTTTACTTGATTCTGACCATTTGCATAAGAGGTACCGTTGTTCAGCCTTGTCCATGGACGGGTAGCCATATTTGCATCGAAGAAGATGGTGTATTGGGCTAATTGGTACCTTGTTCCATTGTTGTTCAGATATACCCTGATATAAGCGGGATTATCGAGTCCACAATTCTCCACAATACCACTCTCAGGATACCTGAATACAATAAAGCGGCTGTTGCCATACTCATGCTTGATATTCGGCGACAACAAGTCATAGTAGTAGAAGCACTGATAATTTGATTCGGTTGGGTCGTCTTCACCATAACCTCTCAGAGCAGTCTCACCAAGTTCGGCGTTGTAGCCACCCCTTCTGATTCCCGTATTTCCTGGTATAATCTCCACTTCTATTTTGCCTTCTGTGTTGCTATTGACAGCTGACACCAAGTGCTCGTCCAAGTAATCATTGAGCGCATCATCACTCAGATTGAGTGATGCCAGATAGTTGTCATCGATTAATCGGGAATCGTCATAGACCCAATAGTCAGAAAAGACGTGGCGTACAGGGATGAACTCTCCGCGATAACCCACCTTCTTGAATTTGGTGTAGGGCACCTGCGTTCTACCAAAGTGGAAAGTTTTCTCCTCTAACCACTTGTCGCTGCCTTTAGGACATGCCGTCAGTTTCTTGGCCATTTCCTTGGCATCGTTCATGTGGAAGAGATAGCGCATGGTGAGTGAAGGCTCTCTCAAGTCGCCATCTAAATGGTCGGTCTCATTCAAATACTGCAAGTCACTGTAACGCGACACATCCACTGCCACTGTGAAGCTCTCACCGTCGGAGTTGGTGAAGTTAAACCGGCGCTGTTCGTTGCGCGCCATACCGCCATCAGGAATAGCCGTATAGGTTTCTGTATCAGCATCGTATGTCCTCCAGTCAAGCTTCTGACCTGTGACCATACCATTGTTGTAAAGGAAATACTGCACATTACCATCGTCACGGGTGTCTAAGCTGACATGTGCCTTCAGGTTGTCAAGGTCCATCTGCTCATCGACTTCACCGTAGTGGAAGAACCGCTGGAAGTAGATATGGTCGTTGTTACGGTTTAGCACCGTGGGGAATTCAATCACCCTTGAGTCGCCCATCTTCACGTAATGGGTAATCTCGAAGTGATTCGTCTTCTGCCTAAACCCGTCTAAATCACCCGAAGTCGTCTCCCATTCCGGATCATCATTGAAAGCCAGTCCTTGCTTCTTGAGTCCCTCCTGGTTAGTTATAGCGCTGGCATACGCCCTCAGGTATGATTCCTTGTGCCTCACATAGTGGTTAACACGAATCTCCTTGGGAACAGGGTTGATGAAGTACCACGTCAAGGCGAAGTCCGTCCAGAATTTCTCGTTAGTGTTAATCTCAGCACCTTCCGGGTTATTGGGTTCAGTCACTCCTGTTCCTCCAGGTTTGAGGTATCTCCCGTTAGGATCTTTCAGACGGAAATGCAAGTAGTCATCCACCATCTCTAACTGCCACAGATCGTAATCCGACTCATCTGCTGGTAAAGGACTGGATCCACCATTGTGATCAATCATATTATCGCCCCACTTCACCAAAACCTGGAAGAAGTCATCCTTGTTGGGCACAGGCACTTCCACGGGGTAGAACGCAGCATACCAATGGTTACCAGCATCGTCGTTCCTCTGCATGACCGGATAGCCATCACCATTTGAATGGTTCAGGTAAAGGGGAGAGGAGTTGTTGACCTGATTCTGGTTGACCAATTCAACATCATTTATTATACCGCTGTTGCCCCAACCAATCTTGATGGCATTGAGGTGAACATAGCCCGCATCATTTTTAATATCAGTCAAATCGAGTTCCACTTTACCGTCATTGCCAATGGTAAGAGCACGCTCGGTGAGAGGACCGTCATTACTCTCCTGACGGTTCATCAGCACACGTACAACCATACCCGGCGTGCCCTTGATAATCATCGTGGTATAACCGGTCAAATTGGCGTATCTTACGAAATCCACGCCACCCGTTCCTGCCACAACATCACCACTATTGAGCTGTTGGCCGAGTTGGAAAAAGAAATCGACATTACCGTGTTGATTGTCTATTTCTGCATCAGCACCGTAGCCATTCCAATGATAGAACATGTCTGGAGATAATGCCGCCGTCTGGTACTGCACATTCTGCACGAGGGTGTAACGGCTGGCAACGGGGTCGACCAGGGAATACTGGCCATGCGTTTCATCCTTCGGTCCCAATACCGCAAAAGCCGCAGCATAGGGGTCGGAGAGATCGCAGTTCAAGTATTCATTACTGTCGTACTTCTTGATATAGAATTTCCCGTCGGCCGAAGCCTCCTCCAGTTGCCAAAGGCCATCCTGATGGTATGCGGCAATGGTAGGTAGCGTAGGCAAAGGTTTGTCTGGCGGAATAATGGAGCGCCGAGATGACACAGCTGAACCGGAAGTAGGAACAGTCAGCTTGATATTGTCGAAATAATAAATTGTATTCGGGTCGGTGCTTCTCTCTCTCCAAAGATTGAAGGCGATGGTCTGGAAGCTGTTGCCCTTGTTATCATCTCTTCCATATCCCATATTATGGGTGACCTCAATGTCTGCTGAGTAGGTCTGCCAATCCGTGGTGAAATTTAAGTTACCAAGCATTGCCCAATCAATATAATTACCTGCTTCAGCATGAGCTTGTGTGGGAACAGTGGCATTTCTACTGGCCTTATAGTCAAACTCCAAATGGAACGTCGTGCCTTCAGGAATCACCTCGTCTGCGCTGATAAAGAACTGGGTGTCCCAATCCTGAGGATCATCCTTACCCCGAGCTGTAATCTGGATACCCCGACTGCTATTATTACCTGCACCATCGGTGATGGAGGCTACTAATGGGTCATTATGATCTGGGTCACCAAAATAGAAGCTACTCGCGTCGGCACCTTCCAAAGAACCGTTCGTGACGGCACTTGCCATAACAGTAGAACCAGCATCGACATCGGAATAAGTGAGATAATGGCGAATGGTAGAGACGCTAGGGTCACTGTTATCGGCACCATCTTGTCTATAATAAATAATGTATGCTGCGTTGCTCTTCAGCTTGACAATTCGCATGTGACCAGAATATTTTTGGGAATCTCTACCATCCCCATAAGGAAAATCTGCCCACTCGGCATTATTATTGCGATACAATACATGGTCACTAGCAGCTCTTTTAATATAATAACCACCATTAAATTGCCCAAATGTAAACACGATAGCATCTTCACTATTGACAACACCTCCGTATCTATCTTGATTATTAAATCTACCAAAGCCTAAGTAGTTGCCATCTTTACACTTCAGCTTAAATTGACCATTACCTGCAGACTCAAGTGTCCACAAACGATTATTTGAAGGCAGAAAATCAGATGCCAAAGCTTTCTTGCTCACCCCACAATCATTCAAATAGCTTATCGGTCCATTATAATAAAACTGAATATAATAATATTCACCGTTCCCGATAACCGAGTTAGGGTCTTCTATTGTTTCAAAGGCATTGGGCATTTCTGCGAGCTGTTCCGGAGTCTGCGCCTGTACCTGTGGTATGTTTACGAAAGCTATTGCACCGAACAGCAGGGCTGTGCGGAGTAGGTTTAAGGTACATTTAAAAAGCTGTTTCATTATCATCGCTTTATCTAGTTTTTTGTCGTTTCATATTTATATATAAATCCCCGGCAGCGGGCTGCAGAGGACATTGGTTTCGTTAGTATGTTGCACAATCCTTTATCGCATGGACGGTTTGATGACCACATGCCACTGTGAAGTCGGGCCAGCGTGTCTTCGTTACTCACGACGATATATTCACCATCGTACCACCAAAATTGGTGGCCTTGTACCACTAAATCGGGTTATACTGGATTGTGCTTCAATATTTCAAAGAACGCTTTAAGCGAATGGACAGTGCCCGCAGCGGGCACTGTATTTATTTATCTAATACGATATTAAACGTGAAGCTGTAAGAGTATGAATCAAGTTTTACATTTACGGTAATCGTTGCCATGTAATTACCTGCAGGAAGGTTGTTATTCAGTTCGCCTATAATGCATCTGTTGACACTATCGTAGGCGAAGGGAGTAGTAATCATGTTTTCGCTACCCGTCCTGGTTACAACGTCAATGGTAACATCCGTAATGATCGGGTCACCGAAGCCACGCCAAGAAGTATCGCCATATTTCTTGACGAAAGGCTGCAGGGCAATCATGCCGCCTGTGCTGAAGGTTGCGGTCAGGGCATCACTGCTGAGCAACGTGGCAGGATAACCGGCAATGGGCACAAAGGCGATGGGTTCGACACGAAACTGCCAGTCAGTCAAGATGACGGGAATGATGCGATAGTCATTACGGGCAATGTAGTTCCACTTGTTATTGTCGGGAGTAGTGCTGCCTTCCTGGTTCATCAGCACGTGATGATATTCTACGATATTTCCGTCAACTTCTATTCCTATTGTCAGGAAGAACAAATTAGGAACATCCAGTGTCGGTGCTATGCTCTCATTGACATAAAAGGTCAGCTTGTATTCTGGGTTGTCCTTATTTGAAGCGAAGTCGTAATTGGCCGGCACTGTCGTTGCCGAAGCCAGGGAGTAGGTATAGCCTATCGTGGCAGGGGTACCGTTCAGGTTGGGACGTATGTCGCCATGAACAGCCTCCATGGTATTAGCACTGCTGGCTGTCGTGTAGTTTGGCAACAGCTTCAGGTTGTTTTCGGCATTGGCAGTCACTTTTGTCAATGTTGCCGATTTTACTTTGATAGGGCTGTTACTGACGCTGAACAGCTGTACTTCAATCTTAGCGAGCATACGGACTACGATAAGGTCTTTTCCACTGTCCATTTCGTCCGTGGTCTGCTTGTTGCTCATGGGTATTCCCTGCTCGCCAAAACCATTGTCGGCAGCTGCAGGATTGAAGCCGTTGCCGTTTACCGTAACTGCGGCAGCAGCAACACTTGTATGGTTAACCGCCCCCGTCAGTGTAATCTCAACGGGCGTACTGCCTATGGTAGGAAGGGTGGATGGGGCTGACAAGCCTAACAGCTCGCACACCTTGCTTACAGAAATATTGGCAAAGCTATAGATGGTATAGGCACCTTTTGCTATTCTGCCCACCTCGTCTATCTCGCGCTCTTTGGTATCCCCCGACGGTGGGCGACAGGCGAAGCAATGCTGAACGGCACCATTGGAGGTGTTGGTAACCACAACAACCCAGAGGTTCATCATCTCCTCATCCAAGCCGTTGTCGTCATTCCATTCTACCGTTCTGCCACGTGTCTCGTTTTGGGTGGCGATGCGGAGAGTGAGGAGGTCACCTTTATCCGAAGGGGAACCGCCTTCGACACTGTCGTCAGACGAACAAGCAGCCATGAGGACTATCACGGCTGCAAGCACTATAATATTATAGGAAAATCTAAGTATCTTCATTACTTCATGTATATTTCTTTATGCTCAAATCTGTCCCATTTCTTCACCTTGATGTAAATATTCAAGCCTGACTCAGTGATTCCCGAGATTTCCACTCGATAGATGTTGTTGCGCACTATACCGTAGTTCATAGGAAGCGTACCGCAGGTCTCCGTCTCGGTAATGTCGGCCCACTGTTTGGCCTGGTACGAACCGGTAGCCAGCTCTCCCTGATGGCGCAGGTAATGGTAATAGACACGCTTCTCAGGAGTTCCCGTACCACCGGCATAATAATCACCCTGGAAAGCCAGACCCGTAGCATATTTCTTCAGATAAGAATCAGGCCTGAGTGTGTTCTCCTTCGGATAAGCAATGATGACATTGTTCTTTCCACTGGCATCCGTGAAACGAGAGGTGCTCTGCACGGCAGTCATCACCTGTGTATAATCTGTAGAGCCGTCACCTGCCAATGCATTATTCACAGCATCCAGCGTGTTCAGATAGGCAAACGTCACAGAGTTATTCTTGTTGGCGGTATTGGGGTCAATCACATAATTAGATATCGTCTCGTCACCCAGATAGCTTGTTATCGGTTCTGCCGACCAGTTATCCTGTACACGCTTGAAGAGGTATTCGTTTTCATTGTAGAGGTTGAATGGTGTCACCTTTGTTACGACAAAGACATCACCAGAAGAACCGACAATGTACTTATAGCCGCCCAACGTTTCGTCGTAGGTGCTGCCGTAGGTACAATAGTCTATACGGGCAGACATGCGCTCAATAAGCAAGGGCTGCATGACGCGATAGACCAATCCCGGATTACCGTTTGCCCTCTCCACAGGACGCATGCCAGAGAAATTGATGGTGGCATCACGCTCACTGGTCATGACAAATTGCTGTGCGGTCCATGGCTGAGAGGGATTGGTAATGGAGAAAACATTGTTGATAACCTTATCACGGACCTCGCTAATCAGTGTTCCTTTAGTACAAATGGAGGAAACGTCCTGATTAGCCACAAGAAGCACATGATAGGTGGCTGAGAAATCTAACTCTCCAGTAGCTATGAGCTGGTCACCCGTAGTGTAGCGGGCTTCTGAGCGATAAGTTTCTGAGGCGTAATAGTCATAAGTTGTTCCTTGATCGTCACGGCCTTCGAGGTTATCCTCTGTGACGGTGAAGTAACGTACGAAATCTACTTTCGCCGAAGAGTCGTCAATTCCAGAACCTTTATATAAAATAATGGTGATACCAGACACCGTATTCTCACGGTTGAAACCGGCCTCACGGGCATCACCGTCCTCACCACCAAGTGGTGAGCGAGTGTCTGTTGTGGTTTCACCGCTATTGACGTACAGTGTCAAGTTAATATAGCTGGCAACAGGTTGCGGCTGTTCCACCTCTTCGACACTGTCAACCACCATGTTGCACGCGGAGAGGAGAGACAACAGGACAAAACCTGTCATCAAGTTCAATAGTCTATATGTCTTCTTAAAAACACTCATGCTAAGTTGTCAAGCACTATTGTAGAGAAACATACTGCAAACGCAATACCCACGGCAGGTCGTGGACACATATCAGGAGGTAAGCACCTTCCTGCCAGCGTTCGCCTTTCAGCCACAGCTCCAGACGGTAGTCATACTCGCGGTCGAGGTACTCCTGGGGCTGGTAGGCATTAATCTCGTAGGCCATACGTCCTTGGCAAAGGATATACGGCAGGTTAAACAGGGCCACTACTTCGCCTGTTGCTTTCTTGCGGATGCACAACACTGCGTTCTTTGATGCCGTGGTGTTGTACCTCAGGCGGTTAAACATCAGGTCGTAGTGTGCCGAGCGGTCGGCAGTGGTCACTCCGTCGCTCTCCACATAAGATGTCCACTGTGCGTAGGGACGATAGATAATGGAGTCGGCTGGAGCTATCACTTTGTTCTCGAAGTCCACGTCGGGATTATCGTCAATGATAAACACATCGAAGTCTTCGTGGTTAATCTGCTCGGGGTTATCAATCTCGCGCAGCGAGAGGTTCAGGTGCTTCGTGTCGCGTATCAGGCTGACAGTGGCGTAGGTAGGCTCTCCACTTACCACGGTGATGGTCTCCACGCCGTTGGTCTGTGCCTGTCCGTTAGCCAGCTCATGGTACTGTGTCTTGCCGGGGATGGTGGCGGCTGTTGCCTTCAGCGTCGTCAGCGTGTGCCACATGGTGTCAAGCGGGGCTACAGATGAAACCTCATGGTAAGGAGTGCCCTCCGTGCGGTCGAGCTTAATATTGAAGGTCTTACGGTCAGCGCCGGATGCCATATCGGGCTTACGGTACTTCGCACCTGGAGTCTGAAGGGCCGTGTTCCAGTCTTTCTGCATGGCTACGGCCTGAAGACGATACGTGTGGTCGGGAGCCAGCTCCTGCTCGGTGAAGTGGATGTTATATCCATACACCGACAGCTCGCTCCCGCTCACCGTACGTTGTGTGACAAGACGGTCCGACTCATCATACACGTAGAGCGTGAGGCCACCGACATGGTCCTTGAACATGTCTGCCCGCTGAATGTTATAGTCATAGACGAAGTTGACATACAGGCCTGTCGGACAGTCGTCCAGGTCTTCCGTCATCATGTCGCAACTACTAAATGCTAATGCAGCCAGCATGGCCAGCATGCTCTTCTGTATGATGTGTCGAACGTTCATTGTCACTTAGAATTTAATAAGTTTTCGTTTCTACCAATTATATTAGAAGTTCACGCTCTGATTGCGGAGTACCCAAGGCAGGATGTGTACATGAGCGGAGATGTAGTACTCCTTCTCAATCTCGTCGTCGGGAGTAGGATCGCCAGTCACATCGGGAGGTGTAGCAGAACCGAGCTTCGTAATTCCGTCAATGCTCAGCTTGTACCAGTTGTCGCGAACGATACCATAACGGCCGAGGAATGCGTTGTCACCCCATGCAGTATCTGAGAGCTTGTATATCTGTTCAGTGGTTTCACCAGGCTGTGAAACATATGCTCCGTCTGATGCCCAAGGTGTCTCAACCTCACCAAAATGCTTGATACGGACATTGTAATAGGACAGGCCGTTCTTGTAAAGAGTCAGGACATTGTCACCAATGGCGGTCGCAATAGCGTTAGTCAGGTTGGTCTTCAACGTAGCGTCTGTAATAGCATCTACAGTATACTCTGTTGATCCCGTAAATTTGGGAGTTGCAGTATAAGTCACAGCACCTGCGGCAGTTGTTGTCAAAGCTATTTCCAAGCTACCTGTTACTGTTTCACTATTTGCATCTGCGATATCAGTTGCTGCAGCATTCATATACAGATTTACATAATAGTCAGCAAGCAAGTTTGAAGCCAGTTTGTTCTTAGCATTTGCCTCGTCGTAGTACTTCGCATCATTGGAGATAGTATAGAAGTCCGTACCGCCATTGAACTGTACACGGATTGTTGCCTGAGTGGTATTCTTACGAGTCTGGTAAACGGTCGGGAATGTATTTTCAGGAACATAAGCTCTCTTCATCTTTTCTTCAGCATAGGTTGAAAGCCAGTGGTCAGCATCGTCAATTGCAACGGGCTTTTCCAGTGCATCATGATCAGTAGTATAAGTCGGGTCCATTGCGAAATAAGTACGATAGCCGTCATTATGTTCTACACCCTGAGGAATCTGCGGAGAGAAGAGGTTGTTAGAGACAAAGCGCCACTTTGAGTTGGCATTCGTTGCATTAGGATTGTTATAAGGAAGCCATGTCGGTTCATTTGCCTGACGTGCATTATAGAAATTGGCCTCCGTATTAATAATCTGCCATTTAAGTGTACTCAAATCCAAAGCAAGAGTTTCACCGCCCATGTCAATAGAAGTTGCTGTTGCAGTTACCTCCAAAGTAACCTTTGCTGCAGCACGCTCAACAAAAACACAACCTGCAGGCTGATTTTCTGCTTCTGTTCTAGTATTCTTAATGGCTGTCTTATCAAGAAGAGCGGCTGTGGTTACTACAGCAGGTGTCAGACTCGGGTCTTTTGAACCACCCTGAGCATCTGCAATAGGAGCATTGGTCATAAGAAGACCGTTCTCGGAAATCTCACCTTCTAAAGAACCACCTGTCTGAGCAGCTACCAATGTTGTCTTACTCCATGTTTCAAAAGTGGTTCCTCCTGCCGGGTTTACTGCTAAGGCTGTTCCAACATAGTTCAAAGCAACATAAGCATAAAGATTGTCGGATGAAGTAAACGTGATGTTCTGAATTTTAGCAACAGCTGTTTTTGTAGATGTCACATAATTGGAACCGTCCATATTCCAGCCTTCTGTAGGCTCAATGATTTCTGTTGCCATAACAAACTGGGCTGATGCCTCAGTTGCACCCTTGAAAAGGAAGAGTCTTCCGGATTTTACGGCATACTCTGTCGCATCTCCGTCAGAATAATCATCATTGCTACGAGTGGGCAAAGTTGGTGTAGAAGCATTTGGCAACTGAATGGAGATGCCAATGTAGCCCTCATTGCCTGTCGTTACAGCACCATTGTTCACTGCTACGTCCTTGTCAGACGAGCAGGCTGCAAGCAGCATACCAGCTGCTGCAAGCGCAAGAAAACTAAATTTCTTCATAAGCTTAAAATTAGATTGTTAATATAAATGTGAATTATAATATGTTATTTCGTCATTTCAGCGAGAGCGGCACGGTTGACGGTGACGTCAAGACCCTTGCGCTCGGCAGCGTTCAAGTAGTCCTCCGCTTCGTCGTAGCGCTCGCGGATGATGGCCACCACAGCACGTGCGTTGTCTGCCTCAGCCGAGTCGCCAGCATGCTCGAGGAGCGTTTCTGCCTTCAGCATGTCGTGCTGACGGATGGCGACGTTAGCCAGATTGATAACTGCTGCCGCAGAGTCGGGATAGAGGTTGACGGCCGTCTGCAGACAGCGGTTGTACTCGTTGCTGCCCTGCTCGAAGGTGTTGGCTACGTCCCACAGCTCACGCAGAGACAACTGGTAGGGGCGAACCTTATAGACTTCCTTGGCCTCGTCGAGCGTGAAGTTACGAATGTCGAACGAGATCTCGTAGTCGGAACGGCGCAGGTGCGGATAGATGTTCTCGTAGAGGTACTTGTAGTCTGCCGGGTAAGTCTTCTTCAGCTTCTGCTCCTTCGGGTCGGGATCAAGGGTGTCGTCGTCTATGAGTGAGAGGATAGCATACTTGTTAGGTAGCACAGAGAGATCCATCTCCATGACTGCCTTACGCAGGCCTTCCCAGTTCTCGGGCGTTGCCTCGGCGGGAGCGAAGACGCGTGCCGGCAGGTTGTACTGCTGGCGTACCCAGTCGGTGAGCGACTTGGCACGGTTAGTGGCCAGCATGCGGTTATGCTCGTAGGGGCTCTCAGGCGATGCCCAGCCGTGAATCTTAATCTGGCGCACGGTGACGTTCTGGTCGCGTACCATGATGTCGAGCGTGTCGGTAATCTTACGCAGCTCGTTGCGGTTGTCCATATAGTCAGGACGCATCTCCCACTTATCAACCACGAAGTTGATGAACGCCGTGCCGTGCAGCTGACGGGTGGGCTTGTAAGGATCGGGCACCACGTCGGTAAGGGCGATGAGCTCGTAGGGATCAGGCGGCAGCAGGTTCTTGAGGAACGCTTCGTCGTTCTTCATCAGGTCGCCACAACCACAGAGGTCGCACTCTACAAAGACGTCGGCATTGCGGTGCCAAGGCTGATTGGCTACGGCATCGGTATATTCGTAAGACTGCGGTTTGCCGCTGTTACGGCGAATCTTTTCATAGTTGTTGGCATAGATCGGGTCGATGCCGTCGCGCTCAAAGACGATGTCCTGACGGCGACCGCTGACGATGAGCGTCTTGAGGCGTTGCTCCTGCTGACCGTCCTTGCTGCGGATAACGGGCGTGAAGGCGCGGTAGCGGTTACTGGGCACGTCAAGCTCGTCAAGGATAAAGTCCATGGTGAGGACTGTCTTCTCAGCGGTACGCGCCACATCTATGTTTTGGACGGAAACCTGTGTGTCGGCTCCCTTCTTTACACCTGTCAGACGAATGGTCTCCTGAGCGCTGAGCGACAGGGCAACGGTCAACAGGGCTGTTATGATAAAGGATTTCTTCATAATTCCTAATCTCCTAATTCCTAACTCTTAACTCCTAACTCCAAACTGCTAACTCCTAACTGCTCAGAACATGTACAGCAGCGACAGCGCGGCCTTCGTCGGGCCAACGTAGATCTTGTGGCCGTCGTCAATCTTCTTGCCGCACTCACCACATTGGAACTTGTCGTAATCAATGTACGCGGCACCCACACCAATGGCGGCCTCGAAGTTCCAGTGCTTGGACAGAATCCACTGGTAGCCGTAGCTGACACCGCCGCCGGCATACCATCCCTCAAAGCGATGGTCCTCCAACTCGTCCCAGTAACCAAAGGGCACTTTGATGTTTGCTGCGTTGTACTGGCCTCCAAAGGCATGGACGCCCAGGAAGGAACCGTTAAAGCGGTGGCAGAACCAATAGCGCCACTCAGGATTAACCACCCAGTGCTTTAGAAACTTCTGGTCGTCACCGTGGCCAAACTTCCACGGATGAAGGCCATAGAACACCTGGACGGAGTGTTTTTTGCCGACTCCGATTTCCATACCAACATTAGGCGTAGCTGTTGCATCGTAGAGCAAGTTCGTCTTCAATGCCACTTGTTGCGCTTGTGCAGGAACAGTGTTTATACAAAACACGATAGCAATCACTGCCATCCATTTATTATTCTTTAACATCATAGACAATTATGATTAGTAATAAAGGCTTTTTTAGATTCTTTTTTTGATCTATGGGGGCAAAGGTAAAGCTTTTTTTTGAAACCACCAAATATTTTAAAAGAAAAAGTGTAAAAACACACGAATATGTTATATATAAAAATCTTTATGTTACCTCAGATTATGTTTAACGCTTTTGTTTGAGAAAAAAAATAAATAAAATTTGGCTTTCTCCTTATTTGTTCGTACTTTTGTAGGCAATAACAACTAACAAAAGTAATTAAAGATGAAAAAGGTATTATTATCGATGTTGGCTATCGTGGTCTCAATGACCATCACGGCTGGCAATGTGACGCCCGATGAGGCACTGCAGAAAGCAACTTTCTTCGTACAAAACCGCATGGCAAAGGGTGACGGCCCACGGCTGGCTCCCGGAGTAGCTCCCCGTCTGACGATGGCGGGAAAGGTGTGCGGACTCTTTGTGTTTAACGTACAGGACGAGGGCGGCTACGTCATCGTCAGCCCCGACGACCGCACGGAGGCCATCCTTGGTTTTTCTGACAGCGGACACCTGGACTTGAACAACATTCCCGACAATATGCGTGAGTGGCTGCAGGGCTATGCGAATGAGATTGAGATGCTGAATGAAAACGGGCAGCAGATGACGGGCAGCACTCCCCGGATGGCTCCCGAAGCTGCCGGCAAGACCAACATCCCCCCGATTGTTTCGGCACACTGGGACCAGTTCGGAGCCTATAACCTCAGCACACCGACCCAGGGCGGTGACCACACGCTGACGGGGTGCATGGCCGTTGCCATGTCGCAGGCCATGAATGTGTTTAAGCATCCGTCAAAGGTAGCGAAGGACATTCCCGGCTATACCACAAGGACCGAAAACCTGACAGTAAATCCTGTCTATGCAGGAACGCCCATTAACTGGAGTAACATTCAGGATGCTTACGGATGGTACGACTACGACGGCTCCGGATGGGTAGAGGCAACCTACACGAACGCACAGGCCATAGCCGTTTCCAACCTGATGCTTTATTGTGGTGCTTCCTTAGGAATGGACTACGGTCTTAGCTATTCAGGAGCCAACACGGTGGATGTGGCCAGCGGACTGACCAAATATTTTGACTATGAGAAGAACACTACCATGTTCCTTGTACGTAGCGGTTACACGGATGCCAACTGGATTGACATCCTCTATCACGAACTTTCCAAAGGTCGCCCCATTGTCTATAGTGGAAGCGGAAACGGCGGTCACGGCTTTATCTGCGACGGGTACAAGACAGGTGACTATTTCCACTTCAACTGGGGATGGCCGACTATGGGTGCTGACGGCTACTACCTGCTCAACGGACTCAATCCCAATAATACGTCATATAATTTCAACAACAACAACCAGGCCGTCATCGGTATTCAGCCAACCGGTAATGGCGGAAGCGTATCAAATAAAGTCTTCCAGGCAGAAGACGAGACCATACGCCTGATTGACGTCGTGGCTACCCCAGACCCCGTGCATCCCAATGATGCACTGACCATTACGGCTACGGTGCAGAACCTGACCAAGACCACCCTCAACTCGTATGTTATCTTCGTGGAGCAGCCAAGAAACAGCTTCAACTATAACGACTGCGTTGAATTCACCCTTGCCAGCGGTGCCATCGCAGAGGTCAGCAAGACCGTTACGGCTCCCAGCAGCGAAGGCGAACTGATCTATCAGATTATCGGAGCTTCAGGAGGCTACTGGACTCTCCTTGGATTATCTGATCCTATCACCGTTTCCAACTCTGCCACAGGCATCGACAGCCTCACTTCTGATACCAACGGCGATGAGAACTGGTATGACCTCAGCGGCCGCCGTGTAGAGAACCCCACCAACGGAATCTTTATTTATAAAGGTAAAAAGGTAAAAAGGTAAATACTGTGAAATGAGGTTCCCCCTCATTTACTGAACTTCATTTACTGACCAGACGCGCCACTTCGCCAATCCACAGGACGAGCGAGGTGGCGCAAATAATTGTAACCCACGTCAGCAGCGGGAGCGGTTCCACATGGAAGAACTCTCCTCCGAAGTTGACAATCAGCACCTGTCCCAAGAAGATGATGGCAGCTATCATCAGGAAGCCCTTGCAGCCACGCAGGTGCAGGGCGGAACGGCCTGTGGCAAAGGCACGGGCATTAAACATGTTCCAGAACTGCAGCATCACGAAGATGGTGAAGAAGGTTGTTGGTGACAGGTGGTAGCTGACTGGCAGGTAAAGAATGTGGAAATTGGAGGGCGGGAGGTGGAGGGAGATGAACGGCAAACTCAGTATGGCCAACAACAGGATGGTGAAGAGGATGCCGACGCTGAGGATGCGATTCCACATGGGACGGGTAATGATAAAGGCTGCACGGTTACGGGGAAGGTCGTGCATCACAGCAGGCGACGGGGGCAGGGAGGCCAGGGCCATGGCGGCAAAGGTGTCCATGATGAGATTAACCCACAGCATCTGCGTCACCGTGAGCGGCGACTCTGTACCGAAGAAGGAGCCGATGAGTACCACCAGACAGGCTACCACATTGACGGTCAGCTGGAAAAGAATAAAACGCTGGATGTTCTGATAGAGCGAGCGTCCCCACATGACAGCACGCCCGATGCTGGAGAACGAGTTGTCGATGATGGTGATGTCGCTGGCTTCCTTGGCTACCGATGTGCCGTCGCCCATGGACAGGCCCACATGGGCAGCCTTCAGGGCTGGCGCATCGTTGGTGCCGTCACCCGTCACGGCAACCACCTCACCCCGTTTTTGCAGGGCTTCCACCAGTCGCCGCTTGTCCATAGGACGGGCACGGGCGATAATCTTCAGGTCGGCCACGCGCTCCAGCAGTTCTTCATCGGAGAGAGCGGCAAACTCCGGTCCGGTGATGATGTTACGGTCACCATCGGCATCCGTCCACAAGCCTATCTGACGACCTATCTCACGGGCCGTACCCACCGTATCGCCCGTCACAATTTTTACCTGTATGCCGGCATCCAGACATTCGCGGACGGCAGGCGGTACATCGGCACGCACGGGGTCGCTGATGGCAACAAGACCCCATTCGGCGTCAGCAAAGGGTGCGAGCGCTTGGAGTGGGGGCTGGGTATTCAGGGCTTTCAAAAGCTCCTGAAGTGTAGGAAGGGGAGCCTCTATGGTAATCAGGGAAAGGGTGCGCATGGCCTGCGCTTGCCAGCGGGCCAGCGTTGTGGCGGCAGAAGCGTTGGATGTTGTGGCGGCAGAACCGCCACATACACTAACGATTTCGGGGGCTCCCTTTATATATAATAAGGTACGCGCATGAGAGCGAACAAGGGTTGCCATGAACTTACGCTCGGTAGAGAAGGGAATCTCGTCGAGTACCTCAACCTGGTCACGGAGCTGACGATAGTCAATGCCCTGATCGCGCAGCCAAAGAAGCAGGGCTCCCTCTGTGGGATTGCCGAGTACGGTGGGCCTGTCAGGGTTGGTAAGGTCGAGCTGGGCGGTGGAGTTGACGGCCATGTTTTCATATAGCTTTGAGCTTTGAGCTTTGAGCTCGGCTTTGCCGCTTTGCTCTGCAAAGAACTTTGAGCTTTGGGAATTGGGCAAAAAGACTTCTGCTACCTGCATCTGGTTCTGGGTGAGGGTGCCCGTCTTGTCGGTGCAGATGACGGTGGCGGCACCCATTGTCTCACAGGCATGCATGCGGCGCACCAGGTTATTGGTCTTGAGCATGCGGCGCATGGAGTAGGCCAGACTCAGCGAGACAGCCATGGGCAGACCTTCGGGTACGGCAACGACAATGAGCGTCACGGCAATCATAACGGTCTGCAGCAGGTAGGTGATGAAGTCGATGAGGGTAAGCCCCCCACTGTCCCCCCGAAGAGGGGAATCGTGCGTAGTGAAGAACATGACGATGCGAACCACCACGACTAACAATGCTACTATGTAGCTGGCCTTGGCAATCAGCTTGCCTAAACGGTCGAGCTGTTCGTTGAGCGGCGTCTTCACGCTGTCGTCAATCTGCGCAGCCACAAACACACGCCCGTATTCCGTAGCATCACCTACGGATAAGACCTGTGCCACTGCATGGCCTTCCATCACCTTCGTGCCCCGCATGACGTGGTTGCTGGGGAAGGTGGCCTCAGCATCAAAATGGGCTTCCTCCGTAGTCTTGCTGCACATGGGTTCACCAGTGAGCGACGACTCGTCCATCTGCAACGATGTGGCTTCCAGCAGTTGCGCATCGGCAGGTACCTCCTCGCCTGTGGCAAGCATGATAATATCACCCACCACCACATCGGCACGCGGTACTTTCTGCGTGTTACCGTTGCGGATGACGAGCACGGGCTCTTCGTCGTTCACCTGATTCAGGATGCTGAACTCACGGTCGGCCTTCAGTTCGAAGACAAACGAGATGCCCGTTGCCAACAGGATAGCCATGAGAATGCCCAAGGGTTCGAAGAACACGCCACTGCCCGGGTTGTGCAGCCCGAACCACTCGTTATACTCTGAAAGGGATATCAGGATGGACAGCACAGCGGCCACCTCGAGAATAAAGATAAGCGAGTCACCGTTATGCCAGCCTTTGATGCAATGTCCAAAGGGTCCTGTGAGCTTCTCGAAAAAACGTTTCCAGAGTGACTCACGTTCAGGTGGCGTCAAGACATTCGCCCCGTGTTCTTCACGGCTGCGAAGCACCTCGGCATCAGTAAGTCCTTGGTAATGTTGTTTCATTTAAGAAAAGCCTTTATCCTCTCTTCTATCTCGTTGTTGGGGACATTGATGTCGAGCACCTTTCCCTTCTGATCCAGCAGCAAGTTGCCCGGCATATCCATGAAGCCCAATTCGGTAACCAAGGGAGTGTCCCACATACGGCCGTCGCAGATGATGCTCCAACGTATAGAGTCACGTTCCACGAAGTCCTTACAATCCTGAATGTTTCCGTCAAGACTAATGCTGACCAGCCCCAGTCGGCTGCCGTACTTGCGTTGCAAAGCATGGAGCTTGCGCTGGATGCTCTGGCTTTCGAAACTCCATTTCGCCCAGATGGAGATGACGTTCACCTCACCCTTCAGCGACTGGCGTCCTACAGGATTGCCCTTGATGTCAGTAGCCCTGAAGTTGGGGATGATGGCACCTTTCACGGTATAACGCATGCCCCGCAGCTGTTTTTCCAGATTACGGAGACGTCCGTTGTCGGGCTGGGCCTTCAGCATCACCTCCGCCAAATCATCTGCTGTGCGGTAATCCTCGTCGCCATCCAAAATGAGATAACGGCGAAGCAGGTAGTTGCTGATGATGGAACCGGGATTCTCACGGATAAACTCAACGGCGCGTTCCTTTACCTTCGGCGGTGTCAGCTCGCTGACGCTCAGGCGCCACTCAGTCATCTTGTCGTTCTCCTCCGTACCCGTCACCTTCACTTCCTTCAGGTGCAGGGCGTCACCATCCAACTTGGCAATGACACCGGAATTGCCAAATACCACCTGCTCGGAGAAGTTGGGATAAAGCAAGACGAAGGTTGCGAGTTTCTGCAGGTCGGTCTCATAGACGAAGTGCCCTTGCGACACCTTGATGGTATCTAACCTGGTGGCACCCGCATCAAGGCTATAGATGTAAAACTCCGACTGATCAACATTCTGCAGCTGTCCTTCCAAACGGAAACGTCCGTCCTCAGGGCCGCAGGAAACTAGCGCTACGCTAAATAACAAATGATAAATGAAAAATGATAAACTGAGCAACCGATAGAATCCTCTTCTGCACCGCATAACTTTATCATTTTTCATTTATCATTTATCATTTAGGGCAAAGCCCGCTTTGACCCTTTATTTTTCTACTTTCTTCATTTCCAGGTCACGGTCAGCGTAGGACTGCAGGGAAGGATCCTTGCTCAGTGCGCTGCGGAGGAACGTTCCAGCCACGCCGTTGTTACCCTTGCGGGCATAGAGCACGGCACGCAAGTAGTCGGTCATGGCGTCGGCAGGCTTAACCTTGCCTAACGTCTGTTCAGCCTTGGCAAAGTTCTTGTTCAAAATCTGAGCCAGTGCAGCGCTGTTGCTGTTCACCTGGTCAAAGTCCTGTTCTGCCAGCACGTAGTTGCCCTGTGCCAGGTGCAGGTTACCCAAGACCTGAGCAATGTCAGGCGAACCGGATGCACGTCCGATGTAGTCCTCAGCCATAGCCACGTTGCCGTTCATCAGCTCCATCAGTCCCAGGTTGGCATTGGCTTCGTCAAGCTTATTGTCAACGGAGAGAGCCTGCTGGAAGAACTTACGGGCACGCTCAAAATTGCCCTGCATGTAATAGATGCGGCCAATATTGTTATAGGCACGGGGGTCAGCCGAGTACAGCTTAACGGCCTCCTGATATATCTTCATCTGCTCGTTCTGGTCGCTTGTCAGCATGGCGGCATAGAGCAGTTCCTCAATGCTCAGCTCTGCCGGGTCGGCCTTGAACTGTTCACGAATCTGGTCGTCGTTACGGCCGATGACCTCGTAATTGGCAATCAGACGGGCACGGCGCAACTCAGGCAGCACACCGTCAGCCAGCTCCTGGAAGGCCTCGCTCATGTTACGGATCTGCTGCTCACGTTCCTCAGGGTCGTCATACATGGAGAGTACGCGGAGAATGACATCCTTGTCCTGAATATTCGAAGCACGAACCAACTCCTGGAAGCCTTCCCAGTCCTCTGCCGTATAGCGCACATCGACGGGAGCATCCAGACGGCTGAACTTCAGCTGCTGGCGTACGTAGTTCTCAGAGACGTTCTGTCGGCCACTGGCCAGACGGTCGTTCATGGTAAAGCGTCCCTCTGGCGAAGCATAGCCCGATACCTCAATGTTGTTGAGCATCATGGACTCACGCTCGTAGTTGATGCGCTGCAACAGCTGCACAAACTCCGTGACGGAATTATTGTTCAGCTCGCTCTTGCGCAGCTGCGTCTGAGCCACCAGGAACTTGATGCTGGCTTCCTGACGAATCTGGGTGATGCGCTGGAAGGAGTCGGCTGCCAGAACGGGAGCCATGCCAGCCACCGTACGGCGGTAGAGCTCCGACGTAGCAATGACGCCGTCGGCCACCTTAACGGCAGGAATATCGACCACCTTGTCACCCTGACGGGCATGGAACGTCAGCCATAGCTCACTCTGCAGCATCTCGGGCTGATAGGTGAAGTCAGTCTTCATGGTGTAGTGTCCACCAAGATTATAAGAGATGGTACGGTTGTTACCCATTACCTTCTCACCCTGGAACGAGCTGCCAGCACCCTGCACGGCCTGTCCCTGGAAACGCAATTCGGGAATCACCTTTACTACGGCGTTCTTCTTCATGTACTTCTCGGGGAACATACCGTTTACCGTAGCCTGAACATGTCCACCCTGTGTCTCTAACGGTTTGGGGGTTACTTTAAAGTTCTCGGGGCCTAATGCGCCCAACTTGCTTGAACATGCCGTTGCCAACATGGCCACGGCTCCGATAAGCATAAAAATGGTTGTTCTTCTCATATCTTTTTTCATTGTTTTCTCCTAAGCGTCGGCAAAATTACTAACAATTACGCGAACTGCCAAATTATTTAGGTTTTTTATTACGTTTATTGGAGTCGGAAATTAACGGGAACTGTATATTTCACTCGGACGGGCTGTCCTTTAATCTTACCGGGAGTCCATCGCGGCATCGAATTAATGACGCGCATAGCCTCCCTGTCTAACGACGGGTCAACACCCTTGGAAATCTTCACATTACTGATGCTGCCGTCTTTTTCCACGACAAACGAAACGATGACCCTGCCCTGTATGCCATTCTCCTCGGCAACTAGTGGATACTTGAGATGGCTAGAGATGAAGGACATCAACCCCCCAGAGCCGCCAGGGTACGACGGCATCTGCTCTGCCGTATCGTGGATGGTGTTGTCGGCACTTGACGTAGATGAAGTAGAAGTAGAGGTTGAGGCAGGAGTTTCCACTTTCTGTTGGGTCATGGCCTGTGTGCTAGTAGGCTGAGGGGTAGCGGGTTGGGGCTCATTGACCCTATTGGGTTCATTGGGCTTGTTGGCCGTTGTCGGCTGAGGCTCGTCCCTATTGGGCTTGGTCGGCTCAGTCGGTTCAGTAGGCTTAGTAGGCTCATTGGGCTTAGTGGGCTCATCAGGCGCAGGCGTCAGGGCTGCCACGGGTTCGTCGGTAGCAACGACATTCTCTACACTATCGGTTTTGGCGATGGCGGGCTCGTCCTTGCTGCCGCTCATGAACAATACAGCAGCAATGAGACCTCCACCTATCAATAGGGCCACGACTGCTGCTCCTGCTGCAATGAAGGGCCAGACGGGCTTTGAGCTTTGAGCTTTGAATTTTGAGCTTTGAGCTTGGGGCTTTGAGCGTTGAGTGTTGAGGGGTGAGCGACTCTTGCTTGGAGGGTCGGAGGTCGGGGTTGCCGGTGGTGTCACGGTAGCGGCAGGCTTGGGGGTGTCGATGACCTTCGTCTCTTCATTCTTGACTGGTGGCGGAGTGGCAATGGTCGTTTCCGACGAGGTGGTAGGCTTGCCTGCCAGCAATTGGCGCACCTCGTCCATCGACTGCGGACGGTTCTTGCGGTTCGGCTGCATCATCTTCTGCACCAGCTGCTGCATGGCGGGGCTGACCGTCGGCGGGAACTGCAATGCTGCGCTCCCTTCCTCCACTAGTTCCATCGGTGAAGGCAGCTGCTTCAGCGTCAGCAGACGATACGCCGTAGCACCCAATGAGTAGATGTCCGTCCACGGGCCGAACTTGTCGAGGCTCTGCTCTATTTGCTCGATGGGCGCATAGCCCGGTGTGTAGCAAAGTCCTGACGTGGTGGTCAGTCCTTCACCGGCACGCATTTGCTTGCTGGCTCCGAAGTCAATGAGCAATGCCTTGCCCTGACGGTCTATCATGATGTTGGCCGGCTTCAGGTCCAAGTGCCTGATGCCCTGCTGGTGTACTGCATCCAGGGCGTCAACCACCTGACTGAGTATGTTGCGTACCTCTGCTTCCTGTAGTGGCTGGCCAGTACGTTTCAGACGTTCGCCCAGTGACTCTCCGTCGATGAAGTCCATAATATAATAGGTTGTGCCGTTCTCCTCGAAGAGGTCGTGAACGCCAACTATATGTTCGTTCTTCAGCTTGCGTAGGCGCTGTGCCTCCTTCATGAACTTGTTACGCTGTGAGTCGAACGTTGCCTTGTTGTCAGGCACGCTCACCGTGACGGTGTTTCCGTCGCGCAGGTTGATGTCCTTCATGTAAAACTCCTTCATGGCGTATGTCTCGTCGAAGTTCACGTTCGTCACCACGTAGGTGTTTCCGAAACCGCCTGAGCTAAGCGGACGCTCCACCCTGTAAGTGCCGCCTCGAAGCATCGTTCCTGCTTGTAATAATCTATTTTCCATGTTATTGTCGTTTGTTCTGTATTCTCATTTCGCCTACAAAGTTAAGGAAAAAAGTGAAAAAGAGAAAAGGTTAATTGGTTAAAAAGTTATAAGCGGCAGCAAAAACCTCAAAGCTTTCACTACCTTTGACTTCGTCGAAGGTACTCTCGCTCGAAAGAAAAAATAAAAAATGTATTATATTTTGTTCTTTGCTCGCTTATTCGTACCTTTGCACCTTGATGAACAAACTGAATATTGATAAGATACGCGCTATAGCGTTTGACGCTGACGACACACTGTGGGACTGTCAGTCGCACTTCGAGGAGGTGGAGAACCTGCTCTATAGCTTCATCGCACCCTACTGCACAGACCCTAAGCGGGAGCTGTATGAAACTGAAAGTGCTAACATGGAAGACCTTGGTTACGGTTGTAAGGCATTCACTATCAGCGTGATGGAGACAGCACTACGCGTCTGCGGCAACGACCTCAGCGCCTCCCAGCTTTCAGAACTTCTGGAAGCCGGCAAGCACCTTCTCCACTTGCCCGCTACTCCCCTACCTGGAGTTGTGGAAACACTGGAGAAGTTAAAGTCCCACCAAACCTCCCCAAAAGGGGAGGCTTACCTATGGAATCCGAAGGATAGTCCCTCTTTTCGGAGGGATTTAGGGAGGCTGTTCGTTTGTTTCACCAAGGGTGAGCTACAGGACCAGGAGAACAAGCTGAAACGCTCGGGTCTCGCCAAGTACTTTGACCATGTGGAGATTACGTCCGACAAGTCAGAGAAGGAGTTCTGTGAACTCTGCGAGCACCTGCACATTGCACCTCACGAGCTGCTCATGGTGGGCAACTCCCTGAAGAGCGACATCGCCCCAGCCCTCGCCATCGGTGCCCAGGCCGTACACATTCCCTTCCACGTCACCTGGCAATTGGAACACCATGAGGACTTTGAACACCCCCGCATGGTGAAACTGGAAAGCATCTCGCAACTACCCGACCTTCTGTTGCACGACTGACAGTAGTGCGCAGCCAAAATTCGAGAAAACTCAATTTTTTTTTGGTTTTCTCCTCGATTTGCAGTACCTTTGTCGGCACTTTAGTAATTACTGAAAAAGAAACGTTTTTCCCTACCCGCTTAGGCGGAAGCTTTTAAGAAGATGATTTACTGTATTTCAAAGAAAATGGAAGTGGCAGGCTGTCACCAGTTGACGCTGCCCTACGAGAGTCCCTGCACCCGGATGCACGGACACAATTGGACCATCACCGTGTTCCTGGCCTCAAGAGAACTGAACGAGAACGGCATGGTGGAGGACTTTAAGCACGTAAAGAACAAGATTCATGGCTATCTGGACCATAGGAACATGAACGAGTTACTGCCTTTCAACCCCACGTCGGAGAATGTTGCGGAATGGATTGTAAAGCAGTTCCCACAGTGCTACAAGGCCATTGTGGAGGAGTCGTACGGCAATGCGGCTCAGGCCTATGACGAAGAGTTTCCCATAGAGGCGAAATACCTATTGTAAGGAGCCCCACCCTAACCCTCCCTCAAGGGGAAGGAAATGTACAAACAAAGCATCATGTATAGAATCAACGAGATATTCTATTCGCTGCAGGGCGAAGGTCGGAACACAGGACGTGCTGCGGTGTTCATCCGTTTCAGCGGATGTAACCTGCGTTGTCCGTTCTGTGATACGGACTTCAGCACATATACGGAGATGACGCTCGACGACATTCTCGAGGCCATCCGGCCTTGGAGGCATTGCGGGTTCGTGGTGCTGACAGGTGGCGAGCCGTCACTGCAGACTGATGATACGTTGGTTGATGCCCTGCATCAGGAGGGTTTCTACATCGCAATGGAAACCAACGGCACCCACACTGTGCCCGAGGGTATCGACTGGGTGACCGTATCGCCGAAGACTGGGTTCGTGAAGAATGCTCCGGCGATTGTGGCGCAAAAAATAGACGAGCTGAAGGTTATCTTCGATGGAGCGCGTTTACCACTCACCACTCACCACTTACCACTCACCCTTCTCTACCTCCAGCCTTGCGATACGGGCGATGCGGAGCAGAACGCAGAGATTATCCGTGAGTGCGTGGAGTACATCAAGGAGCACCCTGAGTGGCGCTTGTCGCTGCAGACACACAAACTGATCAATATTCGATGAAAGATGAAAAATTAAAGATTAAGATTAGAATATTAATAAAGCATTA
>JAEEGH010002765.1_pt1 | contig 46917 bp, 36 predicted proteins | sample 9134181 | NCBI WGS metagenome assembly JAEEGH01 (sample SAMN16246544, study PRJNA631951) | gut metagenome | biome: gut microbiome; feature: rumen; material: DP-attached | host: Bos | place: Iran: Karaj | collected 2018-10
CATGAAATGTGGCGGTGGTCAAAAAGTATAATCCGGTGAAAATTACCGGTCCTGAAAAAGCAAAAGGAACTCAATCCTTGAGTTCCTTCCACAACAGTTTTTTATTCGGTTCCCAATCCCGGGAACTATATTTCAATCCTTGAAATGTACGGCATCCTGCCATAGTTGCGTCCTGCAACACTTTATATTCTAGTTATTTTTTTATGAATAACAAGGGCGGTTCCGGTGAACTCTGACCTGGATGATAGTCCTGTTGATTGATAAAAACATCGTAAAATCAATAAGTTATTTATTGCTGTGTAGTGCTTTCGTTTTAGTTTCTGGAGAAAATAGGCAGGCAAGTATGGCAAATGTCCTACATTATTACAGTCAAACTGCGAAAAAAAAGCTGCCTGCGGGTTCCAGCCTCCTACGCCTGTAAGCCTTTGCATATGAACTGTTGTCCTTAAAATTTTGAATAAACAACACACAATCAAAAAATAAGTTCTAAAATATGGTACAAAGTAATAAAATATGACGCTATAATTTTGCTTATTACTGATTACTGTTTGTCAGCTTGAACTGACAGTAAAAAAATAATTATTATAATTGCTGACTGGGATTATGACTGCATAATGAATGTACTGTTCTATTTATTTCAGAATGTTGATGAAACATCTGGGTCCATCGGTGGAATAGAACGCCATACTCTGACCCTTAAAAAAAACCTGGAACCTTACGGCTTCAAGTTTTTCTTTGCTTGTTCAAAGCATGATGAAGTATCAGAAATCGATTGTGACAAGTCCATGCTGATCAATTCCAAAACACCTATTTCCCATATCAGAGATTTTATTGTAAAGAACAAGATCGATGTAATCCACGTGCAGCAGAATGACGGCTCTGAAATGAAGATCTTCAAGAAGGCCATCGAGGGGCTTGATAATGTCAGAATTGTTACCACCTATCATTTCTGTCCCGGATATGAACTTGATGATCTTACCTTCCATAATGCCTGGGTGCGTTTCCTGCAGAGTCACAGACTTTCCCATAAGATCAAATGGCTGCGCCGCTTCTGTTTAATGCCGTTCTACCGTTACAAGAAAAGAACGAAGATGATTGCCAAGTTCAAACTGCTGTACTGCTATTCAAAACCTTTGATCCTGCTGTGTGACGATTATGTCGAAAGGTTTTCCTCCTTTCTGTCCCATGACTGCAGACCGAATACCAGGGTGATCAATAACTGCACCTCGTTTGACGATTATTACGATCCGCTCAGACTTGACCAGAAGAGGAAAGAGGTTGTTATTGTCTCCCGTCTTGAGGAAACATACAAGAGACTGTCAATTGCCATAAATATCTGGAAACGCTTCCAGGATGAGGGGATTTTTCAGGACTGGCACCTGACCATTGTGGGGGAGGGGTACTCACAGCGTTACTATGAGAGTCTGATTAAAAATATTCCGAATATAACCATGGTCGGAAGACAGGAGTCAAAACCTTATTTCGAAAGAAGTTCCATCTATCTTAACACCTCCAAGACCGAAGGCTGGTGTCTGTGCTGCGGCGAGGCAATGCAGATGGGGGTGGTGCCTGTGTCCTTCTCTTCCTGGGGTGCGGTGTACGATATCATAGATTCCGATGTGAACGGTTTTATTATTCCTGACAATGATCTCGAAACATATTATCAAAAGCTGGTGCTGCTGATGTCCGATGACAAGTTGCGCCATAAAATGGCGAAGGCGGCAATTGAAAAATCCCAGAAATTCTCCAAGGAAAAATTCATTCAGCACTATATAGATGTCTACAGCGGTAAACTTCACTGATAGCCAGCAAAACGTTAAAACTGAAGATTTTGAACTTCTTCTGCTCATTTGTTTATAAAATTTCTTTTTGTGGTATAATCAGCTAAATTTTTTATGTAAGTTTCTTTTATTTTTCATCGTAGGTACTAAAATGTTTTTCGATAAGATTGAAGCTGCTCCAGCAGATCCTATTCTTGGTTTGACCGAAGAATTCCGTAATGATACTAAGCCTAATAAAATCAACCTTGGTGTTGGTGTTTACAAGAATGACGCCGGTGAAACTCCAGTGCTTAAGACTGTAAAAAAGGCTGAAAAGATTATTCTTGATACAGAAAAAACCAAGAGTTACCTGAGTATTCCAGGTACTCCTGAGTACGGCCGTCTGGTTCAGGGTCTGGTTTTCGGTGAAGGTGACGAAATTGTTGTTTCAAAGAGAGCATGCACTGCTCAGGCTCCAGGCGGTACCGGTGCTCTGCGTGTGGGTGCAGACTTCCTGATCCAGCAGAAGATTGCCAACAAGATCTGGATCTCCAATCCTACCTGGGTTAACCACTTCAAGGTATTCGGCGCTGCCGGTTTTGAAACAGCTCAGTACAACTATTACAATCCTACAACCCACGGACTTGATTTTGAAGGTATGAAGCAGTCTCTGCGTCAGGCCAAGGCTGGCGACGTTGTTCTTCTGCACGGCTGTTGCCACAATCCAACCGGTATTGATCCAAAACCGGAACAGTGGGAGGAACTGGCTAAACTTACAGCAGAACTCAACCTTCTGCCATTCTTTGATTTCGCATATCAGGGATTCGGTAACGGTGTTAACGAGGATGCTGTAGGTATCAGAACATTTGCCAAGTACCATAAGGAATTCCTGGTTGCAAGTTCATTCTCCAAGAATTTCGGTCTGTACAATGAACGTATCGGAGCTATCACTGTTGTGAACGCAGATGCAGAGCAGTGTGCTAAATCATTCAGCCAGCTGAAGATTGCCATCCGTGCCAACTACTCAAATCCTCCTGCCCACGGTGCGAAGATTGTTGAAACAATCCTTTCAAATCCTGAACTGAGAGCAGAATGGGAAAATGAAGTTAAGGAAATGAGAGAAAGAATCAAGACCATGCGCAATCTGCTGGTTACTAAACTCAAGGAACTCGGTGTTAACCAGGACTTCTCTTTCATCAATGAACAGAACGGTATGTTCTCCTTCTCCGGTCTGAACAAGGAGCAGGTTAACAAGCTGAAGACCCAGTTCGGTGTTTATATTGTAGGTTCCGGCCGTATCAGCGTTGCAGGTATCACCACCCACAATATTGATGCACTGTGCACCGCAATCGCTGGTGTTCTGTAATATAAATTCTCTGTTCAGCAGAGTTTAACCATTCAATAGACCGGTTCCGTGCGGAGCCGGTTTTTCGTATCTGTATCCGCAACAGGCTTTTTCTGCAATATCTGATCTATTAATGTCAGGGATCTTAAAAAAAACATCAGTTTATAGTAAAATAGCGGAAAAGTATTGGAGATCCGTGAGCATATAATCCGGACAGGATTTAAACAGTTGCAGCTCTGTTTCTCTGCAGGTTTATAAATTTTGATAGATGGAAAAGAAATGATCGGCGAAAAAAACACTGACGACGTTAGAATTAAAGAGGTTCATGTAGTATTACCACCAGTTGCAATCAGAGAAAAGTATCCGTTAACCGAAAAGGCTGCAGATACTGTTATCAATGCGCGCAAGGAAATTCAGAATATTATGGATGATCGCGATGATCGTCTGGTAGTTGTTACCGGTCCTTGCTCAATCCATGATCCTAAATCGGCCATTGAATATGCCAACCGTCTGGCTGTATTGAGAGAAAAATACAAGGATACACTGCATATTATTATGCGTGTGTATTTTGAAAAACCAAGAACCACAGTGGGCTGGAAAGGTTTGATTAACGATCCTTATCTTGATCATTCATACAAAATCAACGACGGACTCAGAATCGGCAGAAAGCTCATGCTGGATGTAAACAACCTTGGTGTTCCTGCTGCTGTTGAGTTCCTTGACATTCTTTCCCCTCAGTATTTCGATGAACTGATTTCCTGGGGTGCGATCGGCGCCAGAACAACTGAATCACAGCTCCACAGAGAAATGGCTTCAGGTCTGTCATGTCCGGTAGGTTTCAAGAACAATACCGACGGCTCCGTGAAGATTGCAACCGATGCAATCCAGGCTGCAAGATCTGAACATTCATTCCTGTCAGTAACCAAGTTCGGTCACAGTGCAATTTTCAGAACTACCGGAAACAATTACTGTCACCTGATCCTGCGCGGCGGCAAGAATTCAACCAATTATGACAGTGAGTCTGTAGCTTCAGCATGCGAAGCTCTTTCAAAGGCTGGTCTGCCTCAGAAGGTTATGATTGACTTCAGTCATGCAAACAGCTCCAAGCAGTTCAAGAAACAGGTTGAGGTTTGCGAGAATGTTTCTGCACAGATCGCAGCAGGCAACAATGCCATCTTCGGTGTGATGATTGAAAGCCACCTGGTGGAAGGCCGTCAGGACTGCAAGGATCCTAAAGATCTGGTATACGGTCAGAGTATTACCGATGCCTGCGTAGGCTGGGATGATACTGAACTGATTATTTCAAAGCTGAGTGCAGCAGTTGAAGCAAGAAGACAGTTAAAAAAATAAAAAACAAAGAATTTAAAATTTATAAGTAAGGATGGATGAAAAATGGGCCGTTATTCACTTGATAAAGACAAAATCAAAGTATTGCTGCTTGAAGGTGTTGCGCCAAGTGCCGTAGAGGAGTTCAACAAAGCCGGTTATTCCAATGTTGAATATCTGAAGGGTGCTCTTGACAAGGAAGAACTTCTTGAAAAGATCAAGGATGTTCACTTCCTGGGTATTCGTTCCAGAACTTTTTTGACACCGGATGTTTTTGACGCTGCCAAAAAACTGGTTGCAGTAGGATGCTTCTGTATCGGTACCAATCAGGTTGATTTGAAGTCCGCCACCGAGCACGGTATTCCTGTGTTCAATGCTCCTTATTCCAATACCAGAAGCGTGGCAGAACTGGTTACCGGTGAATATCTGCTGTTACTGCGCCGTGTTCCTTCCAAGAACGCCGGCACTCATGCAGGTAAATGGGACAAGAATGCTGCAGGCTGCTTTGAGGCCCGCGGTAAGACTCTCGGTATTGTAGGTTACGGTCATATCGGAACCCAGGTTGGTATAATCGCCGAGGCTCTGGGTCTGAAGGTTATCTATCATGATATCGAGAATAAACTGTCTCTTGGTAATGCTCACCAGGTAGGTTCTCTGGATGAACTGCTGGCCAAGGCTGATATCGTAACCATGCATGTTCCTGAGACACCTGAAACCAAGAATATGATCAGTCGTGATCAGTTTGCCAAGATGAAGGACGGAGCTATATTCCTGAATGCATCCAGAGGTACAGTTGTTGATGTTGAGGCTCTTGCTGAAGCTGTTGAATCCGGTCATATTGCCGGTGCGGCATGTGACGTTCATCCGGTAGAACCTGCAACCAACAAGGATCCGTTTATTTCCCCTCTTCAGAAGTTTGACAATGTTATTCTTACCCCTCATATCGGTGCTTCAACCAAGGAAGCTCAGACCAATATCGGTATTGAAGTGGCTGACAAGCTGGTTAAATACTCTGATAACGGTTCAACCATTATGGCTGTAAACTTCCCTGAAGTTTCTCTGCCGCTGCAGGGTAATGTAAACCGTCTGCTTCATATTCACAGAAATAATCCTGGTATCATCAACAAGATCAACAATATCTTTGCAGAATACGGTATCAATGTTGTATCCCAGTATCTGCAGACCTCTCCTCAGATCGGTTATGTTGTTCTTGACGTTGAAAAGAGTGACAAGAGCGAAGAGGTTTTAAACAAATTAAGAGAGATTGAAGGTACCATCAAGACCAGAATTCTGCTCTAATCTGTATTAAAATTCCGGATTAATCCGGTGTGGGAGAAATATAAAAAGACAATCGATATGCTTCATATTGGTTGTCTTTTTGCAAATAGGGACCGAAAAATGGAACAGCAGGTACCGTTGTGCGTTGATCTTGACGGCACGGTCGTGTACGGCGACATGTCGCTGAGATCATTTATCAGCTATATCAAGTTTAATCCACTGAGAATTTTCCGTGTTCTGTGGTGGCATCGTCTCGGCCGTGCCTATACCAAGTACAAACTGTGCAAACACTACAGCTTCGACTGCAGTAAACTCAGATATATCCCACAGACTCTTGAATTTATCAGACAGGAGCGGTTGAAGGGGCGCAGAATTTACCTCTGTACCGGTTCAAATGTCCTTATTGCCCACAGAATATCAAGGCATCTTGGATTGTTTGATGACGTTTTTGCCACTTATGTTAAAAAAAATTTCGTAGGGAGAAATAAGGCAGCAGTGCTGGTAAAGGCTTTCGGAGAAAAGGGTTTTGACTATGTGGGAAACGCAATGGTTGATTTGAAAGTATGGGAGCATGCCAGAATGGCTGTAGTAGTCAATGCTTCCCCTGCTGTAGAAAAGAAAGCACTTGAAATGTTTGGATCTGAACGTGTTAAGGTTTTGAAATGATTTTTGATACATACGAAGATTTTGTAAATTATTACGTAAAAGGTGATTCCGATGCGCTGTTTGTCATGGCGTGTCTTGATTTTTCGTATCAGTGTAAGCTGATGGCATATGGGTGCTCCGCGGAGGTGGTCAGTATCGTGACCAAGCACGCTTACAAAGTAGCAAAGTTTGCTGCCGAGGCCATGGCAAACACGGAAGCGGCTGAACTGGTCAAACGGATTGAACTCTTTAGTAGGAAACTTAATAAATCAGTATATCAGAAAACTACAAAGTGGGTTGATTCAGCTTTAGACAGACACATTAATATTAATACATTCAAACTGCATCTATTCAGCAAATACACTGAACAAATGAAAGAGTTTGAAAACTCAGTAGGTATTGACTGCATGGAATACTATGAGGCACAGGAATACATTCAAAGAGAATACTCAAACTGTATGTTCAGCCAGGAGTAAATTGCAGTGCAGGTTCACGATGGACTAATTGGCTGATGCTGTTATGCCGCTTGCTGGGAATAAAGGCAGAGATAGTGTGCGAGGCTGAAGACGAGAGGTTTTGAAATGATTTTTGAATCTTATGAAGATTTTGTAAACAACTATGTAAAAGGTAAATCCGAGGCTCTGTTTACCATGGCCTGCCTTGATTTTCTCTATCACTGTGTCCTGATGAAAAACGAGACCGAACTTGATGTCTGCTATAAAGTATGGCAGCACAGTTACAATGTGGCAAAGTTTGCGGCAGATACACTGGCAAACAAAGATGCAGCGGAGATGATCAGGCTGATGGACGTCATGATTGACAAAAAGGATGCTGCGTCATACGCTGAAACTTTCAAGTGGGTGCAGTCAGCACTTGGACGGTATATCGATGTCAGCAAATTCAAAGCTGACAATGAATTGTCCGAGCAATGCAAGAAAATGATTGAGTTTGAAACCTCCATCGGTATCGACAGTAAGGAATACTATGAGATCCGCAGAGGTTCAATTAAAAGAAAACTGAGAAAGATTTTCAATCGCAGGGTTATATTTGTGCTTCTGCTGTTTTATGTGCTGCTGACAGGTTTTCTGATCTATTTTGTTAACAAATAACGGCAGTTCCGGAGATTGAGTTGAAAAAAGGTTTACTGATCCTTGGATTTGTATGCAGTCAGGCTGCCGGAGCCGCGGCCGCGCAGGGTACATTCGTTCAGGAATTTGCCCAGAGACAGCAGCAGGCGCTGGCTCCGCTGATCCAGTACTGTCTTGATGAATACAACGATCATAATTATTCCGCGGCGCTGCAGCTGTGCGGAGTATATGAAAATTCCGGCTTCGCCAGGGTTCATTCGGTTCTCGGTGATTTGTACTACCGCGGATTGGGCACTGCAAAAAATTATGAACGTGGGATCCGTTATTATCAGAGAGCTGTGGCAGAGGGTGATTACAGTGCAGCTTCCAAACTTGCCGGGATCTTCCTTTTTGACAACACGGTTGAACGCAATGAAACCCTGGGTCTTGCCTACCTCGATATGGCGGAAATCAACAATGTCGCTTCAGCTGTTCCGATCAGTATAGAATATCGCTACAGCAGAAATCCTTCATCTCTTGCTGAAACAGCCAGAAAAGATTTCAGGATCATGCAGGACTTCGTCAGGGAGGCCCGTGATCATGAGTTCTATGTTCATTACAGGTATCTCTTAAGCCGGTTCTATCTGACCGGCTACGGCATCAAGGCTGATCCGCATACAGCGGTGCAGTTGATGGAGGAACTGGATCGTGACTTCAAAGATCCTGAATCCCAGTTCAGTCTGGCTGAACTGTACTACCACGGAGAGCTTGTTCCACGGGATTTTGCGCGGGCAGTATCATATCTGGAGAAAATTTCCGACAGTCAGTCCGTTACCTCCGGGGCAAATTATTATTATCTCGGGATGATTTACCGGACCGGCGGAGACGGAATCAGGGCCGATGAACCAAGGGCTATAGATCTTCTCAGAAAAGCCTCCGGTTCCGGAAATGCGGGGGCGGCGCTTGAACTTGCCCGGATCTATCACGCGAGGGCTGCGAAAGAGCCTATTTATTTTAAGGATGCCGCCGCCTGGTGTGACTTTGCGGTGAAGCTCAACAGTGCTGAGGGTTATTACGAACGAGCCAGACTTGCCCTGGAAACTCCGGGAGGAAATGAAGGCTATATCATGGCCGCGGTAGATCTGAAAACCGCTGCAGAAAAAAATTACTGTCCTGCTTATGATCTGCTTGGGGATCTGAGCCGTTCACGCAATGATGATCACGGGGCCGTGGAATATTACCGGAAAGCCATAGACTGCGGTTCGACCTCTCGATACGGTGAACTTGCCGCGCTGGTACTCAAGGGAGCCGGCGGTGAGGTAAATTACGGGGAGTTTACTGAACTTATAAATTTCGGTATGAACCGCAATGACAGTACCGCCTATTATATCAGCGGTATATATCACCTGAATCCGCCTGACGGCAGACAGGCTCCTAATATCAAGGTCGCAATGGAGGATCTGCGCCGTGCTGCAACTCTTGGCAACAGCGATGCTCTTTATACCCTTTATCAGATTTACTCTGAGGGAAGGTATACCGATAAAAATATTCCTGCAGCTCTTGACTGTCTTGAGCGTGCAGCCCAGCTCGGTTCAGTCAAAGCTCTTACCCGGAAATTTAAATATTATTTTGAGGGAAACTATGTCAAGGCTGATCAGCAGGTTGCTTTTGACACTGCAACCAGGCTTGCTGCTATAGATGTCAAAAAGGGAAACTATCTGCTGGGACAGTGGTACGCCGCCTCCAATGATTATCTGAAGGCGCGGGACTGCTACCAGACCGCAGCTGACGCCGGTTCTGCCGAGGCTATGTATGAACTCGGGATGCTTTACCGGGAGAATCAGCAGATTGAGCAGGATCTGTTTAAATCCTGCAGTTATTTCCATCAGGCTGAACAGCTTGATTATGCACCTGCCTCCGGTCAGCTGGCCAGGTGCATCTATGATATCCATAACGGTGAAATCAGGGAGGCGGTGCCTTACCTGGAAAAAGTGGCTCTTAACGGTGATCCTGATGCCATTGATAAACTGATCAATATCTATTCCAACGAGGATGATCCTTTCCATAACAACGGCGAACTGCTGAAGTGGATCCGGGTCGGGGCAAAATTCGGTTATCCGAACTGTCTCTATCTGCTCGGATCCTCCTATCTCAACGGTATGGATGATGCTCTCAATGTCAATCCCGAGCTTGGTAAAAAATATCTGCGTCTGGCAATGAACCGCGGTTCAACTCCTGCCGCCTATGAACTGGCAAAATACTACGCCGAGCAGAATCATCACAGCGACGCCTGCGAAATCTATGAAAAATTCTCCTACAGTACTGATTTCAGTTTCATGCAGAATCTGGCGCTGTGCTACCTCAACGGAACCGGCAAGAATCTGAATATTGCTGAAGGAGAGCGGCTTCTGCTCAAGGCCTATGACAGTACCCGCAGTCAGGATACCGCCTACCTGCTCGGTGAACTGTACAGTGATGAGGGCAACAGCAGATTTTTTGATTTGAAAAAGGCGGTGGAATGGTATCTTGAGGCTGCCGACGGCGGTGCGGTCGCTGCTCTTGAAAGGCTTGGTGAACTTTACGAACGTAAATCATCGATTCAGAACGAGAGTAAATCCTTCTTCTACTATTCCAAGGCAATGGAGGCTGGCAGTTCCACCGCCTATGTAAAGGTTTCGAGGGACTACTATCTTGGGATTGGTACCACTGTGGATTATAAAAAGGCCTGTGACGTGGCCCAGGAGGCGGTAGATCTTGCAATTGTGGAGGGCAATGCTCTGCTGGCCGACTGCTATCTTACCGGTAACGGCAGGGAGCAGAATTTTGACACCGCTGCTGCTTTACTGCATGACGGCGTGGATAAAAACAGCGCTGATTCTGCAATCAGACTCGGGAAGATTTATTCCGAAGGAAAATATGTCGATCCGGATATCGATTTTGCCTGCAAATATTTTTTCAAGGCCGTACTGCGGGACCGTTATCACGGGGTTATAACAAGAGATGCGGTAATGAATTTTGTTGACGGCAATATCTGTTACAAGGATTCGCTGCATGCATACGTAATATTCAATATACTGCAGGCCCAGAATGTAGACACCGGGATCAAATACCATAATGAAATTGCCCGTCTGGTCAAACTGCTGTCGGATCGGGAACTGAAGTTTGCCCACCAGATTATTTCAGATATGAGTGACTACGATGAACAGTAGCTGTAAAAAAACAAAGTATGCTATTTTATCAATGTTCCTGCTGCTATGCTCATCAGCACTGCAGGCGGAGGATGCCGTTTCTCTTGGAGATGACTGCAAAAATGCCCAGGACTGCAATGATGTAAACCGTTGCAAATCAGCCTACGAACAGAAGGATTACGAACTGGCTTTTCCGATTTGCAGCAAGCTGGTTAATTCAAGTGATGATCAAATCAAATTCATGCTCGGCTATATGTATGTAAAAGGACTTGGAACCGGACAGGATTACTATAAGGCCTTCGATTTATTCAAGTATGTAGCCAGACATCATTATCCTGACGCCTGGTTTAATCTTGCCAACATGTATTATTTCGGAAGGGGAACTCCGGTTAACGAGGTTATGGCATTACGATACTATGAAATGGCTGCGGCGGAAGGAAATCTGACGGCAGCATTTAATGCAGGGGTGATCCACAGCAGACAGGGTAATTTTATCCAGGCCAAGAAGTATCTGTTTCAGGCTGTGGAGGAGGATAATGCCTCTGTTTATCTCAACATCGGCAATCTTTATGCTGAAAGCCGGTTCAACAATGTGGATTATATAGAGGCTTATGCATGGTATCGTCTGGCAGCCGATGATCCGTTTGTTGAGCAAACCGCGCTGGCCAATCTCAAAGAGGTTCGAAAGTACCTTAATCCCAAGCAGACAGCGGAGGGCGACGGCCGTTACCGCACCTACAATCACCGTTACCGCAAAAGATAATTACTGAGAGACAAGGGGGTGTGCAGGTTCGACGATTAACCTGCCGCACTGAGACTGTTCTGTCATGTCAGTTGCATCATAACCTTGAAATACGGCTGGACATACAATCTACCACGCAAAATTAAAGGAATGAAGGCAGTAAATCTTTATGCCCCGGGTCGCTACACGAATATTCAGTGCGATCTGCCAAAAGAAGGACTGTGAAACGTAAGTATCATCACAGTTCATTTAATGTAAAGTTTACATGAAATAGGTCATGTGCTATAAATTCCGTCATCATTTACTGAATGATAAAAGGCAGAGATATGCACGCATTAATTTACCTGCAGAATGGAAGTTACTACACCTCTGCTGTTTACGGATACTACATAGGTCCTGCCGCCATTAGAGAAGGTTCTGAGCGGTACTGGATAGTTTGGAATAGCAGTAAAACCAGGCTTATCCGTTGGCCGACAATGGTTCCGGAGAAAGAATACCTCGTTCCGCAGATATTCATAGTAGACTCTGACCAGAGTAACTGGATAATCAATGCTGATAATGACAGCGGCTGTGTTGATTTTCTAACTATAGAGTTTCTGAACTCCTTCCTCGATCAAAATGACCAGCCTGAAGACATCCTGAAAAAATGCCGAAATGCTGATCCCCCTTATATTTACCAAGATACCAGGGAAATTAAAAACAAGAAAGATATAGAGGATCTTGACTGGATTTCCATGGGATTCCATGACGCCTTCCTGACGAAAAAAGAATTTCAGGAGGATGGTTCACTTTATTTAGCACTTGACGGAATATGGAGCTGTGAACTGGAAATATGGTTCAGCGGAGAAATAGAGTGCCACACTGCCACCGGTAAAAATGGAGAGGAATATGATTTGTACTGGGACTGGCAGGGAGCAACGATTCTAATACATGAAGGATTTATATACTTTGTTGTAGATGAGCCGGTAATGACAGTTACCGATATCAAATCCGATTGCTGTTATTTTAAAGCCCGTCACCTGAAATACCGGATAACACCGCATTCGCTATAGATAGTGACTCCATTCAACTAACCGCTATATCCATCACTGACTGCCTTAATAGGTTCACGAAGAGCCAATATTTTTTATCGGGATCCCGTGCAAGGTCTTAACTGTGAAATGTCCGATAAAAGGCAGCAATTAATAAATTGCTGCCTGCCGGTTCTTCTCAAGAGAGACTGCATGTGGGCGGCTGTGCTACGTGCGTGATTGAATTCCCTGAATTGTTCTGAACAGCTGAGCCTTTGCAGTAAGAGATACAGTGTTGAAAAGAACGAGCAGTACCAGGGAAAATCCTGCATGGAGGAAACTGAGCTGAAGATCGGAGTAGGCCTGATCTTTAAGAATGAAAGTGATCAGCGCATCCATTCCGGAGAAAAACATATAAATAAGATAGCAGTTAACCAGTGAGGTCAGAATATAGACTGCGCAGAAACTGTAGATCAGTTTGGCGTTTTTGCCGATCAGCGTCAGAACATTTCCGAATCCCGGCAGTTTTCCAAGGGCATTTGCCTTATTGATGAACAGATAGTTGTAAACGGTTATAAACAGCTCCACAAAAAGCATGAAGGTGGAGAAGGTTACCAGAATTTCGGTGCTGGTTGTCAGTTTGGCGAAAACAAAAACTGCAATGATAAACGACAGCACTACAAAGTTAACTCCGATCCCGATCCCGAAAATCTGTTTCCAGGAAATATTGGTTTTGAACAGATCCTTCACCGCGAAGGCCTCGTCCCTTTCTCCGAGATCAACAATATTCTGGGCAAGTACCAGCATAGGGAAATTTACGATGGTGAATACTGCGCATACGATTAGGGAGATCACCAGCAGAAAATCATCAGCGGAGAGACTAACCGGCAGAAAATAAATGACGAACGGCAGAAACAGCACTGCGATAAAGAACAGTATGTTCATTACGACCATGCAGGCGTAGGACTTGATATTGCTTAACAGCAGCCCTGCAGCCAGACTGTAGCATCTAAAAGCATCGAGCATAAAAGTAATCCTGAATAAAAATCAAGCCAAGCAGAGAATTCTGCTCAGCCTGTGGTTGTTTCATTACAAAAAACTATTTTTTGAACAGTGTCGGGAACAGTATTTTTGCAACATCTTCATAGGTTTCAACAAAGTGATATTCAATTCCCTTCTTTACAAATTCCGGCAGATCGTTAACATCGCTTTCGTTTGCCTTAGGGCAGATCAGTTTCTTGATGTTCAACCTTTTGGCAGCAAGCGACTTCTCGCGGATCCCGCCTATGGCCAGAACTTTTCCGGTGAGGGTGAGCTCTCCGGTCATGGCATATCCTTTGGCCGGCGCTTTGTTGAGTGCCAGGGATAGCAGGGCGGTGGCCATGGTTACGCCGGCGGACGGGCCGTCCTTAGGTGTTGCCCCTTCCGGTACATGAAGGTGAATTTTAGCCTTGTCAAAGTAATGTTTCTTCTTCGGCTCGAACTTGCCGATATTAGCCACCACGTAGCTGTAGGCCAGACTGGCAGATTCCTTCATCACATCTCCGAGTGAACCGGTCAGCTGCAGTGAAGCTCCGAGATTGTTCAGGGTAATGGCTTCAATCGGGATGGTTGCGCCGCCCATGGAGGTCCAGGCAAGCCCGGTGGCGATGCCGACACCCTTGAGATGTTCGTCCTCCCTGAAAAGCGGACTCTTCAGATATTCGTGCAGATCCTCCGGTTTGATGGTTACACTCTCGATATTCTCATCGATCATTTTAACCACGGATTTTCTGACCAGTTTCGAAATCAGTTTCTCCAGATGGCGCACTCCAGCCTCGCGGGCATAGTCCTCGATCATCGCCTTGACGGCGGCATCTGTGATTTTAATTTCGTTTTTCTTCAGCCCGGCCTTCTCGATCACCTTAGGGATCAGATGATGTTTGGCAATCTGAAGCTTTTCTGCGGACAGATATCCCGACAGGGAGATCACATCCATACGGTCAAGCAGCGGAGCAGGGATCCCGTCGGTGCTGTTGGCGGTACAGATGAACAGACATTTTGACAGATCAACCCGGACATCCATGTAATGATCAAGAAATTCACTGTTCTGTTCCGGATCGAGTGCTTCGAGCAGTGCTGCCGACGGATCGCCCACGTGACTGTTGGTAAGCTTGTCGATTTCATCCAGCATGATCACCGGATTCATGCACTTGCTCTGTTTGAGCGCCTGAATCAGTTTGCCCGGCAGAGCTCCGATGTAGGTGCGGCGGTGGCCCTTGATTTCAGCCTCGTCATGAAGACCGCCGACACTGAAACGGTAGAACGGACGGTTGAGTGCTCTTGCAATTGATTTACCCACGGAGGTTTTACCAACGCCCGGAGGTCCGACAAACAGAATGATCGAGCCGTTGACTTCGCCGCGTTTGCTTCCTACAGCAACAAATTCGACGATTCTCTCCTTCACATCGACGATGGCGTCATGATCCTCGTCCAGAACCTTACGGGTATGCTTTATGTCGAGGGTTTCCGGAGTATATACACCCCATGGAATATTGGTCATCCATTCGATGTGGTTTCTTGTAATGGCATATTCAGGGGAACCCTGTTCCAGAACCTTAAGCTTGTTGATTTCCTCCTGGAATTTTTCCTTCACTTCATCGGACGGTTTGAATTTAGCCATCTTTTCTTCAAATTTGGTAATCTCCACCGTCTTATCGTCGATGGTAAGTCCGAGTTCCTTCTTGATTTCCTTGAGCTGTTCGTTCAGATAGTAGTCTCTCTGTCTTTTCTGAACCTTTTCATCAACACTGGCTTTGATGTCACTCTGCAGTTTGGCAATCTGAACCTCCTTCTGGATCAGTTCATAGGTGCATTTGAGTCGTTCAAGAATATCATAGGTATCAAGAACCTTCTGCAGTTCCACACCTGTGGCGGTGGTAATCCCGGCTGCACAGTCGGCCAGCACTGAAGGGTGGTTAGGATTGAATTTGGCGGTATACTGCTTGATTTCCTCTGAGTACATCGGATTGAGGGGTATAAGCTCCTTAATGCCGTTCATAATCGCCATGGAGTGGGCTTTGAGTTCAAGCTTGGTTGCCTTGCTGGAGTTCTGATCCTCCGGATATGAAACGTCAGCACAGTACGGAGGTTTGGCCGCATCCATTATTTTGGTTATGTTGACACGGGAGATCCCTTCAGCAATGAACTGTATTTCGCTGTCGTTGATTCTTGCATGAAGAATGCGGATCAGACACCCTGTTTTCGGAATACTCTTCAGAATGTCGTCGCTGCTCATCAGATCACTTCTTACCACAGGCGTATCCTCGTCTGAAGGAATACAGAAAAGAGCCAGGGTTTTGTGACTGGTCTTGAGCACCATTTCGATGGTTTTCTGCCACGGCTTGGCGGCAATCTGCACCGGCAGGATCTGTCCCGGAACAAACGGACGGCCGTAAACCGGAATGACAAAAACTCTTTCCGGCAGTGTTTCAAGCGGATCTACCAGTGCCGCTGCCATTACGCTGGTATCAATGGAGGTTTTTCTGGCTGACGGATGAACGGTTTTTCTTTCATTTCCTGAACCGTCACTGTTTGAGCCTGAATTTGAATTCTGGCTTTCTGAGGACCCTGAATCCGAACTCTGGTCTTCCCCGGATCCTGAATCTGAATTGCTGTCTTCCCCGGTGTCTGAACCTGAATCACCGTTCAGAGATGCCTGAACTGCGCTGTCATTCGCATCCCCGGAGTTGCCGGAATTTTCGCCGGAGTCTTTTACCGACTCCTCTGAAAGAATTGGTTCCTGCTGATCCTGATTGTTATTGCTTTCTTCATTAGCCATTTTATTATATGCCTGTTTTTATACTTCATCTGACTCTTATATAGGGTCGGATTTTTTAATTTCAAGATCAGACGGCTATTCCATATACAGCAGCATGTCAGGCCAGTTCTTCCAGCATCTGGGTCAGCATACCGTAGAATTTCTCAACCGAATAAACCGAAACCTTTTCCTCCACGGTGTGGGCGCCGATGATGGTCGGACCGAAGGAGATTACATCCATATCCGGATATTTGCCCAGCAGAAGACCGCATTCAACACCGGCGTGAAGTACGCATACATCGGGCTTTTTGAAATTGAACTCCTCGTAGATCCTCTCGTACTGCTTAAGCAGTATGCTGTTTCTGCTAGGGGTCCAGCACGGATATTTGTTGGAAAATTCAACCTTGAAACCATGTCTGTCTGCTATGTCGGCCAGTGTTTGAGCCACCGGTCCGGTACTGATCAGGGATCTCATGAGGCTTTCGGTATTGATGACTGAATTTTCAGTTCTGATCAGTCCGAGATTGCAGGAGGTTTCCACCCTGTCCTCGAATTCATCGCTCATGGTAATCACACCGTCCGGCATTTCACAGATGGTATTGAGAATACTGGCGGAGGTGTCACTGTCTGTTGCGGCAAGTTCCTCCTCCTGTTCAGACAGTTCAACGGTCAGATTCATTCCGGGATCTGTCTGTGCATACTTTTCACTGAAGGAGGTGAATGCATCATTCAGTAAAGTCCTGATTTCATCACAGCGGTCCGGTTCACAGTAGATTACCGCACTGGCACTTACCGGAATGGCGTTTCTGAAAGTTCCCCCGGTAAATTCCTGCAGTGATACTGAGTATTTATCTGCCGCTGTTTTAAGGATCCGGGAAAGAACGCAGATTGCGTTGGCGCGGTTCTTGTGGATTTCTATGCCGGAGTGTCCGCCGGTCAGACCGGACAGTGTTACTTCAATCCTGCGGACCCTGCGGCTGGCAGCCTGGGTTAGCGGAAAACGGAAACGTGCATCCTCGCCGCCGGCACATCCGACGGTTACCTCTTCGTCATTTTCTGAATCAAGATTGAGCATTAAGCTGCTGCGCAGCAGTCCTGGTTCCAGTTCGTTCATGCCCACCATGGATACCTCCTCTCCTACGGTGAACAGAGCTTCGAGCGGCCCGTGTCTGAGTTCCGGCTCGGTCATAACCGCAAGCGCCGCGGCAACTCCGATACAGTCGTCAGCACCCAGTGTGGTGCCGTCTGCGGTTACATATGGAATATCGTTAATCTCCTCGATTTTAAGACTGAGCGGATCTTTGGTGAAATCATGACGGCTTTCCGGAGTTTTTACTGCCACCATATCCATGTGACCCTGCATGCATACCGAAGGTGAGTTTTCGCATCCTTCCGATGCTTTTTTTCTCAGAATTACGTTTCCGGCCTGATCGGTGAAAGCCTCGATCCCGTTTTTTTCTGCAAAGGAGCAGATCCATCCTGCTATGGCTTTCTCATTTCCTGAGGCATGAGGGATTTTTGAAAGTTCCTGAAATATGTTCCATAATCCTGCAGTAGGCAGATCGTTCAATCTTTCCATTCTTCTCTTCTTATCAATTTTTTATGATGATTTTTTGACAATAGTAAAAACAGTGGCGGTTCTACCGTCCGCTGTCCCATCCTGATTTTTTTATTCTACGCATGTCGGATGCCACTCTGACAGTGTAGATTACCGCCAGTACGTACAGCGAAACACACAGACCTGACCACAGCCCGCTGAATTCGTACGGTCCGCCGAACCAGTCGGTAAAGCACAGGATCAGTGATACCGGAAGTCCGATGAGCCAGTAGACACATACGGAGGCAACGGTAATAATCCGGTTATCCTGAAATCCGCGTAGAATTCCTATTCCGTTTATCTGGCAGAAATCCGCCAGCTGGTACAGCGATATTATAACAAAAGAACCGGAAACAATGGCAATTACCTCCGGATCATCCGTATACAGTGCTCCCACATAATTGCGGCACAGATATGTTGTTACAGCGGTTGCCAGTGCCAGAACCAGTCCTGCTGTATAGCAGGTGACAATGGCGCGGAAGGTCTTGTCAAGATTGTTTTCTCCCCTGGTGAAACCGATCCTGATGGCTACCACCTGGGACAGTGCGAACGGTAGCATGTAGATGATCGACATCAGATTGTAGTAGATCTGGTTGGCTGCGATCATGCTGGTTCCCATAAAGGTAACAACCAGTCCCATGAACGTGAAGAAGGCTACTTCAAAAAACAGGGCGGTGGCAATCGGGAAACCCAGTCGGACAAATTTCCCGATTACTGCAAAATCCGGTCTGAAGTCGCGCAGCCGGAACTGCAGCATGCTGAAATAGGATATTCGTCTGATCCGGTACCACTGGAACAGTGCCATAAAGGTCTGGACCATTACAGTCGAAACTGCCGAACCGGAGCCTCCCATTGCCGGCATGCCGAGTTTGCCGTACATGAAAATATAATTGAGGCCGGCATTGATAAACAGGGCAATGAAACTTACGTACATGGTCAGCCTGGTGTAGCTCATTCCTTCGGTAAGGGTTCTTAAGGCATGAAACACAAAGTATCCGGGTATTCCGAGCAGAGAAATCAGCAGATACTCAAGAGCGGTGCGGTATACCTTCGGTTCCAGCTCGAAAAATGGAAGCAGCAGGGATGACAGTGCCAGCAGTGTAACGGTAGCAAACGACAGACCGAATGCTATAAATACGATCTGATAGAAGTGCTCAAGCAGCAGTTTGTAGTTTCCGGATCCGTGATCAGCGGATATGACAGGAGTGGTGGCAAGGGCGAACCCGGAGCCGGAAATAGTCAGCGTGAAAATAAAAGTGCACGCCAGGGCAATGCCGGCCAGATCGGCGGCGCTGAGGTGGCCCGCCATTACCGTATCGGTAAAGGCCATTCCCATTGAGGCCATACTTCCAAGAAAAATCGGCAGAGCGAGCCTGGCGATTTTGCGAAGTTCGGCAAAATCAAAATATTTCAGAATTTCCATATCACAAAGTTCAGATAAAATAACACCTTGGTTCAAGATTCCGTATGGTAGCACATGTATGCTAAAAAGAAAGGGTGCTCTGGTGGTTAATGTTACTGAGCCCGGCGGCAATACTGTAAAATAGAGCGGCTGAGTAGCATTTTTTTATAAAAAAAATGCAAAAAACTTGTAAAGCAAAAAATCAGGACATTAAAATGTGCGGGGGAGACTGCAGTGAGGTTTCCTGGCGGCAGGAAAACTGATAATCAGAGATCTTGCATAACAATCCTATCATAGAATAAACAGAAAAATATATAATGGCGGTGATAAAAAATATGGCTGGCAGTATTTCATTCATAAAGGTGGAGTCTGAAGCGGGGATAAACAATGTCTCGGCTCTTGCGGAAACCATCTGGTTCGAATATTTTCCGAATATTATTTCAATTCAGCAGATTGAGTATATGCTGGACAAATTCCTTTCCCAGAAAGCCATCAGTGAACAGATTTCACAGGGAACATCTTTTTATATAGTTAAAAAGGATCGTGAACTGGTGGGGTTTATCGCCATCAGGGTTGACGATTCCTCAGGCAGACGCCGGCTGTTTCTTTCAAAGCTGTACCTGGAGAAGTTTCACCGTGGCGGCGGTATCGCCAGCAGAATGTTTGCCTTTGTGAAGGAACAGGCCGCGGAAAGAAACTGTGATTCCGTATTTCTGACGGTGAATAAAATCAATTCCCATGCCATCAATGTCTATTATCACTGGGGATTCAGGAAGGAAAAGGATCTTGTCACCGATATCGGTAACGGATTTGTGATGGATGATTATGTGATGTCGCTGGATCTTGCGCAGACACCGGCCGGATCTGACAACTAATTTTTGGATTTTAATAATGACTGTAAATGTAAAAAAAATTCTGCCTCTGGCATCCCTGGTTTTTCTTCTGAGCGCCTGTGACGATTCGGTACTTGGCGGAGGTTCATCCTCCTCGGTGCCGGAGGATCCGAAGCAGATGTATGAGCTTGGCAAGGATTATTTTTCCGGTATGAATGTTGAATTTGACCGTGAAAAAGCCGTTGAACTTTTCACCATGGCGGCTGATGCGGATTATCCGCAGGCCGAGTACATGCTGGCATGTCTCTACATCGACGGAAATTCGGTCCCGAAGGATTATCAGAAGGCAACCAAATATTTCAGAAAGGCCGCTGATCACGGGATCAGTGAAGCAGCCATCCGTCTTTCGGAAACTCTGCATAAGAAAAACGGTCTGATTGTATCCAAGGAGGAGGCGGTGGAATATCTGAAGCAGGCCGCTGAATCGGATCCTCGCAGTATGACTTTTCTGGCAAAACTGTATATGTACGGTGACGGGGTGGAGAACAATTACAAGAAGGCAGAGGCTCTGCTTCTCAAAGCTTCATCCTACAAGGAGCCGGAAGCACTGCTGATCCTGTCGGATATGTATTTCAGCGGTGCGCCGGGTATTCTCCGGGATGATTACAAGGGAATGAATTTCCTGAAAATCGCCATGAATGATCCGGACAACAGTGATAAATCAAGAATTCACATGGCCCTCGGTAAAGTGTATCTCTACGGCCGCGGGGTTCCGGTGGATGAGAAACTGGCGGTTGAGTATTTCGCCAAGGCCGGTGAACAGGGACTGCTTGATGCCCAGATTTATCTAGGCGACAGGTACTGGGATGAAAAGGTTTATAAAAGAGCCCAGTATTGGTACGGCAAGGCCGCACAGCAGAATCATGTGCAGGCGCAGTTAAGACTTGCTGAAATCAGTCAGCAAGGTCTGTGCGGGGAGGTTAATCTGCAGGAAGCAATTGCATGGAATGAAAAGGCGGTGCTTAACGGCAGTGAACAGGCAAGATTCAATCTGGTGCTTCTCTATGCAGAAACCGACAGTAATCCTGAAAAACTGAACAGTCTGATAGCCGGACTTGAAGAGCAGGCTGAATCCGGTGATCGCGGCGCCCTTTCAAAACTGTTCTACCTTTATGCCGGTGACAGCAAACTGCATGACGGTCAGAAGGCTAAAGGATATCTTCAGCAGATTATTGACTATCGAGACATGATGCTGATCGGCAATATCGGTGAGAATCTTCTTCACGGCGGCAACCATATTCAGCAGAATCCTGAATATGCAATGGTACTGCTCAATTATGCGGCTGATCACGGTGATCACAGTGTAAGAATCAAACTTGGTGATCTGTACCGGAAAGGTGAGTTTGTTGCTGCAGATCCGATCAAGGCCTATGCCTGGTACAATTTAGGAATTGATAAGGGTAACAAAGCGGATGTCGACAGCAGAATAAAGTCACTCAAACTCAACCGCAGAGATCTTAAAAAGGCAAATGCCTATCTTGAAAAACTCAGACGTTCCCTGAGTTTGGTAACGGATGACAAGATTGATGTCATGTCGGCCTTTGAGGATTTCCCGCTGGCGGTGGCTGCGGAAGACACAGAGGTGCCGGCAGCAGAACAAGGTGGTGATGCAGCTTCTCAAAAGTAGGACTGGTAGAATTAGAACGAAGTCCGGGCTGCGGCCGCGGTTCCGGAATAATAATGACGAGGATGTTTATGAAAAAGTTATTTTTAGTATGTGCTCTGTTTTCGTTATTCGGTGCAGTTGAGTGTACTGCGGCAAGTGCTGTTAACGCCAAGGATGCGCCGGGGCTGGCTCCTTTCCCGATCGATGAGCTGATGATCTCCGATTCAATCAAGAAGGCAACCGATCAGAATGTTAAAAAGGAACAGTCAGGCATGACGGAAGCCGAGCGGCAGATGCTTAAAAACGCCAACCGTGAAGCGATTCTGAAGAACTGGAAAAGGGATATCAACGCATCTACCGGCGGTGTAAATGCAAAGTATGAGCATGTGACCGGATCTAAAGCGGTGGTACTTCTGTATAAAAGCAATCCGGAACATCTCACCCTGGAACAGATTATGAAAAAATATGCCGGAATATATGAGATCTCCGAGCAGAATATCCGGGTAAAATCTGACAGCCTTTACTCGCTTCTTATAGAAATGAAGCAGGAACCGGCCGAGGATAAGAAACCGGCAGAACAGAAGCCGTCTGAGCAGAAACCGGAAGAACAGAAGTCTTCCGAGCAGAAACCTGGAAAAATGATGCTCTATGTGTTCAAGGAAAAGGATCAGAATGACTATACGGCTATTTATGTTCTGGGAAAAACAACCCAGCAGGATCTTGAATACATTGTGGAAGATTTCTTCCTGGAACTTTCAAAATAAAACGCAGAAGGGGATTGATTTATGAAGTTTGAAACCTATACCTGGAATAATTATGTTTTCCGACAGGCTGCCAGAGAGGACTGTTCAATTGTTCATGAACTGATGCTGGAACTCAGTGATTACGAGAATATGCAGTCGGAGTTTAAATCAACTCCTAAAGATCTTGAGAATATTCTGTTTGATCTGCACTGCGGTGATGCTATTCTGGTGTATGACAATGAATCAGATCAGCATATCGGGGTGATGCTTCTTTCCTACAATTATTCATCCTTCAAGGGTAAACCGGGTATTTTTATTGAGGATTTCTATATCCGCGAAAACAAGCGCGGCTGCGGGATTGGAACCCAGATGATTTCAAGATTGGTCAAGCTGTCCCATGACAACGGTTTCGGACGTATTGACTGGATGTGTCTTAAAAGCAACAAACCTTCCATGGAGTTTTACGAAAAGACGATAAAGGCAAAACAGATGAATGAGTGGGTTGTTTTTCGTCTGGATGAGAAGCAGTTCTGCTGATTTACGGACTGTTGTTAGATATTCTCTTCTCCTGTCAGTCCGGTCCTTCTTTTAAGACTTGTATGATTTTCTCCAAAAAAAACAGACCGGCCTGATGCCGATCTGCTGTTTAGAACTTTTTTCAACTGAAAACTCTAGTTGAGCAGTTTCTTGATTCTTTCGATGGATTCTTTGAATTCTTCCATTGAATTGTTGTTGAAAATGAAAATTTCACCGATGTCGGTCGGACGGTTGAAATTGCATTTAGCAATATATTCATCCCAGTGTGCAAGTTTCCAGCCATCACGGTCGGAAGCTCTTTCAATCATGCGCTGGTGGCAAACTTCAGGGCTGGTTTCAACCCATACGATTACCAGACCGGCACCTTTTTCCTCAAGTTTCTTGCGTAAATCTGCAATGTACTTTGGATCTCTGATTTCTCTGGTGAAAGGAGCATTGATCAGTACATTGTTTTCATACTGAAGAGCTTCGAAAGCCAGATCCAGAATAGCATAGTATTCATAGTTACGAATGTTTTCTTCAAAGAAATCAGAACTGCGGTTGCATTCCTGACCGGCAACCTTGAAAATCTGATGAGAGAGAACAATCAGGGTATCCTTGTCGAGATAGACAACGTGGTCGAGACTTTCTGCGATTCTCTTGGAAACGAAGGTTTTGCCGCAGGCTGGAGGAGAGGTAACTAAAATTAAATTCTTTAATGTACTCATGATATCACTCAATAATCTATTTAATTTTATTTGTGCTGCAGTACCGGGACGGCAGCAAAGAACATGTTAAAAATTATAACCATCGCCATATTTTCAGTTATTTCGTGTTTTTTTTCAACGTTAATATTGATTTTTGATGGAAATTCTTGAAGTGGAGGGATTTTTTTAATGAGTTTGGGAGCCAGACGGACTCTGTCTGCGCGGCGGTCGGACCGGTAAAGATTTTGTTTCAATTTTTTACGCCAATCTTCGACTTTGGTGGTATAATCGCAAGGTTTTTGTTGTGACTCCTATAGAGACTACCGAGAGTGCTTCCTTCCGGAGTGACTGGTAGCGGTAGGAATAGGGGATCACGTGTTTTGAGATGTTTTTTCATGTGGCACTTGGTTTGTGTCACCACTGTACTAAGGATTTTATAAATGCCTATTATAACTTTACCAGATGGTAGCAAAAAAGAATTTGATAAACCGATTACTGTTATGAACGTTGCTGAAAGCATCGGTGCCGGACTGGCCAAGGCCTGTATCGCAGGATGTGTTGACGGTCAGCTTCGTGATGCCTGTGATCTGATTGAAAAGGATGCTGCAGTATCGATTATCACAGCAAAGAATGATGAAGGCGTGGAGATTATTCGTCACTCCTGCGCGCATCTGCTGGGGCACGCAATCAAGCAGCTGTGGCCGGATTGCAAAATGGCCATCGGTCCGGTTATTGAAAAAGGCTTTTATTATGACGTTGATCTGGACCGCACCCTGACTGAAGAGGATATTGCCAAACTTGAAGAAAGAATGCACAAGCTGGCAGAACAGAACTATACCGTTGTTAAGGAAGTTGTGGACTGGAACCGCGCTCACCAGGTTTTCGAAGAAAGAAAAGAAGACTACAAACTGAAGATCCTTGAAGAAAATATTGACAGAAACGACCATCCGGCCCTGTATCATCATCTTGAATATACCGATATGTGCCGCGGTCCGCATGTTCCAAACATGAGCTTCTGTCATCATTTCAAACTGATCAAGACTGCCGGTGCCTACTGGCGCGGAGATTCCAAGAACAAGATGCTGCAGAGAATCTACGGTACTGCCTGGGCTGACAAGAAACAGCTCGATGCATACCTGAAGCACCTTGAAGAGGCTGCCAAACGCGATCACCGCAAGATCGGCAAACAGATGGATCTGTTCCACATGCAGGAGGAAGCTCCGGGCATGGTGTTCTGGCATAACGACGGCTGGACTCTGTTCCGTCAGCTCGAAAGCTTTGTTCGTGAAAAGCTTCAGGAATACGGCTACCAGGAAGTTAAAGGTCCTTTCATGATGGACCGCATTCTCTGGGAAAGATCCGGCCACTGGGCAAAATACAAGGATGCGATGTTTACAACTTCATCCGAAAACCGTGAATATGCCATCAAGCCTATGAACTGTCCCGGTCACGTTCAGATTTTCAACCAGGGTCTGAAATCATACCGCGATCTGCCTATCAGAATGGCTGAATTCGGAAGCTGTCACCGTAATGAACCGTCAGGCTCCCTCCACGGTCTGATGCGTGTACGCGGATTCACCCAGGATGATGCACACATTTTCTGTACTGAAGATCAGATTATGTCTGAAGTAAGCGGATGTATTAAGATGGTTTACGATCTGTACTCCACTTTTGGTTTCACTGACATCGATGTTAAGCTGTCAACCCGTCCTGAGAAGAGAATCGGTGATGACGCTATGTGGGATCGCGCAGAGAAGGATCTGGCTGAAGCGCTTAAGGCAAACAATCTCGAATTTGAATACCAGCCTGGTGAAGGTGCTTTCTACGGACCTAAGATCGAGTTTACTCTTCATGACAGTCTGGACCGTGCATGGCAGTGCGGTACTGTACAGCTCGACTTTGCTCTTCCGGGAAGACTCGGCGCATCCTATGTTGGCGAAGATAACGACAGACACACCCCTGTTATGATTCACCGTGCAATTCTTGGTTCAATTGAAAGATTCATCGGTATCCTGACAGAAAACTTCATCGGCTACTTCCCGGTATGGCTGGCTCCAATCCAGGTTGTGGTTATGAATATCACCGATGCACAGTGTGATTACGTTAAAAATGTTCAGCAGCAGCTTATAAAAGCAGGTCTCAGAGCAAAAACAGACTTGAGAAATGAAAAAATAAGTTATAAAATTCGCGAACATACTTTAATGCATGTTCCATATATGGTAGTATGTGGGGCAAAAGAGATGGAAAGTAATGAAATTACGATCCGTACTCGCAAGGGAGTTGATTTAGGAAAGATGAAACTTGATGATTTCATCGCCAAGGTAAAAGAAGAAGTCAACTCACGCAGTTTGAAGCTTTTGGAGGAATAAACCATAAATACTGTAAAGAAAACAGGACGTGCGGCACCTAAAACACGCATCAACGGTGAAATCCGTTGCAAAGAAATTAGGTTGATAGGTTTGGACGGCGAATCACTCGGTCTGTCGTCAGTGGATGCGGCTTTAAAGTTGGCCATGGAGGCCGGAGTTGATCTGGTTGAAATCAGCCCTAATGCCGAACCGCCTGTTTGTCGTATCATGGATTATGGTAAGTTCCTTTACGAGAAGAGTAAGTCTCAGAAAGAGCAGAAGAAGAAACAGAAGCAGGTCCAGGTTAAAGAAATTAAACTTAGACCGGCAACTGACGAGGGAGATTATCAGGTAAAACTACGCAACCTGAAAAGATTCCTTGAAGACGGCGATAAAGCTAAGGTTACCCTTAAGTTTAAAGGCCGTGAAATGGCGCACCAGGAACTGGGCCTTGAGGTGCTTAAACGCATCGAAGAGGATCTGGCCGATGTTGCTTTGGTTGAATCTCAATCAAAAGTTGAGGGTAAACAGGCAATAATGGTGCTGGCCCCTAAGAAGAAGTGATATCGGGGTATTCAAGCAATATTCGTATTCACCCAGGATATTTTGTTTTTTAAATTGTATTTTCAATAGCGGAGTATTTCAAATGCCTAAAATGAAAAACGATAAAGGTGCTTGGAAGCGTTTCAAGAAAACCGCCAACGGTTTCAAACGCAAGCATCGCAATAAGCAGCACATTTTGACTAAAAAGTCTACTAAGCGTAAGCGTCATTTACGCGCTATGACCACTGTACATCATAGCGATATCCAGAGAGTATTGAAGTGCTTACCATATATTTAGGAGATTAGAGAAAGATGCCAAGAGTTAAACGTGGTGTGACTGCTCATGCTCGTCACAAGAAAGTTTTAAAAGCTGCTAAGGGTTACTATGGTGCACGTTCACGCACTTATAGAGTTGCGGTTCAGGCGGTAACAAAAGCTGGTCAGTATGCTTACCGTGACCGTCGTCAGAAGAAACGTCAGTTTAGACAGTTATGGATTGTTCGTATCAACGCTGCTGCTCGTCAGAACGGTTTATCATACAGCAAGTTCATCAACGGTTTAAAGAGAGCTTCTATCGAAATCGACCGTAAGATCCTTTCTGATATTGCTATTCAGGATAAAGCTACCTTTACTGCTTTAGTTGAAAAGGCAAAAGCTGCTTTAGCATAATTCAATAATCTTTGTTATTGCAATTATACTGATCCCGGGTGTTTATTCCCCCGGGATTTTTTTTCAAAATACAAAGTCCCCTTTAAAGGCTCATTTCTTAAACAAGAAATGCCAAAATGTGATATACTTCCGGTTTATGATGTATTTTGCAGTTCTTCCGCCTGTTTACTGTTCAGGAGGGCACTGCTGTTTGTTATTTGGAACTATCTGCCACCGGTTGCTGTAATGTTGTTTAGAATTTTACTTCTTATATTTTCTTTGTTTATTTTCCGGGAAAGTTTTGCACTTGAAGCTGTAGCTATCGATGAACATTTTGTTTCCGTCAATCTTGGAAAAAGCGTAGAGGTGCTGCCGGAGGGGGTAATACATTCAAATCCGCTGCAGATTAGAGAACTGAAAACCTGGAAAAACAATTATCTTAATGAAATTTATCTGAATAACATCGATCATTACAAGTGGGTGCGTTACCGCATCACCAATCAGGCCGGTCAGAATGAGCAGATTTACATGGAGCTGGGTAATAATTTTCTTGACTCGGTGGATGTCTTTCTGATTGAGCAGATGCGTAAAAAAATTGAGACTTCGTGGAGTTTTACCTCTTTAGACGGGATCTGGAGCAAACCTTTTCCTGCCCCACATTATGTCGTACCGCTGTCGCTCAGATCCGGCGCTACCTATGATGTGTATATCAGAATAAAGAACGCCCACAGTACCTATATTCCGATCAGAATTTATGATCGCAAAGCCTTTGTGTTCAAGGATACCGTTTCTAAAATTTTTATCGGTCTTCTTCTCGGTGTGATTCTGCTGGCTTCTATTTTCTCTTTCATGATGTACGGACTTATCAGAGAGAAACGCTTCTTCAGCTACGGCTGCTTCAGTCTGACGCTGCTGTGTCTGATCCTGTTCCTGTCAGGATATGTTAATCTGTTCACCGTGTTGCCGAAGGAAATTGATCTGCACAGGATTTATTTCTTTGTGTCCGGCCTGTTCTATATAGCCCTGATCATTTCGTTCTCGGAGATGTTTATTCATCTTGATATTGTGCGTAAACTGTCACGCCATCGTGTGCTGTTCCTGCTGTATCCACTGATTATTATGGGATCCTGCTGGTTCATTCCGTACAAGATTTCAATACATGCCAATCTGGTTTTTATCGTGGTCTGCATTGCCACAAGTTTCTATATCCTGCAGAACAAGTGGGGCAAAATAAGTAGCTTTCAGCGCATTTACGGTATTACCCTGATGGTATTTCTGGTATGCTGGCTCGGCAACAGTCTGTCCCGTTTCGGCCTCCTGTACCTGCCGTTCCTGTCTGATGATGTGCTGTTCTATTTTGCGATAATTGCCTCCTTTGCCCTGAGTTTCGGGCTTGTTCACCGTACCTATGTGGAAAAACAGAGCAGAATATATGCCGGCAATGTTCACAAGCATCATTCAAAGCGCTTCATGGATATGTACCATCAGGCAACCGAAGGCTTCTTCTCCATGGATCTTGACGGCAAACTGCTGGATGCCAACAGGGCCTTCTTCAATATGCTCGGTTATGAGAATATTGATGATTTCAGGATCAGCTGCGGCACGAAGATCGACGGGATCTATGCCGACCCCGAGACTTCAGGTGAACTGCTGTCAAATGTGATCCTGGCAAATCAGGATGACGGGGTTAAGCGCGAAATCAAGCTCAAAAAACGTGACGGCACTCAGTTTGACTCCCTGATTTCTCTTCATCTTTTTGAACGTTCCGAAGATGTTAAGAGCAACCATGCGGTTGAAGGTATTATTCTGGATGTTTCCGAAAACCGTCAGATTAAATCCCAGATTGAATATCTGATGAATCATGATATGGTTACCGATCTGCACAACCGGTCGTTTATGCAGAAGAGGGTGGAGATCCTCAGTGAAAGCAATACAACCTACAAGCAGAACTGTCATGATTATTTCCTGTTTGTGGATATCGATCATTTCAAGGTTATCAACAACTCCTGCGGCTCCATAGCCGGGGACTCCTTCCTCCAGATTGTAGGCAAAACGCTGCGTAACGTGGTGGCTGATGACAATGTGGCCAGACTCGGCGGTGATGAATTCGGTATAGTGGTTACCAACTGCTATGTGGATGATGCGATTGCCAAGGCCGAGGAGATCCGTACTCTGCTGCAGAAAATCCGTTTTGAATGGAACAAAAACTATTATTCGATTACAGCAAGTATCGGTGTGATCCCTTGCGAATCCGTGGATACCAGTGCCATTATGTCACTGGCGGAGACTGCCTGCGGTGCCGCAAAACTCCAGGGCCGCAACCGGGTGTACCTGTATTCCGAACTCAGCGATGATGTACTTAACTACAAGAAGGAAATCGGTTGGGTGGCCCAGATCTACAAGGCTATAGAGCAGAACAAATTCATTCTGTTCAAACAGCGTATCCTGACCTTTGTGCATGACGAACATATGTCCTATGAGGTGTTCGTAAGACTGCTGGGGGATAACGGAAATATTCTGCCGGCCAGTACCTTTATCGGTGCTGCCAAGAAATTCGGTCTAATTTCCCACATCGACGCCTGGGTTATTGAATCGCTGCACAGCTGGCTGGGGACACAGAATATTGATGAGCTGGAATCAGTGTTCATCAATATGTCACTGTCTTCGATAAGCTCGCTGCATACCCACCGCAGACTGAGAAGACTTTTCGACAAGTCACCGTACCCGCTGGATAAACTCTGTTTTGAAATTTCAGAAAACTCCATGAGAGACAATTCAGCCAATGTGAGGGACTTTGTCAAACTGATCAGATCATTCAACTGCAAACTGGCTCTTGATCATTTTGAATGCGGGATCGGCTCCTTTGCTTTGATCGAACAGCTCAAACCGGAATATCTGAAGATTGACTGTGAAACACTGATCGGACTGGAACGCCTTGGCGGTGAATCGGTGATACGGGAAATCCATAAGGAATTGAAGAAGTACAATCTGAAAATTGTAATTATGCATATCAAGAGTGATGAAATGTATCAGACAGTTAAAAAGTACAATTTTGATGCATATCAGGGTTTCGGTATTGAAAGACCGCTTCCAATCAGTCTAAATACCACCAGGGACTGATAAAATTTGATCTGCTGCGGCGGATTACAGAACAGTTAAGGAACGAAGATGAAAATTATCAAGGCAGGAACGCTGGTCATGCTGTGTATGGCGCTGAGTCCTGCAGTATGCACTGCTGAACAGCAGCTTCCGGCAGGATGGAAACAGGATAGGACCCTTTCCAATAACAACCGTCTGGTATTCCGTAATGAAACAGCCAATGCGGTTCTTGAAGTCAAGGAGATACCGTCAGACGGACACAGTGCCAAACTAATCGCTCAGGCGCTTGCCAATAAGGCCAACTGTTTCAAACTTGAAAATATCGGCAGCAGTTACATCATTACCTGTGACCAGATTGATACCTTCACCAGGGTTACGGTAAAAGATCAGACGGCGGAAATCAGCACTATCACCTGCCATGAACAGACAACCTGCGACGCGGCGGTGAAAATACTTAAAAATATCGATTTGTAAACCTGCAAATTGTATTTTGATGGATACGAATTCTGGAAATTGTGATAGGATCTCTTCACAGTTTTATTTTGTTTTTTAGTAATACTTTACCTTTAAGAATGAGGATAAGATGGGTGAACTGCAAGAAATAGTTGCCAAGGCTCTTGAGGCAATTAAAGCATGTGATGATGAGGCAAAAATCGAAGAAATCAGACTGGAATATTTCAGCAAGAAGGGTTATTTTACAGAGCAGATGAAGTCTCTGGGCAAACTCAGTCCGGAAGAACGTCCTAAGGTGGGAGCAGAGATTAACCGTGCCAAACAGGAGGTTATGACCGCTCTTAATGAAAAGAAGGACAGCATCGAACGTGCAGCACTGACCAGAAAACTCATGAGTGAAAAAATCGATATTTCTCTTCCTGGCCGCAATGCCTCCGTAGGTACTCTCCATCCGGTTACCAAAACCATTATGCGTATCCGTGAACTTTTCGCCGATATGGGATTCCAGGTGGTGGAAGGACCGGAAATTGAGGATGCATTCCACAATTTCGACGCACTGAACATTCCTGCAAATCATCCTGCAAGAAGTGAACACGACACCTTCTATTTCAATCCTGATCTGGTTCTCAGAACCCAGACTTCAGGCGTGCAGATCCGTGTTATGGAAAAACAGCAGCCGCCTATCAGAATGATTTCACCGGGCCGTGTATACCGTCCTGATTATGACATGACTCATTCTCCGATGTTCCATCAGGTGGAAGGTCTGCTGATCGACAAGGATATTCATTTTACCGATCTCAAGGGAATTCTTTACGACTTCCTGCTTAATTTCTTTGAAGAGGATCTGGAGATCCGTTTCCGTCCTTCATTCTTCCCGTTCACAGAACCTTCAGCTGAAGTGGATGTGAAAGGCAAGAACGGCAAATGGCTTGAAGTTCTCGGATGCGGTATGGTTCATCCGCAGGTGCTGATTTCAGCCGGTGTTGATCCGAAGGTTTACAGCGGTTTCGCCTTCGGTCTCGGTGTTGAACGTTTCGCAATGCTCCGTTACGGTGTGAACGATCTGCGTGCATTCTTTGAAAACGATGTTCGTTTCTTGAAACAGTTTAAGTAGTAGTAATAATAAAGGATTATAGAGGATAAAGAAGAATGAGATTTTCAAAATCTTGGATTGATGAATGGGTTGATACCGGTTTAGATGCAGATCAGCTGTCCGATATTATTACTATGGCTGGCCTTGAGGTTGATACCGTGGAAAAGGTTGCCGGCGATTTCGATCATGTTGTGATCGGTCAGGTTGTTGAATGCGCCGACCATCCTAACTCCGACCATCTGCATGTTACCAAGGTGGATGTGGGAAGCGGGGAACTGCTTGATATCGTGTGCGGTGCGCCGAACTGCAGAAAGGGTCTGAAGGTTTGTGTTTCCATGATTGGTGCACATCTGCCCGGAGGTATTGAAATCAAACCTACCAAGCTCAGAGGCGAGCCTTCAAACGGTATGCTCTGTTCTTTCAAAGAACTTGGGGTGGATCTGCCGTCCAACGGAATTATTGAACTTCCTGAAGACGCTCCTCTCGGAACCGATATCCGTGAATATTTCGGCTGGAACGACAGAGCGGTTGAAGTTGATCTTACTGCAAACCGTGCCGACTGTCTGAGCATCGTCGGTCTTGCCCGTGAAATTGCAGTTCTGACCGGCAAACAGTACAAAATGCCGGAATTCACCAGAGCCGCAACTACACTGAAGGATACCTTCCCGATCAAGATCCATGACTACAGCGCCTGCCCGAAATACTACGGTAGAATTTTCAGAGGTCTCAATGTAAAAGCTGCAACCCCGGTATGGATGCAGGAAAAACTGCGCAAATGCGGTCTGAGAAGCGTAGATCCGATTGTTGACGTTACCAACTATGTAATGCTGGAACTCGGTCAGCCGCTTCATTCCTTTGATCTGGACAAACTCAAGGGTTCTCTGAATGTAAGATTTGCCCAGAAGGGTGAAAAAATTGTTCTGCTGAGCGGGCAGGAGGCTGAACTTACCCCTGATACCCTGGTTATTGCAGATGAAAACGGTCCGCAGGCCATGGCAGGTATCTACGGCGGTCAGAACTCGGGTGTGAGCGCCGATACCGTTAATGTTCTGCTCGAATGTGCATATTTTGCACCTGACGCCATTAAGGGAAGAGCCCGTGAATACGGACTTGCCACCGATGCATCCCACCGCTTCGAACGCGGTATTGACTACAATATCCAGGAACTTGCCTGCGAAAGAGCCACCCAGCTGTTGCTGGAAATCTGCGGCGGTGAAGCCGGTGAAATTATCCGGGCTGAGTCTGCAGAAAGTCTACCTAAACCGGATACCATCCGTCTGCCGATGAAACTGGTAAACCGTGTAATCGGTGACAATATTGTCAATGCCGATCAGGTGTTCAATATTTTAAATGCACTGGGAATTGAGACCAGAAAGATTTCTGATGAAGAATTTGAATCTGTAAGTCCTTCCTGGAGAATTGATATTCATATTGCCGAAGATCTGATTGAAGAGGTTGCCCGTATCTACGGTTACAACAATATTCCGAATCTTCCTCCGAAAGCAGGACTGAAGATGATCAAGTCATCCATGACCACTCTGCCGATCGACAGACTCAAGAGCACTCTGGTTAACAGGGATTACAATGAAGTGGTTACCTACAGCTTTGTTCAGGAAGACAAAATGAAGGTGGCATTCCCTGAGATCAGCCCGGTAATCGTACCGAAGCCTATTACCGCTGAAATGAATGCTATGCGTGTGTCTCTTCTTCCTGGTCTGCTTGGTGTGGTTGCCTATAACAACAGCCGTCAGCAGAACAGAGTAAGAATTTTTGAAAGTGGACTGAAATTCATTCCTGATCAGAATGCCGAATTCGGCATCAGACAGGTTCCGATGCTGGCTGCCGCTGTTTCCGGCCTTGCTGTTGATGAGCAGTGGGGTGTGGCCGGACGTAATGTGGATTTCTATGATCTCAAGGGAGATCTGGAGGCTCTGCTCGGTCTGACCCTTCAGGCTGACCGTTTCAGCTTTGTTCCTTGTGATATTCCGGCTCTTCATCCGGGCCAGAGCGCCAAAATCCTGATGGATGGAACAGAAGTAGGTTTTATCGGTCTGGTTCATCCAACCGTTCAGAAAACCTACGGTATCAAGTTCAAGACTTTTGTGTTTGAAATAGAGCTTCAGGCTGTTACCAGAACTTTGATCCCTGAATTCAAACCTTTGTCAAAATTCCAGGCTAACAGACGTGATATAGCAATACTCGTTGACAAGGATATTCCAGCTGCATCTATTCTTGATGTGATTAAAGTCGTAGATTGTCATCAAATTAGTAATGTTAACTTGTTTGATCTCTATGAAGGTGATAACATTGAAGAAGGTAAAAAGAGTCTTGCTATCAGTATGATCCTGCAGGACAGTGCGAAAACACTGGAGGATGCGGAAATCAATGCTCTGGTGGACAAGGTTGTTGATGCATTGAAGAATAAATTCGGCGCAATTTTAAGGGAATAGAATGACAGTAACCAAGGCAGATATCGTTGGACGTCTGGAGGATTGCTGCAATATCGAACATGATGTTGCAATTAATCTGGTGGAGGTATTTTTTGAAGAAATAAAGCTTTCACTGGAAAAAGGTGATAGTGTTAAACTGGCGGGGTTCGGAACTTTTCAGGTTCATAAGAAAAATGCCAGACCTGGCCGCAATCCGAAAACAGGTGAAGCATACGAGGTTTCCGAGCGCAATGTGGTTTCATTCAAAGTAGGAACCAAACTGCGCGGTGCGATTAAGTCGATGCCTTCCTGATTTCTGACCGAACTTCTTTTTTTTATTCATTATCCCCGGCTGTTAATAGTCCGGGGATTTTTTATTCCAATATGTGAACAGGATATTTTTGATGCTGGAAATCATTGATGAGCAGTTATGCAGTCTGCTGAATATTTATCAGCGGTGCGGTGTCAGATACCGCTTTTTTGATGCAGAACAGGCAGGATCGGATTTAACCCTCCATCGTGCGGCGGTTATATCCGCGGTAAAAGCCGAGAACGGGGGCTCATGCGGCGGTGATCCTGCACATATGGAGGCTGTTGTACTCGAACCTTCGCAGCTACTGTACGTTCCGGAAATTCTGAAAAATGATAAATACGGGAATACTGTGTACAGCTGTGCATGGGAAAATCCCAATAACGGTGGCAGAATTCCCTACTGGTATGCATTTCTTGAACCTCCATGCAGATCCGGTTATAAACCAGCTGACTTTGTCAGGATCAATTCGGCTCTTTTCCCGCACGGTACTGCACTTTTAGAGGTTTTTGAATGGTCCACCGATTGGTCGGATTATTTTGATGACGGTCGTGAGTGGTGGGGTACCGGATGCTGGAGTGTTTTCGATCCGCAACAAGATCGGTTTACCGTAATTATTGCTTCGGAAACTGACTGAAGGATTGTATGCAGATCTGTGTGAGTAGCCGATAGGTAACTGGAATACTGCATCAGTTAACGACATGAGCGAGATGTTTAACCATGCCGAATTAATTACCTGCTAAAGAACTGATATTTACATAATGTAACCCAGGGACTTGATTTCATTAGTAAATTAATTGACAACCAGTAGCGCCAAAAATCTTAAAGAATGGTAAGACGGTTGAAGTCCGGATCTACAATTTTGGTTGGAGGTCTGGTTTTACTGCGTGATAGGATTTTTCCGGCATTAATCAATCTTCAAAAAAGCTTTGATTTGTGCTTAAGCTAGTTTTAATCAGGCACTGACGAGTCTTTGTTTTCGGATCACAGTTTACCTTGACGGAAGAGACGAACTGGTGAAGTGTAAATGTTTTGGGTGTTTTATGGAAAATTTATGGTTTAATCCATATCAAAAAGTAAGATGTTGGCGGTTGACGATTAAGAGGGTTGTGGGATAATGACAGTGATAGAGCCTTGCTGCGCTTCAGTCGATTTGTGAGCATCGGACCGGAGAAAGAATTTTTCAGCTGTGATGAACAGTCATATTCAGAGGAGGAACATAATGTTGAAGTCTATAGGGATCGGAGCGGAATTATTTCATAAGCTCATTGAAAATGACTGCTATTACGTTGACAAGACTCCTTTTATCAGAACCGTGTTTAAGGAAAACAAGGCTGATGTAATGCTTATCACCAGACCGAGACGTTTCGGTAAAACTCTTACCATGTCCACCTTCTATGACTTTCTGTCACTGAATATCGAAAATCCCGGTGATGTGTCACTTCAGGAAAACTGGTTCAAGGATACAAAAATCTTTGAGGATAGGGAATTCTGCAGTGAATACATGGGGAAGTTTCCGGTAATTTTTATTTCTCTGAAATCTGTTTCCGGTGATGATTTTATTAGTGCCTATGAACAGTTTGGCAGTATAATTTTCAATCTGTACAATTCTTTCAACTATTTGGCAGACAGTCCAAAACTCAGCGATACGGAAATCAAAACCTTTAAAGACGTGGCTGATAATGAGGATTATATCTGTGATATCAAAAACAAAAACAAAATTAAGAATTCATTAAGCAATCTGCTGAAGTTTCTCTATAAACATCACGGCATCAAGCCGATTCTGCTCATTGATGAATATGACGTTCCTATCGCCAAGGCGGCCCATAACGGCTACTACCGTGAAATGATTGACATCATCAGCCCGTTCCTGGGCAATGCCTTAAAGACCAATATGTATCTGGGCAGAGCAGTGCTTACCGGCTGTTTAAGGGCGGCAAAGGAAAGCATTTTTACCGGACTTAACAACCTTTTTGTCTGCTCGATTCTTGATTCCGGAGATGACGATATATCCAGTGGAATAGGTTTTACTAAGGAAGAAGCTGAAGAAGTTCTCTCATATTATGGACTTACCGACTACTATCGATTGGTTGGGGACAATTATGACGGTTATTATTTCGGAGACGTACACATGTACTGTCCGTGGGATGTCATGTCTTTCTGCCGTGGCAATTACAAAGCTGTCGGAAAAGAAAACAAAAACATTACTGCCGGCAACTACTGGATAAATACTAGCGGCAACGATGTTATCGAAGAATTCATGGGCTTTATCGAGCCTAAAGACGTTGATCTGATGCAGGACCTTCTAGATGGTAAATCTATAACCGCGAAAGTAAGAACCTGCCTGTGTTACGGAGATTTACAGAACCATGACATAAATGACTTCTGGACTCTGATGCTTTATACCGGGTATTTGACTTTTGAACCGCAATCCCATAATCCGGAAAGTGATGAGTACAGTGTTTATATTCCTAATGAAGAAATCAGAAAATGCTTTAAATCCAAAATTCTTGAGTTCTTCAAGAACAATTCTGTTATGAAAAATCATACAAAGGGACTGATGACAAGTCTGTTCAACGGCGAAGCAGACAAGGTACAGGAGCATCTTAACGGTCTGCTCAAAAAACATGTCTCCATCAGGGATTTTGCAACTAAAGCACCGAAGGAAAACTACTACCACGGTTTTATGAACGGTCTGTTAATCAATAGTGTATCCTATGCCCAGGAGCTTAAATCCAATGTTGAATCAGGTAACGGATACGTAGATCTGGTTGCACTGTCTGCATCTAATGATTCAGTCATCATCCTGGAGCTGAAAAAAACTGATAATCTGTTCGACAACAGAAAAAAAATCGCAAGAGAGGCTGTACAGCAGATAGTTGATACCGGATATGCAGAAGCATATATGGATAACGAGACAATCTGCTCAGTTTACGCTTACGGTCTGTGTTTTTGCAAAAAAATATGCTCTGTTGCAGTTCAGAAACTTAAATAAGCTGCTGTTTCAGTCTGGTTGTTAATACTCTGCCGACTGCTGTAATGAGAGCCCTTGCCACAATCATCTTCAAGGTTGGCATGCGGTTGAACCATCATTCCTGCGTAAATGTTGCCGTTGACGATTAAGATGGTTATGGGATAATGACAATCATAGAACCTCTCTGTGCTTCATCTCACCATCTGTCCGAACGTATATTACATCAATAAAATAAAAAAATCAGGAAACATCCCTGACGGATTTTTCCTGACCTTATGTAATGATCTATTTTGATTTCTCCCGGCAATACTTACCGCTGCTGTTTACCGGAGAAATATTTTTTCTAATAGTCCTTTATTTCATTAGGTTTAAGCTTGCGGAACGAATCAGGAACCGGGACACCAGGATCCACAGCATAATAACGATCGTCACTGTCAACGTAAACGTCATACTTTGTGCTTACCTTGAAGTGTTCCCCGTCCTTGTCCGTGTAGTCATTCTGCTCTTTAATCGTATCGCTTATAGCCTCGTTGACCTTGGAATCCACACTTTTTTCCTCACGAGGAAGCTCACTGATTCTTTTCTGCTCGGCGGCAATTTGGTCGCTGATCTGTTCCCACGCAATGACAATGCCACGGTTTATAGCATCTCTGATTCTGTTTCCGTAATAGTTTGACAGCATAAACCAGTCAGGATACCAGTGCGAGTTCAGGGCTACAATCTGAAACAGTTCATAATTTCGGTTGAAATCATTCTCGGACGCCGCATAGTAGGAAGTAACCTCGCCGTACCAGTTCTGATCACGAACAATCATGTAAGGCGACCCCTTGGTAAGGTACTGCGTGCCAAGAGTTGAAACTATATGTTCCGAATACGTTGTTACTCCGTTATTAAGAACCACATTGCCTCTGAATCCTGTCATTTCGGCAAAAATATTTTCCAGTTTGATAGGAGTTTTTGTATTTGCATTGAAATAGTTCACCGTAGTATCAGCCTGCTTCTGAAGTAAAGGAACAACAATGTTTTTGTAGGAGCGATCCTGCTCCGGCATCGGCTTGTAATTCATATTCACCGCATACTGACCTCTTATGTTCAATACATAGCGAAGATAGCCCTCGGCTCCGTTGTACGGCAGATAATTGAATCTTTTGGCAAAATAGCATCCCTGGTTATAAATAGGAACATTATCCAATCCGAATTTACTGGCCGAAGAAGTACCCCAGGAGAAATTTTCAGGAGTTGAGAAAATAATTGAAGTATTGCGGTCCGGGCTCATAACTTCAACATATGCATATGCAATGGTCGCGGCGCTGCACATCTCCCAGTTGGAACCTATTGATACAGTCCATCCTTCAGGCAGAAACACACTCATAATCTTGACACCTTTATTAGGATCGATGACAGAGGTATATTTAAAAGATCCAAGATTTGACTTCTGCTGCATATTCTGATGCATTGAAGGCATTATCCCGCCCGCCTGCTGCGATAGAGCTCCGCTGATGCCTGCAGGATTCTGCATGGACATGGTATTCACATTGGCTTCAGGCAGGGAATACCATGAACCTTCCTGCTGCAGACCTATGTTTGCGGTATTGGACAGTTCAGGCTGCTGCACCCTGCCGTTATTCGTATTCAGGTTTAATCCCTGTTCATTCAAAGGAATAATTGTCTGCGGTGTTTTTTCCGCTTTGGAATTCTGTGCATTGGCTGTCTGGATTGCAGATGCTCCGGGGATAATGCCGCTCAATTCCGTTTTTTGGTGTTCAGCCTGGCTGACACCGTAGCCGGAAATCATTAATGCGGAAATCAGTACTGCCGAACTTTTCAAATGAAATTTCATATTGGATGTCTCCTTTTAACCTGTAAGGATAAATTATTGCTAAACCTGTTGCCAATGATTTATTATCCATTTTATCCGCCCGGCAATTTGTGATATTAACAGTAAAACATGAAAGATGATGAACGAATTATATTTAGTTATTTGTGGCCTTTCGCTGTTTAGTGTGAAGCTTTTCCTGAGCCTACGTTCCTTTTGTCTTTTCCAATACCGTCTATCCTGTGCAGAGCATTGAGCCTGAACTCCGGTTTCCCATGAATATTTCCGTTACCGGAGGAATTAGTAGTGATATATCATTTAAATATGACGAGTAATAACGTAAACACGTATAACAAAATATTATCTATATAGATATATTATATTTGTGACATTTAGCAGAGATTTCTTTTGAAAAATATGTTATGATGCCCCTGCTTTCAAAGACGAGGTCCCCCTCGGGAACTGAACCGAAATTTTATTTGCAGCTGGAGCAGATCATGGCAAAACGTATCTTTACTCAGAAATATCCTTTTTTCCCAATGATCAGGGGCCGGGTACCTATCCGTACCGGTGATATCGTTGCCTTCGGCAGTTACAGTTTTACCGCTGACGGAAAAAAATATCCTATTCTGTGGCATGTTATTATTGGAGGCTGTTTCCCCGAGTGTGTCTGCATGAAGCTGATTTCTGTTTTCGGCGTTGATGCAGTTGCCTATTCCGACCGTGACCGCTGCACCTGGAAGGATTCCGGTTTAAGAAAATGGCTCAACACCGATTTTTTCATCAGTGCTTTTACCGATGAGGAAAAACAGCTGATCTGTGATAAGAAGCATCCGTCGGAAGAAGACTACCGGTTTGATGAATGTAAAGTCGATGGAGATCCGGTTTCAATGCTGAATGATTTTGATACCGGTACTTTTCTTGAGGGTGACAGCAACTACTGTCATGCCACTCCGTATGCTGCACGCATGATGAACATTGAGGAGGATCCTGCACCGCTTTACATTGATGTAAGCATTCCCACCCACAACGGAATAAGAATTGATGATCCCGAGCTGCCACCCGGTTCTGAACCGACCGGAACTACCTATGAGCGTAGACGCAGTGCCGACTTTTTCTGGGTACCTCCGGCAAATTTCACTCTTTCCGGACTCTTCCGCGATCCTGATCCCGCCGAGCAGAAACCTGCGGAGCCCCTTGATAGTGTTGACAAGGTGGCAGTTTGGCTTACAGATGCCACTCCGACCTATGAAGTCGATGATCATTATGTGTTGCAGGAATACAAGAGCGTCGGCGTCCGCAGACATTTTCGCAGCATCAGGCACAAGGCCCTGGCCCGACCGGTAATCAATCTGTTCTACCGGCCGTCGGAGGAGGAAAAGAATCATCCTTATGCCGACAGCTGTCCGAGCTTTGATCGCAGTGAACTGGAGTTTGTTTTCAGCCACACGGCAGGACTGGAAGGTTATTCTTTTGTCTGATTTTTTAAACTGAACTGATAACGGTAAATTCAACGGAATTTTTATGAAAATTATTCACACCTCAGACTGGCATCTCGGCTGTGCACTTGATTACTACAGCCGGGAATATGAACACAGATGTTTTCTTGATTTTCTGGAGCGGACGGTTAAAACCGAACAGGTTGATGCACTGATTGTGGCCGGGGATATTTTTGACACCGCCAATCCGGCGGTGGACAGTCAGAAGATGCTCTACAGCTTTCTTATCCGCCTTTACAGCAGCTGTCCGCAGCTGCAGGTGATCCTGACCGCCGGCAATCATGACTCCGCCTCCCGTCTCGGGGTGGCCGGGGGACTGCTGGAGTTTGTCAACTGTCATGCGGTTACCAGGGTTGAGTTCGAAGAGAACGGCAGACCACTGCTGGAGCGCCTGGTTTTTCCGCTTAAGGATCACAGCGGGAAGATCCGCGCCTTCTGCGGGGCGGTGCCCTTTATCCGCAGAGCAGATCTGCCGGCACAGTATGCTGAAGGTGAGCATTATCATGAAGATCCCTTCGCCAACGCGGTTTATGCTCTTCACCGGCAGCTGCTTGAACTGATGAAAGGCATGGCGCAGAACGGGGAGAAACTTATTGTTATTGATCACACCGCGGTAGCCGGCGGCAGTATCAGGGAGGAGGATTCGGAACATCAGATCACCATCGGCAGTCTTGAAAGCATTCCTGCAGATCTGTTTGACGGATTTGATTATGCGGCCCTCGGTCATATCCACAAATATCAGAAAATTACCGAAGGACCGTGCCTGAGCGTCTACAGCGGCTCTCCGATCCCGGTTTCCTTTGCCGAAATCAACTATCACAACGGTTTCGAGATTATCACGATTGATGACAGCGGTGCACTGTCGCAGCAGCATATCGAGGTGCCCAGAACGGTACAGCTGCAGCGGATCCCGCAGCAGGCGCAGGAGCTTGACGAGGTGATCCGTCAGCTTGAACAGCTGCCGGAGAAAACCGCCGACAGTGAAAGCGATCCCTTTATCGAGGTACAGTTCCTTTCCGACGGATTTGAACCCCGGGCACTGGAGAAAATCAAGGCGGCGGTGGTAGATCGGGCGGTGCGGCTGTTCAGAGTGGAGCGAAAATCCAGAAATACATCGCAGCAGAGCGGGGATGAACAGAGTTCCGGTATTACGGCTGTTGAGGTGGAACGGCTTGATCCGGTAAGTGTCTTCAGCCGGTTCTACCGCAGTCAGACCGGCAGTGACAGTGTGCCTGAGGAGCTGAGCCGGGAATTTATGCAGATCCTGGATGAAGTAAGACAGAACGAGCAGTAACAGCAGCAGAAATTTTTTGAGAACATTGTAAAGAAGGGAAAATACCTTTATGAAGATCCTTGCAATACGCGGCAAAAATCTTGCCTCAATCTCCACCTCTTTTGAAATCAGTCTTGATCAGGGACTGCTTGGTCACAGCGGTCTGTTTGCCATCACCGGGGATACCGGTGCCGGAAAATCCACCATTCTTGATGCCATGACCCTGGCAATCTACGGTAAAGCGGTACGCTTTGACGGGATCGGAAAAGCCGATACCAGAAATGAGCAGGACAGGGAAAATAAGGATTCGATCCATATCGGAGATGTCCGTAATATTCTTTCCCGCGGACAGACCAGCGGTTCCGCCGGGGTGGATCTGCTGGCGGATGACGGTAAAAAGTACCGCTTCACCTGGTCGGTTAAACGTGCCCGCAATAAACCTGACGGAACTCTGCAGCAGGTTGAACGGGGAATTATGGTGTGGGACGGCAGCACCTGGCAGCCTGTGGCATCCAGCATAAAAGATGTGAGCAGCCGTATCAGTTCCATTGTTAATCTGAGCTGGGAGCAGTTCCGCCGCATGGTGCTGCTGCCCCAGGGTGATTTCGGGGCCTTTCTTGAGGCTAAACCGACAGAACGTGCCAGACTGCTGGAAACCATCACCGGTACCGCCATCTACTCCGGGGTGGCTGAAGCCGTTAAAGAGCACCGGAAGCAATGGACACAACGCATTGCAGAAAAACAGGCGCTTATCGATAATTTCGGTTCGGTGAATGAAGAAGAACTGGCGGCGCTTGATCAGCAGATTGCACAGAAAACCGCCGCGATGCAGGAGGGTGAAAAACTGCTTGAACAAATCGGACAGTTCAACCGTCTGCACGGACAGTACACCGCCGAACGTCAGAATCTGCAGCAGGCACAGGAGACGGTGGGCAGGATCAGCAGCTGGCTGGAAGAGAACCGGACACTGCAGGAGGCGGTTGAACGTTATGACCGGCTCAAGTCCGGAGAACTTCCGTTGAACAGTTTCATCAGCGCCGACAGTGCTCTGCAGCGCAGTCTTGCCGATGAAAGCAGAACTGCTGCCGACATTGCGGTACAGCAGGAGAGACATTCCGCGCTGGAGTGCAGACGTGCAGAATGCAGCAGCGCACTTGAAAGTTTCAGGGTTGAGAAGCAGAAAATCGAGGCGCAGATCCGTGAGGCTGAAAAAATACAGATCAAGGCGGAGGAGAACTGCAGAGCATTAAGCCTGGCGGAAGCTGAGCAGAGAAAACGCACCGCCGAACGCAATGAAACCGCTGCACAGCACATTGAGTGCAGCAGAGAACTGGAAAAATGCCGCAGTGAGCTTGAAAGCGCGCAGCAGTACTGTGAGAAACACAGTGAATTTAAAGACTGCTGGCAGAACGGGCAGCTCCTGGCGCAGCGCATGACTGAACTTCTGGAGCAGTACGGCAGACGCGGTGAGGTTGAAGCTCAGATCGGTGCGGCGCAGCAGCAGCTTAAACTGCAGGAATGTGAACTTGCGTCAGTACGCGCAAGGAAAACTGAATTTGAATCCCGGCTGCAGCAGCTTGCACAGCAGAAAAACGAACTGGAAAAAGCCCTTGCCGCCTGCAGTGAAACTGAACTCAGAGCCGCCATGGAGAAGAAGAATACCGTTGCCGCCGACTTCCGTGTTCTTACGGCCCACGGGGCAACCATCAGACGAGAGCTTGACAGTCTTGCCGCCGGCCGGGAAAAACTGTGCCGTGAGCAGTTTCGTGAACAGCAGCTCAGTGCCGATGCGGCTGAACTGGAAAAACAGTGTACAGCCGGTCAGGCGCAGATTGAGGGACAGGAGAAACTGGTGCGTGACCTTGAAGTCTCCATCGGTCTTGCCGCCTACCGTGATCTTGTGAAGGAGGGTGAGCCGTGCCCGCTGTGCGGCAGTACCGTACACAACCCGGGTGTCTGCAGTTCTGCCTCCGATGATTTGATGAAGCAGGCGGATGAATTTCTTAATCAATATAAAAAAGAGCAGAAAAAACTCGAGAAAAAATTCGAGAAGCTTAAAACCGAACTTGCCGCCCTGCAGGCCTCAAACAAATCTGCTGCCGATGCCAACGCTTCGCTCAGCGCCGGTCTGAACCGGCTGCAGCAGGAATGGAATGAAACCTCCTCGGACTATGCTGAACTTGCATGGAGGGAGGATCCCGGCAGTGAAGCTGCTGTTCCTGAATTTATCAGGATCAGTGATGAGCTTGAAAAACTGCAGCAGCGCAACAGTCAGTACCTGGCGGAACTGGAGCAGAAGCTGGCTGAAGTTAAAAAAATCAATGAAGAACTCAAAAAGAATTCGGAAATGATCCAGAGAACCGCAGAGGAGCTCAAAGAGGTGGAAAGCGGGATCAGCAGTGCTGAAAGCGCAAAAAATACCGTAATGCAGCAGCTGAGTTCCCTTGAGGCGCAGCTTGATGCAGCTCGGCATAATATTGAAGCCGCGGTCAAAGCGCTGACTGAAACCGGCGGTGCAGGACTTTCCGCCATGGTTTCATCAGATCCGGCCGAACAGGAAAACTCCCGCAGCAGGATCGCCGCCTGGCGTTCCGGCTGTGACAGCTACGGTGAATGTCTGCAACGGGCCCGGGAACTGGATAACCGGGTGCAGGTGCTGACCGGGGAATGTGAAGCTCTGGCCGGCAGACTGGCCGCCTGTGAGCATTCTCTCAAGGAAAGTACCGAGCGGGTTGAACTGCACAGAAAAACCGGTGATGAATATACCGCACAGATCAGTCAGATCCTGAACGGCGATACGGTGGAGGAGGCCGGTCGTAAAATCGCGGAGCGTCAGCATCAGCTTGATAACGATCTTGAAGCCTGTGACAGTGAAATAAAAGAGGCGGCCGCAGCTCTTGCCGCTCTGGAAGGCTCCCTTGAGCGCATCAGAACCCAGAGTGCCGAGCAGCGCACAACTCTTGAGAACGCTCAGCATAAACTGCAGGAATTTCTTGATGAACACGGTCTTTCCGACCGGTCGGAACTGGAGGAGATCATCAGAACTGATCCGAAGACGGTGGAAAACAGCCGCATTCAGTATCAGAACAAAAAGGATGAACTCAATGCCGCCGCCGGAGCAGTGGAGAATGTAACCGGAAGGGTGGAGGAGCTGGCGCGGCAGAACAATGAACTGCTGTCACAGTTTGAACCGGCAGCGGTGCAGGATGATCATCTTGACAGCTCCTGGTGTGATCTGCAGAAACAGCAGCAGGAGGAGCTGGGCCGTTCACTTGAGCAGGATAAAATCTCCCGCGGGCAGAAGACAGATCTGCTTGCCCGAATTGCCACCGCCCGCAGGGAAATTAAAAAACTGGAGGATGAGTCCTACTGGATTTCCAGACTTGATGAGCTGTGCCGAGGCAGCAATCTGGTTAATTACGTGCAGGATCTGGTATTTACCAGACTGGTGGAATTTGCCAATTTGCATCTTGCCAGAATGATCCCGCGCTATACACTGAAGACCGATGATAAAAGACGTCTGTCGCTAATTCTGGTGGATCATAACCAGGCTTCATCGGAAAGACCGGTCAATACCGCCTCCGGAGGTGAAAAATTTATTGTATCCCTGGCGCTGGCGGTGAGTCTTGCCGATTTGTCGGGAACCGGTGTTTCGGTTGATACCCTGTTTATCGACGAAGGTTTCGGTACTCTGGACCGGCAGAACCTTGACAAGGTGATCAAGGCGCTGGAAAGCTTCCACTCCCGCGGCAAACAGATCGGGATTATCACCCATGTTGATTCAATCATCGATCAGATGGATGCTAAAATTGAAGTTAAGCGCAGAAACGGCAGCGGCTTCAGTGAGGTGTTCGTGCCGGTGTAGGGTCCGGAAGGTGCAGCAGTTCCTTTTTACCTGGCAGTGCAGGCGCAGCTGCACTGATGGTTGGATTTAGTGCTGCAGGTGATTTTTTAAACCGGGTAAAGCAGGAGTTTAAAACATGCAGAATGACAGATCAGAAGAATCAGTTAAGCCGGTGACGGTACCGAATAAAAATCCGCAGACGGCGGAAACGGATAAACCGGGCAAAGGCGAAGAACCCGCGCAAACGACGGAAGCCCGCAGAAAGGGAAGGATAATTCCCGAGGAGGAAGTAATGAAAAAATTTAAGGAAATCTATCAAAATCACAGGGCGGTTTTTGATTATTTGAAGGAGCATTAATCGACGGGAGCCGGTACTGCTCCATGAATAAAGTAATATGGAGATCGGAACGACAGCTCCGGCTGCAATGTCCGCATTATTGCACTTCCTGCTGCAGGAACTGTGTCTGTGTATTAATAAGGGGATGTTATGAATGTTGAACCTTCCTCTTTTTTCTGCGCTGATACGCAGGAAAAAGTAAATCTGTCCCGCCGGCGCTACGGGATGCCCGCCAATATAACCATTTCGGCCAACGGTAATGCCGGCTGTGCACCGGTAATTATGATTCAGACTTCTGATCTTGACCGGATGGACTGCAGTCATCTGCTGACTATGTCGGTAGCCGATAAAAAACTGTCGGTGAACCGGGAGATTTGTCTGAATCAGATCTCAGGTATTTTGAACGCTTTATCGATGCCAACAGGGAGCTCCTTCTTTGCTACTGGAATGATGGTGAGTCAATGTTTATTGAGTAAACGATCCATAATAACCTTTAAGGCAATTATGGCTTTTGCTTAGTCTAAGTGATTTCGCTGAAAAGTGAATGAACTACGTTATGAGAGAATGAATTTATGCAAATAAATTCAAATAGTTACCTTCGGATGTTCATCTAGTCTGAAGCTCTAA
>JAEEGH010002766.1_pt1 | contig 46911 bp, 48 predicted proteins | sample 9134181 | NCBI WGS metagenome assembly JAEEGH01 (sample SAMN16246544, study PRJNA631951) | gut metagenome | biome: gut microbiome; feature: rumen; material: DP-attached | host: Bos | place: Iran: Karaj | collected 2018-10
CACATCCTGGGGCTGAATTAGGTCCCAAGGGTTCGGCTGTTCGCCGATTAAAGTGGTACGCGAGCTGGGTTCAGAACGTCGTGAGACAGTTCGGTCTCTATCTATCGTGGGCGTAGGAAATTTGAGGGGCGCTGTCCTTAGTACGAGAGGACCGGGATGGACAAACCTCTGGTGTACCAGTTGTTCTGCCAAGAGCACAGCTGGGTAGCTATGTTTGGATTGGATAAACGCTGAAAGCATCTAAGTGTGAAACCAACCCCGAGATGAGATTTCCCTCTTTTGATAAGGTCACTGGAAGACTACCAGTTGATAGGCCGGGCGTGTAAGTGGTGAGAGCCATTCAGCTTACCGGTACTAATGACCGAAGACTTGACCACACAAGGTTATGTAATTTCAAGTCTTTTTTCCAAGATACATTTCTTGAGAGGATTCTTCTAATTCTCGCTTCTTACTTGAAGTTAGTTTTCTTTGCAGTCCTGAGGGTATAAGACTCTCAACCATTCCGGTGGTTATTGCGGTGAGGCCACACCTGTTCCCATTCCGAACACAGAAGTTAAGCTCACTGGCGTCGACAATACTCGGCTGGCAACGGCCCGGGAAGATAGATTGCTGCCGGATTATACAAGTCCCTTCGCGAACAAACGCGGAGGGACTTTTCTTTTGCATTTTTTCAGTTTTTTCGCTTTGTAATATTTTGAAAAAAATGGTCAATAAAAATGTAATATTACAATTTACATAAAATCGATTATTGGTAAAATAAAAACATTATTGGAATATTATTAGTATTTTTGTGAGGTGTTATATGGCGAAGATCCTGATCATCGATGACGATAAAGCGGTTGTTGATTCAACCGCAGACATGCTTAAATCGTTTGATTTCAACGTTATTACGGCTACCGATGGTAAGAAGGGATTCGAGCTTGCAGACCTTGAGAGACCGGACGTTATCATCCTCGACTGGATGATGCCCGGATACAGCGGAATGCAGTTCATTAAGGATTACAGAGACCAGGGCTACAAGACACCTGTTCTGTTCCTTACGGGTAAGGGCGATCTTTCCCAGTACCAGGTAGAAGCTCTCCGTGCAGGCGCAGACGATTATGTTTCCAAGCCTTACGAGCCCATGATCCTTGTCGAGAAGATCAGAGCCATGATCAGACGTATCGAATACAGCAACAAGTCCCGCGGAGCTGACGGCAACAGGCATGAGTACTGCGGCGGCGAGCTCATCATCGACGGTGACGTAATGCAGGCTTTCAAGCATGAGGAATCCTGCGATCTTACCAACAGAGAGTTCCAGCTTCTCCAGTACCTTGAGCAGAACATGGGCAGAGTATGCTCCAGATCAGAGCTTTTAAAGCAGGTCTGGAAGTTCGATTTCTTAGGTGACGAGAGAACTGTTGACGTTACCATCAAGCGTACAAGACAGAAGATCGAACCTGACCAGAAGAATTTCAAGTATATCCTTACAAGAAGAGGCTTCGGCTATTTCTTCCCTAACGATTTGGAATAATCTTGGGCATTTACTCATTAACGTTATTAGACCAAGTTATGCAGAACCCGGTCATTATCCTGGTTCTCGCTTTGATATTGCTGCTTTTGGGTATCATGGCAGGATACCTAATCGGCAACACGACATTGAGAAAGTCGGTAACCGGAAGCATCAACAACTTAGAGCGCGATAAGCTTATACAGAAGGCTGTGCTCGATACAGTCGGACTTGGCATTGCCGTTTACGATTCGCAGGGCGCGCTCTTCTGCAACGAGACTATTTTCAGGCTTCCTGACTTTTTAAGGGGCGGACTTCCCAAAGATCTGAACGGTTTTCTTGAGACATTCGACAACGGCAACCAGCTTAAGTCGAACTATATCTTAAGCCTCGAAAACGGCGTAAATCTCATAAGAGTCAACTACATCAATAACCGCAGGATCTATGAGATCAAGATCATCAGAAGACCCGCGCAGCCTGACTCCAAGTTCTTCGGCAACGAGGAGCTCAATATCGTTATCGTAGATGACATCACTCAGATCAAGGATGACGAGAGACGCCAGAAAGACTTGGCTGCAAACGTGTCGCACGAGCTCAAGACACCGCTTACATCTATCAGGAGTTCCGTTTTCTCAATAAGAAAATCCTGCCAGACCGGAGCAGGTCCTACCATGGACGAGCTCATCACCTGGAGCGGAAGGATAGAAGAGAATACGGTTAGGATGCAGGATATCGTAAACGACTTCCTTGTTTTATCGCAGTGCTCACATACGAGCCGCATGGAGATCTTCGACATCAGGGATGTCGTTGCCCAGGCTTATAACAATATCCAGGATTATCCGGGTGCTTCCAACGTCAGGTTTACTTTGCCGGTTGACGCGCCTTATCCGCCGATCTACGGTAATTCCAAGCTCATCGTAAGGACTGTAGTTAACCTTCTTACGAATGCGATCAAATACATAAGCTTTGAAGGCAAGACAGTCCCCGACCAGGTGCTCATCAGCATTTCGGTAATCGATGACAGAGTTGCCGTACAGGTAGACGATAACGGCAGAGGCATTCCGGCAAAGGATATCGAGCATCTTTTCGAGAGATTCTACAGAGTCGATAATTCCGGAAACAGGGAAGTCGGCGGTTCGGGAATAGGTCTTGCCATCGCAAAAGAGATCGCAGATATGCATGATGGCGTTATCAGTGTCACTTCGACTTACGGGCAGGGCGCTACGTTTATCCTGAGCCTTCCTACCGCGAAAACTGTTTTCGACGGCGTATACAGCGATGCAAAAGCCGGAATAATCAGCGACAAGCCTCTGCACAGGGCAGCAGCATATTTCTTGGGCCTTCAGGAGTGCGAGGCAGTAAGATCCCTGGGCTACAAGGACCTCGAGAGCCTTGTCGAAGAGTATGAGATAATACCCGAGCCTGAAGTCGCCGCAAGGGACAAGGCGCTCGCAAAGCTCTTATCTTCCTTTGGCAACGAGAGATATGAAGAACTCAAGGATGAGCTTCTTTATGTTGAGGACGAGGAGGGCTTTGATGACGGCCCGGTAACCGGACTTGAGCAGGAGAGCGCCATGGAGACCATGATCGAAGAGGTGCCTTTGAGCGCAGTCCAGCAGATGATGCCGATGGCAGAACAACTCTCGGTACCGATCGAGATGCTGCCCCAGGAGCCTGTCCGGCCTGTAGAACCTGTGGCTCCAATAGCAGTCGAGCACGTTCCGGTACAGCAGGTTATCCCGCAGATCCATCCGCAGGTCCAGCCGGTCCAGCCCCAGCCTGTTCCGCAGCAGTATATTAATAGTGAGGCGGAGGCTCTCGCGAGGGAAGAAGAGGCCAGACTGCAGGCAAAAGAAGAGGCAAGAAAGCTCTTGACACAGCCGGTTGTTCAGATAAGTGCTGAACAAAGGAAGACAGTTTCGCAATTAAATCGTGAATCTCGCGAAAAACACGTAATTCACCCAATTGACGCCGGGAAAAGGTATAATAGTAAGAGTGCTGATTCAAATGACGGGGCAGAAGCTGCTGAGACGTCCCGTCAGGATAAGAGTGAGGTTGCGGTCAAGTCATCACTTAAGAAGATACTTGATGACTCTAACCCGCATAAATAGGTTACTGGAGTATAGATGGATCAACCTGAGATCGGCGTAGGCAAGTCCTATGCTTATGAGATAAAGGGCGGGGTGCCGCTCAAAGGCGATATCGACATAAGCGGCAGTAAGAATGCCGCTCTTGGTGTCATCGCCGCTTCCATCATGGTAGATGGAGTATGCACATTGGAGAATGTCCCGGATATCCTGGACGTTCATGTTATGTTTGATCTCTTAAGATCACTCGGCGCTACGGTCGATGCCATTGATAACCACACATATAAGATCGACCCCACGACTATCAACACATACAAGGCTTCCGGACCGCTCGTATCCAGGATCCGTGCTTCCTACTATCTCATGGGAGCCCTTCTCGGCAAGTGCGGCAAGGCTTCTATAAGACTTCCCGGCGGATGTAATTTCGGCCAGCGTCCTATCGACCTTCACCTCAAAGCTTTCCAGCTTATGGGCGCGAAAGGTGCCAGACCTTCGGATATCAACAGCGGTATCGTAAATCTCGAGGCCGATCCCTTGCACGGTGCGAGGATCTATCTTGATATAGTCAGCGTTGGCGCCACGATCAACGCGATGCTCGCAGCATGCAAGGCCCAGGGACAGACCGAGATCATCAATGCAGCCAAGGAGCCCCACATCGTTGACGTCGCGAACTTCCTTAACTCAATGGGCGCGAGGATCAAGGGTGCAGGTACCGATGTCATTAAGATCACAGGCGTTCCAGTACTTCCGGGCAACTTCACATATTCGATTATTCCTGACCAGATCGAAGCCGGCACATACATGATCGCGGCAGCGGTCACGAACGGCGACGTTACGATCCACAATCTGATCCCTACGCACATGGAGCCTCTGTCTGCCAAGATGCGCGAAATGGGATACCAGATCGAGGAAGGCGACGAATCGATCAGAGTCTTCAGATACAACTACGACGAAGAGGTCTATCCGACAAGCGTCAAGACATCCCCTTATCCGGGATTCCCGACAGACCTCCAGCCCCAGACTGTAGTGCTTCTCTGCTCGGCAGACGGACAGAGCCGTATGCACGAGAACGTCTGGCAGAACAGATTCCAGTATGTTCCCGAGCTCGCCAAGATGGGTGCGAACATCAATGTTTATGAGCGTATCGCATGGGTCAACGGCAAGACTACATTCAGAGGTGCAACGGTTGAAGCAACAGACTTAAGAGCCGGCGCGGCGCTCGTTTGCGCAGCCCTTGAGGCTTCCGGCACGACATATATCATGAATGCCCAGAGGATCGACAGAGGTTATGAGCACATCGTAAAGAAGCTCACAGAACTGGGCGCGACCATCACAAGAGTCAACCACACTCCCGAATACGGCGAAGAGGATACCGAAGCATGACGGGACCCGACAGGATAGTCCCGCTTTTTTCCTCATCATCCGGCAATTCGACACTTATTAAGTGCCGTGGTACTTATATTCTCATCGACTGCGGAATGTCCTGCAAAATGATGACCAAAGCACTGATAGACAGCGGGGTCTATCCCGATGACATCAGCGCGATCTTCCTTACTCACAGGCATACAGACCACATCGGCGGAGTGCCCGTGTTTTCGCGAAAATATCACACTCCGGTCTATGGCACGAAGGCTACTCTGGCAGTCCTGGATGACCTTGCTTCACCCGTTACCGAGATCGAAGAAAATGACATAATACAGCTCGAAGAAGGTCCCGAAGTAAGGGCTTTCCCGACTCCTCACGATGTAAACGGGTCAGTGTGCTACAGGATCTTTAACCATGAGAACGGCACTTCGATGGCAGTAATGACTGACTTAGGCAGGGTAAATGACGGCATGAAAGGCTTTGCTAAATCTAGCGACGTTATCCTTCTCGAATCGAATTACGATCCTTATATGCTTGAGCACGGCCCTTATCCCTGGCCTTTAAAGAAGAGGATCTCCGGCGGCCACGGCCACATCAGCAATCCCGAATCGGCAGATGCAGCTGAATTCTTTATAAACAACGGCACGAAGAAATTCATCTTAGGGCACTTGTCTCCCCATAACAACACGCCTGATCTGGCGAGGGAGACTTTCACGAATTCTCTGAGCGACAGGGGCCTTGTCGAAGGCATCGATTATGAAGTCAGGATCGCCAAGAAGGAAGGTCCGACCGAGGGCTATGTCTTATGAAGATAACTGTTGTCTGCCCCGGCAAGCTCAAGGACAAATGGCTCAAAGACGGCATCGACGAGTATAAGAAGAGGCTGTCACGGTTTGCCACGCTCGAATTCATCGAGGTCGCAGACTGCCCTGATTCAGTCCCGGTGAACGAAGCCTTAAAGCGCGAAGGCGAGCTGATCCTGTCACATATCAAGCCCGGCGAGATCGTCTGGGCGATGGATCTCGGAGGCGAGAATGTAACATCCGAGAAGCTTTCCGAATACCTGATATCTGACATCGAGAAGGGCGGAGGATCTTTGAAGATCGTTATAGGCGGAAGCAACGGCATATCGCCTGAAGTCCGCGCCCGCGCAAACCGCAGAATGTGCTTCGGCAACGTCACCCTGACCCATTTGATGACCAGACTCGTGCTGTCCGAGCAGCTCTACCGCGGCTTCAAGATCGCCAAAGGCGAGAAGTATCATAAGTAATCACTTACAGGACCTGACTGGATTTAACGGAAGTTCTTTTCGATAAAATCGTCAAGCCAGCTGATATCCAGAGGTTGTTTGGAGGATTCAAAGGAGAAGGAAAGCCCGCAGCCCGGATAAATGCCGGCACGCCCGTATTTCTTAACTCTTGAGACCAGGTCTTCTGTATAGTCCTGATCGTCCATCATGCCGCAGTGCTCGTGGTATACGGTCTTCCTGTTGCTCAACTTCAGGATCGTGAAGTCGGGATGTATTATCTCTTCGCCCACATTAAGCGGACACTCGTATTTATAGGGAATGCCTTTTGCATACAGCCTGTCTGCTATGATCACCTCTGACTTTGACCTGACCCGTTCGCCTTTCAAAGTGTAAAATACCGGGGCATCCTTCTTAAAACTCTTTGGCGTATATGGGATGGAAAGCCATTGCTGAGCGTATTGCACAGTGTCGAGAAAAAACGGTGTTGCGTATTTTTTCCTGCTTCCAGGAAGATTGTCATAGAGGTCTTCAATTACCTCATCAGGGTATTCATGCAAAACCTTCAGTATTATAGATGATTCCTTCTTAGATACTTTTATGGCTTTGGTGATGAGCTCTTTCTGAACCAGCTGCCTTATAAGATCCTCGTCCTTCCTGCCCAGGTATTTCTTGTTATCTCCGATGTGGCAATAATAATATGTGCCGTTTTTAGTGGTTTTTATGTTGAGCACCCCGTCAGGAAATGAGCTCTTTCTGTTTTCCAAAGAATTAGCAGTTTTTTCCAGGAAAGCGCAGCGGGCAGTCATTATTTCTATAAATGTTTTAGTCATAATGAATGCCTCCTTGAAGAATAGATTAGATTATAGAGGGCTGATCTTAAGATGACAGGGTTTTAGCGCAGATTGAGACTTTTAGGGTCAATTGAGACTGGTATTAAAATTTTTTTTATCACGTACCTTGCCAATGACTTGATCTCAGGGTTGCCCCCGCCAGGAGGCTTTGCCCCTGAAAACCAAAAAATCATCTCTCAGGGGCAAATTTTCGAGAATTTTGCCCCTGGAAGTCAAAAAAACGTCTCTCAGGGGCAAAAAGCGTTCATTGGACTGCACGAAAATACTTTATTCGACTAAAGAAAATGCTTGACATATGTAAGATGTCCAATTATAATCCTTTAGTCGACTAAAGAGTCAGTGAAAATGACACCGTAAAGACATTTGTTTTGTCCATACAGTGAAAGTACAATATGTACGATAAGAAAAAATGGAGAGTTTATATGGGAAATAAGTTTTACACACCGGACGGATTCAACGATCAGTTCCCGGGTTTATGCGGATTTAAGCGCGAGCTCGAATCAAAGCTCCGCAATCTGTTTATGCTCAACGGCTACGAAGAGATCGAGACTCCCGGAGTAGAGTATTTTGATGTTTATAAAGAGTTCGTAAAAGAAGAAGAGCTCTATAAGTTCACGGACAGCACAGGAAGACTTCTTTGCAACCGCTATGACGGCACTATCCCTGCAGTAAGATTCTGCGCAGGCAGGAATGACCAGCTTCCGGTCCGCATTTCTTACATTGAGAACATGTACCGTTCGGGCAAGTCCGGCGGCGGTAAGCTCTCAGGCTTTACACAGGGCGGCATTGAGCTTTTGGGCGCAAGCGGCGCCAAGTCTGATGCCGAAGTACTTGCTATCGCAATCAAGTCAGCTCTTGAGATCGGCATTACGGATCTTCAGGTATCGATCGGTCAGGTCAAGTTCTTTAAGGGACTCATGAAGCAGCTCGGCATTGACGAAGAGGGCCAGACAAAGATCAAGAACGCCATCGCAAACAGGGATTCCGTAACTATCGAGAAGCTCGATATCAGCAAGGAAGACAAAGAGACATTGCTGATGCTCACGGAGTCCGGCGGAACATATGACACGATCGACCAGATCCTTCCGAGGATCACTGATGCAGGCGCGAAGGAAGCTTTGGGCAATCTCAAAGAGATCCTGGACATCATGGAAAGATACGGTTTCCTCAAGTATGTATCAGTTGACTTAAGCCTCATCGAGAGCATCGACTATTACACAGGCATGGTCTTCAAGGGCTATACATACGAGGTAGGTTTCCCCATCATCTCTGGCGGAAGATATGACGATGTCGCAAAGTCTTTCGGCAAGGAGATCCAGGCGGTAGGCTTCTCGATCTCATTGACGCTTGCCATCACGGCTCTTATGAGACAGGACAAGTACGCTCCTGCAACAGGCGCGAAGGTCATTGTCGGAGGCGACTTCGAGATGGCAACTGCTACGGCAGAAGCTCTCAGGGCAGAAGGCACGCCGGCAATCCTCGATACAACCGGAATGACAGAAGAGGAGCTCGAAAACTACGCGAAGGAAAAGGGAATAGAGACAGTTATGTTTATGAATGGAGGTGAAGCTTAATGCTTACTATTGCTTTACCTAAGGGAAGACTCGCAGACCAGACCTTGGACATCATGGAGAAGGCCGGATACGATGTATCCGCAGCAAGAGACAAGTCCAGAAAGCTGATCCTCGAAGATAAGGACGCAGGCTTGAGATTCATTCTTTCGAAGCCTTCCGACGTTCCTACTTATGTTGAATACGGCGCTGCAGATATCGGCGTTGTCGGTAAGGATACGCTCTTAGAAGAGGGAAGACAGCTCTATGAGGTATTAGACTTAGGGCTCGGCAAGTGCAGAATGTGCGTTGCAGGTCCTGCAGAGCTTAAGGATAAGCTCGATGAGATCCCTAATAAGAGAGTAGGAACCAAGTATCCGAATATCACAAGAAAGTATTTTGAAGGCGTAAGGGGAGAGAGTGTTGAGATCATTAAGCTCAATGGTTCGGTAGAACTTGCGCCGCTTACGGGACTTGCAGAAGTTATCGTAGATATCGTTGAGTCCGGAAGAACTCTTTTTGAGAACGGACTTGATGTTCTTGAGACAGTGGCAGACATCTCCGCAAGACTTGTCGTTAACCGCGTCTCGATGAAGATGAAGGAAGATGAGATCAAGCCGATGATCGCAAGACTTAAGGATGCATTGGCTGAAGAGTAAAGCGCAAAGGGGGATAAAGTATGCGTTGCAAGTTGGTTGAAGGCACAAAAGAGAATCTCAAGGCGACAGTCGAGAGCCTCGGCGTAAGAGGCAAGATGGACTTAAAGCCTGTCATCGAGACAGTCCAGAATGTCATCGATGACATCAGGGAAAACGGCGATGCTGCGCTTCTCAAGTACACTGAGAAGTTCGATGGCGTTAAGCTTACGCCTGACCAGTTGAGAGTCTCGGAGCAGGAGATCGAGGACGCCATCAAGTCCATCGATCCGGAGCTTCTTACTATCATGAAGGAAGCTGCTTCCAATATCAGAAGATTCCACGAGGAGCAGAAGGAACACGGCTTCATGATGGATGTCGGCAACGGCGCGAAGATCGGCGTACGCGTAAGACCTATCTCCATTGCGGGCGTTTATGTTCCGGGCGGTACGGCACCTCTGCCGTCGACGGTTCTGATGGACGTTATCCCTGCATCTGTTGCAGGAGTAGAGAGGATCGTTTTCGCGACACCTCCGAGAAAAGACGGCACCATCGCACCTGTTATTCTCGCTGCAGCTTCCATCGCAGGCGCTACCGAGATCTACAGGATGGGAGGATCACAGGCGATCGCTGCCATGGCTTACGGCACGGAGACAGTACCGAGAGTAGACAAGGTCTGCGGCCCGGGCAACATCTATGTTAATACCGCTAAGCGTCTTGTATTCGGACAGGTAGACATCGACATGTTCGCAGGTCCTTCGGAGATCCTTATCATCGCTGACAAGACGGCAAATCCGGACTTCGTAGCGGCTGATATGCTCTCACAGGCTGAACACGACAAGATGGCTTCCGCGATCGTTCTTACTGATTCAAGAGAACTCGCAGAAAAGGTTTTGGAATTAGCTGACAAGAGATCTGAGCAGGCGGCAAGAAAGGATATTCTTGCTAAGTCCATGGAAGACTACTGCGCGATCATCGTCTGCGACAGCATTGATACTGCGGTTAACTTCTCTGAAGAGATCGCGCCCGAGCACTTGGAGATCTGTGTTGAGAATCCGGAAGTTCTCGCTGCGAAGATCAAGAACTGCGGTGCCATGTTCCTCGGCAATTATTCACCCGAGCCTTTGGGAGATTATTTCGCAGGACCTAACCACACGCTTCCGACATCCGGAACAGCAAGGTTCTTCTCACCGCTCAACACCGGTGATTTCTATAAGAAGATGAGCGTCATCAATTACAATGAGGAAACGCTCAGAGACGTATATAAAGATGTAGCTGCTTTTGCAGACAGCGAGGGCCTTGGCTGCCACGCTGCTGCAGTAAGGGCCAGATTCGAGGACTGATCACATTGAGTAAATATTGGAACAAACTGATAAATGACATAGAGCCTTATGTGGCAGGCGAACAGCCGAAGCCGGGGCAGAAGGTGATAAAGCTCAACACAAACGAGAATCCTTATCCGCCCACACCCAAGGTAAAGGAAGCTTTGGAGAAGTTCGACCTTTCCACATTAAGACTCTATCCTGATACTAATTCGACAGATGTTATCAAGGCGGCAGCCGCATTCGACGGAGTATCTGAAGAGAATATCTTCTGCGGCAACGGCTCGGATGAAGTGCTTGCAATAGCTTTCCAGACTTTCTTTGAGAAGAAGGCTCTCACGGGACTTCCCGTGCTGATGCCGGATTACAGCTACAGCTTCTATCCTGTCTTCTCTGAGTTCTACGACATCAGAAGAAAGACGATAGCCTTAAAAGAAGACTTCAGGCTCGATCCTGATGATTACATAGGTGTGCCTAACTGCGGAATCGTTTTCGCGAATCCGAATGCGCCGACATCAAGAGCCATCGCGGTAGAAGACTGCGCGAAGATCGCTGAAGCAAATCCCGATTCTGTAGTTATCGTGGACGAAGCTTATGTCGCTTTCGAAGAAAATTACGAGTCTGCCGTATCGCTCATCAATGAGTACAAGAACGTCTGCGTTATCAGGACTTTGTCAAAGGCCTTCTCACTCGCCGGAATCAGATTGGGCTATGCGGTAGGATCTGCCGAGCTTATCGAAGGCTTAAAGAGGGCAAGGGATTCTTTTAACTCATATCCTGTTGACCGCCTGGCCCAGAAGGTTGCGGAGGCTGCGCTCCTCGATAAGGCTTACTACGATGAGACGCGCTCGAAAATAATCTCCACGCGTGCCAGGTTTGTAAAAGAGCTTGAAGAGCTCGGCTTTGCCATGCCGCCTTCATCAGCAAACTTTGTATTCGCAAAACCTCCGATGGACTGCGGCACACTGTACCAAAATCTCCGCAATAAAGGTATACTTGTAAGATATTTCAATAAACCCGTCCTTAACGATTATCTGAGAATAACGATAGGCACGGATGAAGAGATGGCGCAATTGCTTGAAGCTATCAAAGAGGAGGTCAAAAATGCCGAGAACAGCTGAGATCGCAAGACAGACAAAAGAGACCGACATCAAGGTCGCTATCAACCTTGACGGCAAGGGCGAGAACAAGATCGATACAGGCATCGGGTTCTTCGACCACATGCTTACGGCTCTTTCCAAGCACTCCGGTATCGACATGGATATCGTCTGCAAGGGTGACCTTCAGGTGGATGCTCATCACTCAGTTGAGGACGTGGGAATCGTTCTCGGCCAGGCTTTCAATAAAGCCATCGGCGACAAGGTGGGTATCAGACGTTACGGCTCAGCTTCCATCCCCATGGATGAGGCTCTGGGTACGGCATCTCTTGATATCTCAGGCAGAGCTTATCTTGTTTACGACTGCGAATTTGCAGACGAGTTCTGCGGGACAATGGACACACAGCTTTTCGAAGAGTTCTTCAGAAGCTTTGCTTTCAATGCGGGCATCACACTGCACATCGCCTGCCCTTACGGCGCAAACGACCACCACAAGGCAGAAGCGATGTTCAAGGCTTTGGCAAGAGCTTTGAGGGAAGCTACGGAGATCGACCCGAGATTCGAAGGCCAGATCGTGTCAACTAAAGGCGCATTATAATTTTTGGAGGATACATAAATGCTTATTAAGGATACTGATTTTATCGACCAGCCGGTGCTCGCTAAGGGCAAGGTCAGAAACATCTACGATCTCGGTGATTCACTTCTTCTCGTCGTTACCGACAGGATCTCCGCTTTTGATGTTATTTTCGATGAACTGATCCCTGACAAGGGCAGAGTGCTTTCTTCTATCTCTGCTTTCTGGTTCGACTTCACAAAGGACATCATCCCGAATCACGTAATCACAACGGATGTTTCCAAGTATCCTATGGGATTCGATAAGTATAAGGAAGAGCTCGAGGGAAGATCCATGCTCGTAAAGAAGGCTCAGATGCTTCCTGCAGAGTGCATCGTAAGAGGCTATCTCGAGGGCTCCGCTCTTAAGGAATACAAGAAGTCCGGCACAGTCGGCGGCATCAAGATGCCTGAGGGCATGCTCCAGGGAGACAAGCTCCCCGAGCCTTTGTTCACACCTTCCACCAAGGCTGATGAGGGTCACGACATCAACATCACTTATGAGCAGCTCGTTGACCTGATCGGCGAAGAGGATGCTTCCGCATTAAGAGACGCATCTCTTGCTCTTTATAAGAAGGTTTCCGAGTTCGCGCTCACAAAGGGCCTTATCCTTGCTGATACAAAGTTCGAGTTCGGTAAGATCGACGGCGTCCTCACAGTATGCGACGAGATGTTCACACCTGACTCTTCAAGATTCTGGGATGCATCAGAGTATGAGCCCGGCCACGCACAGAAGAGCTTCGACAAGCAGTTCTTAAGAGAGTGGCTCGAGACACTCGACTGGGATAAGACATATCCCGCACCGCACCTCCCTCAGGAGATCATCGACAAGACAGCTGAAAAGTACCGTGAGTGCTACTCACGTCTGACGGGAAAGGAAATCTGATCCTTTGATAGCAATAGTTGATTACGGAATGGGCAATCTGGGCTCTGTCGAGAAGGCGTTAAAGCACATCGGCAGCGATTGCATCATCACTTCCGATGCCGACGAGCTTTATAACGCGTCGGGAGTTATCCTCCCCGGTGTAGGAAGCTTCGCTCCTGCCATGGATGAGCTCCAGTCGAGAGATCTCGTTATGCCTCTTATAGACATCGCCAATTCGGGCAAGCCGTTTTTAGGCATCTGCCTCGGCATGCAGCTCATGCTCGAAGGCTCTGAAGAGAACAGCCTCGAGAGAAGAGAGACAAAGGGCGTCGTATCGGGCCTCGGAATCATCCCCGGATTCGTAAGACGTTTCCCCGACAACGGACTCAAGGTCCCCCAGATGGGCTGGAACAAGCTGGTCAATGTCACGGGAAGACTTCTTACCGAAGGCGACTATGTTTACTTCGTCCATTCCTATTTTTGCCAGCCGGGCAATTCAGCCGATATCGCAGCGATGACAGATTACGGTATCAAGTACTGCTCATCGTTTGAGCGGGACAACATTTTCGGAATGCAGTTCCATCCCGAAAAGAGCGGCGAAGCAGGCCTCGGCATCCTTAAGAAATTTGTAGCGGAGACAAAGAAATGATCATATTACCCGCAATCGACCTCATCGGCGGCAAGTGCGTCAGGTTAAGACAGGGCAAATACGATGACGTAACAGTCTATAACGATTCACCCTTAGACCAGGCATTCATGTTCAAGGAAGCAGGAGCCACATGGATCCATGTGGTTGACCTGGACGCAGCGAAAAGCGGTACTCCCGAGAACCACGAGATCATCAAAGAGATCGCCGTAAAGACAGGCCTTAAGGTCGACACGGGCGGCGGTATCCGCAATATGGACACACTCGCTAAGTGGATCGAAGAATACGGAGTATCAAGAGCAGTTCTTGGTACAGCTGCAGTCAAGGATCCCGAGTTTACGAGAAAAGCTCTCGAGAGATTCGGTGACAAGGTAGCTATCGGCATCGATGCCCACGACGGATATGTATCAGTCGACGGCTGGACATCTGACTCCGAGCTTAAGGCTGTAGACTTCGCACTAAAGTGTAAAGAAGCAGGCGCAACGACAGTGGTATTCACTGACATCGCAAGAGACGGAATGCTCACGGGCCCTGCAGTGGAACAGACAAAAGAAATGGTATTGGCAACAGGCCTTAACGTTATCGCTTCAGGCGGAATCGGTTCTGATGAGGACGTTGAACTCATCAAGACATCGGGCTGCGCCGGCGTTATCATCGGAAAGGCCATTTACGAAGGAAAGGTAGACCTGGCAAAATGCTTACAAAACGTATAATTCCCTGCCTGGACGTTAAGGACGGCAGAGTCGTCAAAGGCGTTAACTTCGTATCTTTAAGAGATGCGGGCGACCCGGTCGAGTGTGCCAAGACATATAACGCTTCCGGTGCCGATGAGCTCGTTTTCTTAGACATCACGGCTACCATCGAATCAAGAGGCACCACGGTCGAGATGGCCAGAAGAGTTGCCAATGAAGTATTTATTCCGTTTACCATCGGAGGCGGCATCAGGACCGTCGAAGATATCAGGGCCCTTCTTAATGCAGGCGCGGACAAGGTATCCCTTAACTCCGCAGCGGTCAAGAATCCCGGCTTCATAAAGGAAGCTTCCGATATGTTCGGAGCACAGTGCATAGTTTGCGCCATCGACGTTAAGGCCAGAGAGACAGGATTTCCCTCAGGTTATGAAGTTGTTATCGCAGGCGGCACGAAGCCTACCGGCATCGATGCTCTCGAGTGGGCAAAGAAAGCCGTTTCCCTTGGTGCAGGTGAGATCCTTCTCACATCGATGGACAGGGACGGTACAAAGTCCGGATACGATAACAAGATCACTGCAATGATCTCCGAGAATGTCGGAGTACCGGTCATCGCTTCAGGCGGAGCAGGCACCATGAAGGACTTTGCTGATGCAGTCAGGATCGGCAAGGCGGATGCAGTGCTCGCGGCAAGCCTTTTCCACTTCGGTGAGATACAGATCTCTGATCTCAAGGACTATCTTGAGAACGAGGGAATTCCCGTAAGGAGAGTTTTATGAGCGGAATGAAGTTCGCGCCCAAGGATCTGTGGGCTAAAATGAAGAAGAATTCAGACGGTCTGGTCCCTGCCATCACGCAGGATTATGAGACCGGCGATGTTCTCATGATGGCCTACATGAATGAGGAGGCCTTCTGCCTTACCTGCGAGACAGGCTACATGCACTATTATTCGAGGTCGAGGGACACCCTCTGGAAAAAGGGAGAGACTTCGGGCCACGTTCAGAAAGTAATGACCGCAAGCATCGACTGCGATAAAGACACGTTATTGTATAAGATCGACCAGACCGGAGCCGCTTGCCACACAGGCAACAGGACATGTTTTTACACAGATCTTGAAGAATGGGATCCGGAAAGCGATAAGGAGGAATAAAGAATGGATATTTTAAGAGAGCTTTACAGCGTAATCATTGACCGTAAGGAACATCCCGTAGAGGGTTCTTACACAAATTACCTTTTCGAAAAGGGTACAGACAAGATCTCAAAAAAGCTCGGTGAGGAGGCCGTAGAGGTCGTTATCGCTGCTTCCCAGAGAGACAGAAAAGCCACGATCCAGGAGATCGCGGATCTGGAATATCACCTTTTGGTCCTCATGGCTGACCGCGGCATTACATTGGATGATGTTGAGACAGAATTGAGGTCCCGCAGAAGCTGAGGAATAATGCCCTCACTTCTTAATATTTTCGTTGACTTTAACCCCTGGTCTGTGATACAATCTTCGCGCTAGACCGTTCAGGTCTTGTTTTTAGTTGCGCGGAAATTGGCGCGAGGGGCGCAAAAAGTCCCTGCAACACAACGTTTTGGAGGTATTGGTACCATGGCAAAGGCCGGAGCTCGCGATAAGCTGACTCTTGCATGCACAGAGTGCAAGCAGAGGAACTATCAGACATACAAGAACAAGAAGAACAATACAGAGAGATTAGAGCTCAAGAAGTATTGCCCCTTCTGCCGTAAGCACACAATTCACAGAGAATCCAAGTAATTCTTAAAGGGACATTAAAATGGCTGATAAAAAAGGTAACATTTTCAAGCGCTTCGGCAAGAGGGTATCTGATATCTTTGCCGAGCTCAAGCGTGTAACATGGCCGACGGGTGAGAAGCTCGCTAAGACTTCTGCTGTAGTTCTCCTCGTAATCGTATTTTTCGCTGTTTACCTTACATTGATCAGTGACGGCGGCCGCTGGATCTTGGACAAGATCGGTTTCTACGATATTGTCGAGACAACAGCTACAGAAGCCACCACTGAAGCTGCTACCGAAGCTTCGACAGAGGCTCCGGAGACTTCTGAGGAGACAGAGTCCTCAGCTGAAGGTTAAGCTTGATTTAGGAGTATTTAAATGCCGGATAATAATGAAGCCAAGTGGTATATAATTCATACCTTCGGCGGATATGAGAAGAAAGTTAAGACTTCCATAGAGAATTATGCTAAGGCCCAGGATATGGAGAACATTATCCAGGAGGTCTATCTGCCGACAGATATCGTCGTTGAGACAAAGAACGGCAAGCGTAAGGAAGTTGAGAAGCTGAGATTCCCCAACTATATCTTCTTGAAGCTCGTTTACGGCAACAACGATAAGGTTGACAAGGATCTCTGGTACAAGATCCGTAATACCAACGGTGTTACGGGCTTTGTAGCACCTGACCCGAACAAGCCGATCCCGATGACGGATGAAGACTTGGTCAAGATGGGCTTGATCGTTCCTACAAGCGTAGAGGTCGATTATCGTGTTGGTGATCTCATCATCATCACAGACGGTCCTTTCAAGGACAGCAAGGCTGTCGTTAAGGACATCAATGAAGAGAAGCAGCAGGTTACTGTTACGGTATCCATGTTCGGACGTGAGACACCTGTTACGCTCGACTTCATTAAGGTAAGAAAAGTTTAATTAACGTTTATTAAGAGCCCTTAGAGGCTATTGATAATAAAAAATCTAAATTGGGAGGTGGCCAAGTATGGCTAAGAAAGTCACAGGTTATGTAAAGCTTCAGATACCTGCAGGCAAAGCAACACCCGCGCCGCCGGTCGGACCAGCTCTTGGACAGCACGGTATCAACATCGCGCAGTTTGTTAAAGAGTTCAACGAGAGAACAGCTAATGACGCAGGTCTCATCATTCCTGTAATTATTACAGTTTATGCTGACCGTTCATTCACGTTCATCACGAAGACTCCGCCGGTACCGGTACTTCTTAAGAAGACCGCTAAGATCGAGAAGGCTTCGGGAAGACCTAATACAGAGAAGGTTGCAACAGTTACATGGGAGGACTGCTTAAAGATCGCTCAGATCAAGATGCCCGACGTTAACGCTGCCGATGTAGAGGCATGCGCAAGAATGGTCGCAGGTACAGCACGTTCCATGGGAATCGTTGTAAAGAAAGACTAAGAAAGGAGAATAGAGCATGAAATCAGGCAAAAGATATGCTGAGCTCGCAAAGCTCGTTGACAGATCCACACTCTATGATCCTTCTGATGCAGCTAAGCTTGTCTGCGAGACAGGTAAGGCTAAGTTCGATGAGACTGTAGAGCTTCACGTAAGATTGGGCGTTGACTCCAGACACGCTGACCAGCAGGTTAGAGGTGCTGTAGTTCTTCCCCACGGAACAGGCCGCACAAAGACAGTTTTGGTACTCGCTAAGGGTCCTAAGGCTGATGAGGCTAAGGAAGCAGGCGCTGAGTTCGTTGGTGATGACGACATGATCGATAAGATCCAGAAAGAGAACTGGTTTGACTTCGACGTAATCATCGCTACACCCGACATGATGGGTAAGCTCGGTAGATTAGGTAAGGTCTTAGGTCCTAAGGGCTTGATGCCTAACCCTAAGGCAGGCACAGTTACAATGGACGTTACAAAGGCTGTTAACGAAGTTAAGGCCGGTAAGATCGAGTACAGACTCGACAAGTCCAACATCATTCACTGCCCCGTCGGTAAGGTTTCTTTCGGTCCCGAGAAGATCGAAGAGAACGTTAAGGCTCTGATGGAAGCTATCATCAAGGCTAAGCCGGCAGCAGCTAAGGGCCAGTACATCAAGAGCTGCTCTCTTGCATCTACAATGGGCCCCGGAATCAAGGTTAACGCTACAAAGTTCTCCTGATTCTGACTAACTACAATTAAATACCTTTCCTGCCAAAGACAGCAGGTGAGATCATTGCGATATGATCTCTGAAATGTCCGAGATAATCGGACGGCCGGCCGAGGAAGGAGCTGTTAGTTCTATTAAAGGATTAATTCGTCCCCCTTGGTTTGACTTGTCAGTTACCCAGGGGGGTCTTTAATAGAAATAAAATAAGGAGGAAAAACCAATATGCCCAGTGAAAAAATTCTGGCAGCTAAGCAGCAGCGTGTAGAAGATCTCACATCTGAGCTCAAGGGCGCTACAACATATGTATTCGTAGCTACCCGCGGACTTACTGTTGCTCAGGACACAGAAATGCGTTCAGAGCTCCGCAAGGCCGGCGTTAAGTTTGAGGTCATCAAGAACACTGTTTTAAGACGTGTTTTCGCAGAGCTTGGCTTTGAAGGACTTGATGACGTATTCAAGGGACCTACAGCAGTAGGATACTCTGATGACATCATCGCTCCTGCAAAGGTTCTTGCTAAGTACAGCAAGGACATTGAGCCTATGGAGATCAAGGGCGGCATCATTGACGGCAAGGTTTCTTCAATTGATGAAGTTATCGCTTTGTCTCAGGTACCGGATCCGGAAACACTCCAGACACAGGTTGCATATTCTTTGCTCTTCCCTTTCACGAAGCTTGCTATGCTCGTAAAGGCAGTTGCAGAGAAGAAGCAGGAAGAAGGCGGTGAGGCAGTTGCAGCACCCGCAGCAGAAGAAGTAAAGGCAGAAGCAGAGGCTCCCGCAGCTGAAGCTGAAGCACCCGCAGCAGAAGAGGCGCCCGCAGAGGCTCCCGCAGAAGAAGCTGCACCCGCGGAAACACCCGCAGAGTAATTAGCTAAAATTTCATAGGAGGAAACTTAAAATGGCTAGTGAGAAAGTTACAAGCATTCTTGAAGAAATTAAGGGTCTCTCAGTTATCGAGCTTTTCGATCTTGAGAAGGCTATTGAAGAGGAATTCGGCGTATCCGCAGCAGCAGTAGCAGTATCCGCTGGTGCTGGCGCAGGCGCTGGTGCAGCAGCTGTTGAGCAGACAGAGTTCACAGTTATGCTCAAGAGCTTCGGCGATTCCAAGATGGGCGTTATCAAGGCAGTTAAGGATGTTCTTGGTATGGGTCTTAAGGAAGCTAAGGAACTCGTTGAGAAGGCACCTGTTGCCCTCAAGGAGAACGTTTCTAAGGATGAGGCTGATGACCTCATGAAGAAGCTTGATGGTTGCGGCGCTGAGCTCGAGCTCAAGTAATTCTTACCATAGAATGATTAACTTCAAGGAGCTGTCGTTTGGCAGCTCCTTTTCTTTGCCCGGTTTTTCCGTTATTATTTTTTTATGAGACTCGAAAACGACAATGTATTCAATGAGCTTTACGAAGAGGAATTCAACAAGATTCCTTTTCTTTTCAGGTTCAGCAGAAAAAGATTCAAAGTCGTGATTATTACCACGATAGTCTTATTCGCGTCCATGCTGATCCTTACGTCCGTTTTCTACAGCACGGGAAAAACCGAGGTGATCGCCGCTCCTATTTCACCGCTTACAACAGGCAGTCAAATGGTCGTAAATATGTACAACAACGGTGTCCTGGTCGCGGTAATAATAGTCGCCGTTATTGTTGTGCTGTTAGCATTGTGGATGTTTATCGCAAAGCAATTCGAAAAGCGCGCTTTCAGCAAAGCCACCAAGCTCGCCAACATGATCTATTTATCCGAGAGACATAAGCAGGCGGTGGAGTGGTCGAACTGGAAAATGCAAAACAGAGATTACTAATGTTTTCCGTCGCTGTCCTCCTTGCTGGCGCAAGATGCGGAGGCGACTTCCAAACATTAGTAATCTAAACAGGCTGGGAAAACTTACGGTGACTCGAAATCATAATAGTCTCTCAGTCGAGGAGCTAGAACCAGAGGCGACTTCCAAACATTAGTAATCTAAACAGGCTGGGAAAACTTACGGTGACTCGAAATCATAATAGTCTCTCAGTCGAGGAGCTAGAACCAAAGGCGACTTCCAAACATTAGTAATCTAAACAGGCTGGGAAAACTTCCGGTGACTCGAAATCATCATAGTCTCTCTTGAGATTATCCGGAACCGAGGCTCCTTGCAATAAACACAAAACCGGCGCAAGTATTTATTCCTTTTCTTCCATATTCTATTGACTTTAAAACATTGAGTAGATATAATTTCAAAGCAACTTTTATGGCGGCGTAGCTCAGTTGGCCAGAGCGTCCGGTTCATACCCGGCAGGTCGTAGGTTCGAATCCCACCGCCGCTACCATAAAAGGCCCGTTGGTCAACCGGCTAAGACGTCGCCCTTTCACGGCGGAGTAACGAGTTCAACTCTCGTACGGGTCACCAATGGTACCATAGCCAAGTGGTAAGGCATGGGTCTGCAAAACCCTGATCCCCAGTTCAAATCTGGGTGGTACCTCCAAAAAGCGTCGCTTTGATTTCTTACAAAGCGACGCTTTTTTTGACCGGACAATCAGAGTAAAATAATCGAGTTAAAGAACAATAAAGCACCCCGAAAGATGAGGTTTACATGAGAGAAGACATTAAGGAACTGCTTAAAAGATATGATGAGATCGGCGCGCTGATCCTTGAACAGAAGCTTGACGAGTTTGGCGACAAGCTCGACCAGAAGCCCGAGGGCGTCGACGATGTCACATACGAAGAATACATCCAGCGTCTCGCAAAAGAAGAGACCGATATCGCCACCGACAAGCTCGAGAACGAGCCTGACGAGAAGCTTGGCGACAAGTCCATGAGACAGATCTGGGATGAGATGAGCTTTGATGAGAAGACCGAAGCTCTTGAATTCAGCAGCCTTAATCTCGACAGGGGCGTACCGAAGTCCCTGATCGCAAGCATCGCCACAGAGCCTTCTGACATGGTCAGAGACTATTGCGGCAGGATCATCGGCGAATGCGCATGGACCGAAGAGGAGCTTTCTGATGAGGATGTCCTTTTCGAGATGCAGTTCCAGAAAGCCATCGCATGCTTCAAGGTGCTCATCCGGATGAAGGAGCCCTGCTTTATCAAGGCAGTCATCGACCGTTACATGAGCTACGGCCAGACCAGGGAGTTTGTCGCAGAGTCCATTGCTGAGTACGTTGAGGCTTTCCCTGAAGTGTCAGAGCCTTTCCTCATCGACCTGATCGAGAGCAATACAGACAGCGGCCTTGAGGGCCCCTGCGAGGACTGCGTCATCATGCTCACCGAGATCGGCAAAGAGCACAAGACCGAAGAGATCTACCAGACATTAAGACACGCGTTCAGATACATGAACAACAAGATCTATGCTGTCATCTGCCTCGCAGATTACGGCGACGACAGGGCTGTGTCCATGTTCAAGAACTACATCAACCGCAACCAGAAGACGATCGAAAGAGATCTCTTCTACGAGATGATGTCCGCGATCCAGCATTTGGGCGGCGACATCTCAGATATCCAGGATCCTTTCGGAGATTTTCAGAAGAAGCAGGCAAAGAATTAATGAGTTTTAAGTACCAAAGAACCGAAAACGTTGGCAAACTCCTTGAAACACTTACGGATTTCTTTGTGCAGGACACGATATTGTTCGGCCATCAGAACGCCGGCCATATCGGCGTGTCCATCGGTGCTCAGGACGGTACCGAATCTGACGTCAAGAATCTCACCGGAAGCCACCCCGCGGTCGTCGGAATTGATACTTTAAGCTTCCTCGGCTATGAAGGCAAGATGAATGATCTTGTCACGGTCGTTAAGAATCTGAAGCGCCAGGGCGTAATCATCACTCTTTCTTCGCACATGCCGAACTTCTCTTTGGGCGGCGATTCGTTCTACGATTATTCGCCCAATATCACTGAAGGTGACTGCGCCCGCAGGATCATGCCCGGCGGTGACCTGAACGCGAAATACAACCGCTTCCTCGACATGATAGCCGAATTCGCATCTTCATGCGTTGACGTCGAAGGCGAGAAGATCCCCATGATCTTCCGTCCTTTCCACGAAGCCAACGGCAGCTGGTTCTGGTGGGGCAAAGACTTCCTCACCGACGAAGAATATATAAGCCTTTTCAGATACACCATCGATTACCTGATGGGCGAAAAGGGCATCGACAACTTCCTCGTCGCCTATTCTCCCAACGGCCCCGTCATAAATGCGGAAGACTATCTCCAAAGGTATCCCGGCGACGAATACGTCGACATCCTTGGCCTCGATTACTATCACGACAAGCCCCAAAACGGCGACGGCTTCTTCAAGAAGCTGACGGATTCTTTAGATGTCATCTATTTCCTTGCCAATGAGCGCAAAAAGCTTGCCGCTCTGACCGAGACCGGCTACCGTGCCCTCGACACCGAGAACGGTTACTTCGAAGGCCTTGCTCCTCAAGATAACGCGTTCCCTGACTGGTTCACTTCATTGCTCGAAGCCCTGATGCTTACAGATGGCGGCACTCACATCGCATATCTGCTCGTCTGGGCCAACTTCTCAGACACGCAGTTCTGGGTCCCTTTTGCCACGGAAGATTTCAGACACGAGATGTGCGAAGACTTCATCAAGTTCGCCGAAGATCCCCGCATCAAGCTGGCCCCCGTGTTTGATTTCAATATTGAGGTCTGATAAGATTGCCTTGTTCTAAGTCTTTGCGGGTTTAACTCAGTTGGTAGAGTGTCAGCTTCCCAAGCTGAATGTCGCGAGTTCGAGCCTCGTAACCCGCTCCAGCGAAAATAATCTCTCTCCGGATAAGCCTTAAGGGCATGACCGGAGAGAGTTTTTTATGCCCCCTCATCACATTTCGCACCGACAATTGCCGACAAGAAATCAGAAGAAAATCACAAAAGGTTTTCTGCAAAAACGCGAAAAGCAGACAAGAAACCCCGAAAAACCCGTAAAAAAAGCGACAAACACCTCCGAAAAGCACTGAAAATACACGCAAAGAATTAAGGTTTCAAAGTGCTATAAATTCCGGACAAAAAGTGTAAAATATTTTTATATCAACCCCAGGAGGAATGAATTATGCAGAAGTATGTTTGCGCTATTTGCGGCTACGAATATGACCCCGAAATCGGCGATCCCGATAGCGGAATCGCACCCGGCACAGCTTTCGAGGATATCCCTGAGGATTGGGTTTGCCCCGTTTGCGGTGTAGGCAAGGAGAACTTCCAGCCCGCTTAATCTAAAGCAAAAGAAAACAACGGGGTTGCGGCTAGCTGCAACCCCGATTACTAAGAGGACGTTCATATGGCAGATCAGGCTAAGACCATTTCGAGAGAGAAAACTATAGTAAGGACAGGCATTATCGGAATCGTGGCAAATATACTGCTCGCTTCCTTTAAGGCGCTTATCGGCCTTGCTGTCCACTCTACGGCAATGGTCCTTGATGCCGTTAACAATTTCAGTGACGTCCTGTCATCAGTTGTCACGATCATCGGCACCAAGATCGCGTCCAGGAAGCCTGATAAGAAGCATCCTCTGGGACACGGAAGGGTCGAGTATCTGGCCCAGATGATAATAGCGGCATTGATCCTTTATGCAGGTATTACCGCGCTGTGGGAATCCATCAAGAAGATAATCAATCCCGTTGATCCGGAGCACTCTGCCGTGTCGCTCGCAATCATCTCGGTCGCTATCGTCGTTAAGATCTTCCTCGGGATCTACGTCAGGAAGCAGGGCAGGAAGGCCAAGTCTGACCTGCTCATCTCGTCAGGCACAGATGCGCTTTTCGACGCAATCTTATCTACCGCGGTCCTTATCTCTGCGGTCATCCTCATGATCTTCAAGTTCAATATCGAAGCCTATGTCAGCGTCATCATCTCGCTGTTCATCATCAAGGCCGGCTTTGAGATCATTAAGGAAGCCGTTGATGACATGCTCGGCCACAGAGTCGAGGTCGAATATACCAAGAAGGTAAAAGAGAGCGTCGTTGCGTTCGACGAAGTCTATGGCGCTTACGACATTATCCTGCACAATTACGGCCCTGACAGATATCTCGGTTCGATCCATATCGAGGTCGATGACAGGATGACGGCTGACCAGATCGACTCGCTCACGAGAAATATCACGGCCAAAGTCTACGAAGAGACCGGCATTTATCTTACGGCGATCGGCATTTATTCGAACAATTCCTCCAATGAAAAGCTCATGAAGATGCGTAATGAGATCACAGAGCTCGTCGTTGACCACCAGCATATCCTCCAGCTCCACGGCTTCTATGTTGATGAGGAGAAGAAAAAGATCACGTTCGACGTTGTCGTTGATTTCGATGAAGAAGACAGGGAAGGACTTGTAAAACACATCATTGAAGACGTCAAGGAAGCCCTGCCGGAATACGATGTCAGAGTCGCAGTCGACAGCGATATCAGCGACCAATAGAATCAATTAAAATTCCTGTTGACAAAAATGAAGGTCGACAATATAATAATCAGGCACGCGGGATTAACTCAGTGGTAGAGTGTCACCTTGCCAAGGTGAAAGTCGCGAGTCCGAATCTCGTATCCCGCTCCACCTAAAAAGGCTGTCTCATAAGAGGCAGCCTTTATTATTTCTGTCAAACGCAGCGCTATCAGCTTGCGGTCTGCGCCTTCTCCTTCTTCTTACGGAATAAGAGCTTCTGGACAAGCCCCGTGAGCTTCTGCTCTGCGACGCCCAGGAGCGCTGACGCTGCGATTACTGCGACTGCATAGACGAGCAGGTCGTACTTGCCGGCCTTGATGGGCGAAGTCTTGTCAGTCTGAAGGAATCTCAAAGCCGTGAGAGCCGCGAGGTTCATCAAGTATGTGTGGAGCGAATACTTGCCGAAGAAGCGTGTTACGGGGTTGCTCACGTGATACTTCATCATGAAGATGATGATCGCAAGGCCCAGGAACAGGAAAAGCGGCACCTGGCAGAAATAAGTCTTCGTCTTCTCGGCGATTCCGGGGCCGTTGCCGTTCCATTCGGTCCAGTAACCGAACTTTGCCTGTCCCCATGAAGAGAGCTTGAAGAAGATCATCGTGACTGCAAGGAGCACGAGGAACTTGACGATATATACCTTCTTGAAGAAGGCGACAAGGTATTTTTCGTAGCTTGCGAAAAGAAGTCCGGTGAAGAATGCCGGAGCCGAGTTGACCCACCATTCGCCGTTGAACCACAGGGCTTTTTCTACCTGCCACCATTCTGCTTTGGAAGCCGCAGGTGTCAGCCACCAGTTATCGGGACCGTGCCACCATGCGAAGTGTCCGTTGTAGCAGAAGCCGATGCCCAGTCCGATGATGAAGAGGAGCATGATGCCCAAGCATACAGGACGGTTCTTGATGAAGCGGAAGCAAAGGAAGAATGCGAGATAAAGGAAAGCGAGGACTATCGGGAACCACGCGTATTCGTTCATCATGGTAAGGCCTAAAGCGTTGAAGATCCAGCGTTCCTTCGGGATCTTGAAGCCTGCGAAATACATGAGAAGCCCGTAGACCAGGACGTCTACATAGAACGGTACTACGATGGCTTTAACGATCCTGTGCCTGATGAATCCCTTGAGGTAATTCTGCTTTGTGTCGAGACTCTTGATAAGACCGTAGCCCGAGCAGAAAAAGAAGATAGCGACGAAGTATGCTCCCGCATTGACGAACGGCGAGAGAACATGATTCTGCTGGAATATCTGCTCCTGGGAAATGTGGTGGAGAATGACTCCTATGGCTGCAAAGCCGCGCAGGGATTTCATCGCGTCAAGACTTGCAAAATCTTCGTTGAATTCATTCTTTCTGCCGAACTTGTTGGTGCCTCCCCAGATGAAAAGGACCAGATAGAAAAAGAAAACGACCTCTGCAAGTACCGACCATATAGTCAGGTCTTTTAAGAATTCAGGCATGTTACACCTCGCTGGAATTATGGTTTTCGGGCTTATTATCGCATTGCACCGAAAACAATTGTACCTGATAAATTATTGTCTTTATTCTTTTACTGATGGACTTTGTATTGTATATTTATATTATCAATCGTTTTTGAAAATATCGGAGGGTGCGATATGAAAGGAATTATTCTTGCAGCAGGAAAAGGCACGCGTCTTTATCCTATTACGAAGCCGGTGTGCAAGCCCTTGCTGCCTGTTTACGATAAACCGATGATCTACTATCCTCTGGCAGTCCTTATGGAAGCCGGAATCAAGGATATCCTTGTTATTACTCCGCCGGATGACACAAAGCCCTTTGTAGATCTTTTGGGTGACGGCTCTCATCTCGGCATTAAGATCCAGTATCTTGAGCAGAAGGTCCAGAGAGGCATCGCGGATGCTTTCATCATCGGCAAGGAATTTATCGCAGGCGATTCCGTATGCCTTGCTCTCGGAGACAACATCTTCTACGGACCTTTCTTCAGACGCAAGCTCAGAATGGCTGCAAGCAACGGCGAAGGCGCTGTTATCTTCGGTTATTATGTGGCCGATCCGAGAGCTTTCGGCGTCGTTGAATTCGATCCCGACGGAAAGGCCGTATCCATTGAAGAAAAACCCAGACATCCGAAGTCTAATTACATCGTTCCCGGCCTTTATTTCTATGATTCGAGCGTAGTCGATATCGCTGCGACCATCCAGCCTTCGGCAAGAGGCGAGCTTGAGATCACTTCAGTAAACGAAGAGTATCTTAAGAGAGGCCAGCTCAGTGTTATTCCTCTGGGCAAGGAATTCTCATGGTTTGACGCAGGTAATCCGGACAGCCTCTACGAAGCTGCAGGCCAGATCAGGGCAGCCCAGAGATCAGGAAGAATGATCGGCTGTCTGGAAGAGATCGCATGGAGAAACAGATGGATCGCAAAAGAGCAGTTCGCAGAGCTCGCGCACTCCATGTCCAAGACCAATTACGGCCAGTACCTCGAGGCTTTGAGCGAAGAGATCTGACGGTTATTAGCTAAAACTAACCCGGTATATATTTTCGGATCCTATAATGCTATAATTGACATATGTCGTAAACACGGCATATGTCTTTTTATTAGGAGTGCTGTTCAGATGCCCAGACCGGTGAGAGTCAGAAGAGTATGTGAGGAACCTAAGTTCACGAGATTCGTGCCTACGGGCGCGGACAAGATCGAAGCGCAGGTCCTTACTATCGAAGAGTATGAAGTAATCAGACATGTGGATTATCAGAAGATGACGCATGAAGAATGTGCCACTCAGATGGATATCTCCAGGACTACGGTCACCGAGATATATGAGACGGCAAGATTTAAGATCGCTGACTCTCTGATAAACGGCAAGACACTGTGCATCGAAGGCGGCAATTACAGGGTGTGCGAAGGCGGAGAATGCTGCGCGGCCGGTAATTGCACAGGTAAAGATAACAAGTGACATGATTAAAAAGTAAAGGAGAACGATTATGGCAGAGATCATTTTAGATTCCGGCAATTTCGATGAGGAAGTACTTAACAGTTCCGTCCCGGTACTCGTAGACTTCTGGGCAGAATGGTGCGGTCCCTGCAAGATGCTGGGTCCCGTCATCTCTTCTGTCGCTGAGAAGTACGAGGGCAAGCTCAAGGTGTGCAAACTCAATGTCGACGATAATATGGAGCTCGCAGAGCAGTATTTCATCTCGAGCATTCCCGCAGTTAAGTTCTTTAAGAACGGTGAAGTAGTTAACGAGTCCATAGGATTCGTTCCCCAGCCCAAGCTTGAGGCAATCATCGAAGACCTTATCTGATCGGAAGCAACATTTAAGACTAAAAGATCCCGGCTCCTATACAAGGAAGTCCGGGATCATTTCTTTTCCGTCTGAATCATACTGCTGTACGAACGCGTTTTCCTGGCCTTTGGAAGCTAAGTAATCCGCAAGGCTCTCACAGGTCCTTTGAGAAGGCCGCTCCTTAAGTTTTCCTGCAGCGCCAGGCATCGGTGTGTACTGGCTCATGAGGCTTATGTAGATCCTGTTGCCGTATCTTGAAGTCAGGTAATCAAGGACGTGCTTCGAGTCAAAAAGTCCGCCCGGCAATATCAGGTGTCTTACGATGACGCCCTTCCTGATAAGCCCGTCTTCTCCGAGCACTGCATCACCCGTCTGTCTTACCATCTCGTCTATCGCGCTTGCGCAGACAGAGAAGTAATCCGGTGCGTGCGAGTATTCTGACGAGAGCTTTGAAGAGAAGTATTTCATGTCAGGTATGTACACGTCTGCGAGCCCGTCGAAAAGCTTCAGCGTGGACACGAGTTCGTATCCCGAACAGTTGACCGCGACAGGTATCGCAAGTCCTTCTGATTTTGCTTTTGCAACGGAATCTGCTACGACAGGCGCGAAATGCATCGGAGTTACGAGATTGATGTTATTTGCGCCCCGGTCCTGGAGCTTTAAGTAAGCGTCAGACAGGCTGTCCTTATCCATCTTCATGCCATGTCCCGTGGGTCCTCTTGAGATCGTGAAGTTCTGGCAGAAAACGCAGCCTAAGCTGCAGCCTTCGAAGAAGACCGTGCCGCTTCCATTTGTCCCGCTTACTATCGGCTCTTCGCCGTAGTGGAGCTTGATGAGGTTTACCAGAGGGTAATCCGGCATCCTGCAAAAGCCAGTCCTGCCGTGCGTTCTGTCAGCGCCGCACCGCCTGGGACATAGATTGCAATTGTCAAAAAGGCTTTCCATAACACGGCTATTTTACTACTTATCGTGCCCGGCCGTTGTTGTTTTATCCAAAACAGGTAACACAGCGGTAATCAAAATACATACGTTTTACCGCATAACTGTTCGGCAATCAGGTGATAAAATCTTAGCATGGCCATACATGAAGAATGCGGAATCTTTGGAATTCACGGCAGTACTGACTGCGCTTGTGATGTTTACTACGGGCTTTTCAGTCTCCAGCACAGGGGACAGGAGAGTTGTGGTATTGCTACCAATGATGACGCTTCCATAGAGTGCGTTAAGGGAATGGGCCTTGTCAGCGATGTTTTGAGCAGCGACAAGATCAAGAGTCTCAAGGGCGATATCGCTATCGGACATGTCAGATATTCTACTTCCGGAGGAAGTGTTCCGGAGAATGCCCAGCCCATCGTTACGCAGTATTCCAAAGGTACACTTTCGATTGCCCACAACGGCAACCTCACTAACGCTGATACTCTCAAGAGAGAACTTGAAGATAAGGGCGCGATCTTCCATTCGACAACAGATTCGGAGGTCATCGCTTATCTTATCGCGAGCAAGAGATCTGTTACTCCTTCCGTAGAAGAAGCCGTCAAGGAAGTAATGGGCATCATCAAGGGCGGTTATGCTCTTCTCGTAATGAGCCCCAGAAAGCTCATCGCGGCAAGAGATCCCTTCGGTTTAAAGCCCCTCGTTATGGGCAAGCTCGGTGACGCTGTTATCTTCTGCTCCGAGACATGCGCGCTGGAAGCAGTCGGCGCTGAATTCATCAGAGACGTTAATCCCGGCGAGATCGTCGTCGTTGAGAACGGCGATATCAGATCGATCGATTCCGGCATCAAGCGCGGCATGAAGAAGTGCGTTTTCGAATATATCTATTTCGCAAGACCTGACTCTGTCATCGACGGCATATCCGTTGCACAGGCAAGAAGAGAAGCAGGCAGGATCCTTGCAAGAAAGCATCCCTGTGACTGCGACATAGTAATCGGCGTGCCCGAGTCAGGCATCGATGCCGCATTGGGTTTCTCTGCTGAATCCGGAATCCCCTATGAGAAGGGCTTCGTCAAGAATTCCTATGTCGGAAGAACTTTCATCAAGCCTTCACAGGAACAGCGCAAACAGGCTGTTAAGATCAAGCTTAATCCGATCTCTTCTGTCGTTAACGGCAAGAGAGTCGTTATCATCGACGATTCGATCGTAAGAGGAAATACTATCGCCAATCAGGTCAATATGTTAAGGAACGCTGGAGCTACCGAGGTCCACGTAAGGATCAGTTCTCCGCCGTTTATGCATCCCTGCTATTACGGTACTGACGTTCCTGATGAAGATTATCTCATCGCCTGCCATCACTCTATTCCTGAGATCTGCGGCATCATCGGCGCTGACTCATTGGGCTATCTCGAAAATGAGGATCTCAACGATATGCTCGGCGGAGATGACTTCAGATATTGTGATGCCTGCTTTACCGGCAATTATCCGGAGCGTTAAGGGGCTTTAACCATGCATGATGCTGAGCCTAATCAGGCACGAAGAGTAAGATCTGCCGATGCAGCGGTTTTTAAGGCTGTCGAGCATGAGGCTGCACTCGAGAGAGAGGCAGAGCTCAAAGCGCGCCGCGAAGCCCGGCGCAACGCTGAAGCATCGCACACTGAATCCGTACAGGTTCCGCTTAATACACAGCTTAGGATGCCTCAGCGCCAGCCCGGTCAGCAGGCTCCCGGAAGAGTCCTTCAGCGCAACGCACCTGTTCAGGAACAGGCTTCATTGCAGCCCATGCCTGCGCCTCAGCGTGTTGAGCAGCGCCCGGCTGCGATCTCTTCCCGGTTTGTTGAGAAACCCGCATTCGGAGATCTGGAGCAGCACATGCCTGCCCGCGTTCCCGAGCGCGCCGTATTGCACAGAGGTGCGCCCGCAGTTCAGCAGCACGAAGAAATCGCTGAAGAAGAGGAAGAAGCAGTAAAGCCTGTAAGAGCTCCCAAGAGGGCTCCCAAAAGGGAAGTCAGAAGAGTTGAAAAACCTTCTGAAGACCTTGAGGAAAAGCCTGGGGAAAAGCCTGAGAAGAAGCCTAAGAAAACAAGAAAGACCGTCAAGGAAGCAAAGGCATACGGCATCAAGAGAAAGAGGCGTTTTGTACTGCCGCTTCTCATAATCCTTTTGCTCGAGATAATAGTCGCAGGCGCAGCTGTTATGGCTCTCACGATCTACAACGAGGACACCGATCTTATCGTACGTGAGCATACCATCGAAGCAGGCACTTCTGCAGATGTCAGCATGTATATCACGGGTGAACCGAAGTTCCCGAAGTATGTCTCATGCAATCTCGATTTTTCCACGGTCAATTACAATATTCCGCAGACGATAAGATTTACCGTAAGGATGTACGGCACCAATTTCCCGTGCGAACTTGATATCGTTGATACCACGCCTCCGACGGCAGAAGCTGTCCCGCAGACCATGTTCTCCGTTGACGCGATCCCTGATGTCGAAGACTGCGTTACCAACATTTACGACCTCAACGAAGTAACTGTCGAATGGCTGGAACTGCCCGACATCACTACGGGAGGCGACCTCATCGCAAAGGCAGCCGTTACGGATAATTCCGGCAACTGTACGATCGTTGATGTTCCTTTCTACGTTACAAAAGACAGTGAGGCTCCTGTTATCGAGGGCACTCATGATATCGAGGTCTATATTGGAGATCCTATCGGATACAGAGAGGACGTTACCGTAACAGATGACATCGATCCCAAACCGATCCTTGAGATCGATACGAGCGAGGTTACGGCAGATGAGCCCGGCACTTATGTCGTCACATACAGAGCAACGGATTTCTCGGGCAACATGTCTGAAGCTACGATCAATCTGAAGCTCAAGAAGAAGCCCTCGACTTATGTCGAGCCTGATGTTGTTTACGCTGAAGCGCAGAAGATCCTCGATAAGATCACCAATTCAGACATGAGCGACATGGAGAAGGCCCTCCAGATCACTTACTGGGTAAGATACAACGTCTACTACGTCTCAAACTGCGATGACTCTTCATGGACGAGAGCCGCATACGACGGCTTCACCAAGCGCAGCGGCAACTGCTACACATTTGCTATGTGCGCGAAGGCGCTTTTCGACGTGGCAGGCATCGAGAACATGATCATCATCAGAGACCCTTATATTTACAATCCGCACTACTGGAATTACATCAAGATCAATGACCAGTGGTACCACTGCGATTCGACGCCGAGAATCGGCTGGAGCAGTTATTTCTTCATGTACACCACGAAGGAATTAAAAAACTTTTGGCATAACGGCTGGAACGGGTATAATTTCCCTGAAGACAAGTATCCTCAGTCTGCTACCGAATCGGTACAGAGCAAAATAAATTACAGCGGGCACTCGATCAAAGGCTAATATGAACAACACTTCTGACGGCAGAAACAAGAACCCTTCGCAGCGGAATGCGAGACCTTCCGCAGCTACGGGCCCGGTTAAGCCTGCCGCCCAAGCCGGAAGACCGGTTCCCCGGCAGGCGCGAAAACCATCATCCGCGCCATCAGTAAAGAAAGCTCCGCAGGCAAGAACTAATAACGCTGCACAAAGACCCGTTCAAAGGAACGTTCAAAGACCTGCAGCGCAAAGAAGCGTTCCGCAAGCAGCACATAAAACGGCTCCCAGCAACACTCAGAGAAGACCCGTTAACGCAGCTCCCAAAAGAGCCCCGCAGCCTGCCAGAAAAGTTCAAAAAGAAGCAGAAAGCAAACCGGTAAATACCGGCCTCATAATAAAGGTCCTCATGATAGCGGTAGCTGTCATCGCGCTCGTTCTTACAGGCGTCAGGATCTTCCTTTTCTACAAGGACGAGACGGGACTTCTGATCCGTGAAGTAACGATAGAGGCAGGGACCGTGAGGCCCACGGAAGAGATGTTCTTTACGGAAGAACCGTCTATTCCAAAGTGGGTATCATGCAATCTTAATTTCGATGAAGTGAATATCGATCTTCCGCAGACTATCAATTTCAACATGAAGATCTACGGCAGGAACTTCCCCTGCAAGCTGATAATCCGGGATACGATAGCACCTGTGGGACAGGGCATACCGCAGAAGATGTTCGCGTGCGGACCTGTGCCTGATGCTTCTTCATGCGTTACCGGGATCAGCGACATTACGGATGTTGCTGTGACCTGGAAAGAAGTACCCGATATGTCAGCGGGCGGTAACTTTACGGCTGTTGCCTTGCTTACTGACGGATGCGGAAATGAGACGACTGTTTCAGTGCCTTTCGAAGTCACAAAAGACAGCCTTGCTCCCGAGATAAAAGGCGCTCTGGATATCGAAGCATATATCGGCGATCCGGTGATGTACAGGAATAATGTCATAGTTACTGACGACTACGATGAGAATCCCGTGCTCGATATCGATACATCCAATGTTAATCTCAACGAACCGGGCACGTATGAAGTCACTTATACCGCAAGTGATTTTTCGGGCAACGAGACAAAGGTGACTATAAATCTCAAGCTCTCTAACAAGCCCGAAGGATATATCGAGCCCGAAGAGCTTTATAAGGTCGCGCAGGAGATATTAGATGAGATCACCGAGCCCGGAATGACCGAAGAAGAAGTAGCTCTTCAGATCATCTGGTGGTGCAGATACAACATCAGGTTTATCTTAAGGACCAATACGCGTTCGTGGACCGAGGCTGCGTACAACGCCTTCAAGACACGAACGGGCAACTGTTATTCGACTGCATATGCGGTCAAGGCTCTGCTCGATGTGGCTGGGATCGATAACATGATCATTGAGAGATATCCTTACCAGACAGCAACGCATTTCTGGAATTATGTCTGCCTTAACGGACAGTGGTATCACTGCGACGCGACATGGCGTGAAGGCTACGACAGTTATTTCTTCATGTATACCACGGAAGAGCTCCTGGATTTCTGGCAGGGCGGATGGAACGGATTCCAGTTTAAGAAGGACAAGTATCCGGCGAGCGCCACACAGTCTGTCCAGTCCAGGATCGATTACAAGAACCATACGATCAAAAATACCTGAACTAATTTATTATTTTATGGTTATGCTATAATCTCCGTAGAAAATAATTATGGGGAGCTTTTAATGACGCCTGTACTTTATCTCGTAATTCCCTGCTATAACGAAGAGCAGGTCCTTCCGCTTACGAGCGGCAAGTTCAAAGCAAAAGTAGATGAGCTGGTGGAAGCCGGCAAGATAAGCGATGACAGCCGCGTTATGTTCGTAAACGACGGCAGTAAGGATACGACATGGGATATCCTCACGTCACTCACTGAACAGGATAAGAGATTCGCTGCTATCTCACTTTCGCGCAACAGGGGCCATCAGAATGCTCTCATCGCAGGCCTCATGGAAGCAAAGAAGTTCGCTGACATCACTATTTCGATGGACTGCGACGGTCAGGACGATATCAATGCGATCACGGAGATGGTCGATGAATATGCAAAGGGCAATGAGATTGTTTTCGGAGTCAGAAATGACAGAAAGTCCGATACGTGGTTTAAGAGAACGACAGCCCAGTCTTACTATAAGTTCCTTCGCGGAATGGGCGTAGACATCATCCCCGACCATGCGGATTACAGACTCATGAGCTCTAGAGTACTGGATGCTCTTGAAGGCTACGGCGAAGTAAATCTCTTCTTAAGAGGCATCATCCCGCAGCTCGGATTCAAGCAGTCGGCAGTCTATTATTCGAGAGCCGAGAGAGAAGCGGGCAAGACGCATTATCCGCTCTCAAAGATGGCTTCGCTCGCGATCGACGGAGTTACTTCTTTCTCGGTAAGACCGTTAAGACTCATTACAGTAATGGGATTTATCGTAGCGTTCTTAAGCCTTATCGGGATCATCTATGTTCTCGTGTCCGTTATTTCCGGATACTACGTTGACGGCTGGGCTTCCACGACATGCATCCTCTGCTTCGTATCCGGCATCCAGATGATAAGCTTAGGCGTCATCGGAGAATACATCGGCAAGATCTATCTTGAGACAAAACACCGCCCGCGCTACATCGTGAGCGAGCGCAAGAATTTACCGGAGGAGTAAGTAATGGACATCCTTTATATCGTTATGCCCGCATATAACGAAGAAGACAATATCGTTGATGTTGTATCTTCCTGGTATCCGATCCTCGAAGGCAAGGATCCCCAATCAAGGCTCGTTATTGCCGACAGCGGAAGCGTCGACAGAACGCACGATCTTCTGGAGCAGTTTAAGACTGATCACCCCCAGCTCGAGATACTTTCAAACACGGGCAAGCAGCACGGCCCTAAGGTCATCGCGCTTTACGATTATGCGATCAAGCAGGGTGCGGATTTTATATTCCAGACTGATTCCGACGGACAGACACTGCCTGAAGAATTCGATACTTTCTGGCAGATGAGGAACGGCTATAAGGGCATCTTCGGACACAGAGTCGTAAGAGGCGACGGCAAGTCCAGAGCTTTCGTCGAGAAGGTGGTCTGCTTCCTTATCAAGTGCTATTTCCATGTAAAGGTTCCGGATGCGAATGCGCCTTTCCGCCTTATGCACGCGAAAACAGTCGCCAAGTACCTTTATAAGCTCGACAAGGATTACAACCTGCCGAATATCATGATGACCACTTACTTCGTTCATTACGGAGAAGAGTATGCTTTCCGTGAGGTCACTTTCAGACCGCGCCAGGGAGGCACGAACTCCATCAATATCAAGAAGATCGTAAAGATCGGCTGGAAGGCTCTGGGTGACTTCCGCCGTCTTAAGAAGGCAATGTAATGGCAAAAGGCTCAAAAAAGAGTTCCAAGACTTCCACTAAGATCATTACCGCGCTCGTACTGCTGGTATTGTCTGTTGCAATACTCTGGTTCGTGCAGCGCCTTCTCATGCCTAAATACCAGAGAGGTGTTATCGAGGGCTCTTTTACCGAAGAATACTACAAGGAAAAGGTCCCTCATGACGTTATCTTTTTCGGAGACTGCGACGCATATGAGAGCTATTCCCCGATCAAGATGTACGAGGAATACGGCATCTCAGCTTATATCAGAGGCTCCGGTGAGCAGTATATCTGCCAGACTTATTATTTGCTGAAGGATGTGCTCAGGACCGAGACCCCCAAGGTCGTCGTGCTCTCCATCCATAACATGCAGCACGATGTCCCGCGCAAGGAAGCTTATAACAGAATGACTTTAGACGGCATGAGATGGTCCAGGGACAAGGTCGATGCCATCAATGCCTCCATGACCGAGGGCGAGACATTCGCTTCTTACGTTTTCCCGATCCTTCGTTATCACGACAGATGGAACGAGCTCACGAAGACTGATTTTGAGCATGTCTTTACCAAGGACATCACTTCGCACAACGGATATTACATGCGCTGCGACGTTATGCCCCAGGGCAAGATGCCGCCTATGATGCCTCTTATCGAGCGCGAATTCGGCGAGAACGCAATGTACTATCTCGACCAGATCAGAATTCTCTGCGAGCAGAATAATATCGAGCTCCTCCTCGTCCGTGCGCCTATCGAATACGGCTGGTACGAGCAGTGGGATCAGAACATCGAGAATTATGCCGCGCAGCACGGCCTGACATATATCAACTTCTGCGATTACATGGAAGAGATCGGGCTTGATATGAGCCAGGATACTTACGACGGAGGCTTCCATCTCAATCTTTACGGGGCAGAGAAGCTCAGCGTATATTTCGGGCAGTATCTTGTGGACAATTACGATCTCACGGACTACAGGACGGTCCCTGAAGTTGCCGCAGAATACGAGAAAGATATCCGGTTCTATAACGATATGATCGCTGACCAGCTCTACGAGATAGAGACTTACGGAGAGCTCAGAAGCTACGGCGCTAACGCCATAGAAAACTGATTTGAGGGCGCGGAAAAGCGCCCTTTATTTATATTTGTCATTTTAGAGTAAAATTTGCGGGCATTTTCACTCATTTTTGTCATATGCGAGTAAAGGGCTTAGTGTATTATAATATGGTGTTCATCAGAACAGATATGGAGGAATATAGAAATGAAGTTCACAAAAGCAGCAGCTCTCATCATGAGCTTGAGCATAGTAGGTGTCAGCGTTGCAGCATGCAATAACGAACCTGAGCCTGTATCATCCGACGTTAACGTTATCTCTACCCAGCAGCAGAATTCCGGCAACGGCACACCTGCAGGCACTGTTGATGCCCAGGCTGAGAGCGAGAATTACGTTTTCGTTTACAGCGGAGTAAAGCTCATCGTTAACACTGAGATCGATGACTCCAAGTTTTCCGAAGATGATTACGAAGTCTATGAGGTAGAATCCTGCGCCGGCCAGGGCATGACCAAGGAATACGTATTCAAGGGCGGCTCTATCCAGGTCGAGACATTCACGGGAAGTGATGTCATCTCCAGAATCGCTCTTTGCGATGATACCGTAACAACAGCTGAAGGCATCTACATCGGTCAGACGATCGATGATGTCAAGGCAGCATACGGTGAGCCTACGACAACTACCGAAGTTATGTACACTTACGTCAAGGGCAGCTCCGATCTCCGTTTCTACTTTGACGGTAACGGAAAGATCACACAGATCCAGTATTTCGCTACAGGAATCTAATCCATCGTGAGTCGCATCGGTAAGAAAAAGTATAAGTTCAACGTAATAAGGTTTTTGGGATTTCTGGTTATGCCTCTGATCTCGGGAGCCTTATTAGGCGTTTTAGGATGCTATTTTTACCGCACTGCTCTGCTCAACGAGATCGATTCTGAAGTGCTCACGGAAGTAACTATCGAGTATGGTCATCCGATCACGCTCGATTGTTTTTTTACTACTGTTCCGCCGAACACAAAGTTCATCACCAATGTCGATGCCATTGACACAGGCATGCTTGCATCATATGACATCGCCATCGACTGCGGCGGCCACGTAGTTCATTCGATACTTAATGTTGTCGACTGCACGGCACCTGTAGGCAAGCCCGTTCCGGTAGAGATGTATACCGGTGAGGCTCCTGCTCCCGAGACGCTTGTAGACAGCATTTTCGATCTGACAGAAGTAACATGCTCTTATGCCGAGGGTGATCCTGACCTTTCAAAGGGCGGCCACTTCGATATCGGCGTAAAGCTTACCGACAGGAACGGCAATTATTCCATCGTCGAAGTTCCGTTCTATGTTAAGAAGGATACCAAGGCGCCCGAGATCTATGGCACACACGATATCGACGTTATGGTCGGTACCGAATCGATCGCTTATAGAGAAGGCATCATCGTCAAGGACGATTACGCAGAAAATCCGGTGCTCGAGATCGACAATACACAGGTCAACTTAAGCTGTGTAGGTGATTATCCGCTGGTCTTCAGAGCAAGAGATGATGTCAATAACGTCACTGAGGTCACGGTAACGGTCCACGTAATCGTTATTGCAAATGCGGAAGAATCCTCTGCCGTCTCACAGGCTTATATCGACGAAGCTTACAGAATGGCAAGAGAGATCAATGCCCAGATCTTAAGCGAGAGCGACAACGACATCGTTAAGACCATGAAGATCTTCTACTGGGTCCACAAGAATATCAGCTTTATCTTAAGCACACCTGCTTACGGCAACTGGGCTGTAGCAGCCATTAATACTTTCACCAAGAGATATTCTTCCTGCTACGGCACATGGGCTGTATGCAAGGCCATGATGGACGTAGAGGGCATCGAGAATCTCTGCGTTATCAGAGACCGTAAGAATTCATGGGAGAACATTCACTACTGGGCTTTGGTCAAGCTCAACGGCGAATGGTATCACTGCGATGCACAGAAGTATTTCGACGGTTATACATCGAAGGGATATTTCTGCTTCATGATGACGGATTCGGAGATCAAGAATGCTCCGACCAACCATAACTTTGCAGGAGACAAATATCCTCCAAGGTCGACCACATCAGTACAAAGCTATATCAACGTCTACCAGGGGAAGATTTTATCGGGCTTCCCTTATAAGGATGACTGAATCTAGAAATACTTTTACAGGGGATTAAAGGAAAATGGAAACTGAAAAGAAAAAAAGACTTCTTTGTATCTGCATCTTCTTAGTGACAATCTGCACGGTTGGCATTTTAGTCGCATGCGGCAGCAAAGATAAGATCAAGACAGACGTAATCATTGAAGCCGGCAGTCCGATAACGCTGGAAGCATTCTTCGATACAGTACCCGATAATGCTGTATTCCTGACGGATGTTTCAGGCATTGATACGACCATTCCGGCTGTTTACCAGATCAAGATCGGATACGGCAAGAAGGAAGCGGATGTCATCGTAAGGATCGAAGATCACACGGGTCCTACGGGACAGGCTGTTCCCATGACACTCTATCTCAACTGGAAGATACCTGAAGCTTCCGAATGTGTCGCTTATCTGTACGATCTGTCCGGAATCGCGAAAATTGAGTATCAGGAAGGAGCGCCGGTATTTACCCAGGGCGGAGAATTTAACGTCCCCGTACTCGTAACCGACGTATACGGCAACAGCACTGTTATCCAGGTACCTTTCACGGTCATTGATGACCACACCGCTCCGGTCATTGCAGGCGCTCACGATCTTGAGCTCGAGGGCAACCCCGACGGTCTGGATTTCTTTGCTGGCGTTACGGTTACGGATGACTACGATCCCGAGCCTGTCATCAAGATCGATGATTCACTCGTTGATTACACAAATGCAGGCACATATGCACTTACTTATAAGGCTGTCGACAAGGCAGGCAATATTGGCACAGCTCTTGTTAACCTTACGATCAAGTTCCCTGCAGATGCTAACCCGTCTTCCGGCGGCAACGACGGCGATTATGATGGCGACGGCGATCCTTATGCGCTCGCTAGAAAAGTAATGGCAAACCTTTACGGCAGCAACGATGTCGAGACCGCAAGGAATATCTTTAACTGGGTCCACAATACATTGTGGTTCAGACTCCTCAGCGGAACACGTACATATGAGCGTGCCGCTTACAGAGGATTCACAAGACACAACGGAGACTGCTTCGTTTACTTCGCATGCTGCAAGATGCTCCTTGATATCGCAGGAATCGAGAACATGAGAGTCGACCGTTATCCGAGATATAACGGCAACATTCACTACTGGCTCCTCGTTAAGCTTAACGGCGAATGGTATCACTGCGATGCTACCGAAGGTTACAACGACCATCCGGGCATCTGGTTCATGTGCACGGACGATCAGATCAACGACAGATATCACCAGTTCAACGGTTCGCTCTATCCTATGAGAGCCGGCGGATCTAAGGATTATCTGCCTTCGCCTACACCTACGGAGGTACCTACTGCTACACCGACCGACTCGCCTACGCCGACAGCAGATCCGAGCACCACGGTAACGCCTACGCCCAGCGCAACGACGACTACGAGCCCGGCAGACACGTCTACACCTACGCCTTCTGCAACAACGCCGACGACAGCCGCAGATACAACGACACCGGCTCCTACAGCGGATCCTACGAACACCGACACACCTGAACCGACTACTGATCCGAACGCGACAACTGATCCGTAATTACTGATTTCAGACAGATTCCGGCAATTAAGGTTGGAGTTTTTCGAGATAAAGAATTATCATAAAAAAATGATGTTTAAAAAGATCGGAAAATTTGGAGCCTTCTTCTACATTGCCGCTATCCTTGGGGTGACGGTGTTCTGCACCATCAAAGACGCCGATAAGAATCTCAAGAAAGAGGTTGTAATCGAAGCCGGTTCGCATATCAAGATCGAGGATTTTTTCAACGAACTGCCTGCTGACGCAAGGTTCGTGACCGATATCTCAGGTATTGATACGCGTGTACCCGCCGTATACAAGCTCACGGTCTTCTATGATGAAGCATTTGAGAAGGATGTGGTCCTCAGGATCGAGGATCACACCGGTCCCAAGGGTATTGCATTACCGAAGGAGCATTTCACAAAAGTTAAATGGCCCGAAGCCTATGAATGCGTCGGGTATCTGTACGATCTGTCCGGAATCGCTTCGATCGAATATCAGAACGGCACGCCTGATCTCCACGAGACCGGCGACTACCTCGTTCCGGTCGTTGTCACCGACTGGTACAACAACTCCACCGTTATCGAGGTGCCTTTCCACATCGTTGATGACGTGACTGCACCTGTGATCAAGGGCATTCATGACCTTGAGAGCAACGGCAACCCCGATGAGATCGATTTCTACAACAGCATCACCGTCGTTGACGATTACGATGAATTCCCGATCATGAAGGTCGATGATTCGCAGGTAAATTGGGCAGAGAACGGCGTTTACGAGGTCTACTACAAGGCCATCGACAAGGTAGGAAACATGAGCAGTTACACTGCCAAGATCACAATTACCCTGCCTGTTGAAGGCGGAGGGTCTTCCGAAGGCTCCGGCGGCGGAGACGGCGGATATTACGGCAATTCGTCGGGCGATCCTTATCCGTTGGCGTCAAGGATCATGTCAGGCCTTTGGGGCGGCAGTGACGTCGCCACTGCAAGAAACATCTTCAACTGGGTCCATAATCACATCTATTACCAGACGGTTTACGGATCCCAGTCTTACACAAGCGCCGCATACAGAGGATTCTCCAGACGTAACGGCGACTGCTATGTCTATTACTGCTGCGCGAAAATGCTCCTCGACCAGGCAGGCATCCCCAACATGATGGTCAGGAGATACCCCGTAACAGGCAACGGACACTACTGGAATCTTGTTTACCTTAACGGCGAATGGTATCACTGCGATGCAACGGTATTCAGAGGTCACCCGAGCGTTTACTTCATGTGTACCGATGACCAGATCAGTGACAGCTACCATCACTTTAACGGTTCGCTTTATCCTGAGCGTGCCGGCGGTTCCAAGGAATACGCTACGCCGACAATAACACCCGAACCGACACAGGATCCTGACGCTTCGCCGTCGCCTTCAGTGGATCCGTCACTTTCGACCACACCGTCGCCTGATGTTACGGTAACAACGGGTCCGACTATTACTCCGGATCCTACTGTTACGGACACACCGACAGACACGATAACACCGACGATAACGCCATCGCCTGATATTACTGACGATCCTGTGATCACGGATAATCCTGTCGTTACAGATGATCCGAAGCCGGAGATATCAGAGCCGCCGGCAACGCCGGACAATCCGCCGGACGAAGGGGATAATACCGGAGGTTAAGCCTGACTGCGCGTCAGTTTTGGACAACGAAAAAGACTGGTTATGCATAAAATAGTTGGAAGAATTGCTGCTTTCTTATATATCGCTGCTATCCTCGTGGTAACGGTGGTGTTTACTATCCGGGATGCGAACAGAAATCTCGTAAGAGAGGTCACGATCGAAGCAGGCTCTGAGATAAAGATAGAAGACTTTTTCAAAGAGTGTCCCAAGGACGCCAGATTCGTTACCGACATATCAGGGATCGATACTGATATTCCTGCTGTTTACCAGCTCACGGTCTTCTATGATGAGGCCTTTGAGAAGGACGTAATCCTCAGGATCGAAGACCATACTCCGCCCAAGGGGATTGCCCTGCCTAAGATGCAGTATGCGAGAGTCAAGTGGCCTGAGGCTTCCGAGTGCGTGGGATACCTTTACGATCTGTCCGGAATAGCCACTATTGAATACAGGGACGGCGTGCCGGATTACCAGCTTACGGGCGATTATCTCGTTCCTGTAGTTGTGACGGACTGGTATAACAATTCCACGGTTATCGATGTCCCGTTCCACGTTACTGATGACCATAACGCGCCGCTTTTCTACGGCATTCACGACATCAACATCGATGACTCTGCCGATGCCTCCATAAACTACTTTGACGGCGTAACCTGGAAGGATGACTATGATGAGGACCCGAGGGTGGTAGTAGATGATTCGCAGGTTATCCTCGGAACGGAAGGCGTATATAAGATTACATATAAAGCAGCTGACAAGGCGGGCAATGTCCGTAAGCAGGACGCTTATGTAATCATCAAGAAGCCCAACGTTATTGACAGCGTTCTCGGCGCGGGCGGCGCCTGGGATTCGTCTCATTATAACGAGATCTTAAGAACTGCTAATGCCCTTGTCGATAAGCTCAGAGGCTCGAATGACACCGAGACTGCAAGAAATATCTTTGACTGGGTTCATTCGAACGTCACCTACGAGACGGTTTTCGGCACGCAGACATACGAAGATGCGGTCTACAGAGCGCTGATGAAGCGCAGCGGTGACTGCTACGGATTCTATGCATGCGCGAAAATGCTCCTGGATTGCGCTGGAATTCCCAACATGATGGTTGTAAGATATCCCGTGTCTTACAACGGCCACTACTGGAATCTCGTAAAACTCGACGGACAGTGGTATCATTGTGATTCGACGATGTTTCTGCACCATCAGTCGGTTTATTTCAAGAAGACTGACAGTCAGATACGGGACAGCCGTCACCAGTTTGACGGTTCGATGTTACCGGTGAGAGCCGGCGGAACACCTGAATATACCTAAAACTATATTTAAGATAATAGGAGAAAGAAAGATGAAAAAAGAAAAGATCATTTCAGCAACAATCGGTTTATGCCTCGCGGCATCACTTCTTGCAGGGTGCGACAAGGGCGGTAACGGCGAGACAGTAGCAGCTTCACAGCTCGGCGGCGGCCAGACACAGATCTCTGTAGAGAATTCACAGGGTACTTCCTTGTCAACAGAAGGCCAGTACTGTTTCAGCTTCAACGGCTACACGATCATGCCCGGCACAGAAGTTCAGCCTATCATTGCAGCTTTAGGCGACAACTATGAGTTTATAGAGGATAAATCATGTGCTCACCAAGGTTCAGACACATTTTACATGTATGAAGGATTCACGATTATGTGTGTCAAGACTGATTCTGAAATCATTACCAAGATCATCATTGAGGACTCGCTCACTGACTGCAACGGTTTACATGTCGGCGATTCGTTTGCAGACGCAAAAGCTCTTTTGGGAACGCCTGCCTATGAGGATGACTTCTTGCTCAAGTATGTTGCAAGCGACACAGAGCTCTATATTAATTCGGGGAATGGCACGGGCGAGATAACCGAAATTACATTTGCAGACGTAGAATAATCGCGAAAAAAGGCGAAATTCGACGGATTTAAGAGAATTCTTAAAGTTTTTTCGCGAAAATTGTTGACATAACAATAATAGGCGGTTATTATATGCAGGCTTGCTCATCGAGCAGGCCTGTATTTTTTGCTTATATTAGGCATTTGAATATAAGAAGACTCAATGAATTTAAGGAGAAAGACACATGGGTACATATGTTGCAACCAAGGATTCAATAGAAAGGAAATGGCTCGTAATCGACGCTGAGGGCATGGTTCTCGGTCGTCTGGCTACAGAGGTTGCTAAGCTCTTAAGAGGTAAGCACAAGCCCACATATACTCCTTTCCTTGATACCGGAGATAATGTAATCGTAATCAACGCTTCAAAGGTAGTTCTCACCGGTAAGAAGCTCGACGATAAGCTTTATCGTCATCATTCCGGATTCCCGGGTGGAATGAAGGAAGTCGACTATCGCACTTTGATGGCAAAGAATCCTGAGAAGGCTGTAGAGCTCGCTGTTAAGGGAATGCTTCCCAAGAACTCTTTAGGCCGTCAGATGTTCAGAAAGCTTCATGTTTATGCCGGCCCCGAGCACGAGCAGGCAGCTCAGAAGCCTGAAGTTTACACTTTTTGATCGGAGGACTAACTGATAATGGCAGCAAAGAAAACAAGCACCAAAGTATATTATTACGGCACAGGCCGTCGTAAGGACGCAGTAGCAGCCGTTCGTTTGGTTCCCGGCAAGGGCAAGATCACGATCAACGGTAAGGATATCGATGAGTATTTCGGTCTTGATACATTAAAGCTCATCGTTCGTCAGCCTCTCGCAGCTACACAGACAGAGGATAAGTTCGACGTTATCGTTAAGGCTATCGGCGGCGGTATCTCCGGCCAGGCAGGCGCTATCCGTCATGGCATTTCCAGAGCTCTTGTAGAAGCTGATGAAGAGAGCTACAAGGCAGTTCTCAAGGAGAACGGATTCCTCACACGTGACGCACGTATGAAGGAAAGAAAGAAGCCGGGTCTCAAGAAGGCAAGAAAGGCATCCCAGTTCTCAAAGCGTTGATCGGAAGTTTATTTCGGTTTTACTGCAAAACTACAAAGACCGTCCCTCGTGGGGCGGTCTTTTTTGCCCGAAAATGGTACAAACGGGTGATACAAAATCAAAACGAATTTATATATATTGGGAATCGTAGGAAGTGAAGGTCTTGATCACTTGAGAACCCGTATTTCCCCTTGAAGGAGGATAAGAAATGATCAATAACAAATTGAAAACGGCAGGGATAATAGGTTTGGCAACCGCGATGTTGCTGGGTGTGCATGTTTCCGCAGCACATGTACCCTCTATATGGGGTAGTAACTTTATAATCAGAGATGACTTCGAATTTGATGAAGCTGACGAAATGAATTACGATGATCCTAAGCATATTCAATTGAGCAATGAAAACAATGACTTGGATCTTTACAGGTTTATTCCAACGGCAAGTGGTATCTATGAGATAAATGTTAGTAACAAGAGTTCGGATTACCTGGTAGGTATTATAGATTTTGAGAAGATTAAGGATTATCAGGAAGTGGATTATTCTTCCGAAAATGTTCATTTCTGTTCCATGAGCAGGCCTGAGGAAAACAGGTTCTATTACTTTGAGACCGGCAAAACCTATTACGTATTTGGATGGACTACAGGGCAGAGAGCCAAGGCTGATTACTGGCTCTCGCTTGTTAATTTCGAAGGTGAAGGCAATCCTTACGGATGTTACGGATGGATAGAAAGAGGAGGCGGTTTGTCCTATGTAAATGAGGATGGCAAACTTGCAGAAGGCTTGACCATGATCGACGGCAAGTGGTATTTCTTTGACGAAGATAAGGTATCGAAGACCGGCTGGGTCAGTGACAGCGGCAACTGGTACTATTTGGATTCATCAGGTGCGCTGTTTACAGGCTGGCAGCAGATCACCGGCAATTGGTATTTCTTCAGCGACAGCGGCGCGATGATTACAGGCTGGAAGTACGACTCCGGGAACTGGTATTTCTTCAGCGGCAGCGGAGCGATGGTAACAGGCTGGCAGCAGATCTCAGGCAAGTGGTATTTCTTCAGCGGCAGCGGAGCGATGGTAACAGGCTGGCAGCAGATATCAGGCAATTGGTATTTCCTTAGCGGCAGCGGTGCGATGGTCACGGGCTGGCAAAAGATCTCCGGCAATTGGTATCTCTTTAACGGCAGTGGTGCGATGCTCACCGGCTGGCAGAAGAGTTCAGGTAAGTGGTATTACATGGATCATTCCTCCGGCGCGATGAAGACCGGCTGGCTTCTGCTTTCCGGCAAGTGGTATTACTTAGATACTGACGGCTCGATGATCACGGGCACAAAGACGATCGGCGGAAAGGCTTACACCTTTGACAGCAACGGTGTTTGTCAGAATCCCTGATCAGGAAAGAGAAAAATATCTTCGGGCCTCCTTCGGGAGGCCTGTTTCATTTGTATACGGTGCATCGGATTTATCAGATCTTTTGCTATTTGGCTTTCTTGAATGTACAATTACTACGCAAAGGAAGGACAGGCATGATCAGATTTAAGACCACATCACCCGAACAGACAGAGGACTTCGGATATGAACTCGCAAAGTCATTGATCGGCGGCGACGTTATCGCTCTTACGGGCGATCTCGGCGCAGGGAAGACATGCCTTACAAGAGGGATAGCCAGAGGCCTGGGGTCCACATCCCATGTCTCGAGTCCGACTTTTACCATTGTCAATGAATATGACGGCGGCAGGCTCATGCTGTTCCACTTTGATACATACAGGCTCGCAGGGCCGGATGATTTCCTTATGAGCGGACTTGATGAGTATTTTTACAGGGAAGGTGTCTGCGTGATCGAGTGGAGCGACATCATTGAGGAACTATTGCCTCAGGACACGATAAGGATGACAATAACAGGAGACGGCAA
>JAEEGH010002767.1_pt1 | contig 46899 bp, 25 predicted proteins | sample 9134181 | NCBI WGS metagenome assembly JAEEGH01 (sample SAMN16246544, study PRJNA631951) | gut metagenome | biome: gut microbiome; feature: rumen; material: DP-attached | host: Bos | place: Iran: Karaj | collected 2018-10
TCCAGGAATCGAACCGGGGACACACGGATTTTCAGTCCGATGCTCTACCAACTGAGCTAAGGCACCATGTCTTTGGTCGCAATCCTTTCGTTTGCGGGTGCAAAGGTACAAAGAAAAAATGAAACTCAACAAGAATCGTCGAAGGAAATGGACTTCTTTAGCGTTTATTAACAAATAAGAAAATTCATTCCAATGGGTTCCAGCCCTGTGCCTTAAGCTCAAACTCCTGATTATCACGGGTTACGAGAACTTTTCCGAACTTTTCTTCGGTGATATGTCCAATCAGCTTAATTCCCTCGATTTGCTCAATTTTCTCGTGGTCGCCGATGGGAACGGTGAACAGCAGTTCATAGTCCTCGCCACCATTCAGGGCACAAGTGGTCACGTTCATATTCATCTCTTCTGCCATCACCGCCGTCTGATAGTCGATAGGGATGTTCTTCTCATAGATACGGCATCCTACTCCTGACTGCTTACAAATATGCATCAGTTCTGAGGAGAGTCCATCGCTGATGTCCATCATAGCCGTAGGTCGTATGCCGGCCTCATGGAGTTTCTTAATGATGTCGCCACGGGCTTCAGTTTGCAACTGCCGCTGCAACAGATATTCCTTGCCACTGAAGTCGGGCTGGAATGTGAAATTTGCCAGTTGAGCGTTGAGAGTTGTGACTTTCTTTTCGTCACCAGCGGCTTTGGCTTCTGCGATTTTCTTCTGGAGATCGTTGATCTGGCCATAATAAACAGACTTCTCGCGTTCCAGCAACTGCAATCCCATATAGGCAGCTCCTAAGTCTCCGCTCACACAGATGAGATCGGTGTTCTTGGCACCGTTTCGATAGACAATATCCTCTTTCTTGGCCTCACCGATGCAGGTAATGCTTATGGCCAGTCCGGTATATGAAGAGGTGGTGTCACCACCAACGATATCTACATGCCATTTGTCGCATGCCAGACGCAGACCGGCATAAAACTCCTCCATATCCTCCACCGTGAACCGTTTGCTTAGTGCCAGTGAAACTGTCATCTGTCGGGGTGTGCCGTTCATGGCAAACACATCGCTGATATTCACCATCGCCGACTTGTAGCCAAGATGCTTCAGGTCGATGTAGGTCAGGTCGAAGTGTACCCCTTCCATCAGCAGGTCGGTGGTCACCAGCACTTCCTTGTCTGGATAGCTGAGTACGGCGCAGTCATCGCCCACGCCGTACTTTGTACTCTCATTTTTCGTCTCTATGTCTTTGGTCAGGCGGTCAATCAAACCGAACTCACCAAGTTTTGCTATTTCCATTCTTCTGTCGGGTGATCTGTATTAAATTTCTCTTTCGTTTTGCTTTCCACCTGTTCGGAACGCACAATCATCTCACGCATGATTTCTGTCATCAAGGGCTGAGCCTTGTTGGCTGCATCCTGTACTTCCTCATGACTTACCTCTACGGGAACATCAAATCCGCCAAGATCGGTGATGACGGAGACGCCGAAGACGCGGATGCCACAATGACGGGCCACAATCACTTCCGGTACGGTGGACATGCCTACGGCATCGCCGCCTAATATGCGGTACATCTTATATTCTGCGGGTGTCTCGAAAGTTGGACCTTGCACGCCTACATAAACACCGTATTTCACGCGTATCTTCTTCTCGTTGGCTATCGCCGTCGCCAGTTTGATCAGTTGTTGGTCATAAGGCTCGTGCATATCGGGGAAACGCGGACCTGTTGGGAGGTTCTTGCCACGCAGCGGATGCTCAGGGAAGAAATTGATATGGTCGGTGATGATCATCAGGTCGCCCACATGGAAATGTTCATTCATACCGCCTGAGGCATTCGACACGAAGAGCGTCTTGATGCCCAGTTCATACATCACACGTACGGGGAAGGTTACTTCCTTCATCGAGTAGCCTTCGTAGAAGTGGAAACGGCCCTGCATGGCGAGGATATCCACACCGCCGAGCTTTCCGAAAATCAGTTTGCCGCTATGACCTTCTACTGTGGAAACAGGGAAATTGGGTATTTCAGAGTAGGGGTACTCTGTCTTGTCAGTTATCTCTGAAGCTAATTGTCCTAGGCCGGTCCCCAGCACGATTGCTGTTGTCGGACTTGTGGTCATCCTTGCCTTTAGCCAGGATGCTGTTTCTTGAATTCTTTCGTACATAACCAATGATATTTTCGTTAAACGTTGCTTCTCCTTCGAGCATGAAACTGATTCTGACGGGTAGCACAAGCAGGTTGTTTCTCACCTCGTCGCTCAGTCCTTCTACGGTCTCTAGTCTTACCATGTCTTTCTCCGTGGTGATGATCACCTTGGGCGACGGCATATTGGCGAATGTCTCGTTGATGTGATGGATATCTTTCTGCTTAAAAGCATGGTGATCGCCGTAGGCCAGCGTTTTGATGTCCTTCGCATGCGGCTTCACGTCGTAATAGATCTGCTTGGGCGAGGCGATGCCCGTCAGCAGCAGCACGTGATAGTCGGTGAGGTCCTCGAGATTATTCGGAGTATTCTGATTACTCTGATTACTCGGAAAAACTCTCTTCAGCTGGCCATAGTCGAGCGTCGTGAAGTAGAGCTGTTGATAGGGGTATAGGTTCATTTGCTTGGTGAGCACACGGAATTCCATCGGCTTGAGATCCTTCGGACATTTTGTCACGATGACGATGTCTGCACGGTCTTTGCCCTTGAGTGGCTCACGCAGGCGTCCTGCCGGTATCAGTTTGTCGAAGATGATGGATCGGTGGTAGTCCACGAGCAGGATGTTCACACCTGGTTTGACATAACGATGTTGGAAAGCGTCGTCAAGTATAATCACATCCGTATCTTTCGTTTCATCGTCATGCGTCAGGTGCTCGATACCCCGTGTCCGTTTGGCATCTACTGCCACTGTCACCTTCGGGTATTTCTGCTTGATCTGATATGGTTCATCACCAATCATCTTCATCGGTGTCTCCGTTGTAGCCAATACATATCCGCTACTCTTGCGCTTATAACCCCGGCTCAGCATGGCCACATTGAACTGGTTCTTCAAAAGTCGGATGAGATATTCCACATGGGGGGTTTTGCCTGTGCCGCCAACAGTGATGTTACCCACGGAGATGACGGGTACGCTGTACGACTTGCTCTTCAGAATACCCATATCGAAGAGCATATTCCTGAACCTCACGCCCAGGCCGTACAGCCAACTCAGTGGCAACAGTTTCTTATTGATTCTGATGAAATCCCCCTCCATGGAATGAATTGACAATTGATAATGGATAATTGACAATTATTTCATGCGGACATCGTCGACCATGCGAGCCTGAACATAACTGCCGTCCTTCACGGTCTGACGCAGTTCAATCAACGGCTCATACAGATCGCCCAACAGTGCCTTCATCTCTTGCTGGAACTTGCTGTCAAGATAGCTGCCCTTGTTCTCCTTCGGCAGGAACTGGTCCATCCAACTGCCCTTGGCTGGATATGCAGCGGTATGATACTCGTCGACTTTAGCCAGTTCTGCAGCTTTCTTCACTGCATCGTCGAGGCTGCCGAGCTTGTCCACGAGTTTGATCTTCAGCGCATCGGTGGCGAGCCATACACGTCCCTGGGCGATGGAGTCAATTTCGGCGGGCTTCATCTTACGGCCTTCCGATACGATATTCAGGAATGACTGGTAGCCGCGGTTGATATAAGTCTGCATGAATTTCATGTTCTCGTCATTATCCTTACCCAGCACCAGGTCGGTTTCGTAGTCGGTGTGTTTGTTGGTGGTCACACCGTCGAAGGTAATACCGAGCTTATCCGTCACCAGTCCGCTGACATTTGGAATCAGTCCGAAAATGCCGATACTGCCGGTAATGGTGGTTGGCTCGGCGAAAATATAGTTGGCTGGCGAACTGATCCAGTAGCCGCCAGAGGCTGCCATACCGCCCATCGATACCACCACAGGCTTCTTTGCCTTAATCAGTTTGATGGCGTGGCGGATCTGCTCTGAGGCAACGGCACTGCCTCCCCCCGAGTTCACACGGAATACCACCGCCTTCACATCGTCATCGTCAGCCAGTTTGCGAAGGTCTTCGGCAGTCGTTCTGCCCACGATCTTATGGTCTGTGCCTGACAGAAGGTCCATGGTGTTGTTGTCAACGATGCTGCCATAGGCATAATATACGGCAATCTCTTCTCCGTCTTTCTTCTCTTCCGACTTGACGTTGAGCATGTCGCCGAGCATCAGTTGGTTGATGTCGTCATCTTTTTCCAGTTTCAGGCGCTTCTTGATATCTGCCTTGATCTCCTCGGGGAACATCACCTTGTCGATCAGTTTTGCCTGTATATAGTCCTTTGCGTCGGCGAACATCATAATACTATCGTTAGCCAACTGGTCCAGTTGCTCTGCCTTCACCTTACGGCTTTCGGCAATCTCGTGCAGCCAATACTGCCAGATGCCCTGCAGATAGGCTGTGCGCTGCTCACGGTCATACTCGCTCATGCCCGTTTGCGTGTTGCTCTCCACATAACTCTTATATTTTCCGACCTTGGCCACCATATATTTGATGCCGAGTTTGTCGTAGAGTCCTTTCATATATTCGCCTTTACCACCAAGACCTTTGAAGTCAATCATACCCTCTGCGTTCAGGTAGATATTATCGGCCACTGAGGCCACGTAGTAACTGGCCTGATAATACTGGTCGGCGTAGGCTACGATCCACTTGCCGCTTTTCTTGAAATCCTTCAGGGCGTCACGTAATTGCTGGGCTGTGGCAGGTGCATCAAACGAGAGGGCTCCGCCTTCCAGGTATATACCCTTGATATCATCGTTATCCTTGGCCTTGCGGATGCTGGCAATCAGGTTGTCCAGTCCCATGGCGCTCATGTCACCCATACCCATCAGGGCGTTGAAGGGTGAATCTTCTTCAGCGCGCTCGCTGATGGTGCCGTCAAGTTTGATTACAAATACGGAGTTGTCTTTCACTTTTGTCGAAGCACTGTCGCTGGCAATCATGCCGACGAGTGAGATGACGAAGAACAAGCCTGCCACCACTAAAAAAATTGCAATACCACAGATTGTGGCAAGGGTCATTTTAAAGAATTCTTTCATATACCTATTTTATAATGCATTAGTTTCAGATGGCAAAGATAGTGATTTCTACTGAAACTACCAAATCTTTATCATTTTATTTTGAGATTTCGAGAGAAATGTGTACCTTTGTGCCCGTGTGTAGACGCAACTTAAGAAACTTTAATACATATGAGCTCGATTATGTTTTTAGGTTTTGGCATTGATGCCTGGATCACCATCGTCACGGTATTGAGTATGTTCAGCGTGATGTTGTTCACCAAAATACGCTCCGATCTGGTGTTCCTCAGTGCTATCGGTGTACTCTATGTAACGGGTGTCCTCGATGCGAAGGACGCCTTTTCTGGCTTTAGTGGTACTTCGGTTATTACAGTCGGTGTGTTGTTCGTGGTCGTTGCCGGACTGACGCATACAGGTGTGTTGCATTGGATAGTAAAGCATCTGCTCGGCACGCCCGACAGCTACTCGAAGGCGGTGACGCGACTGATGTTGCCGGTGGCTGTGCTCAGTTCATTTCTCAGTAATACCACTGTTGTGACGCTCTTCGTCAATATCGTCAAGATGTGGTCGAAAAAGCTAGGAGTCTCACCCTCCAAGCTGCTCATTCCCCTGAGTTACGCCTCGGGTATGGGCGGTGTCTGCACACTTATCGGTACACCGCCGAACCTCATTATCAGCGGACTTTACGAGGAGAAGACTGGTGAGGCGATGAACATCCTGACCACTACCATCCCTGGCCTTTTCTGTCTCGCCGTCGGTGTATTGTCGGTCATCGCCATGCGCCGGTTGTTGCCTGATCGTAAAGCTCCTGAGACCGCTTTCGAGTCCACGGGTGAGTATACCGTGGAACTGCGTGTGCCTGCTGACAATCCATACATCGGTCAGACACTTGCCGAAGCTGGTTTTCTAAACGTCAAAGGAGGTAGCCTAGTTGAGTTGTACCGTTTCGACGGCTATCAGCCGCCTGTCAGTGAAGACGAGTTTCTCATGGGCGGCGACCAACTGGTTTTTGCCGGACAAATCGATGACATCCTGGATATGGGTTTGGATCGTGGACTGGTGATTGCCGACCACAACGTGTTCTCGTTGAAGGAAAGGGATAAGAAGGGTAAGCTCCGCACCGCCTTTGTCACTTTCGGCAGCCGTCTTATAGGCACTAAGCTTGCAAGTAACGAGAACTGCCGCAAGAACAGGATCAATGTTGTTGCCATCTCTCGTCATGGCCAACGTATAAGTGGATCCCCCCGTGAGGTGGTTTTGAAGGCTGGCGACACATTGCTTCTAGGTTTTCCCCCAGGTATGAATACGAGTCGGTTGGAAAGCGATACCAATCTCCACTTCTTCGATTCCGATGATGTGCCCTACATCGGCCACGGTACACTCGTTTCCACCGCTATCATGATTGCCATGGTCGCTCTCTCTGCCCTTGGTATCATGCCGCTGCTTCAGTGCGCCTTCCTTGCTGCCGCTGCCATGCTCATCTGCCGTTGCTGCAACGTTGACCAGGCCATGCGGGCCATTAATTGGGAGATCCTTATGGTCTTTGCCGGCAGTGCCGTTCTCGGCCTTGCCATTCAGAAAACGGGCATTGCCGAGCGGTTGGCACTGGGTATTCTTGATGTTTGTGGCACAAACCCACTTGTGGTGATGACAGCCGTCTGCTTTGTCGGCACTTTCGTCACCGAGTTCATCTCCAACACCGCTGCGGGTGCCATGTTCTTCCCCATTATGTATGGGGCTGCTGAAAAGATGGGTTACGACCCATTCCCCCTCCTCGTTGCCCTCATGGTGAGTGTCAGCAGTAGTTTCGCCACACCTATCGGCTCGCCCACCCACATGCTGGTCTACGGCCCCGGCGGCTACCGTTTCAGCGACTTCATGCGCATAGGCCTCCTGATGAACCTCATCATCCTCGCCGCCAATATCTTTATCGTGAATATTGTATATCCATTAACTCCAATACAGTAAAAGACTATGACAAAGAATAGAACTCTGATGGTATGCCTCGTCATGCTGATAGCGTGTATGACCGTCATGGGAAAGAAAAAGGTGAAAGACGTTGAACTCTGGCCGGATGGAACGGAGATTCCGGCATGGTTCAGTGATACCAGTCGCGTAGACGTGAGTGGACTGAAGCGTTATGTTGTGACCGACTACGGTGTGGATCGTTGGGCTGATGGCGTTCAGACGAAGGAGCTACAGGCCGTAATCGATAAATGTGCTGCCGAGGGTGGGGGCGTGGTGGTGATTCCGCGCGGTACTTTCTTGAGTGGTTCGCTGTTTTTTAAGCCTAAGACACACCTGTTGATAGAGGAGGGTGGTGAACTGAAGGGCTCGGATCGCATCCGTGACTTCCTGATAGTGAAGACGCGTATGGAGGGTCAGACATTGAACTATTTCGCAGCTTTGGTAAATGCCGATGGAGTTGACGGTTTTACGATTACTGGTCCTGGCACCATCAATGGCAATGGCCAGAAATACTGGGAGGAGTTTTGGATCCGTCGTAAGTATAATCCTCAGTGCACCAATCTCGAGGCCATGCGCCCGCGTAACGTGTACATCTCTAATAGTAAGAATGTGACGGTCCAGGACGTGAAGATTATCAATTCGCCTTTTTGGACGAATCATTTGTACCGTTGTGAGAACGTACGCTATTTGGGTTGTTTTATCTTTGCTCCTACTGAGAATGTCACGCCAGTGGATCCCAAGCGTGGTGGTCCCAGTACAGATGCCATCGACCTAGATGTGTGTCAGAATGTGCTGATACATGGCTGTTATATGCATGTGAACGATGATGCAGTAGTGCTGAAAGGTGGAAAGGGTACGTGGGCGGATCAGAACCCTGATAATGGTCCCAATAAGAATATCATCATTGAAGATTGTACGTATGGTAAGGTGCATGGTTGTCTGACGCTTGGTTCTGAGAGTCTGTTTGACCATAATGTGATTCTGCGTCGCATCGATGTAAAAGCGGCTACGCGTGTGCTCTGGTTGAAGATGCGTCCGGATACCCCGCAACACTACGAATATGTGAAGGTCGAGGATATCAAAGGTCAGTGTGGCTCATTTTTGGTGGTACGTCCTTGGACACAGTTCTTTAAGCCTGAGGATCGTGCGGATATGCCGTTGTCTCAATGTAATAACATCTATATCAAGAACATTGATATGAAGACGAAGAATTTCTTCGATGTGGGTACCTCGGATAAGTATCGCCTGACGGATTTCTTCTTCGAGAATATCAATGTGACGGATGAGAAAAATGCCTTTGATAAGGCGATGATTGAGAATTCGACGGTACGGAATGTTGTCATCAATGGCACAAGTCGCTGACAACATGGCAGAGTTTAGAGTTTAGAGTTTAGAGTTTAGAGTTTGGCACGGTTTTGGCAGAATGATTGGCGGAGTGGTCTTCGGACGGCTCCGCTATATATAATAATAAGGTATAATATTAAATACAACAGAATTATGAACATCAAACCATTAGCAGACCGCGTGCTGGTATTGCCAGCCCCTGCAGAAGAGAAGATTGGCGGTATTATTATTCCTGACACCGCAAAGGAAAAACCCCTCCACGGAACAATTAAGGCCGTTGGTCAGGGCACGAAAGACGAGACAATGATCCTGAAAGAGGGTGACGAAGTGCTTTATGGCAAATACTCCGGCACAGAACTCGAATTCGAAGGTGAGAAGTATCTGATGATGCGTCAGAGTGACGTCCTCGCAGTCATTGAGAAATAATTTTCAGAGTAATCAGAATATTCAGAATAATCAGAAAGAATTATGGCAAAGGATATAAAATTCAATATTGAGGCGCGTGACCTGCTGAAGCAGGGCGTCGACCAGTTGGCAAATGCTGTTAAGGTGACTCTTGGTCCTAAGGGACGCAATGTGGTTATAGAGAAAAAGTTTGGTGCTCCCCAGATCACCAAGGACGGCGTGACCGTTGCTAAGGAGATCGAGTTGGAGGACAAGTTTGAGAACACAGGTGCACAGCTCGTTAAGAGTGTGGCATCAAAGACTGGTGACGATGCTGGTGACGGTACCACCACCGCTACCATTCTAGCTCAGGCTATCGTGGCCGAGGGTCTGAAGAACGTGACCGCCGGTGCTAACCCCATGGATCTGAAGCGTGGTATCGACAAGGCTGTGAAGGCTGTGACAGAACACATCGCCAAGAGCGCTGAGCAGGTGGGTGACAACTACGACAAGATTGAGCAGGTGGCTACTGTATCTGCCAACAACGATAAGGAGATCGGTGAACTGCTGGCTGAGGCTATGCGTAAGGTTTCTAAGGACGGTGTGATTACCATCGAGGAGAGCAAGAGCCGCGATACGCACATCGGTGTGGTAGAGGGTATGCAGTTCGATCGTGGTTATTTGTCAGCTTACTTCATCACCGATAGCGAGAAGATGGAGTGCGTGATGGAGAATCCTTATATTCTCATCTACGACAAGAAGATTTCTAACATCAAGGACTTCCTGCCTATTCTTCAGCCTGCTGCCGAGAGCGGACGTCCCTTGCTGGTGATTGCCGAGGATGTTGATTCTGAGGCACTGACGACACTCGTTGTGAACCGTCTGCGTGGTGGTCTGAAGATCTGCGCTGTGAAGGCTCCTGGCTTTGGCGATCGTCGTAAGGCCATGCTCGAGGATATCGCAACATTGACAGGTGGTGTGGTGATCAGTGAGGAGAAGGGTCTGAAACTGGAACAGGCTACACTCGAAATGCTGGGTACTTGTGATAAGGTGACGGTGTCTAAGGATAATACCACCATCGTGAACGGTGCCGGTGACAAGCAGGCTATTCAGGATCGTATCGCTCAGATCAAGAAGGAGATCGAGGTAACAACCTCTTCTTACGATAAGGAGAAGCTTCAGGAACGTCTGGCTAAGTTGGCTGGTGGCGTAGCAGTACTCTACGTTGGTGCTAACAGCGAGGTAGAGATGAAGGAGAAGAAGGATCGTGTTGACGATGCCCTTTGCGCTACCCGTGCAGCCATCGAGGAAGGTGTCGTAGCTGGTGGTGGTACCACCTACATTCGCGCTCAGGAGGCTTTGGCCAGTCTGAAGGGTGACAATGCTGACGAGCAGACTGGTATCAACATCATCTGTCGTGCTATCGAGGAGCCGCTGCGTCAGATTGCCGTGAATGGCGGTGCTGAGGGTGCTGTGGTTGTTCAGAAGGTGCGCGAAGGTAAGGGCGATTTTGGTTTCAATGCTCGTACCGATGTCTATGAGGATCTGCGTGAGGCTGGTGTGATTGATCCCGCCAAGGTTGCCCGTGTGGCTCTGGAGAACGCTGCTTCTATCGCCGGTATGTTCCTGACGACAGAGTGCCTGATCGTTGACAAACCTGAGAAGGAGCCTGCTATGCCGATGGGTGGTGCTCCAGGCATGGGCGGTATGATGTAATCATCTGAGTGTTTATTGCATTTGGCAGAATAGTATAATTTTGCTAACTTAGCTTAACAAATTAGGGGATGGATGTCCAAATCCATCCCCTTTTTGTTGTATTTTTGTATGGATACAACCTTTTTATTTGAGAATTATTTGCATAATCCTGCATTTTACCTTACCTTTGCACCGTGAGAAAGGTGAAATATCCCTTGCTCGCAAGAAAGTGTTAGACACGCTTAAGTGAAAGATATTTTTTTGATTTGTTTTAGTAGATTAGTTTTTAAGTAGTTTGTTTTTTGGAGCCGGCTGTCGGGAGATAGCCGGCTTTTTTGTGTAAAGGCGAGACTATTTCTTAATGACTACGGGCCACTATGAACGAGCCGTAATCTCGTGGATAGTGAGCCGTAATCTCACTATCGACGAGATTACGGCTCGTGTTTTTTGACAAAATGCTTGGAAGTTATTGATGTTTTTCGTAACTTTGCAGCGTATGAGAAGATTCTTCCTTTTTTATGCCGTTTTTTTCAGCATCCATCTTCTTGCCCAGAGCCAGAAGATAGGTGATTTCATCGAATCGACATCCTATAATCTCGACAAGATTGGTGTGGAGCGTCAACAACAATACCGGCCCCGTCATGGGAGTTTTGTCTGTGAAAACGGCACTAATCGTTATACGCGCGCTCTTTACGGTTCCTATACCGATTGGCGATTGGAAACTTCAGACCGTCCGGTTTTTGCTGTGGTCAAGAAAGACCATCACCGGAATATCCGATTTGTGTTTGAGAAAGACGGTGTGGCCTATCCGTTGGACGAAACAGAGCATTGTCTTGCTACCTATGGCAACGGACGTAGATATTATCTGTTGGAAGACCAACAATGGGGTAAGGGCTACATCAGAATGGAGGTGTTGGCCTTACCAGACCGTGAGGCGGCAGTATGGCGCATCACTTCTCCAAAGATACAGGGTAAGATGCGTGTGATCGTCTGTCAGATTGCCCAGCCGAAACTGCATCGCAATGGTGACATTGGTGCAGACAAACCCGGCTGTATGGAGGCTGCTGGTGAACCGCTTCAGACGATGGAAGTTTCTTTTGGTCATGCTCATGCACTCTATCTTGAGGTGGCGTTGGATCAAGTCAGGCAACTTGATCCGGACGAGGGTAGAGCATTTTATCAGCAGGCGCGTCGTCATTACCGACAGTTGGCATCACGCATCCAGTTTCAGACGCCCGACCCTTATATCAATACCCTTGGTGGGGCGTTGGTGCTGGCGGCTGATGGCGACTGGGACGGTCAGACGTGGTTACATGGCTGTATCGGCTGGCGCATGCCGTTGGCAGGATGGCGGGCAGGCTATCTGGGAGATGTGTTAGGTTGGAACGATCGTGCTATCTCGCATTTCGATGCCTATGCCAAGAGTCAGGTGACGGATGTAGAACCTGTGATTCCCCATCCTTCTCAAGATCCGAAGATGAATCTGGCCCGTGCGGAGAAGAAATGGGGTACGCAGATGTATTCGAATGGCTATATCTGTCGTAATCCTGAACGGAATGACCAGATGCATCACTATGATATGAACCTGAATTATATCGATGAGTTGCTCTGGCACTTTCAATATGATGCCGATACGGCTTATATGCGGAAGATGTGGCCTGTCATCAAATTGCATTTGGCATGGGAGAAACGGAACTATGATCCTGATGGCGATCATTTGTATGATGCCTATTGTTGTATCTGGGCCAGTGATGCCTTATATTATAATGGTGGGGCGGTGACACATTCTTCGGCTTATAATTATCGGGGTAACAAATTGGCAGCCCGAATCGCAGAGATTATTGGTGAGGATCCTGAGCCTTATCGTAAGGAGGCCGAGGTAATTCTGAAAGCAATGAACGAGCGGCTTTGGCTTCCGGAAAAAGGTGTCTGGGCAGAGTATCAGGATGCGATGGGATTGAAGCGTAAGCATGACCATCCGGCTGTATGGAGTATCTATACGCCCATAGACTGTGGCGCTTGTACGCCAGAGCAAGCCTATCAAGCTACTTGTTATGTGGATGAATATATTCCCCACATTGATGTCGAGAAAACCGGTTTTCAGACGATAGCCACCAGTGATTGGTTACCTTATTCATGGAGTATCAATAATGTGGCCGCTGCTGAAGTGATGCATACGGCATTGGCCTATTATGAGGCAGGACGGGCGGATGAGGCTTATCGGTTGATGAAAGGGAATATTCTGGACCAGATGTATTACGGTGCATCACCAGGTAATTTTGGACAGATCAGCTATTATGATGCAGCTAGAGGAGAGTGCTATCGTGACTTTGGTGACTGTATCGGCATCTCTTCTCGAACCTTGTTGCAAGGATTGTTTGGGATTATTCCTCAGGCATTGGATGGGAAGTGCATCATTCGTCCGGGATTTCCGATGGAGTGGGATAGTGCCAGTGTGAAGACGCCGTATTTGGAGTATCAATTTACGCGAAAGGATGGGGTGGAGCGTTATGAGATCACCCAGAACTTCCGACAGCCACTGAAGATTGTGCTGCGTCAGAATTTGGGCAATGGGCAATATCGCGATATAGAAGGTAATTCCGAAGAGCATCAGGTGATTATTTCCCCTCCTGAGTCAGGAGGGGGTAGGGGTGGTCTGAATGTCCGCTTATTTATACCCCCTCTGGCTCCCCCTGACTCAGAGAGAGAAAAGGTTACCACCGTTGGCCTCGAAGAGCCGGATGTGACGAAGGCGTTTCGGACTGTGGCGATTGATCGGTACTTCAACGCCTCTGTCCCCGACATCTTTAAGAACGAATACCTCTCGCCTCGTCCCCAGACGACCACACTTCAGATTCCTACGCAGGGTATTGGCGAGTGGTGTCATCCGCAGTTGACGGCTGAGATCAACGATTCTGTGTTCCGTACACTAATTAAGAATGGTGTCTTTAATGTGGCAGGTGTGCCTTTCAGAACACCCGTTGAGGGCCGGAACATCATCTATACCAGTCTTTGGGACAATTATCCTGACTCTGTTGTTATCCCGTTAAAGGGAAAGGCAGAGAGTGCTTATCTGCTGATGGCGGGAAGTACGAACCATATGCAGAGTCGGATTGATAATGGACTTGTCGTTGCTACTTATGCCGATGGTACGACTGACATATTGGTATTACGGAATCCAGATAATTGGTGTCCTATTGAACAGGATTACTATGTGGATGGAAATGCTTTCCAGACTTCAGACCTACGTCCGTATCGAGTATGTTTGGGTACTGGTGATGTGAGTCGTGACTTGGGAAAGACCTTAGACATTCAGGGTGTTTATGGTCGTGAGATTCCTGGTGGAGCTGCACAGATGCTCCGGATGTCATTGAATGCGAAGAAGAAGCTTAAGAGCCTCACCCTTCGTACTCTTTCGAATGATGTTATTATTGGCCTGATGGCAGTTACATTGCAGTAAATAGTGAATAATGAATAGTGAATAGTTATGCAGAAACTGATAGAATTATACAAACAGTGGAAAGGTGCTGAGCCTGCAAATGTTCAGCAGATTCCTGGCGGAGGTAGTAACCGTACTTACTTCCGTATGACTGACCATGAAGGGCAGTCTGTTATCGGTGTGATAGGAACCAGTCGTGACGAAGATCACGCCTTTATCTATCTCACGGAGCATTTTACCCGGCGAAAGTTGCCTGTTCCTAAGATCTTGGCAGCCAGCGATGATCAGTTGCGTTATCTTCAGACCGATCTGGGCAGTATGTCGCTGTTTGATGCCATTCGTGGAGGACGTGAGGCAGGAGGCAGATATACCCTGAAAGAGCAGGAACTGTTGAAACGTACCATTCGTGAATTGCCGTTTTTCCAGATTCGTGGTGCCATCGGACTTGATTTCTCCAATTGTTATCCTCAGGCAGAATTTGATGTCGACAATGTGCTTTTTGATCTCAACTATTTTAAGTATTGTTTTCTGAAAACCACCGAAATTGATTTCCACGAACTGAAGCTTGAGGCCGACTTCAGATTGCTGGCGAAGGATCTGACCACAGATTCATATACTGTGAATGGTGAATTGCAGACATCGCCAACGGTCTGTTTCTTATACCGTGACTTCCAGGCCCGTAATGTGATGCTCGATCATGATGGCAATCCTTTCTTTATCGATTATCAAGGTGGTCGTAAAGGCCCCTATTATTACGATATTGCCTCTTTCCTTTGGCAGGCTTCGGCCCGTTATCCACATAAGCTCCGTCGGGAACTGGTCTATGAGTATTATAACTCGCTGAAACAATATATAGAAGTGCCGCCGGTGCGCCATTTTGTCAACCGTCTGTCACTCTTTATTCTCTTCCGCACGTTGCAGGTGCTTGGCGCCTACGGTTTCCGAGGCAATTTTGAGCGGAAGAAACATTTTATTGAGAGTATCCCACTGGCTATCCAGAATCTGCGGGAACTCCTAGCTTCATCATCTCCATTCCATTATCCTTATCTGATGGATGTCCTGAAGCGTTTGACGGAGCTTCCGCAATATCAGCAGGTAGAGGTGATAGCCACCCGAGCCGATGGTTACAAGACTACGGACCTGAATCCCTACAAGGCTCATCCTCAAGATGGTCCTGCCACCTTCTCCAAGTATGACGCTCAGGGTCCGTTGGTGGTGAAAGTCTTTAGTTTCTCCTATCGTAAAGGAATCCCCGAGGACGAGTCAGGCAATGGGGGAGGGTATGTATTCGATTGTCGCAGTACACATAACCCCGGTCGTTATGAGCCCTATAAGCAACTGACAGGACTGGATGAACCGGTGATTCGTTTTTTGGAAGATGACGGTGAGATACTGACGTTTCTCGACAGTATCTACAAACTGGCTGATGCCCATGTGCGTCGTTATATCCAGCGTGGCTTTACATCGCTGATGTTCTCGTTCGGATGTACAGGCGGCCAGCATCGCAGTGTCTACTCAGCGCAACATCTGGCTGAGCATATCCATGAGAAGTTTGGCATAGAAGTACGTATCTGCCATCGGGAGCAGAACATTACACAAACACTCAAATAAAAAAGCCCTCAGACGAGGGCTTTTTTATTTGAGTCTTAGAATCCGATTTGACCATTCCATTTGAGATACCAGTTGCGCTGGTCGGTCAAGTCTTTTTGGATTTCACCTTTCATCGCAGTGCTGTTCTCCTTTCCGCGACGGGCATAGACCTTTTCAGCCAGGAATTGTCCAGGGTTAGACTGACGGAATGCAAAACGCATGATGTCGTAGAAACGTGTGCCTTCGAAGGCCATTTCCAGACCGTTCTCATTCAGCAGCAGACTGTCGACGAAGGCTTGCTGCTTTTTGGTAAGTTCTGGGGTGTCTTTCTGAATGATAACATCCTCTTCAGAAGGCTCCTCACCTTCAATCTCTGTCTCAGGCTTAGGTGCCTCAGGCAACTTATAGAATTCGTTCAGCGGTGTCCAGCCGGAGCCACGGGTATGAAGACCGACGGTGTTGTGGCCATTGGTAGTACGTCCTGTAGCAACTTCCTGTGCCGTTACGATGCCATAACGAGACTCAGGGAAGTCGAGTTGGCTGATCCACAACGAGTCGCTCTGGGAGCAATACGGATATACATCCGATCTGTAAATCTCATTGTTGAGACCCGTTGACAGCATGCTGAATGCTGCACGTGGGAATCCGGCGCCGTTAAGAGCCTCTGCCAGTCGCAGATAGACCAATGCACGACGGTAGACGTGGACGTTCTGGAACGATTGTTTTTCGACATAGGAAACATCAATGCGTTCACTTGTCAGACGGTCAGTCCTTACACCATCGGTATAGCACTCATAAAGGCGTAGGTCGCCAGACATGTGTTCGGTCAGGTCTTCTGGTGCATAGAACCAAGTGGTTCCGGTGGTACCCAGACAACAGTTTTGCTGACTTTCTGAGAGTTGGAACATGCCTGTAGAAGGAATAATGCTGACACGATAGTCATTCTCCTCACGAGAGTAGAAATAGTTGCGCAGTTCACTGTAGTTACCTTCGGCACGGATAGAGTCACCTGCAATGACGGTGATGAGCTCTGTATTCTCTCCGTAGGTCTCATCCCTCCAGCTGCCGCTAGAATAACTTCTTAATGAGTTCCATGTGGTTGATCCTGGCATCCACATATAGAGGCTTAGGCCGATGGGGTAGGCTGAGTTGTCACCATTACGCTGTGAGATATACTTGTAGTAGCGAATAGCTGCTTCGCGATAGGTACTCTGGCTACCTGTGACGCTGGCGAGCCAGAGGTTCAGGTCACCAAGCACGATATTCACGGGGAAGAAGAGCAATCGGGAAGCACCGTCTCTGAGGCTTCTGATGTTGCCATAGCCAGGATACTCATTGGCCCATCGGTCAGTCAACGGCATCAGGTCGTCGATGAAGTACTGGCAGATAGCCTGAAGATCATATCTCGGGTAATCCTTCTCAGCTTCGAGTTTGCTGAGAATCGGCTCAGTGACGAAGGGTACGGAACCATAGTTCAGGGCCAGTTGGAGATAAGTCCATGCACGGATTGCCTTCACTGCAGTGTACTCCTTCATGAAGATATACTCATTACGGTTGTTCTTCATAGCCGTATCGGCATTTGCAATGAAGTAGTTGCAGTTGTTGATGACAGCGTAGTAGTCCGTTGGCTTATTGTAACGGTTTTCATCGCCGATATTGAAGAGGGCCATGTCGCGCAGGTCGCTATTGGCATCTTTCGTGATGTCGACCAAGTCGGCACGAACCTCTCCAAGAAGGACGGTACGGTCACCGATGGCCTGCAACTTGTTGAGAATACCGATGACACTGTAGATACTGTCAGTGGCATTGTCCAGGTGATTGTTCTCTGCGAAGACGACGTGTTCAGACTCCTGGTCAAAGAAGTCGGCACAGCTTCCAAAGATGAAAGTGGAAAGTGGAAAGAGGAAAGAGATTACTCCTACCACAACTTTATTATATACTTTAGTAATCATAATTCTTAATCCTTAATTCTTAATCCTTAATTACAACTTAATCTTGATGCCGGCTACGATAGAACGGCTCTGGCTGAGCTGTCCTACGTCGATGCCTTGTCCGATGACATTGGAAGTCATTGTGAACTCAGGATCACTGCCCATATACTTGGTCAGAGTGAAGAGGTTGTTTGCCTGAATCCAGAACTGGAATCCCTGGATGTACTCATTGTTCATAGGCAGGTCGTAGCTCAGGGTGACAGTCTTCAGACGGAGATAGCTGCCGTCCTCAATCCATCTGTCGCTGAAGCGAGAGTTGCCCATCGGATCCTGGAATGTAATCTGCGGGACGTCTGTCTGCTGACCTTCCACCTGCCAGCGGCGTACGAGTGCCGTTGTCTGGTTCATGAATCTTGAACCAGCCTCCAGTTGTGCACGCTGATAGTTGTAGACATCGTTGCCATAAGAGTAATTAAAGCGCAAATCCAGTTTCAAGTGCTTGTACGACAGTGTCGTGAAGATGTTGCCGTAGAGGTCCGGGTTGGGGTCGCCAATGAACTCACGATCCGCTTCTGTAATCTGATGGTCTCCATTGAGGTCAGCGAAGTGGATGTCACCAGCTTTGTAATAGATACGGTCGATACCGTTCTCACCGAGGATATAAAGACCAGCGGCCTCAGCCTCAGCTGTTGTGGAGAAGACACCGAGTGACTTGTATCCATAGAACTGGTTGGCAGACTGTCCTACCTGTGTACGGATGGTTGCACCATAAACCTCATTGTCAATGAAGTTGCGACCTTCTGCGAGTTGTGTGATTTCATTCTTATAGTGACCTATGCTAGCACCTACCTCCCATTGGAAGTCTTTCAGGGCTATTGCCTTCACCGCTGCACTAATGTCGAAACCTGTGTTCTTCAGTTCTCCGTCGTTAGTCCAGTTCTCACTCAGACCGCTGAGGAATCCCAGTGACTGACGGGTCAGCAGGTTGTCGGTCTTTGATGTAAAGAAGTTTGCACTCAGGTTCACGCGGTTGTTGAAGAGGTTGGTCTCCAAGCCGACGTTGATACGGCGGGTTGTCTCCCACTGGATCTTCGTGTTACCGATGCTGGAGAAAGACAGTCCTGCAATCGTGTTGAGGAACTGAGAAGAGCTGAAGAAACTGCGTGCGGCATAGTAGTCGATGTCATCGTTACCACTGACATCATAGCCAGCCGTCAGGCGCAGAGAGTTGATGGCTTTGATCTTGGCCATCCAAGGCTCGTTGCTGATCATCCAAGAAGCCTGTACACCGGGGAATACGCCCCATGCAGCATCGAACGCACGGAAGTTTCCACCATCACGTCCGAAGCGTGAAGAACCTTCTACTGTCAGGTTTGCCTGCAGGAAGTAACGACCCAGATAGTTGTATTCTGCCTGTGCGTACCATGCAAGGGAGTTCCAGTTGTCACTGGTACCGAAGTCGTTGGTATTGCTCAGGCTTGACTTCATGAACGGCTGCTTATCGTTACCTGTATTGTAACCGAGCAGTGAACTCATCGAATAGCTCTCCCAGTTGATGCGAGCACCACCGAAGAGATGGATGAAGTGCGCATTGTAGCGGTTGCTCCAGTCCAGACGAGTGTCGCTCAATACAGAGTTCTGTTTAGAAGCCAGTGAGCGTACCTCATTCTGCATATAGTTACCGATGCTGCTTACATAATAATTCGGCGTTCCGTTCACGGGAATGTAGTAGATCTCGTTCGTATTGACCAGATTATAGCTGAAGTGCTCAGAGAGGGTAAGGTTGCGAGTGAGGCGGTACTTCGGTGTTACCGTCAGGTTCAGCATCGAGTTCTCAAAACGGTTCTTGTTCTCGGCCTCTGAATACTCGTTGATGGCAGCTGGGTTACCTAACTTCCAGTTATAGTTCTTGTAGTTGGTCAGTGCCTCAGAGAGGTATGACTCCTCGTCGATGTCGTAGTGACTATCAGAGAGGCGTCCCAGACCGTAGCTGTAGGGGCTCAAGAACGGGCTCTTGGCGTAAGCCAGGAAACCGGGAGAAGTCGGTGTACCTTCATCATAGCTGATGGGGGCACCATCGTTACGGATGTCACGTGTGATATTACCGAATGAAGCATCGAAACGGATGGAGAAACGCTCATTCAGGTTGATATCCGTATTGAATCGGATATTCAGACGTCCCATATCATTGTATTTCAGCGTGCTCTGTTGATTCACATAACCTACGGAGAGGTTGTAGTTAGCCACAGCGTCACCACCTTCTACGTTGATACCATAGTTCTGAGTCATGGCTGTATGATACACATAGTCCTTCCAGTCAGTGTTCTGGTGGTACTGTGTGTAGTAATAGTAGGTGGGATCCTCGTTGAGGAACTTGAACGTACGGTTACGGGTGTTGGTCGTCTTCAGCAGCTCAGAGGTATAGCTTCTGTACTGCTCAGCATCCATCATATTGATGAACTTAGGCTCGAATACCACGCCAACAGATGCATTGGCCGTGATACGTGTCGCCATCGATTTACTACGGTGTGTCTCAATGATAATGACGCCGTTGGCACCCTTGGCACCATAAAGAGCAGTACCGTTACGCATCACAGTCACCTTTTCAATGTCGGCAGGATTCAGTGTCGTCAGAATATCGTTGAAGAATCCTTGGTGCAGCATGGTGCGGCCATACTGCTGGTCGATGATGACATCGTCGACGATGACCAGCGGCTGTGCGTTCACATTGAGTGAGTTGAGGCCCTGTACGAACATCACGTTACCGATACCAGGCGTACCGTTGCGTGTGATGCTGTAGACCTGTGCTCCCAGATACTTCTGAACTTCGTCCTTGATATTGGCCGAATTGGTATAGGCGAACTCGTTGGTCGAATAATCATTGCGCACATTGATGGTCTTCTCATATTCTTTTGAGAAGGTCTGTGGGTACAGCTTGACCACCTGTTGTTGTTCGGTGGCCTGAAGACCCAGGCGCACGGGGTTGAAGTCGGGCATGTTGACATACACCGAGGTCGTGAATGTAGGTACTTTCAGTTTGAAGGTACCGTCTTCTTCTGTCAGGGTGCTGTAGCCTTCCACATCGTCAGCGCTGATGATGGTACCGGCTATGGGCTGTCCCGTGGTAGCGTTGAGGACGCGACCGCTAATCGTTCGGGTGGGGTACTGCTTCTGCTTCGGTGTCAGTTTGCGGGCAATGGTCTCAATGAGGTCTTCACCCTCAGTATCATCGTCCTGGGCCACAACACTTAAAGGAAAGGCCATCAGCAGTGTAAGTCCAAATATAATATATTTCTTCATATCCTTACAGTTCTTAATTCATAGTAAAACATTAATACTTCAGCCATTGATAGATATCGCCGTCACCATGTGGCTCAATCTCGAATCGCTCCTCATTGACATTCGCAATGCCGTGAGGTATGAGCATGATACAGTCGATTCGCATGGTACGCTGGAATTTCTTGGTGCGCAACTCAGAACTAGAGACTTTCGTCTCGATGTCAAGTGTCACCTGTGGCTCGCTCTCAGTCAGACCGAAAGTAGCTGTCGGGAATACAAATCCTTCATTAGGATTAGGATTTAGAAGAATATAGTCCACTACATTAGGATTTGTACCTACACCTTGCTGGAGGACCTCAGACTTTGTCTGGCCGCTCTGGTCATGGTAGTTGATGGTACATTTCACCTTTGTGGGGATACGCTCAGCCTCGGTAGCATTGCTGTCGTTGGCAACTGCTGGGGCTGTTACCAGATAAATATCATACGGAATATTCGAGAGGACGTTGCGGATGTTGAACGTGACGGAGTGGTTGACTGTTGTCTTAGCTTGTTCGAACTCCACGAAGGCATCGCTCCAGACCTTTCCGTAGAAACGGTTGTTGTTCATGACCTTACGGGTGATAGGTGTAACAGTAGGCTCCTTTTCCTTGGTCGTCGTGTTCTCCGACTTACTCACTTCCTTGATAGAGCTTTGGTCTTCAGCCTCGATAATCAGCCACTGGTAGAACGTGTTCAACTTGTTGATCCTCCAGTCATCAGTTTTCTTGACCAGTCCGTTGGAACAAACAATGTCTTCCGTGTTAGAGAAGATTCCCGTTGGGGAGAAAGGCTTCTGCGTGTTCACCAGAGACTTTCCGCCGAACTGGTAGTAATGGAGGTTGGGATTACCCCATGAATAGTTGCGGCTGACATACGTCTCTGCAGCACTTGTCGAGAGCGCCGAGTCCGTCAGATGAGCATCTGTGTTGAGTGTACGGCTGAACGTCGTACCATCGACAATGGCCATACGAGGCATAGTGTAGACCATAGAGTCGCGGAAAGGCGTATTGTCATCATAGTTGAAATAGGACTCGTACTCCTCAATGAGTTTCTTCCATTCCTTGTTGGTAGGAACCACCATCCAGTATGTACTGTCCTCATGGTTCAGCTCAGCATCGAGCATATCCCAATCAAACAGGTCGTTCTGCTGTACGAATACAGAGTCGAGATAGACGGTCTTACCATTCTCCAGTCCACCGGCCACACTTCTCTCGGGCACAAACACCTTGCGGTAGAAGTGAGAGTTGTAGAAGAAGTTAGCGATACTGTCGAGATCAGCATCCTTACGGAGATACTCAAACACATTGCTAAAGTATTTCGCCTTTCCCATAATGGTGAACAGGACACCATTGTTATAGTGCAGGTTCTTTTCCAAGAGGGGTTGACCACCGAATGATGTGTTGGAAAGTTGTGCTTTCTTGCCATTCATCATGACCAGTGAGTCGTTGCTCATATCGGAGATGGAGTGGTTATACATGGCGATATGGTTCTGTATAAACTCCTTGATCACCGTGTTGTCATCTTCGTTCACCTTGCCTTTCTCTGCGTTATAGCCGGCGATGAGTTCCTCGGCCTCTTGTGCAGTGAATTGCTCATTGGTGGGTGCGAAGACTGTAAAGACCTGGCTGCTGTTCAGTGCCTTGTCGTATCCGCAGGCCTTTACGACGTTGGCGAAATTGCTCAGGTTGCCGTTCTCTGTGATGGCCTGCCAAATTGAAGCGTCATTCAAGTCGTCACCCTTTTTCTCATAGTGCTCGTCCCAGGTGTACGCGCAGGCCGCGAATAAAGGTAAAAGGGTAAAAAGGTAAAAGGGTAAAAACGCCTTAGCCAATTTCCTTACCTTATTAAATATATTTATACTCATAGTCATATTTTTTACTTTTTTACTTTTTAATTTTTATACCTTTATTAGAGGTCGTCTTCCATTTCGCCGTCACTGTCGACGCCATAGATACTCTTCGGTACAAGTTCCAGATAGTCGAGCATAAACTCGTTGTTGTTACCTTTCTTACCGTCAGATGCCACACGGAAGCGTACGTAGTGTTCCTTGGTTGCGTCCATGTAAGTCTGGCACATGATACGGCGGTAGGTTCCTCCCATATTTGCAAAGAGTGTCTTGCTCGATTGACTGAAGCTGAAGATGGACTTCGGTCCGCGATAGGCACCGAGGTTCTTCAGGATCTTCTGCTCTTCCGCCTTTTCCTCATCCGGCACGTCTACATAGTCTGTACCATCGTGATTGAAACGGTCACCGATATAGTAGTCCGAATTCAGGTCCTTGGTCATGTCGAGGGGGATACCCTGTGGCACACCGTCGAAATAGATCTGTGTGATACCGCGTGTCGGGATGGAGCAGAATCCCAGTCGTACCTGCCAGTCACCGCTGAACGGTATCGGCGGCAGACGGAACGTGAAGTCATAGTCACCGAAGATATTCATCTCGTCACCCTGCCATGAAGAATAGGTAGAGTGGGGGCGGCGCAGTACGAAGTGGCTGTTCGTTGAGAACGTCACACCATCGAGATAGCCCATGGGGAAGTAATAGTTACGTCCGTTCTTCGGCGTTGCGGAATCATCGGGGTGATTATCGTCATCATGACCCGAATCCGTCCAGTTGCCTTCACCGCGGATACCGTTGCCGATCACCTCCGGGAATACGGTGGTGAAGTCCATGCGGATACGGTCGTTCTGCACCTTGTTCTGTACCTCATCGCTAAAGCTGATGATATCGTCTATGTAGAAGTAGTGACCATTGATGGCATCGTGTACGGGCTCTGTTTCTATCGTCGCGTCGATATGCTGTCCCTCAATCTTGAACTTAGCATCGTAGCGGCGGTTGATGTAGCGCTGACGTCTCTCGCCTTTTCCGACGTATTTGTTCACCATCAGCTGTTCCACCTTCATCATCGTGTGTGGCAGCAGTGTGTAATGCCAGTCGGTCGGGTTGATCAGTGTCACGTCGATACCGAAGGCACCGTTCACAATACCATAGTTGACCTCCATCGGCGTCAGGTCGGCTGTACCGGCACAGTATTTATTAAGAATGTGATACTGTATAAACCTGCGCAGCGGGTTCACCGAGTCTTTCAGATTCTCGAAACTGTGTCCCGGCGCATTGACATCCTGTGGATAAACCTTGTCGTAGATCTCACAAGCCTTCTCGTAGAGGGCGTGGATGTCACCCGGTGCTATGCCGTATTTCTCCTGTAGCACGGAGTCTGTCTCAATGAAGAAGGTATAGCCATATTTCTTGGTGTCGGGCACCCAAGCCACCTCGTTATGCGTGTGAGACTTATAGTAGTACTTCTCGTGCTCCCTCGGTTTCCAGTCCGGGTCTTCCACCGTCAGCACCTGTTCGATGACACCTGTTTCCATCAGTGCCTTATAGAAGGTGCTGATCTTCGGATTGTCACGCATCACGTCACTGATATAGCTGTTCGACTTCTCAATCACCTTGTTTACCGGCTGCATGATACCATTCTCTACGGAGTCGTTTTTCAGATCGTAGTAGATATAGGACACACCCTCCAGGTAGATGACGGCATTGCTGTCGTTATCGAAGCCTGGAGATGTTGCCAGATAGCGTCCCATCAGATTGGCCGTATTCAGACGGTCTGTGATCATGTCGAAGGTGACGTACATATTAGACACGATGTGTGTCCTGGCGATGGTGTCGCAGTCCGCATCCGTCAACTGGTTCAGACTGCTGAGTCCACGCTTCTGCAGGTAGGCACTGAATGCATCGTTCGACGGGACAAAACAAGTGTAGTGTCCGTACGTTGCCAACAAGTCCATCAGGCCTGCTCTTTCCACAATTTCGGTGAAATCACTGTATTCCGGCCTGTTCTTGAGGTAGTCACTCATCATCTCACCGGTAAAGGTGTAATAATGGTCACTGTCCGGCTCATCGGAGCAACTGGTCAGAAACAGTGAGTTCAGGGAAGTCAGCATATAGAGAAGCAGACCTCCAAAAATACTCTTTATAATTCTTTCCTTTCTCATATCTCTTTTCTTTTTTCTCTTTACAGCTCGTCTTCCATTTCACCGTCACCGTCAACGCCAAAGACGCTCTTCGGTACCAGTTCCAGGAAGTCAAGCATAAACTCGTTGTTATTACCTTTCTTGCCATCAGAGGCAACCCTTATCCGGAGGAAATGATCTTTCGATGCATCCAAATAAGACTGGCTCAGAATACGGCGTACTGATGATTCATAGGTAATGTCATATTCTGCGGCACCGCTATATCCACCTTTATGGTAGATGGAACGCGGATACAGGCAAGCTCCGAGGTTCTTCAGTTGCTTCTGTTGCTCTGCCTTTTCCTCAGCACTCAGGTTGTCGTAGTCTGAGAGCGTCGAAATGAAGGCATCGCCGAGATACATATCTGATTTCAGGTCTTTCGACATATCCAAAGGTATACCTTGTGGAATATTATCCAAGTAGATCTGAGCGACACCTCTTGACTCAAACGCTGTATATCCCAGACGGATCTGCCATTCACCGCTGAACGGAACCGGCGGCAGACGGAAGGTGATGTCATAATCTCCGAAAAGGTCGATTTCATCCCACAGATAACAGTTGTATATTTCATGAGGCCTTCTTAATACCATGAGGCAGTTGGAGAATGATACACCGTCAAGATAACCATCAGGGAAGTAGTAGTTACGTCCGTTCTTCGGAGTTGAAGAGTCATCAGGATTGTTAGCATCGTCTTCCTTGAGCGTTCCTTCACTGCGCAGACCGTTGCCGATGATCTCTGGGAAGATGGTGGCAAAGTCCATACGGATACGCACATTCTGTACCTTGTCTTGAACTTCCTTAGTGAATGCCACAATGTCATCAACGTAGAAGTAATGGCCGTTGACAGCGTCGTGGGTAGGTTCTGTTTCAACAGTAGGATCGATATGCTGTCCTTCGATAGCAAACTTCTCGTCATAACGGCGGTTGATATAACGGTCGCGATAGACGCTGGGACCCAAGTTGTTCTTGACAGTAGCCTGATCCACCTTCATCATCGTGTGAGGGAGCAGTGTGTAGTGCCAGTCACTTGGGTTCGTCAGTGATTCGTCAATGCCAATAGCACCCTTGCAGAAGGAAGGTTCCTCCATTGGTGTCAGATCAGAGGTTCCTGCACAGTATTTGTTTAGGATATGATACTGGATGAATCGCTTCAACGGGTTCACCGAGTCTTTCAGGTTCTCGAAACTGTGACCGGGTGCATTCACATCCTCTGGATATACCTCGTCGTAAATACTACATGCTAATTCGTAAAGGGCACGTAGGTCGCCCTTCTTGATGCCGTATTTACTCTCCAGCAGATCGTCGGGCTCGATGAAGAAGGTATAGCCATATTTCTTGGTATCAGGCACCCAATAGACCTCACTCCAGTTATAGGATTTCTGATAGACACGATCATAATCCTTTGGATTCCAATCGGGATCCACTACGCCAAGGACGTCATCGTAGACTCCGGTCGCTTTCAGCGCATTGTAGAATGTGCTGATTCTTGGGTTATCACGCATCGCGTCAGTCACATAACTGTTCGATTTCTCAATCACCTGGTCGATAGGCTGGACGATACCGTTCTCCACGGAGTCGTCTTTCAGTTCGAAATTGATGTGTGCTATGCCTTCCAGGAAGATGACGGCATTGCTGTCATTATCGAAACCTCGTGAAGTTGCCAGGTAACGGTTCATCAAGTTAGCGGTCGGCAGACGGTCAGTCACCATCTCGAAGGTGGTATACATATTACTGACCAGATGTGTTCTGGCAATTGTATCACAGTCGGCATCCGTCAGCTGCGACAGGTCACTCAGTCCACGCTTCTGCAGAAAGGCGTCCACTGCGTCGTTCGAGGGAACAAAGCAGGTGTAGTGTCCGTAGGTGGCCAGAAGATCCATCAGTCCGGCTCTTTCTACTATCGTAGCAAACTTGCTGTATTGTGGCCGGTCGGGACTCTTCAGGAAGTCGCTCATCATCTCACCCGTGAAGGTGTAGTAGTTTGCGGCATCCGGCTCGTCTGAACAGCTGGCCATGCCTAACAGACCTACTATTCCTACTATCCCTAATAGCCTTTTATATAACTTAGTAATCATCATTATATTATAAATAATTACTTGGTCTTCTGATAGCTAGTGTCCTCACCGCTGCTGAAGGCAGGGTTCTGAACCAAATTAGAGTTCACCTTGATCTCATCAAGGTTGTATGGCCAGTAAATGGCGTCCATCTTTGCCAACAGGTTGGCAATCAGGTCGGCACCTGTGGTAGCCTTCCTTCTTGCGGCTGTTGAGAGCTTCTGGGTGTTGCCCGCGCGCTGTGAGATACGCACCAGGTCGTACCAACGCTTGCCCTCGAACATCAGTTCACGCTGACGCTCCTGATAAACCAGTTCCTCCATTAGACTCTTCGTGGTGTAGTCGGTAGCCAGCAGGGTGTCTGCCAACTTTGACTGGCAGAGGGCGCGCTTGTTAATGGCGTTCACCAGTGAGAAAGCCTGAGACAGGAGCGGTTTGTTGTATTCTACGACATCGGCATCAGAACCCTCGCGCATCTGCTGTGTCAGGGCCTCGGCCTTCATCAGCATGATGTCTGACAGACGGTAGATAATCCAGTTAGAACCGTTTTGGTTCTGTGGATAGGTGCTACCGTATGAATATCTCGGAGTTGACGATGACGATGCGCTCTCAATTGTGAGCGTACGGGTCTTGTATTTGTTAATGGACTTATCGTCAACATCACAGTCGAAGAAGATACGTGAATCCAGTTTCTTGTTCTTCTCGGCCCAGACTTCACCTTTCTTCTCTTCATAGTCATCGAAGATAAAGTCAGAGGGAGCCACGAAACCGATGTTTGACTGTGAGTTGCCATAGAATGTGTTGACAGCTCCGTTCTGGCGCATGCTGCTGCCTTGCGGGTCGTCGTCGAAGATCAGCTGGAAGATAATCTCCTGATTCAGTTCATCCTGATTGTCATTGTCATAACCGAACAGCGTGTCGTAGGCATCTCCGAAATAGTTGACCTGGCTGGAGTTTGACACCAGGGGATAACCGTTGTATTTCTCCTCGACATCGTTCGTCTGAGAGATGGTTGAAGAAGTTTTCTGAAGACGGTTCTCCTCGTAGATCACTTTCTTCGCAGCAATGACCATATCTGCATAGCGGATACAGTTCTGATAGTCTTTCTTCCAGAGGTAGAGTTCACAGAGCAGGGCATGGATGAAATCCTGTGTTACACGGCCTGTCTGATAGAGTGGCTTCGTGACAGGATAGCGTTTGACGGCATTGTTCTTCACACTCTCCAGATCGTCGATGAGCGAGTCTACCACAGCGTCGAACTTGGTGGCAGGCAGGTCCATCTTCTGGTCATCGTCCGTATAAGCCTCTCTTGAGAACGGCACATCACGGAAGGTGCGGATCAGGTAGAAATAGCTGAGACTGCGAAGGGCCACCATCTCTGCAATGTTTGCCTGCAGTTCACTCTGTGTATAGGCAGGATCCACTTCGGCTACGCCCGGGGCGTATTTGATAACCGTATTGCAACGGTTGATGACCTCATAGAATCCAGACCAGTCGGTATAGGTGTTCTTGGCATCGATATTCTCCTTCAACACCTTTTCGAGACTACCATCCTGTTGGATGTTACGTCCCACACTGATATTGTCGCTGCGGAATTCGCCCCAAACCATCATACGTTTGATGACACCCTCATCCTGAAGTGCTGAGTAGCAGCCGCCGATGATGGCATCAACGTCGGCCTTTTCATTCCAGAATTTCTCCAGAATAATCTCGTTCTGAGGCTCAATCTCCAGGAAGTCTGAACAGGAAGCAAAACCGCATGTCATGCAGATTGCGAGTGCGATTTTATATATCTTAGTATTCATAACTCTTTATTCTTTAATCATAACACTTAATTAAAACTCTACGGTGATACCCAGCGTATACGAACGTGAACGTGGTGTCTGGGCATTGTCGATAGCCGGAGAATTGCCGCCAGCAGCGATATCCGGGTCTACACCAGAGTACTTGGTCCAGATGAAGGGGTTGTTGGCACTCAGATACAGGCTGATGCGGTTAACGCCCAGTGCCTGTGCATACTTCTTACGGATGGCGTAAGAGAGCTGTGCATAACCCATACGCAGATAAGAACCATCCTCTACGAAGCGGTCGCTGATCAGCGTATTGTAGTTCGAGTTGTTACCGTACATAGCACGCGGAATCTCGGTCACGTCACCTTCCTTACGCCAGCGGTAGTTCACAGCCTGGCTCTGGTTGTCGTTACCGATCATAGCCTCTGCATGCAGACGGGCTTTGTTGATGATCTTATTACCGAAACGGTATGTGAACTGTGTGCTGAAGCGCCAGTCACCATAGTTGATGTTGAATCCGAAACCTCCGGTCAGCTTAGGCAGTGATGAGCCTAAATAAACGATGTCGAGTGCGTTGATCTGACCGTCGTGGTTGACGTCATCGTACATGGCGTCACCACCATTGAAGCGGTAGTTACGGCCGGTGGCGTCGTTGGTGTAGTTGAACATCATGCGGACGGGGTCGCCGTTACCGTCAAGGATCATACTACCGTCGGCATTCATGGCTATAGGAGCGGTCTTGCCCTCAGCCAGGAACTTCTCACGCTCCTCAGGACTCATGCGGTTGAAGGTAGAGTAGTTGTACTGGTACACACCCTTGTAGCGGAAACCGTAGATGGCGCCCAGCGGGTTGTGCAGCTGTACACGTTGCAGCGTTTCGTCATTAGAGAAACCGAATACCGAGTTATAGCTGTCGAGCGTCAGGTCGTCGAGCTCCAGCAGTTCGTTGCGGTTGTTACCGAAGTTGGCGTTCAGGTCAACCCAGAACTTCTTGCCTACGGTAATGATTCGGTTGGTGTTGATGTGGAACTCCCAACCGGTGTTCCTCATCTTACCCTGGTTGCGATAGGCCACATTCTTGAAACCTGAGTTAGAAGGAATGCGGTAATTTTGGAGCAACATGTCAGTGGTCGTCTGTGAGTAACCCTCGATGGTTAAGGTCAGACGGTCGTTGAAGAATCCCAGGTCGATACCACCGTTCCAGCTCGTCACGATCTGCCATTTCATGTTGGTCAGACGGATGTTGTTTGGCTTCATGGCCTGCATGTCGAGGTAGCGGTCGGTACCACCGTACTTAGAGGTATAGAGGTAGTCCTGTCCGGGCTGGTTACCTACACGACCCCAGCTGGGACGAATAGCGAACATTGACAGCCATTTTTTGGTGGGCTCCATCCAAGGCTCATCACTGATGATCCACTTTGCAGAAACAGAGGGGAAGAAGCCCCAACGGTTGCTCGGACCGAACTTCGTGGTACCGTCGGCACGCAGCGAAGCATCGAGGATGTAACGTCCCTTGTAAGCATAGTGGGCAGACAGTGTGTAGTACATTGAGCGCCACTCGCTATAACCAGAGTTCAGGCCTGTGATACGGCCACCGCCCTGCGTAGTGGTGATACCCGTCGGGGCACCTGTCTTGTCTTCCGACTGGTTGGTGGAAGAACCACTGGTCAACTCGAAGCGACCCAGCATCATGAAGGAGTGATCCTTGTTCTTGAAGGCAGGAATCAGGGTCAGCGTCTGCTTCGTGTTGAACGAAACGCTCTTCGAAGAACCGTCGTGGGTCTTGTTGACACCCTGTTCCCAGGATACGGTCTTCAGTTCCTGAGGATAGTAGCTGTTGTCATAGCGGTTGGCGATGTTCATGTAGACCGAACCACGCCAGTTCAACTGCCAGGAGTCAGGATCCATGCCGAGCAGCTGATACTGGATGATCAACTCAGGCGTCATATCGTAGCTGGTCTGCTTGTTCTTTGCCAGGTGGGCACTTGCCACAGGGTTCACCATATCCTTCTGGTTGTTGTTGAACACCGAGCTGGCGCTCTGCAACATAGTATAATAGGTGTCTGTATCTTCTCCAGTGATGGGGTCCTGCTCGTAGATGCTCATGTTCGGCATCTTACGCTGTGCAATATCCAACAGGTTGTCGGAGTTACGGTCGTTCTTCGTATAGGTCAGTGCGAAGTTGGTGCTGACGCGGATACGCTCAGACACGTTGTAGTCGAGAGCCACACGTGTTGAGAATCGCTGCAGCCTCTGCTCGATCATCGTACCCGTCTCATGGTCGTAACCGGCACCGATACGGAAGAGGGCCTTCTCACCACCACCGCTTACGGTGACGTAGTGGTTCTGACGGAGACCCCACTGGGTGACGGCGTCGCGCCAGTCGGTATTATTGTTGTACTGCTCGTACTCAGAGAATGACGGGTCGTAGTTCAGTTCCGGGATATTGGCGGCGGCATCGCTCTGCTCGGGGTTGAAATAGCTCTCCTTCAGCAACATGGTGTAGTCATCACCGCTCAACAGGTCATAGCCCTTTGGCTGGTAGGTTCCTGTGAGTTTCAGAGAGTACTGCAGTCTGGGTTTACCACGGGCACCACGCTTGGTGGTGAGCTCGATGACACCGTTACCACCTTGTGAACCGTAGATGGCCGTAGCGGCAGCATCCTTCAGCACACGGATGTCGGCGATATCCTCAGGGTTGATATTCAACAGCTCGGCGAACTTCTCGTTGTTGGCTGAGTTCAGGTCGAAGTTGTTGAGGTCTACCTGACGCACGTTACCGTCGACAACGATCAGTGGGTTAGCGTCGGTCAGTGTAGAGAGTGATGTGGCACCACGCAGACGCATGGTAGAACCAGATCCCAGGTCACCAGAGTTACTGATGATATCCAGACCGGCGATACGTCCCTGCATAGCCTCGTCGATGGTGGTGAAGGCCATACCTTCCACCTCCTTCATCGAGAAGGTCTGTGTGGCATTGGCCACCTCTCGCTGTGGGATAGGCAGACCGTTACCGGTGACACGCCTCTGTGACTTGATGGTTACTTCCTTCAGCTGGGTTGCCGACTGCATCGTGATCTTAAAGGTCGTCTTGTTGATGGCCTGTGTGATGGTCTTCATACCCACATAGCTGAAGCGGATACGGTCCTTAGGATTCCTAACCCTCATGGTGAAGTTACCGTTCAGGTCGGTGATGGCCGATTCGATGATACGTCCGTTACCGTCGATCTCACAGACGGTGGCACCCATCAGAGGACCCATGTCGTCGCTGACGCTACCGTGAACTGACGTAATCGGAGTCTGTGCGTTGACAGCCGTCGGTATAAACAATGCAGCCGTCAGCGCAAACATCATTATGATCTTTTTGAGTATTCTCATACCTTACTTCCTCCTTACTTTATTATTAAGTTGTTCTTTCCAAGGTGTCATCTTCTCATAGAGGAGTGCACCGTCTATCTGATGTACGACGGCATCTGAAGCCATGAAGGTCGTACCACTGCTTGTGAACCAGTATTCACGGCAGATGCGGTTGTAGGAACCCTCGGTCTTCACCACGTTGTACTGGTTGCCGAGTGCATCCTTGACCCACATCTGTCCACCTTCATTGTTCACGACGATGGGGTAGAATCGTCCGGTTTCCTCATTACGCTTCATCGACTCGAATGCATTCTGGTACTGACCATTCTCAGGAGCCATGTTGACAAGCACGGCGTGGTCCTGGATATGATAGCGCAGGAAGTTGACGATGATGTCTTTGATGACGGCTTGAGCCTTCTGTGCGGCATCTTCCGATCCCCAGACCTCTTCTGTCTGTGCCTCATAGTCTTCCCAAGTGGGCAGCAGACCGTCGTCGATCAGCTTCTGGATAGCGGCGTTCGTGGGTACATATATAGTATAATTATAGTTATCGAGCAGACGCAGGTTCTTGTTGGCCTGTTTAACCATACCGGCTGTGTAGCTTCTCAACTTCGCTGTCAGCAGGTCGGCACCGTCATCGTTCAGCAGGTCCAGGAACAGCAATGAACCCTCACGCTCCTTCATGTCCTCCAGAGTGAGATAGATTGACTTGTCCGTAGCCAAAGGCATCTGGTCGTCCAGCTGGTAGGACTTACCGTTCACCTTCGGGTAGATGTCATTAGCGTTAACAGGCAGCGGTTTGTTGTGTGCTATCTGCCAGCCACCTTCAAATGCGATACGCCCGTCAGCCGTATGCGTCACACGGATCGGTGTACCACCCTTTGACTTATAGTATTCATGTCCGTCCTCCACATCGCCAACGATAATCACTTGGTCCATCAGACGTTTCAGCCAGTCTTTCTTGAGGTCGTTGTTTGATTCCTCTTTTCTTGTAGTCTCATCGATGATGATCTGACCGTTCTCGTCGATGACACAGTCGTAGCGATAGGCTCTGACGCGCTGTGCCTCAGCTTTTGTGGCATCGTAGAAGAATGCAATTGCACTTGCTGCTTCCAGACCGTCCTTCTGGCCACCATAGCTCTGCGGGTCGATGTACCACAGCATAGCGTCGTTGGTGGGAAGGAGCAGGCTGTACTTCGAGTCCATAGAGAGCAGGTAGGGCAGGAAGTTCAGCTGGTCGATAGCCCAGTAGATAATACTCATGGTAGAGGTGTGGAACAGTGCAGGAGCTGCTACAGAAGAGTAGACAGCCGGTGAGAACACCTTGTTGGTCACATAGACCACACCGTTACAACCCATATAACACGACTCAATGTCGGAAGCCTTGATGCCGAGCGGCTCTTTGGCATCGTTCAGCACGTGGTCGAACTTCGAAGGCACAGCCTCTGTAAATACGGGCAGCATGTTCACGTTGAGCAGTGCAGCCAGCGTCTTGTCAGGAATGCTGTCCCATTCGCCGTACTCCGACTTCAGGTCCTTTCCATCATTGTCCCACCAGTATTCCAAAGCCTCGTCGGTAGGAACGATCATGGCACCGGCATCGTAGTTCAACGTGTAGTCCATCGTGTTGTCATACATATATTGGTTCCATCCCGGATCGAACTTAAGCAGGGCTTCCATCTCTTCACCACTCGGGTTTCTCGAGTTCTCCATTTCGCCTGCAGCCCAAGAACTGAAGTAACGCAAGGTATAGACGGAATCCTGGTTGTTGTACAAACGGTTGTATTCTTTTGTACCGGCTGCATCGTAGTAAGGAGCGCTGTAACGGTCAATCAGGTGTGACCACAGCGATGTCTTCGGATTGGTGCGGATGATTTCTGCCATGTTGGGTGATGACTCGATTACGCCGTTCACCTTATGGATGTATCCGTTTTTGCAGGTGATGTCGCGTTCAATCACCTTCTTGCCGTTTACCCAAGCCTCCTCGATGTTGTTGGCCTGATGATTGGTCAATACATCCAGGTCGCTACTGGTAATCTTGTTCGTCTTCATGAAGATGGGCAGGAAGTGGATCATCGGTGCCGAACTGGCATCCTTCAGCAGAGGAATGCTCTTGTTGCGGCTGCGGAACTTCTCCCATGCTGCCGTCTCGGGCATCTGGTCGGGACGGATGATCTCAACGGAGTCGTACACGCTGGTAGCTGTCGTACGGCGCATACACATTCCCTCTCTAGGTGGCTGGCCGCTCACGTTCGACAACAGCTCAATCAGGTAAGCGTTGTTGATCATCGAGTTGTTAAGCAGAAGTTTCTTCTGCGACAAGGAGAGGCGCTCGTAGCTGCTTGCTCCCCAATTGTTGTTTGCAAACCACGCTTGGAAGGCCGAGTCGTTGGCTACAAACAAGGTTTTTGAGCCTGTGTGGCTGAGCACCTCGTGCTGGCCCAGGTCGTCAATCAACCGTAGCATCGTCTTGTACTGGCCGTCTTCCTCGAGGCGCTCGTAGATAGAGTTGCCCAACCACGAAGGTTGTCCGGTCAGCACGTCGTCGTCTTTACAACCTTGCAGAACCGATGTCCCTACCAACAGGCCTAAGGCCGCGATGGCCAGCTGATGCCGTTGCTTTGAGATTTGTCTCTGTTTCATAAAACTTTTTTTGGTTTTTATTTTGTTGATTATAAGTTTTTGCTAGAAATTCACTTAATTTTTTAAACGAATGCAAAGATATGTATTAATTTATAATACCGTTTAAGATTTTCTATCAAATTCTTTACATGTTACATTTTACAAAGTGCGTGATACATTTCAAAATGCACGATTGCTCAAAATGCGCTAAATTTGCACTTGGAAATACAAAAAGAAAAAGAATTGGATAGATTTTGAATACCGTCACACATTATTATATAATATACTGACAACTCATTTTCTGGTTTTATCATTTAATTATAGTTTTACCATTTTAAATTCTATTTAATCAACTTATGAAGAAACTAATTACTTTAGTGATTTGTGTCCTGATGGGAGGGTCGCTCTGGCTGTTTCTCCACCACGCCTGCTGCTGTTCCTGAAGAGGAAGGTGATGATCCTGAAGATACCTTTGCTGCTGTTGACTCCTGGACGGATGGCGGATTTGTGAATGAAGAAGGCTGTTTCATTGGCGAGGATGACAAGGGTGGTACTATATCTACAATGTCACCCTGATGAGTCAGGAGAAGTATAGTGAGACTGGTATCTCTGGCGTAAAGAGCCTGAAGACTGGCAAGAATGTCCTCTATAATCTCGCAGGTCAGCGTGTAGGCAGTAGTTATAAAGGTATCGTTATTAAGGATGGTAAGAAGGCTGTTCTGAAATAAGAAATTTTTGAAAAACTAGGTTGCTATCAACCATTTGTCGGGAGGTGTGCCATCGGCTCACCTCCCGTTTTGTGCTGTTTTAGAACAATTTGTATTTTATATCAAATTTTATATAGGTTACATTTTCTAACATTCGTGTTACATATTGCAATGTCTTTTTGATTTAAATGCTGTAATTTTGCACCTGAATAAACAAAAACAAAAAGATTTGGACTGAATTTGAATGCAAACATATACATTATTATTTTTATTTTATTAACTAATTATTTCAACTTATGAAGAAAATCTTTACTCTATTAGCTTGTGTTCTGATGGCAGGAAGTGCCTTCGGACAAGGAAAAGTGACCCTCGTAAACGAGAAGTTTGAGGGTGAACAAGATCCTACTTATTCATTTTTTTGGATACAAGATGGGCGTCTTGAAGGTGTGACTGATGAAGCAACAGGACAAGGTTATGTCGGCTTAGGTGATGCTAAGGATATTCCTGGATGGAGGCAATTTGCTGAAATCGTGGAAGATCCTCTTAACCCTAAAAACCATTGTATTAAGGTTCATGTACGTAGTCAGGCTGATGGTGAAGCCGCTGGTAACCTGAGACAGGATGGTGGTACTATCGTATCTTGGGATACTCAGTTCTTCATTTATACTAAAGAGGAAATGCCTGTGGGTAAGTTCATTAGGTTATCTATGAAAGTTAGAGGTGATGTTGCGGGTTCATTTGATACCCAGGCTCATGAGACTCCGGGTGAATATACCTACTATCAACTTTTTGGAAGCCATTCATATGATACGACTTGGGGTGATACATATGTGACTGATTGGACGGAAGTTACTTCTAACCATGTAACTAATGAAGGACATTCATTCTTCCGTGCGATTGCTTTCAATCTTGCCTCAAGTAGTTTTACTGAAGGTAATAATATCTATTTCGATAATATTAAATTGGAGATGGCTGACGAAATACCCCAAGAACAGCAACAGGAGTTTACTGGTTGGTTTAATTTCTTGAGAAATGGTACACTGTCTGAGGATTCAGTAAGTATTTGGAATGGTAGAATTATTACTAATTTCACAGCTCATGAAGGCGTGACTAATACAAGTGTGAAAGCTCCCGTTGTGAAAGATCCTGTTACTGGAGAAGATGCGCTGACATTGACCTCGATTTGGCTAAATTATCAGGAGGTAATAAAGACCGCTGAGGGTAACGATAGTCTGGATGCTGATGGTAATCCAGTTTATAATAAATACTGGAAGAACGAGGCTGGTGATTTGCTTAAGCAATCAGATCTTACTGACTGGCGTACACAGTTCCATGTGTCTATTCCTCACAAATTTGTCAAGGGTGAGAAATTTAAGCTAAAATTCAAGGCTCGTGCTACTAAGCCCGCCACTATTCATATTCAGGCCCAAGGCTTACCTGATACCAATAAAAACTATCTTGGTGAGTTAAGCTCAGTTATTGATGGTGGCAATGTTGAATTGACGGAAGAATGGCAAGAGTTTGATTGGTCTGGTACAAACGATGAAGGCTTTGATGCTGTAGCAAATGATATGCAAACCGTTTCTTTCAACTGTAATGTCAAAAAAGATGAAGAAGTGACTTACTATTTCCAGTTTGAGGGATTCTATTGTAATGCAGCTTCTGCAAAAGAAGATGAGCGCTCGATTAAGACAGAAAAAATCAATCTGCCTGTGCCTGCTGCTGATCAGGAAGCCAATATCAAGATTGACATGACTCCTCTAGTTCAGACTCTTGGCATTGAGGATCTGGTCGATTTCCTCGATGGCAATACGATGAAGGTGCGTGTGAAGACAGTTGAAGGTGAAGGTGATGATGCAGAAATTGTGGAGTCTTACTCAGGTTCTATGCAGGCTACGACTGGTGCATACATTGATAGCAATGGTTCAATGATTGACGATGAGGTTGGTCTTGTTCTCTCTCTGCCTGAGGAAGGCATTAGTGGCAATGAGGCTACTATCAACCTCTATAATATCAGTTTCGTAATTGAGAAGGGTAGTCCTGTTAAGACGAAGATCATTTTCGAGAACAATAATTGGTTCTATGCTTATGATGTTACTCTGATGGATCCTGAGGATTATGAGACCGGCATCGTTGAGGTGAAGCAGGTGAAGGCTGACAATGGCCTGATCTACAACATCGCTGGTCAGCGTGTTGATGGAAGCTATAAGGGCCTCGTTATCAAGAACGGTCAGAAATTCGTTCAGAAATAAAGATATTGGAAACTAAGTTATTATCAACCATTTCAGGGGGATGCGCCATTCTGACGCATCCCCCATTTTCTTGTAATACATTGTGAATTGTCTATATGGTCATTATGGTCAATTGTCAATTGTCAATAAGAAATCCGGATTTGGGTCTATTTCTTCAATTATAGTATAATATGTAAATATATTATACTATAATTGTCATATTTTACAATCTCCCCAAACGTTAATGACAAATGACAATTGACCATAATGACCACATCCACACATAATTTTGCTAGAAAAATCGAAGCGTGTTTTTTTGCGTGCTTTTTTTGAAGAATAATTTGGAATGTGCCTGAAAAATTTGTACCTTTGCATCGTCGAAGAAAAAAGACGGAATTTGCGGCCTGCCTGGGCGACAAAAATTACCTGCCCCGCAAGCACTTGTTCCTTAGGCAAAGCCAAAAATGAAGTCGTTTCGTAGATGAGTAAAATTAATCAACATCATATTTATTATTAACTAAATTTCAACGTATGAAGAAAATCTTTACTTTGCTATTCATGTTCCTGATGGTGGGCAGTGCCTTCGGACAGGAGAGTGGGTCAGACACTCAATGGCTGAATTTCTTGAGAAAAGGAACGCTGTCAGATGATCCTATTGGTGGTGGTAAGACCAACTTTACAGGTCGTTTCGGCAAAACCAACAGGGATGAGAAGGGAGTAATCGTAGATGATCCCGTGGACGGTCAGCCTGCTTTGACAGTCACCACTATTGCTTATAATTATAAGGAGCAGCAATTGGATGAAGAAGGTAATCCTGTGACTGATGTAGACGACAATCCCGTTTATAAGATGAAGTATCAGAAAGAGGATGGCTCGTTTGCAGACGAAATCCTTGACTGGGATACCCAGTTCCATGTGTCGATTCCTCATAAGTTTAAGACTGGCGAAAAGTTTAAACTGAAATTCTCTGCGCGTGCAGACCATCCCGTGGGAATTTATGCTCAGGCACATAGCACGCCAGGTAATTATCTTGATAATTTGTCTCTTAGTGGTTTGAATTTGACTGAAGAGTGGCAGGATTTCATCTTCGAAGGTACAAATGGTGAGGGTGTAGATGCTGTTGATGGCATGCAGACCATTTCTTTTAACTGTAATACAAACAAGACTGATGTCATTACATTCTATTTCCGCTTCGATGAGTTCAGCTGCAATATGAATGATGTGAAATTAGGCGAACGTATCCTCAAGAGGGAAACACTAAAATACCCCGTTCCACCCACTGAAGCTTCTTACACACTTGACATGACGCCGATGGTAGAGACTTTGGGCATCGATGATCTGAAAGCGTTCCTTAGCGACGCTACCATGAAGATGGTGATCAAGACGACAGATGAAGAAACGGGTGCAACCATTGAGACCGCCTCTGGTGCCGTTCAGGCGCTGACTGGTGCTTTCATTGATGAAAATGGCATGATGATTGACGATGAAGCCGGTCTGAACATCTATATGCCTGAGGAGGGTATCAATGGCAATGAAGTAATACTCGCTCTATATAATGTCAGTATGAATCTTGAGTCCGGTAAAATTGCCAGAGCCACGATTCTCTTTGAGAAAGACAATTGGTTCTATGCCTATAACCTTGTGCTGATGACGCCTGAGGACTATGAGAACTCCAATTCCGGTTCTGCTGGCACCATCTATTCGTGGGAGTCTACCTCTTTCGGAGAAGTTACTGAGACAGGTGGTCAGGCTACATTTGAAATGGGTAACGTAGATAATAATGAGAACCGAGTCAATTATAAGAATACGGTTGCTCACCTGAGCCAAGACTTCTACACCCTTTGTCTCAATGGTAATAAGTCATATATCGACAATACGGAATTTGAGAATAACAAGACGCAACGTATCAAGATTACACTTAACACTCCGCTTTTTGGTGGCGAGCAGATTCAGATGACGGCCTATACCAACAAGAATGATATCAGCAAGAAATCTACGCCATTCTTCAAGTTTGAGAACGGTACGACACTCTTCGATGACAACAAGGCTTTCATCGATCTTGGTATTGAAAGCAATTCTGAACCTGTGATGAATACCTACGAAGTGCCTGTAGAGGCTGCAGGAAGCTCATGGTTCAAGATGTCACGCTCGCAAACAGGTACTAACTTGTTCATTACCAAGCTGGTAATCGTTAGTGGCGAATCTACTGGTATCGCTGAGATCAAGCAGGTGAACGTTGAGAATAGCTTCATTTACAATCTCGCTGGCCAGCGTGTTGACGACAGCTATAAAGGCCTTGTCATCAGGAACGGCCAGAAGTTCGTTCAGAAATAAAGGCTTAGCGATTTAGTACCATTATAAAAATAGGAGGCCGAAGCCTCCTATTTTTATTGAAATAGCATTTACTTTACTGAATCTTGACGGACTCGCTGCCGACCTTCAGGATGTAGAGCTTGCCAGAGGCGGCGGGCAGGAAGATGTCACTGCCATTAGAGATGGCCTCGCTGAGCAGAACACCACGGAGGTCGTAGATGCTAACCTTCTCGCCTGCAGGTACATTCGAAACGTTGACGCCGCCAACGGTGCGCTTCCATTGCCACAGGATCTGAGCAGCAGTACTGATGCCCGTCTCCTCGCCGAGTATGGCTTCGATGGCAACTGACTTGCAGGTAGCTAAGTTCAACGCAAACTCGCTGCCTTCATATTCCTTGGTCTGCTTGCTGCCTGAGGCCGGTGTCGTAATTACCTTCCAACCCTTGATGGCCTTGCCCTCGGGAGCCTTAGCGGAGATGGTGTACATACGGTTGGGGAAGAGCTTGCCGTCGAATACGCCCTGGGAGAGCTTGATGCCGTTGATGGTAACAGAATCAGGAAGGTCATTGACGTTCTTGTTGACTGTCACAAGAATGGTATCACCAAGCTGGTATTGCTTGCTTAATTGCGCATAGTAGTGGTACATGCGAGACTGGTGGATGGTCTTTCCACCGCCGCCGCCCCAGCCGCCCCAGCCGCCCCAGCCGCCCCATTGGTTCTCTTCGACCCAACCGGCAAGCCATTCCTTCGCTTTCTGGAACTTGTTGAGGATTTCGGTGCGGTTGTTACCCCAAGAGTTGTACTTGTCGCGGTGGGCCACAAATTCCTCTAATGCCTCTTCCTTGATACTGTCCATGATTTCGCCGGTTCCCTCGGCATTCATGAAGTCGCCCATGTAGACGCAACTCTTGTCGATGAACAACTGGCGCATGTCTTCGTTTTCCATCATGTTCTTGAACAGACGGGTAGCGGGTTCTGTGAAGGCCCAGTTGTCTTGGTTTATGCTTGGATTGTAGATCATGCCGAGGGCGTTGACATCGTTGCTTCTGTTGTAGAGCCCGAGTCCGAAGTCGGTGTCCTTGACAATCACACGGAATCTCTTGGGCAGGGGACAATCCTTAGCATCGTCGTTCGGACGCCACAATACGAAGTTGTTGCCCGGGAAGTCCAGATTGCCGTAGAAGAGGTTCATAACCATCACGTTCAGATACTCGCTGACGTCTATCCACTGCTCATATTCATCCAATGTGTGGCCTTTCTGGCTGTAGAATTCCTTGAAGCCTTTATAGAAAAGGGAGTCGCCCTCCTTGTATTCCTCGATAAACAGATCTTTATTGGTTTTCTCATCTTTCTCATGTGAGATTTCAACCATATCGAGGTCCTCAAGACCGTCGTAGTTGCTGTAGATGTTATCCTCATTGGAACGCTCGCGGATGTTAAGCATACCCATGTATTCACCGTTGATATAGAGAACAGCTGAGTGGCCGGCCTGCCAGTCAAGGTCTACGTGACTTGCCATCGTGCGCTGGATGATAAGATCGCGGAAGTACAGATCACCGAAGTCATTACCACCGTCGCGGAGAGAGAATGACTTGAACTCTTTGATGCCCGGCTTCTGATCGGGGAAGAACTCGTATTGGAAACGCTTGTGGTCAGGGTCGAAACGCTTGTTGGCATAGAAAACCAGCGACTTGAGGGCGTTTGAACGCGACTGTCCGCCTTGGATACGAAGCTCACCAAGCTGGTTGAAGGCACTTGCCTCACCTTCTACAGGGAAGAACTCCACGTTCATTGGACGACGCCAGTCACAATTTTTCTTGTCTTTCTTCTCATTGTTATATTTGAAAAGACCAATAGAATCGCCACCATTCAGATACTTGTTGTTGATCTGCATGGAGAAAATGGGGAGTGTCATCTTTCGGGGATGGAAGATGTACGACTGGGCGGTGCTGAAGGGTGAAAGCCAGCCATCACAGAATACTTTGGCTCGAATCACCATCGTCTTGGTGATATTGATGGGTGCTGTGTATTTGGTGCTTGCTGTTGTCGGCTCGCTGCCATCTTTGGTATAGACGATATAGGCACCTTCAGGAGCACCTTTAGGCAGGCTCAGTTCAAGTTTGACGGCCTTGTTGTCTGAAGTGACGCGCCCTTTCTCGCTGAATTCGGGTGCACCAAGGATATGCTTGTTGTTGCAGGTCTCACCTGTGTTGGACTTGCCTGGGGTAGGAGTGAGCTGATAGCCCCATTCATCAGCACCGTCAGTCTTACGACCAAAGGCTACATCGGGGGCAGGCATCTTGGCCAAAGGCTTGTCGTCAATATAAGGGAGACTGTCCACAGGTTCTGCATTCTTGTCCTTAAAGAGATAAACCGTGCAGCCCTTGCCTGATTCCAGACGGAAATCGGCATGGAGGCGTTTATTCTCTAAACCCTCCTTGTCACAGTAGATGAGGACATATTCCTTGGGGCCAACAGTCTTATTGGGCAACTGCCAAGCCTTCTTTACCTTGTTCTTGTTACTGATCTGGTAGTCCTTGAGGTTGACAGCCTGGTCGCTGTTGTTGTACAATTCTACCCATGAATCGGGGAATTCGTGAATGTCGTCCATGATACATTCGACATTTGACTGCATAATCTCGTTGATTATCAGTCCGTTTTTGTTGTCCTGAGCGTGTGCATAGCTAATACCGCATAGAGCGAATAGCAATAATAAGTTTTGTCTCATATTTAATATATTATACATTATGTTATAGTTGATGGTGCAAAGGTAATACTTTTTTCTGCTAACTACAAACTATCCAGTCATTTTAACTTTCATTTTATGAAGATTTCCCTATGATTGTTTTGTGTTCTCATGATTTTTGTGTAATTTTGCAGTCGCTTTCCGATAAGACGAAGAATATGGCAAAACAAGCGATGATATTCGCAGCGGGCTTGGGTACGCGCCTGAAACCGCTGACAGACACGAAGCCCAAGGCGCTGATACCGGTGGGTGGTGAGACGCTGCTGGGTCGTACCATCGGTCGTCTGATGACCTTCGGTTACAGAGACTTCGTTGTGAATGTGCACCATTTCGCCAAGGATATCGAGGCCTATGTGGCCGAGCAGGACTATGCGAAGTTTGTCAGATTCAGCGACGAGACGGAGATGCTGCTCGAAACGGGTGGGGGACTGAAGAAGGCTGCGTCCCTGTTCGACCCTAACGAGCCTATTTTGATCCATAACGTGGATATCCTCGACAATGTGGACTACAACTGGTTTGCCAATCAGCATCAGGCTGATGAGGACGCCGTGCTGCTGGTGAGCCGTCGCCAGACCAAGCGCTATCTGCTCTTCGACAACGGTATGCGACTGATGGGCTGGATTAATAAAGAGACCGGTGAAATCAAATCACCTTTCCCTTGGCTCCGTGAGGCCGAGTTAGTCATTGACGACCAGTTGAATGTCCGTGCGGCAGCAAATTCTTCACTCTTCACTCTTCACTCTTCACTTCATGCTTTCGCCTTCAGTGGCATCCATTCCTTCTCGCCCCGTCTGTTCCCTCTGATGGACCGTTTCCCGGACAAGTTCAGCATCATTGACTTCTATCTCTCCGTCTGCCATCGTTCGAAGATCATGGGGCTCGTGAAAGACGACTTGAAGATGATTGACGTGGGCAAGCTCGACTCGCTCCGCGAGGCCGAGGCTTTTTTAGAAACGAATACCCATAATAACCCATAATATCCATAATATAAATATTACGGTAAATTACGATTAATTATGGCAATTTGTTTCCAATAAGAAAATTATTAATTTCTATTATATGCAAAAGATCATTATCTTAGATTTCGGTTCACAGACGACACAGTTGATTGGTCGTCGTGTGCGTGAACTCGACACCTTCTGTGAGATCATGCCTTATAACAAGTTTCCGCAGGACGATCCCTCGGTGATTGGTGTGATACTCAGTGGTTCGCCCTATAGTGTGCACGATCCGGAGGCTTTCAAGGTTGATTTGTCGCAGTTTGTAGGATGTATTCCCGTGTTGGGCATCTGCTATGGTGCACAGTTTATCTCCCAAACCCTCGGTGGTAAGGTGGAGAAGGCCGACAGCCGTGAGTACGGACGGGCTAATCTGGAGAGCATCAATCTCGACAACCCCTTGTTCAAAGGCTTCGAGAAAGGTTCGCAGGTGTGGATGTCACATGGTGATACCATCACCGCTATTCCTGAGGGCTTCGAGGTCATCGGCTCTACAAAGGACGTCAAAAACGCAGCCTTCGCTTCAACCAAGCAGCCAGTTTGGGCTGTGCAGTTCCATCCGGAGGTGTTCCACACGCTTCAGGGAACACAGTTGCTCAAGAACTTCGTGGTGGATATCTGCGGTTCGAAGCAGGAGTGGAGTGCAGCCTCGTTTGTTGACTCTACTGTAGCAGAGCTGAAAGCGCAGTTGGGTTCTGATCGGGTAATCCTGGGTCTTTCCGGTGGTGTGGACTCCTCTGTTGCAGCCGTTCTGCTGAATCGTGCCATTGGTAAGAACCTGACCTGTATCTTCGTGGATCACGGTATGCTGCGCAAGAATGAGTTTACGCAGGTGATGGAAGACTACAAGGTGTTGGGACTCAATGTGATAGGTGTCGATGCCAGTGAGAAATTCTTTGCCGACTTGGCAGGTGTGACAGATCCTGAACAGAAACGTAAGATTATCGGTCGCGACTTTGTGGAGGTGTTTAATGCCGAGGCCAAGAAGATCACCGATGCCAAATGGCTTGCACAGGGAACCATCTATCCCGACCGCATCGAGTCGCTTAATATCACGGGTAAGGTGATCAAGAGTCATCATAATGTTGGTGGACTCCCTAAGGAGATGCACCTCCAGCTGTGTGAGCCGCTGAAGTGGTTGTTTAAGGATGAGGTACGTCGTGTAGGGCGTCAGCTGGGAATGCCCGAACATCTGATTACCCGTCATCCGTTCCCAGGACCGGGTCTTGCTGTCCGTATTCTGGGCGACATCACGCCTGAGAAAGTCCGGATTCTGCAGGATGCTGATGATATCTACGTTCGCGGACTTCGTGACTATAAGGTAAAACTGTCTGGCGAAGAGGCACGCAAGGTGCTTGCAGCGGGTATTCCGGCAGATATGAAGGATGGTGAGATTGAGGTTTCGCTGTATGACCAGATCTGGCAGGCAGGAGCGATTCTTCTGAGTACTGTCCGTTCTGTTGGTGTGATGGGCGATGAGCGTACCTATGAGCATCCTGTAGCTCTGCGTGCTGTCACCTCTACGGATGCGATGACGGCCGATTGGGCGCATCTGCCATACGATTTCATGGCTAAGGTGAGCAATGAGATTATTAATAAGGTGCGAGGCGTGAACCGCGTCTGTTACGATATCTCCTCAAAACCACCAGCAACCATAGAATGGGAATAAGACTTAACACTAACCTCAGTAGTGCAAGCTTACACCCAATGACATGACAAAATCCTGTTTGTCAATACATTAGAGCCACAATGCTGTTCACACCAAGGACTGACGTTGTGGCTCTATTTTATCGCCAAATTATTCTTGCCAAATTATATCATTTAATCATCTTCAAATGGTTTCTGTGCCTTGAAGAATTCTTCTGCCATCATTGCAGCATTCTCTTCTGGTGTAACCTTGATGTATTTAAGAAAGTTGGATTCTGTAGTATGTCCCGTAAGCCTCATAATAGCAATAGTTGGGAATTTACGTTTATACATATTGGTAGCAAACGACCTACGCCCTGTATGCATTCCAACTAGCTGATATTTTTTGTATATAAGAGTCTTAACTTTTCCTGCTCTATTCTCTACAATTCTTACCTGCTCATCAACACCAGCATGACGTGCACACTCACGAAGATGGTTATTGGTCTTACCCTTATCACCTAAATGAGGGAACCTGCCATTATACTTTTTCCATAACGCCAATACCATTGGATGCATTGGTATGACTACCTGTCGCTTTGTTTTTTCTGCTGTTATAGCGATTGTCTTATTCTCAACATTAAAAGTAGCCTTATCTAAACGATTTATATCGCTTCTGCGTAACCCCGTCCAACAAGAAATAATAAATAGGTCTCTGGTGATTTCCATTGTTGACTTGACATCTACTTCACCATCTTCAATCAACTTCTTAATATCAAGGTTATATATTTTTCCTATCTCCTGTTCATTCAGATATATAGCATCTACATCCACACATTTACCCTTAAGGTGTTTATAGCTCTCACCGACATCAAATCCTTCTTCCTGGGCAGCATTAAGCAATGGTTTCAGTACTCCATAAGTAGCATACACTGTATTCTGCTTGTATTCCTTGACTGAATAACACCACTCAGTAAACTGCTTATCAAATTTGTTTGAGGCAAACACAGAAAAGTCATCTGGAAGATGATTGTCTTCAAGGAATGATTTGAGTCTATTTATGACTGTCCTCTGATGGACTTTAGTCCTCTCTCCGATGTAACGCCCCGTATGAGGGTCTATACGTTTCTTTTCAACATATTCCTCAAAGAATCTTATCGGACTCATTTTAAGCCTTTTCTTTTTCTCTTCATCATCATGGAGAATCTCATCGATTATTTTCAGAACAGACCTCTTGACTTGTTCAGCAGACATGATTGTGCCATAATTATTATCGTAGAAGTCATTAATGGCAACTGATAGTTTCTCTAGATATGTGTTTATCTGCTTGCTCTGCCGATTAACTCTAGGCGAGTACGCCTCCTTACTGGTGACACATAACTGTTTTTTCTTGTCCCAAGCTGAGACATTCACTCTCTGTTTCGTACTTAACTTAAATTTCTGGTTCTCCCACTTAAGCAACAACAGGAGAAGAGATTCTTCCTTTTGAGGCTCTTTCAAGCTGAATTTAAATTTCACTGTCATAACTGTCCACGTATTATTATTAATAATTTGGGAATAAGAATCGTGGCACATAATCGTGTCTAACAGTGGCATAATATCGTGGCAAAATATTCTGTTTGGCGATAAAATAGAGCCACAACGTCAGTCCTTGGTGTGAACAGCATTGTGGCTCTAATGTATTGACAAACAGGATTTTGTCATGTCATTGGGTGTAAG
>JAEEGH010002772.1_pt1 | contig 46834 bp, 38 predicted proteins | sample 9134181 | NCBI WGS metagenome assembly JAEEGH01 (sample SAMN16246544, study PRJNA631951) | gut metagenome | biome: gut microbiome; feature: rumen; material: DP-attached | host: Bos | place: Iran: Karaj | collected 2018-10
CGGCTGAGTTTGCCGAAGGCGATCGCGTGATGCATAAAATCTTTGGCGAAGGAATCGTAAAGGCCGTAGACGAAAAGAATTTCTGTTACGAAATCGCTTTCGAAAAGTTTGCGACCCCGCGTTCTATCCAGTTCGATTTCCCATTGACGCGGATTTAATAAAAAAATATTTGATTTTATAGATTCTATTTTTGTATCTTGTGGCCGTTCTGATATAATCGTGCAAATTAATAACGGTTAGGAGATACATTATATGTTCAAAAAGATCATTCTCGCAAGCGCTCTTGCGATTGGTACTTCGTTTGCGTCTTGGGATTTGTTCCCGGTTCTCGAAAACCATAAGGGACAGACCAGGTTTACCACTACGTACTCGACCTACTCGGACGAGGGCAGAGAATACCATGCCCTTAATCTCACGTTAGGTTCCCGATATACGGTTTTCCCGGACTTGGAACTTGCGCTTATCGTTCCATACCATGTATTCTCGTACTATAATGGAAACAAAATTGGGACGGACGGAACCGGGAAAATCTGGCTCTTGACCCGTTACCAGTTTATTCCCTCTATGAACGTATTTGCGGATATTGGCTTTCCCAATGAATATGAATGCTATGGTGAAGATCCATGGTACTTCGACGTGGGTTTGCAATTTTCAAGGAAAGTGAACCGACTGTTCAACTTCGGGTCCCAACTTGAATTTGCTACCCAAACAAAGGGAGAGGGCGACGACATCCCTTTATCCACGTATGCGGCATTGGAACTTGATTTTACCGTTACGGAAGACTTTAGCCCTTACATCAAAACAGCCGGTCATCTGGAGCTTGGAGAATACAGTGATCACGGTTACCAATTCTCTCATGGCGGCGGTGATTTATATATTGCCTCGAATATCGGTGTGAAATACGACTTTAACGAGACCTTTTCCATCGACGCTAGTGCTGGAATTGGTAGATGGGTTAACGTAAAGGACAGTCCTCTCGCTATAGGTGCTGCATTAGACCTTTTGATGAATTTCTAAAATGGCTCTGTTAGGCCAGACCGTATAGCTGCGAACTCGCTGCGGCGAGCCTGGTCACGATTTCAGCGTAAAAACATCGATTGCGAAGTGAAAAAACAGCCTTGGATGGGCTTACAAATCGGGAATTTTTTGCTAGGACCGCCCGATTGTACAAAATGACCTGACAGAGCCATTGTCAAAAAAAATTTGCTTTATTTGGGCGGCTATGGATTATGGTGTTTATAGAAGTACTTGGTGGAGCAAAAAGTGGCTGGATCACTTGCTTGCCGGTGCATCCGGAAGGGATATTGATTACGCCTTTAAGTATGTGACGCGGGACAACGATTGTTGGTGCGACTGCAACTCAGGCGGGAACGCTTGCTGAAGTCTCTTCTTACAGTTGAAAATATGCGCCGAGGGATTCTGTTTTGGCTGACTAATCTGCTAGGGAAAATACTCGGAGCTTATGCGGAGATACAACGTTCCTTTTGAACGCTGATTATTGGCGTGCCGATGAGTAGAAAGATCGAAGAGAAACTGTATTTATGCTATTTTTATGCTCAAATTCTAGTTGTACTTATCTTAGTGTTTTTATTCGAAATAAATATGATGAAGAAAATAGTTGTATTTGTATTATTTGGACTGATTGTAAATTCCGTCGTTTTTGCAAATGACGTTTCTGTTGAAGCGTATGATGAACAGCAAAATAATCTGAGTTATCTAGCGTTACGTATTCGATTAAGAAATAATACTCAAGATACATTATGGAATGTTAAATTGCAATATTTTTTACCATATGATTCGGCTAGAGTGTTACAAATACAAGAATTTTTTATGGGAGAATCGCATCAAAAAGCGGTTTTCTCCTTAGATACAACTAAAAATACTATAGTTTTGAATGTTAATATAGCTGCTATGGCGCCAGGCTTTTACCCTAATCAAGGTGGTTTGAGTTTCGGTTTAGACTATGTGGATGGTTTTGATTTTAAGAAAAAAGCAAGTGTGTGTTATCCTGACACAAATATGTTTTCGAATACGGAAAAGATGCCTGTGTTTGTGAATAGACATCTCGTTATGGGTATGGTAAACGCCTCTCCTATGGCTTTGATTGATGATTCTGAAATATATTTATTCCCAAAACAGAAAGTGACCTTTTCTTGGCATCCATTGTTGGGTGCCCAAAAATACAGGTTATCTGTATATAATAGTGCAGATACTTCGTTAATCTATAGAGAAATTACGGGAAGAACATCGTCTAGAGTTTTTTTGAAACAAGGAAATTATCTTTGGAATGTGGGAGCGTCATCTAATGGATTTCCTTATCAGGAATGGACTTATTTTGAACACAATCATCTATCGATAAAAGAACTTAATGTGAATGATAATAGGCTTAAACCTATTGCTGATTTGCATATGACGCCTTTGGCTCCACGAAAAGATTCTCCAATGTTAGATGTAAAATGGGGTGAATTGTTGGATAGTATGGAGTGGGATCGCCCGCACGACACATCTGCGTATATTGATTCGGAAGATAACCAGTTGAAATTTCGTGATTCGTTGCATCAGAATTGGGATAATTCAGAAGGTTGGCGCTGTTGGGCGTCTGCCACAATCTTAATAAACCATTATTATGGAGGAAATGCTACTCAGGATGAGCTTGTTTTTTGGAAAAATAGATTAAATAGAGATTCTATATTACATGCTTTTCTTCATGGGGAAAAGGGAGCAGGAGGCTTTTATCCGGAGTGGGCTTGGGGAACAACAGAATATGAAAATAATCAGATAAATTTATCTTCTAAACATTTAACGAGCACTCTACTGCGCAATGTTCCTGTTGCTACTTGTGTGAAAGGACATTGTATGGTTATTGACGCTTGCATGTATTTTGAAAACTACGGTAAACGGGATACATTGTGCCGTTTTATAAATGTTGACAACAATGGAACATACGTATGGATGAATTGGGCTACATTTTCCGATTATACTAGTGGTGGCTATTATATTTTAAAGGAAGAATCTACTCCAAATCCTCGTATGTCTGACACGCTTATTATCAATCCCATTACAGGAAAATGGCGGGATTCTGATAGAGATGGAATTTTAGATTTTGATGAAGTCTATCGATTTAAAACTAATCCTTACAAAAAAGATAGCGATGGCGATGGAATAGATGATAAAGTTGAAATATGGTCTTATACGAGATTGGAACCTTATGATTTGACTGTGGGGGTGCTTCGGGAAAGTTTCGCAGATGTAGATGGAGATAATATGAGAGCTGAATTAGATTCGAATTCAGATAATGATGCGTTGAATGATGGCTTAGAGGATTTGAACCATAATGGTCTTCAAGATGAAAGTGAAAGGAGTCCGTATTACGATGATGATGAAAATACATTGTTTTCTGTTCCAGATTATTTTGGAATATACGCGTTAAACCGTTTAGTGATAAATGATGGAGCAAAATGCTTTGAAGGAATGGATTCGACTTCTGCCAAATATTGCAATGTGGCTGCAGCAGCCAATATGGGTTTACAAGAAGATGTTACTGTGACAATTGGAGCGAAGGCAGTTGTTGGCAATGTATTCTCTAGGGGTGATTATTTTTTAAGAAGTTATTCTAAAATAGATACGTTGTATACAACTGAAAGATTTGATAAGATAGAATATGCCAATCCTGAGAAGACAGAAGTTAGAATTGTCAGGATTCAGGATGGGGCCGTCTATAAATCGAAAAAGCTATATGCAGAAAACCTGTGGAAGTCGAAATGGCCAATAGCGATGTTTGTAAATGTTTTTAAAACCCCGTCAAAATCAGTGGTTGTAAAAGCTGGGGATTCATTGACTTTGAAAGATTGCGATTCGTATAATCTTGTTCGAGTGGAATCAATGGGAACGCTTGTAATAAATCCTGGAGAATATTGGATTGGCGAAATCCAAATGCATAGTGGAAGCCAAGTTTTGTTTGCTCAGCCTGGGAAAGCGTCGGTTTTACATGTAAATGGAAATGTTTATTGGCATCCGACTATTTTAAACACGAATTTTTTTAAGTTAGCAAAAGGTTTTAAAATGATACATCATGGTTCAACAGAAATGTATGTTGAAGGTCCTTTTGTTGGGACTATTGTTGCTCCAAAATCAAATGTAGTGTTGGGACAATCTGAAAAAACATTCCATGGCTCAATATTGGGTAAGAATATAACATTGCACCAGCATTCAAAATATTTTCATATTCCTTATAAACCGGAGTAAAAAAGAGGTTGATGTGAAAACAAAAATTCTCCTTATTTCGTTAGTTTTAACGATGATGGCATTTGCATGCTCAAAGAAAATTGAGATGAGTCCGATGCCAATATCATTCATGGTTGTAAACTATGATCCCTTTGTTCGTTATGATGAAGGTGAATATGACGATATATCATTCGATTATGCTTCAATTAATAAAATGGATCCTCCTGTAAAACGGTTTAGAGAAAATGGATTAGAAAATTTTTTCTATTCTGATCAAGATTCAAATACATTTGTTTATGTTACAGTTTCTCAAAGATCTTATGACGAATATTATGGTTCACCAGCGATTTTTTTGTTTCGCTCCTGCATTACCGAAGATGAATGTGATTCTTATGAAAAACAGTATCCCATAACGGAAATTTTTAAAGATGAATTTATGAGGCTTCAACGAGGAGGCTTTTATCAAACAACGCTAGAATATGCTGATTCGGTTTCTAATCATGTTATCGAAAAATTTAAAACCTATAGCGATTCAACAGGAACGAAGATATATAATGATTTAGTATATAATGATCGATGCTTTAGTGAACCATATTATGTTGATAATGACAATGTTACAAAGGCGAATCATCCTTGTCCACAAATTCCACAAAAAATTCTTGCTGAATTTGATTCTTGTAATGCGATGCTTGATGCTCAAATTGTAAAGCGTTTGAGTATTCCGCAAACAATGAATGTTGATATCAAAATTCAAAAAAGAAATATTGTAATTGATGGTTTTAGTGGGGAAGGCTCAATCTTGTTATATTCACCTTTGGGGCAACTTCTAGAAATGCATCATATTTTGGGTCCCAATGCAACAATTGAAACAAGGGTTCCCACTGGGAGCTATATTGTGCAGTTGGAAGGTCGAAATGGCGTTGTTACGCAAAAGATGATTGTGCAATAGTGATTAGAACTTTTAAACCTTAATTGGCGACGTAGCACTTTGGTGTGGAAGCAGCCCCAAGTGCTTAAAATTTTAAACATGAGCCGTTATAAATCGAGAAAATCGACCATTTAGGCTATCGACTTATCCACAACACGAAAGTCCTACTACCCCCTTTAACGGCTCTGTTTGGCCAGACCGTATAGCTGCGAACTCGCTGCGGCGAGCCTGATGACCTTTTCAGCGAAAATTCTGCAATTCCGTAGCCAAAAAACAGTTTTGGAGAGGCTTACGAAACCGACTTTTTTTGCTAGGACCGCCCGATTGTACAAAATGGCCTGACAGAGCCGCGTGCGCTTGACATTTTGTGTCAGGCGCATTTTATTATATTAGTGCACATGGTAGCACTAAATAAATCGAAAGCGAAAAAAGAAATTGAGTTCCTTTGCACCGAATGCGGCAATACTACGCCCAAGTGGGCGGGCAAGTGCCCGTTCTGTGGTGCCTGGAGCAGCCTCAAGGAACATGTGGTCGAAAACATTCTCGAGGGCGGTCGAGCCTCTCGCGGCCTGGGCGGTCCGGTGCACAAGGTGGTGCCGCTCAAGGATGTCGCGACCGAGGACACGCGGCGGCTGAGCTCCGCCAATGCTGAATTTGATCGTGTGCTAGGGGGCGGGCTTGCACCAGGTTCCCTGGTGCTCATTGGTGGCGATCCGGGAATTGGCAAGTCCACGCTCGTGCTTTCGACGCTCGCCACCATGACAGCCGCCGGCGTCAAGACGCTTTACGTGAGCGGCGAAGAGAGTGCGGTTCAAGTCAAGCTCCGCAGTGAGCGCCTGAACGTGGCGGGCTCCGACATGCTTTTACTTTGCGAAACTAGCCTCGAAAAAATCCTGCAGCAGGCGCAGGAAATCAAGCCGCAAGTGCTTGTAATCGACTCTATCCAGACGGTCTATAAGAGTGACTTGTCGGGGACTCCGGGCTGCGCTACCCAGCTTCGCGAATGTACGCTCGACCTGATGGTCTTTGCCAAGAATACGGGATGCATCACCATTCTAATCGGGCATGTGACCAAGGACGGCCAAATTGCCGGTCCCCGCATTTTGGAACACATGGTCGATACCGTCGTGTACTTTGAAGGCGATCGCAATCACCAGTACCGAATTCTCCGGACCATCAAGAACCGCTTTGGAGCCACTGACGAAATCGGCGTGTTCGAGATGACGGGGCACGGGCTTTCGCCTGTGGAAAACCCGAGCCGGGTGTTTTTGCAGGAGAATGTGCCGCCGACACCTGGAAGCGTCGTCTGCTGTACGCTAGAAGGTTCCCGTGCTATGCTTTTTGAAACGCAGGCGCTGGTGAGTTCTACGACGTTTGCGGTGCCCCAGCGAGTGGCTGCGGGAATTGATTCCAAGCGGCTCACGATTATCCTTGCTCTGCTGGAAAAGTTCGGCGGGGTAGTAGTCGGTGCATCAGATGTGTTCGTTTCTATTGCCGGCGGGCTGAAGGTCTCCGACACTTCGTCGGACCTTGCCCTGGCTCTTGCCATCGCCAGCAACCATCTGGGAATCCCGCTAGGGCGCCAGTCCATCGCCATTGGCGAACTGGGACTGTCTGGCGAGGTCCGATCCGTGAGCCTGTTGGAAACAAGGCTCAAGGAAGCCCGCCGCCTAGGAATCACCGAGGCTGTGGTGCCTGCCGGCGGTCGACTGCCCGAAAACACCTCCGGCATGAAGATTGTCCAAGTCAACACCCTCTCCGCTGCCGTAAACTGGTTGATGGGTAAGAAGTAACACGGGCACGAGCGGTCTTATAACAAAGAGCCCCGGTTTATCACCGGGGCTCTTTAAATCCGTTAAGGTTCGAAACTATTCTTCGTCATCGTCAGCGGCTTTTTTCCTTTTCTTCTTCTTCGGAGAAGAACCAGAACCTTCGACCTTGATGTCGGCGGCCTTTTCACCACGCTTGGTGAAGCCGTACTGACGCGGGTCAAAGCCGGACGGGAACTGCGTCTTGTTGTCGTAGATCACCTTCTTGGCGGTGAACTTTTCGATCTTGGCGCCTTCGAGGTTTGCACCGGAGAAGTCAACGTCTTCCATCTTGGTGTCGGCGTCGATCTTGATGCCCTGCATGTTGGCGTTGGTGAAGTTCACCTTGATGAGCTTAGCACCGGCGAAGCTTACGCCGTTGAGCTGGGCGAGGATGAAGTCGGAACGTTCGATGGTGGAGTTGGCGAAGTTGGCCTTGGTGAGGTCAGCCTTGTCGAAGATGTCCTTACGGACATAGGCACCGTCAAACACGGCCTTCAGGAGTTCTGCGTTCTGGAAGGAGTTCTTGCTCACTTCGGTGTCGTAGAAGGATGCCTTGGAGAGCTTGGTCTTCACGAAGGAGCTCTTGGAAACGGAGCCCTTGTCGAACACCACTCCCGTGAGGTCCTGGTTGTCGAAGTTCATGTTCTTCAGGGTGGACTGGGCGAACTTGGCCTTCTGGAGCTGGGTCTTGGAAAGGTCCACGTCATTGAAGGTGGTCAGGGAAAGGTCTGCTTCCCTGAGGTTCACGTTCTTGAATTCGGCGCCGCTGAAGTTGGCCTGGGAAAGACCAGCCTTGGCGAAGTTCACTTCGATGAGGTCCACGCCCTTGAAGTTGGCGGCGATCAGGTTACAGGCGGTGAAGTCCGTCTTCACGAGGGTCGTCTTGCGGAGGTCGCTGTTTGCCATCAGGGAACGCGAGAAGTTCGCGTTGGTGAGGTTTGCCTTGTTGAAGTCGGCGGCAGTCAGGTCCACGTCCATCACGGATGCCTGGGTGAGGTCAGCCTTGCTGAAGTCGGTCTGGTCGGACACCTTCATGGCGTCGAGGCGGGCGTTCTTCAGGTTTGCCTTGGGGAACTGGCTATCGAGGAGCGTTGCACGGTAGAGGTTCGCTTCCTGCATGTTGGCGCCTTCGAAGGAGGAGCCACGGATGTCGGCACCGCTAATGGTTGCCTTGACGAGGCTTGCATTTTCAAAGCTTGCGTTGCTGATCACCGCATTCTGGAAGGAAACTTCGTTGAGATTTGCACCCGTGAAATCCGGGTTTTCACCGGTTGCACGGCGGAAGTCCGTCGTATGGGCGACAGCCTTCGCATTCTTGAAGTTGAAATTGTCGATACGCTTGTTACTGAAGGACACGTTCAGGTCCTTGCCGGCCCAGTTGTCCTGAGCAAAAACGTTGAGGGCTAGTGCGCTGACTAGGCACAAACCAAACTTTGATACTCTCTTCATATTCATATACATTCCCTTTTAAGGATAAAACCAAATAACGGATAGCCCTAAAATAACTAAAAAAATTGGTAAATAACAATAAAAAAGAAAAAAACTTTATAAATAAATGCTAATTTGTTCCCCGAAATGGCAAATTTTGCATCAAATCGGTATGATGTGGTGGTTTGCGGGGCCGGTCCTGCCGGTCTCATGGCCGCCTGCACCCTGGGGCGACTGACCGGCGGTGCTAGACGTATTTTACTTTTGGACAAGAAAGAACCATGGAAGGAGCCGATTTTTTGCGCCGAGGCCGTCTCTAATGACAGGCTGAACGCCCTGTGGCCGGTCGATCCCTCTTTTGTCCGCGGAACACTTTCCGGCATTTACTTTACTTCCCCCAAGCGTTACCGTGCTGAGTTCTACAGCAAGGACTGTGGCCTGATCCTGGATCGCAGGCTTTTCCACCATAATCTGGCGGATGGATGTAGCGCGGCGGGCGTAGAATGCCGCTACGACGCCTTGATCAAGAAACTTGAAAAGACCGCCGATGGTTGGAACGTTTCTGTGTCCGTGGCTGGTGGCGAGGTTGAAACGCTTTCGGCCGCAGCCGTGGTTGACGCTTCGGGCCCGAGCTGCAAGCTGACCCGCGGCATCGAGTGCCTGCAGGGAATTGAATCGGGTGATGCCGACCTGGAACCTGCAATCTTTGCGGTGGCCGAAGGTATAGAGCATAGCAAGGAACATATCGAACTTTTCTTTGGCTCCGAATTCGAATCGGGCTACGGCTGGATTTTCCCGCGCGACGGCAAGGAAGTGAATATCGGCTTTGTGTTGGGCAAAGATGTCAAGCACAAGGTTCCGCTACGCAAGAAGCTGCTGGACTTTATCGCCCGCGACTATCCCGAGGCGAAGGTCAAGGCTGTCTATGGCGGAGCAATCGCCTGCACCGGGACTGAAGTTCGCCCCTTTGCGAAGTGCGGTCTCTTTAAGGCGGGCGATGCGGCTAGCTGCGTGAACCCCATCAGCCGTTCGGGAATCGTGGAATCGCTCCTGTGCGGAAAGGTGGTCGCGGAGTCCGTGAAGGAATGGCTTGACGATTCCGGAGCAAATCGCGAAGCAATTGAGGCCAAGACGCTTGACCGCTGGATGGCCGTTCTGGGCAAGAAACACCTGCAGGTGGCGCGCGCCAAGGCGGGCTTCAACAAGATTAGCGACGCCCAGTTTGATCGTGCGGCCAAGAAACTTTCGAAGCTTCCGCGCGAAAAGCAGACGTTGTTCAGAATTTTCTTTAATGTGTTGTGGGCCGCACCTTCGCTCATCTGGAAGATGCGTTCCTTCTTGCATTGATGGTGTTTTTATGAGTGATGTGATGGATTCTCGTTTGAACGAAGTGCGTGAGACGTTTGCAAACTTTGCGGACGAAGACGGCAAGTGGAAATACTTGCTGGACTTGGCCCGAGCCCACAAGGGAATGGACGCCGCACTCAAGGACGAAAAATTCATTATCCAGGGTTGCGCCTCGACCATGTATCTGGTGCCTAAGTTCGACGGCGAAAAGATTCACTTTGAAATGGATGTCGAAGGCGGTACCACGAATCCGCTCATTAGCCGAGGTCTCGGCGCGCTTGCGCTCAAGGTCTATAACGATATGGCTCCGGCGGACATTCTCGCGGTCGATCCGAAGTTCTTCCAGGATATCGGCCTGAATGTAGGCCTTTCGCCGACGCGTTCGAACGGCTTTGCGAGCCTGGTCAAGCAAATTTATTTGTATGCAAGGGTCTTTGCGGCCCTTGCCAAAAAGTAAGTGTAAAAAAGTAGGTAGAAAATGTTCAGTTTCTTGAATGGAAAGAGCCCCTTTGACGAAGCCGAAGAACGCCTGGAAGCAGGCGACACCGTCAACGGAAAACCGAGACTTCCCAGCGGCCCGATCATGGGCTGGCAGGATGGCGTGTTCCTCCTGGTCATTGTTGGCCTGATTGTGGGCGGTTATCAGTACTACCAGCATGTGAAACGCAGCTGCGCCGAAACGTTTGCCCAGTGCGATTCTCTGTATGTCGCCGCGACCGCAGATGCGACGAAGTTTGCCGAAGTGGAAGCCTGCTACGAATCCACCTGGGACCTGGCTTTCGTGAGCGATACTCTGGAAGTGCTCCGCCAGAACCGCCTCGGTGAAATCGAGGATATGCGCAACGCCCAGAAGGACTTGCTCTCCAGTGCCAACGACGCTCTCGACAAGGGCGATACCGCTGCTGCCGCCAAGATCGTGACGGAATACAAGGGCGCTATGCTCCTGTATACCGGCGACAAGAGCGAATGGGACGAAATCGTGAAAATCTCGGAAATCCAGGCCGCGAAGGATGCCGCTAAGGCCTCTGCGGTTGCTGCTCCGGCTAATTCCGCTGCCGACTCTAGCGCGGCAAAGTAGTTCTTAGAAACTTTAAAACGTAAATTTTATTGCAAATGAAGACGCAAAACCGTTCCCTAAAGGAACGGTTTTTGTGTATAGCTCCGTTTTTGGGGCGAAGACGTGCTTGTGCCTAGATTTTGTTCCATTTTGGGGCTGTTTTTGAGTGTTTTTTGGCGAAGTGTACCTATAAAAGTGTTGCTTAGGACAATTTATAGGTAGGAAACGGATTGCAAATTGCGCCTGTTTTGAATATATACCTATAAACAGGGGTTATTTGTTTGTTTTATAGGTGCTTAATTGTTTAATTTGTATGCAAGTACAGCGAAAGTTGAAAAAATATACCTATAAAGGGTCCGTTTTCGATTTGTTTATAGGTACGACTGCAAAGAGCGCTTTTTTTGTTACCTATAAACGAGTTGCTTTATGCCGGCTTATAGGTACACGCCGGCCTTGCTGCAGATACTTGCTGCCCCAATGGCATGGAATTTTAAAGTGTAGTGACGGTGATGTCCCTCTCGGATTCCGAGAGGATTTTTATTTCAACCTTATGCGTGAGGCCGGGGTCGTTGTCTTCGAGGCGTTCGGGCCATTCGATCAGGCTGATTCCCTTTTCGAGGTAGTCGGGGTCGAGGCCGACCTCGTTCAGGTCGGCGCCGCCGTCTAGGCGGTAAAGGTCGAAGTGAAAAATCGGCGGGTTGTTCGGGTATTCGTGCAGGATGGTATAGGTGGGGGAGCAGACGGACCCTTCGAAACCGAGACCTTTGCAGACCCCGCGACTGATGACCGTCTTGCCGGCACCCAGGTTCCCGTAAAGGGCCACCTTGTCGCCCGGCTTCAGGCTACGCCCGAATTCAACCGCCCAGTTATAAGTTTCTTTTTCCGACTTAAAAATCATAATGCAATTAAAAATTCATTGATCATTATTCTAGAAATCTGAATTTTCTTAGTTCTAAGCTCTAAGATCTGAATTCCGAATTAATTACAGCTTCTCCTTGAACTGTTCGTAGGTGAACTTGTGCAGCAAGTGAAACTTGCCCTGTTCATCGAACTTGCCGATGCTCGGGTGGCGTACACCGTTAAAGAATGTGGTCTTGACCATTGTATAATGGATCATGTCTTTGAAGATAATCTTGTCGCCTACCTTGAGTGGCTCGTCGAAGGAAAAGTCTCCGAGCTGGTCGCCTGCGAGGCAAGAATTGCCTGCGAGTTTGTATGTAAATTTCTTTTCTCCAGGCATTCCCGCGCCAATCACTTCTGGGCGGTATGGCATTTCCAAGCAGTCCGGCATGTGCGCGCTGATCGACACGTTCAGGATGGCAATGTCCATTTCGTTGTGAACAATGTCTCCGACTGAGGAAACCAGTTCGCCTGTCTGCCAGCCGACAGCTTCGCCCGGTTCCATGATGACGGTCAGGTGCGGGTAGCGGCTATGGAATTCTGTTAGGATACGCACGAGCTCTTCGCGATGGTAATCCTTGCGGGTAATGTGGTGGCCGCCGCCGAAATTCACCCATTTCATTTGGGGCAGGTACTTGCCGAAATGTTGTTCGAAAGCCTTGAGCACGCCCTCCAGTGCGTCGGCGTCCTGTTCGCAGAGGGCGTGGAAGTGCAGCCCTTCGATGCCGTCCAAGAGTTCCGGTTTGAACTCCGCTTCGGTGACTCCGAGTCTCGAAAACTTGCCGCACGGGTTGTACAGGTCTGTCTCGACGGTCGAGAACTGCGGGTTCACGCGGATTCCTGCGCTTACTCCTGCGGCGAGAGTCTTGTCTTTGAATCGCTGCCACTGGCTAAAGCTGTTGAAGGTGATATGTCCCGCGCAAGACAGGATCTGGTCGATTTCGTCGTCTTCGTAGACGGGGGCGAATACGTGGACTTCCTTGCCCATTTCTTCCTTGGCGAGCCTCGCCTCGTTCAGGCTGGAGGCTGTTGCGCCAGCAAGGTATTCGCGGATGAGCGGGAAGGATCGCCAAAAGCTGTAACCTTTTAACGCACAAATTATTTTTACATTCCCTCGCTTTTGGATATCGTCCAAAATTTCCATATTACGGCGGAGTCTTGCCTCGTCCAGGACAAAACAGGGGGAGGGAACCTGGGTATAATCGAGCTTTTTTTCGAACATAGCCCAAAGATAGCCTTTTTTTATCCTTTTTCCTACTTTTTTTAATATGCTTTAACTACATTTAAGTCGATGAGAGATTTCATGTACAAGCATATTCTTATTTCGTTTTTGTCCCTGGCGTTCGTAGGAATGCCTTTCGCTCAGACTGCAGCATCTGCTGCTAAGCCTGCTCCCGCTGCTCAGACCGCGCCTGCCGCTCCGGCCAAGACCGTAGCCCCGACGCAACCGTCGGCTACTGCAGCGACTGTCACTACTTCTACGTCCCAGGCTCCAGCCAAGGCCGCCGCGCAGCCCGCAAACCTTGCGAAGGTGGAATCTCAGGTGGTTGCCGCTCCCCGCGGTGCGACTGCAACGCTCGACGAAATGATCCAGGCGAAGCTCGATTCCATGAACAGGGTTGCCGCTCCGACGGGCCCCCGCAATAGCGACAGTGTCGCCAAGGTTCAGGCCGATAGCGTCCGCAAGCAGATCCAGAGCGGCAAGTACGTCCAGCGCGTGCGTTACGACAAGAGCAACTTCGACCACTGGAATATCGATACGGTCCTCCAGAAGAGGATGAAGGAACAGGTCTTCGGCGTGTGGCGCACCCCGATTATCGCTCACGGCCATGCCTTCCGCGACGCGGAACTTCGCTTCGGTGCAAACGACACCCTCGTGGGTATTACCCGCACCTATTCCGATTCGGGCCGCTATCAGATGACCGGTGAATACACCTTCAAGGCTCGCTACCGTTTCGATAGCGATCAGACTCTTGTGAGCCGCGAAGTGTTCAAGGACCGTCAGGTGGTTCGCTGGGACTATATCACGTTCGAAATCAACAAGGACTCCCTGCTCTACAACTTGAACAAGCTGGAATTCCGCGACTTGAACGATAACTGGCTCAACGCCCTGCAGGGCTTTGACAATATTCCTGCCGAAATCTACCTGCGCGACCCGAAGGGCTCCGCCGAAATGAAGCAGGAAGCTGAAAAGAACAAGAAGAAATAAGGCGCTCGTGATTGGGGGACGAAATACGTTTCGAATCCTCGCGGGATTTGCCTTGTTGCTTCTGCTTTCGGCAACACTCTCTTATTTGACATTGTTTTCAGGGACGGTCGGACTGTCGTGGTCCGACGTTTTTTATGGGGACGGTTCTGTCCTGAACCGTATCTTTTGGGATTTGCGCGTGCCCCGACTGGTGGCGGCGGTCCTAGCCGGTATTTCGCTTGCGGTGTCGGGACTTTCGTTGCAGACCTTATTCAGGAACCCGCTTGCGGGGCCGTTCGTGCTAGGCATCAGCAGCGGTGCGAGCCTGGGGGTCGCCCTTTCGCTGTTGGCCGGATTTAGCTTCGGACATTTCGGGGTGCTTACTTCGGCGGCAGCGGGTGCTTTCGCGGTAACATTCCTGGTGATGCTGGTGTCGAACCGCTTCCGGAGCTCGACTGTGCTTTTGATCGTGGGACTTCTGATCGGTTATTTTATTGACGCCCTGGTGAACCTGCTGATTGTCGGGAGCGATGCGGAAGCGCTCAAGGTATTCGTGTCTTGGGGCATGGGAAGTTTTTGCCGTTTGACTTTTGACGGCATCTGGATCTTTGCGATAGCGGTCATCGTAGGGTGCGTGTTAATCGGTGTTTCGATCCGCTACTTGAACGCAATCCGTATGGGTGAAGATTTTGCGAAGGGCTTGGGCGTGAATGTGCGTCTTTACAAGAACCTGGTCTTGTTCGGTGCTTCGCTCCTGGCTGCTTCGTCGACTGCTTTTTGCGGACCGGTTGCCTTTGTGGGAATTGCCGTTCCGCACTTGGCGTTTATGTTGTTCAAAACGGGAAACCACCGGTTGCTTTTGCCGGGTTCTGCCTTGTGCGGCGCTGTTCTTTGCCTTGCGGCTGGGCTCTTCACGATGGTTCCCTTGAATGCCATATTGAGCTTGGTCGGTGTACCCGTGGTGCTGCTGGTCATTACTCGCGGTAGAGGGGCGCGCGGATGAGCCTGCTTGCTTGTGAAAATCTGGTGTTCGGCTATGCCTCCCGATCTGAAAAGAAATCTGGGCTTGTCGACGCATTTGACTTCAACTTGGAAGCCGGTGAGGTGGTTGCCCTGATGGGGGCGAACGGATCGGGCAAAAGTACGTTCCTCAAGACTTTGGCCGGCTTTATTCCGCCTCTTGCCGGTACGGTTCGCCTTTGTGAAAAGTCGCAGTGGACTTCCCGCGAGCGGGCGAGGTTAGTGGCGCTTGTCCGTATGGGCCGCATGAACGGAGCCTTTTTTGATCGCATGACGGTTCGGGAATTTGTGGGATTGGGGCGCACGCCCTATGCGGGAGTCTTTGATGGACATAGTGCCGAGGACGAACGCATCGTCGATGAATCCCTGGAACGGCTCGATCTGAAGGATTTTGCAAACCGCTGGATGTCCGAATTGAGCGATGGCGAATGTAGCCGCGTTTACTTGGCGATGGCGGTGGCGCAGCAGGTGAAGGTGCTGCTGCTCGATGAGCCGAATGCGTTCCTGGACATTCCCCGAAGCAGGAAGCTTTTTGTCATGCTGCAGACTCTGGCGAAGGAACGCGGCATGGGAATTCTCGTGTCAACTCATTCCGTGGAATATGCCGAACGGTATTGTGACCGTATTATGGTCATTGAAAATAGCCTCGCGCGTTGCGAGGCTGCCGCTGATGCCCGAGTGAAGGGGCTTCTGGACTGGACTGAAAAGTTTTAAGTTCCTAGAAACAATAAACTAGTTTCGTGTGACATCTTTAATGTCGACGCCAAGATGATTGAGGCGGTTGTAGAGAGCGGTGCGGAATAGTCCCAGCTTTTGCGCTGCATCGCGGACGGAACCGTTGCATTCGCGTATTTTCTGGATGAGGAATTTCCGTTCCTGCTCCAGTTGCATTTTGCGAAAATTCTCGTAGTCGGAAAGTTCCTTGCCCGTTGCGGACTGGGCGGGGGCAACGGAAATATTCTGCTTGCTAGATGCTTTTGCCGTGGAATCTCCAATTTGGATGTCTTCGGGGCGGAGGGTTCCTGCGCTGGTGAAGCAGAGGGCGCGCTGGATGGCGTTTTCCAGTTCTCGAATATTGCCCGGCCAGTCGTATTCCTGCAGCTTGAATAGGGCTTCGGGGGAAAGCGAATAATTTTCGCCTGCCGTCTGGTATGTGTGGATAAAGTAGTTGGCCAGGTCTTCGATGTCTTCCTTGCGTTCGCGGAGTGGCGAAATCTGCACGGGAATCACGTTGAGACGGTAGTAGAGGTCTTCGCGAAAACGCTTCTCGGCGATTTCCTGCTGCAGGTCCCTGTTTGTGGCCGCGATGATGCGGACATCGATGTGCTTGGTCTTGTTCGATCCGAGGGGGCGAATTTCTTTGCTCTGCAGGACTCGCAGAAGCTTGACCTGGGCGTGTAGCGGCATGTCGCCGATTTCGTCGAGGAAGATGGCGCCGCCGTCGGCAGCCTCGAAGAGGCCGATGCGCTCGTTTTGCGCTCCGGTGAAGGCTCCGCGGGTATGCCCGAAGAGCTCGCTTTCGAAAAGGTTATCCGGAATGGCGCTGCAGTTGACTGTGACGAACTTGTCGTAGACGCAGGCGACCGCCTGCGCAATCAGTTCCTTGCCGACACCCGTTTCACCTTGGATAAGTACGGGACCCGTATGCACGATTGCCCGCTCGACAGTCTTGCGGAGATTCTGCATGGCGGGGCTTTTTCCGACCAGGTGGCTCATGCGTTCGCGGAAAACCTTTCGGGCGTTATGAATTTCCTTGAGCTTCGCGATTCGCGACATCAGGTGAAGCTTCAGGGATTCCACCGAAAGGACGCTGTCGTAAAGCTTGTTTGAAATTTCGCTGAACCGTTCAGGGTTCTCGGCATAAACGAGAATCAGCGTGTCCGGAGACTTTTCGCGGAAGGTGGTCAGGGTTTCCAGGTTGGATTCTGGAAAGGAATCCAGATCCCAGATGATTAGAGTGACTTGCGGAATGGCATCCGCTGCGGGAACATCGTGGAAAAAGTCCAACTGATAGTCTACCGAAGAAAAGACGTCCTGGATGAACGAGGACGTTGCATTTTCTTTTGCGTATAGACTGATGGTCGCCATATATTCAATTCAGAATTCGGAATTATGAATTCGGAGTTGAATCAAATTCTGAATTCCGAAATCCGAATTCTGAACTATTTTCCCAGTTCCTTGCTACGGTCGGTGCCTGCGACAACAGCCTTGATGAGCGTGCTGCGGAAGGCCCCTTCTTCGAGGGCATTGATGCCTGCAATGGTGGTACCTGCAGGGGAGCAGACCATGGCGCAGAGGTCGCTGGGGCTCTTGCCGGACTGCTTCACGAGTTCAACGCTACCTTCGATGGTGCCAAGTGCAAGCTTGAGCGCCACATCGCGGGTGAGGCCTGCCTTCACGCCACCGCGGGTGAGGCCTTCGATGAATTCAAAAACGTAGGCGGGAGCGCTGCCCGAAAGACCGGTGACGGCATCCATCAGAGATTCTGCGACGCGGCAGGTCACGCCGATGTTGCCGAAAATCTTTTCGGCGATGGTGAGCGTTTCTTCGGTCACGCCGTCGGTAGCGAGGCCCACGGAACCCTTGCCAACGGTAAGCGGCAAGTTCGGCATCACGCGGAGAATCTGATTCTTTTCGCCGAGGACTTCGATGAGGGCCTTGCGGGTGACGCCGGCCATGATGCTCACGAAGGTCTTCGACGTTTTTTCGGCTGCTGCAGCGGCCTTCCATTCGGCGGAAACCAGCTTGAAAATCTGCGGCTTCACGCAAAGGAAGGTGACATCGGCCTTGTTGATGCCTTCGGCAAAACTTGCCACACGCACGCAACCGAGGGCGGTGACTTCGGCGGCTGCCTTATCGGAGGGGTCAAAGAAGAAAATGGTAGAAGGATTGGTGCCGGCCTTCAAAAGTCCGCGGAGAATGGCTCCGCCCATGTTACCGGTGCCTGCGAAAAAGATTTTTTCTGACATAGAATGTTCCTTTTGTTAACGGAGGCTGTCCTTGGCCTTCTTTAAAAATTCGAGCAATTCGGCATTGGTCTTGTTTTGCTTCATCATCTTGATGAGCTTGTCCATAATGCCGTTTTCAGTATCGTTCTGGGCGCCCTGACGGAATTTCCAGATGATGTCCTGCTCGTAAAGGGAGAGCAAACGGTCTTCTTTACGGGTGCCGGACTTGAAGATATCAATGGCGGGCCAGGTGCGCTTTTCGGCCAGGCGGCGGTCAAGTACCAGTTCCATATTACCCGTACCCTTGAATTCTTCGAAAATCACTTCGTCCATACGGCTGCCTGTTTCAATCAGGGCCGTACCGATAATGGTGAGGGAGCCGTTCTTCTGGATGATTTCGCGAATGGGCTCGCCAGTAATGGTATGAACGACCTGTCCGTTAGAATCCTTTTGGAAATCTCCGAGCTTGTCGGCAATCTTACGGGCCGCACCGAAGAACTTTTTCGGGAACTGCATGGCGTTCGCGTCCACACCGCCCGAAAGGATCTTGCCGGAGTGTGGAATCACCACGTTGTTTGCGCGGGCAAAACGGGTGATGGAGTCAAGCAATACTACGACATCCTTCTGCTGTTCCACGAGGCGCTTGGCTTTTTCGAGCACCATGGTGGCAACGCGGGCGTGATGGTCAGGCGGTTCATCGAAGGTGGACGCCACCACCTCGGCACGCAAGTTCGGGTTTGCTTCGACCAGTTTGCCGATGATTTCGCGCATTTCAGTCACTTCTTCAGGACGTTCGTCAATCAGAAGGACGATGATGATGATTTCGGGGTGGTTCTTGGCGATGGCGCGGGTCATGTTCTGCAACAGGATTGTCTTACCGGTACGTGGAGGTGCGAGAATAATACTACGCTGACCCTTACCGATGGGGGAGAACAGGTCCATGACGCGGGTGCTAAGTTCTTCGGAATCCCATTCCAGCTGAATCTTTTCGTTCGGGTGAATCGGGGTTAAGTATTCAAAAGCAACGCGACGCTTGATTTTTTCGGGATCTTCGAAATTTACTTTGTCTACACGGCGGAGTGCGTAGTACTTGTCGTTCTGGTCGCGCGGCGGACGGGCGAGACCGGCAACGGTATCGCCGATTTTGAGTCCGAGCTTGCGGATCAGGTTCTGGCTTACGTAAACGTCGTCCGGTCCCTGCTGGTAGTTGAATTCGGTGTTGCGCAGGAATCCGTGGCCTTGCGGGGTGACTTCCAGGAGGCCTTCGGCGTAAACGATGTTGTTCTCGTTTTCAAGGCTCTGCAACAAGAGACCCAGGGACTGCTTGCGGTAACGCCTAAAGTCAAGATTTTCCTTTTGCGAGGCGAGCTCCTGCAAGTCGCTCATGGTCATCTTGCGGTACTTGCTCCAACATTCGCGGGCCTTGTTCCAGGCTTCGGAGTCCGGTTCGGGGAGCGGAGTCGTGTCTTCTTCTTCGGGCTGGAATCTCTGATTCTGTCGGTTGTTCTTGTCGAATCGGCGGTTGTTCTTGTTGTTGAACTTGTTGAACTGGCGGTTCTGCTGGTTCTGGAACTTCTGCTGGCCGTTCCCCTGGTCGCCCTGGCTTGCATCGGCCGCAACGCCCTGATTTTCGGTGGCTCCGTTGTTCTGGCCTTCGCCCTGGTTTTCAGCGGGCATGCCGGCTTGATTTTCGATGGGCGCGTTCTGGATGTTTGCTTCGGAGGGAACTGTTTCGTTGGTGTTTTTAATTTCTGTCGTGGCGGGTTCTACAGGGGCGTTGTCCGTAATAATCTTTTCTTCGCCTGTAGCAATAGCTTCTTCTTCAGGAATCTTCTTGATTTTTTTCGGTTTCTTTTCGTCATTGCCTTCTGCCTTGGCTGCCTTGGTAGAGGGTCTGCCGCGCTTGGGCTTTGCGACTTCGGCGGGAGCTAGTTCGATGTTACCCTGCACTTCTGCTGGAACATCGATACCGGTGGATTCTTGATCTGCAAGATGAGTTTCTTTAAGATTCTTTTTTGTTGGAGCCACGATAGTGTCCTATAGGTTTAATACAATAATGAATGATTTTGTATGGATAATATTTATAATGAAATTGTGCCCAAAGTCGAGTTGCTAGAAATGACCAATATGGGCTAGTGTTGTTCTACTTCGCGTAGCAGGATACAAGATAATTAAAAAAAAGTATTTTGTCATAAGAAACCTCATTTTTTTCATAAAAAATTTTTTTATGAGATTTTAGGGCCTCTTTTCGTGTTTTTAACAGTTGAAAAGCTCTTTTTTGACAGAAAAGTGAAAATTTGAATATCTATATTTGCGACGTGGATTCTTTAGAAAGAGTTTTCATAGCCCTGGGCAGCAACCTCCCTGACCGATACAAGCATCTTGGCGAAGGCCGCGAAATGCTTCGCCGGATTTCGGCGGGTGGCTGGATGGAAAGCCCGATTTACGAAACACCTCCGGTAGGACCGGCAGGCCAGGGGCCCTATTTTAACCAGGTCGTCAGTTTCTGGTATTCGGGAAATTCCACCAAGTTGCTCCATTACCTGAAAGGTTCAGAATTTATTTTGGGGCGCAAGCCGCGTGGCCATTGGAATTCTCGTGAAATTGATCTGGACTTGCTTTATTTTGGTAAGGAAGTTCGGCAAGGGCGTCCAAATCTGCCCCACCCCCAGATAGTGAGCCGTCAGTTCGTGCTTGTTCCGTTGAACGACATTGCTCCCGACTGGGAAGATCCGCAAACGGGGCTTAAGGTCAAGGAATTGCTTTCTGGCCTGTTGCAAAAAGAAGAAAAGATTCCGTTCCGCGTCGTAACCTCGGAGGAACCCTGATATGCTGAGAGAAAAGGGCGTTCATTTTTTGGCCATCGAAGGCGCTATCGGCGTGGGGAAGACTTCCCTTGCCAAGATTATCGCCGAGCGCTGGAATGCGATGTTCATCGAGGAAAATTTCGAGGAAAACCCGTTCCTTGAAAAGTTCTACCAGAACAAGCAGGCCTACGCTTTCCAGACGCAGCTCTTTTTCTTGCTCGACCGCCTCAAGCAGTTGCAGCACTCCGCCTTGCAGAGCGACCTGTTCCATGATCTCCTGGTGAGTGATTTTACTTACGACAAGGACCAGATTTTTGCGGCTCAGAATTTGTCCGAAAGTGAATACGCCATGTACGACCAGGTGGCGAAGGCCTTGAACCACGATATTCCGAGACCGGATTTGGTGGTTTACTTGCAGGCGTCTGTCCCGACGTTGCTGAAGCGAATTCACGGACGTGGACGCGCCATGGAAAAGACTATTGAAGGGTCTTACCTGAGTGGCCTCATGGATCGCTTTGACCGCCATTTTTGGAATTATCCTTATGCGCCGGTGTTGATCATCAATACCGACAATATTGACTTTGTACACAACGAAAACCACCTGCAACTGGTGCTGGATGCAATTGCGTCCTGCCCCAAGCAGACGACCTACTTTGTTCCAGAAGGTAAATAATGCAAATCGTAACGACTGTTGATTCCCTGCGTCAAATCCTCAAACCGCTTTCTAAGGAAGGCAAGGTTATCGGGCTTGTTCCCACGATGGGTGCCCTGCACGATGGCCATGGGGCTCTTATCAAGGAATCCGTCAAGGACTGCGATATCACGGTGGTGAGCGTGTTCCTGAATCCGATCCAGTTCGGCAAGAACGAGGATTTGGACAAGTACCCGAAGCGCCTGGAAGCGGACGCCAAGTTCGCCGGTTCTCTCGGAGCCGACTATGTGTTCGCCCCGAGCGTGCAGGAGATGTATCCTGATGGTGACCCGCTGACGCTTGTTCGCGATGAAACCTTGGAAAGCCTGTATTGTGGCGCGTATCGTCCGGGACATTTCCGCGGCGTGCTTACGGTGGTGTCCAAGCTGTTCCTGATTTCGGGTTGTAACCACGCCTACTTTGGTGAAAAGGATTACCAGCAGGTATTCCTGATCGAGCGCATGGTAAAGGACTTGAATTTTGACTTGCAGATTCACCGCGTGAAGTTGGTGCGCGAAAAGTCCGGTCTTGCACTTTCTAGCCGCAACGAATACTTGAGCGAAGACGAACGTAACCGCGCCTTGGGCATTTATGGCGGCTTGACGCAGGCGAAGGCCGCCTACGAGGCGGGCGAACGCAGCGTCTCCAAGATTCGTGATATCGTGCTGAAGTCTATCCTTGCCGCTCGCGGCATCGTACAGTTCGTGGAAGTTGTCAACCAGAAGGACTTGCAGAAGTTCTCCGGGATGCTCGCTCCCGAAGACAAGGTAGTTATCTTGGTGGCCGCCTTCTTCGGAAAGACTCGCCTGATCGATAACATCGAGCTGAACTGACACGAAGTGTCATCCTGAGCGGAGCAACGAAGTTGCGAAGTCTCTTTGATCACTTAGCGCTTTAGCGCTTATGTGAGCATGATCCCCCTTGCGGGGAGAAGGATCTCTACTTTTCCGTAGCGGTGAACACACCGTCCCATACCTCGCCTTCTGCAACAGGCGGGGTTATTTTGTATGCTTCGCAGCGCTTGATGTAGATGTGCGATGGAGTCGTCTTGCTGCCCGGATCGCGGTCGGGGTGATGCGGCTCGATTTCAAGGCATTGCTGGAAAAGCTCGATGGCATCATCCCATTGCATGTTCAGGTAACAGGCGCGGGCCTTTTCCCAAATACCGACCAGTTCGGTCAGGGTGGCTTCGTTTTCGCAACCGGTCTTGTTCAGAAGTTCAAATGTCTTTACCGGCTGGCTCTTGCCTATCACGCGGATGGTATCGAGAGAACGGTAGATGAACCGTCCCGGTTCCAGGTGCTTTTGCGTATCTTCGCTAATTTGGATGTAGGCTCCATACTGTTTGGCCGCACTTTCGAGACGTGCGGCGAGGTTCACGGCGTCGCCCATCATGGTGTAGTTCTTGCGCATGGTGGAACCCATGTTTCCGGTCACGATGTCGCCCGAGTTGATACCGATGCGCATGTGCATGTCGTGAACGACTTTCGGCCATTTGTTGCCTTCGCTAGCCCATTTTTTACGGAGGTCCAGCAGCTTGTTCTGCATGTCCACGGCGGAGTCGCAGGCGCTCTGGGCGTGGTTAGGTAATGGCATCGGTGCACCGAAGAACGCGATGATGGCGTCACCTTCGTACTTGTCGAGCGTTCCTTTGTTCGCAAGCAGGGTGTCGGTCATAGCGGTCAAATATTCGTTCAACAGTTCAACCAGCTTACTCGGGTCGCCGATTTTTTCGGAGAAAGTCGAGAAACTGGCGATGTCGGTAAAGTAGGCGGTAATGTTTGATTTTTCGCCACCCAGGGTGGGCATAATTTCGTTATCCACCATGGCGTCGATCAGTTCAGGAGAAATGTATTGCTTGAATGCGTTGTTGATGAAGCTTTTTTCTTTGTTTTCAAAATAGAACTGAACCACCAGAGCCGTGATGTTGGTCAGCAACATGGCGAGAATCTGCTTGGATACACCGATATAGAGGCCGTTCTGGAAATATTTGTAGGCGACCATCACGTAGGCTGCCATCAGGATGACCGATATGGCGACCGAGAAGTAACTTCGGAAATAGAGGCCGAGGAACAAGCTAATCAGGGCAAGCAGGATGACGATTACCCGCTGGTAGTTTTCAGCCAGGGTGACGATGTAGTCGTCTTCAAGGATGTTCTTGATGATGGTGGCGTGGATCAGCACGGCAGGGTAGTTTTCTTCGCTGGGAACGGGCACAAAGTCGAAGAGGGCTGCCGCCGCAGAACCGAGAATGAATATTTTTCCTTGCTCGGTCCTGGATTCGCCCGAGGCGACGTCTTTGTAGGATAGGTGCTGGAAAGTGCGGCGGGAATCGGCGACATTGTATCGGCCCTTGAAGTTGACCTGATAGCGCCCAAGATTATCAATGGGAATTCTCTTGGCGGGACCGAAGCGGAGTTCTTCGCCGGGCTTGAGGTTGTTGATTTTTTCTTCGTCTGTAGCCTGAATGTCTCGGATGACGGCATCGGAAAGGATGACTTGGTTTGATTTCCAGCGCCTTAACTGCTTGTCATAGTTGATGTCCATGTCGAGCGACAGGTAGACGGACTTGCCGTTCGGAATCCTTTTGATGGAATCGGCATAAAGCTGGAGCGTGCTGACGGTGTAGCGGCTGATGTTGATGAGGTCGTAGTCTTCTTCGTCTTCCTCGCCCTCTTCACCTTCGTCGTCGCTTATGCTATCCGGGTCGCGGATTGAAATGACGAAATAATCCTTGTCGTCTTCGTCCTCGTCGAATTCTAGTTTGGCGAGCTTGTTGAGAATGACGGGCTTGTCCTCTTCGACGGAATCCAGGGTGGCTTCCGTAATGTTCATAATCAGTTTGGACTGCTCGATGTCGAGGGGACGCGGATTGTTGCCGATTTTCAGGGTGATCTGTCCCAGGGAATCCTTTTGGACGATGATACGGAATGAAACGTCAATGAATGTCTTGCTTGCTGTTTTTTCAATTTTCTTTTCGGAAAGTTTTTTCTTGAGTGCAGTGAACATGGGGTAGCTGAAATTCGGGTAAGTCGTATGGAAGATTCCCGCGGAGTCCCTGTAGATACCGAAAGGCTTGCCGACATCTATATATTGCCCCATCTTGATTTTCACGTTCTCGGGTTTCTGGTGGAATAGGTGCAGGATGGTCATCAGGGACATGGTCGTATAGATGTGGCTGGAATCGATACGGCCAATTTCGATGAGGGTGGTGTCCTTGGTGGGGGGGATATTCATGTTCGGGAAACGGTAGAACATGGACACCTTGCGCACGATACCGTCGTTGTCGGGGTAGGCGTTTACGGAACCGAGGCCTGCTCCCGCCTGGGCGAGTTCGGGGAAGATGTTGTCAAGAAGGTCCTTGGGCTCGATATTTTCGGGCTTGTCGACCTGGCTACTCTTGAAGGTGGAGCCGAGACCGATTTCCTGGGCGCGCTTTTCGCCGCTCAACTTGCGCCATTGCGATTCTTGCTTGTATCCCTTGGCGTCGCCGAACACGTTGCAGACGATGGTGTGCCCGCTTTCCTTGATAGCGGAAACGAGCATGGAGTCGTAGTTGTAGTTGGCGAGAATTTCAGGGTAGGTGGAATCCCAGGGGGTGTCCGGGGCGATGTTCCCGAGAACTTGAAGCACCTGGTCCGCCTTTTTCTTGCCGAAGTCGGCGGTCTTGAACACAATATCGAAACTGATGGCGGCCGCGTTGCTCTTGCTCAAGTTCTTGATTACGTTGGCGTGGACGTCGCGGTCCCATTCGTTAAAGGGACCTAGCTTTTCTAGCGAGGGCTCGTCGATGTCAACAATGAAAATGTTGGGGTCGTTCTTGTTGGAGGCGTTCTTTTCGACAATGGTAATCTTTTCGTTCAGGGCGACATCGCTGTCGTCGACATAGGTGGCACCTTTGAAGAATTGGTCGTAAAAGAGGTTTTCAAGAGCTTCGCTACTGTTTCTGGTGGTTCCAACAATATCGTTCTGGGTACTTCCGAAAATAAGGATTGCAACAACAATAATGGTCGATGCGGTAAAACCTGCAATGACTTTCTTAAGTTTCTTGGAAATCTTGGCTTGCATAAGAAAAAGATAACAATATGTTGTTATACAAAATTTTGAGCCAAAATGATAAATAAATAGATAGGGACGAAGGAAAAATATGGCATAGTGGCGTAACTCGTTGACAGTCAATGTGTTGCGGTATATTTTACGATGCCGATGAGCCAAATATTTTTAGAAGAACTATATTTAAAAGGTAATTGCGGAGGCATTTTGGCTACACAAAAGAAATCGACGTCGAAAAAAGCGGGAAAGTCTTCTAAATCGAAAAAGGATTTAACTCCGAATTCGGATACTCAGGGCTTTGGTTCCATTATCGGGGGCTGGGCGCTTGTCGCGTTTGGCTTGTTTTTGGCATTGGGGTGTTTCTGTTCCGTGTATAGTGGTGAATCAGGAGGTTTCTTGGGGCCATATCTCGGGAAAATGTTTCCCAATGGGCTCGCCTATATGCTTGGCCGTGTAGCGTCCGTCGTTGCGGCGGGTGCCATGGTGCTTTGGGGCTTGACCCTTATTTCGTCTAGTCGGCGCTTTACATTTATCCGCTATGCCGTTGGTCTCTCGTTGTTGACGGTCAATTTCTCGTTTCTTTTTGCCATCCGCAACTATGGCCAGGTGAAGGTACCCAAGGTTGAACTGATGCAGAACGGGGGCGTGGTGGGGCAGTTCCTGAACCAGTTCGTGGCAGTTCCCGTGTTCGGAAAGGAATCGTTCCTGATGCCGCTAGGCATTTCTCTCTTTTTGGTGGTTCTGGTTCTGGTGCTTGCTTTTGGATTGCGTCCGAGGCATTTTAAGTTTATCGTGCAGGCAACGGCTTGGTTCAAGTCGGTGTTCAAGAAAAGGGAGCCTATCGAGGGTGAAATTGTAGAACCTGTCGAAAGTACGCGTTCCGATCGATATGCCCAGGTGCGGACGAATATGGACTTGCCGGGAGCAGGGCTCCCCCGAGGCGTTTACATGGACGACAATACGGTGAATATCAAGCCGGACGGCTTCAAGATTCGCCGAAAGAACAAGGTGTCTCCGTTTAGTGGACGCAACAGCTGGATGGATGACGAATTCAGCTTGAACGGTTCGATGGATGAAATTCCCAATGTCCCGGATGAAGTGCTGCAGACCATGACGCCGCACCAGGTGAAAGAGGTGGTTCAGCCGCAACCGGAACCTACGAACAACGTGGCGGGCGAGTACAACTTGGACGAAGACCCTGAAATCCGCAGACTCGAAGATTATCTGCGCCAGAATGGCGGCAAGATGAACGCTCTCGAAATCGTGGAAGTCAAGGAAAAAATTGCGGCCCTTAAGCGCGCACGCGACTTGATTGCCTGGGAAAAGGATCACCGCGGCCGTATGCAGGTGAAGGGCGATGTGCGTCGCGAAGGATCTCCGGTGACGGGTTCTATGGCGACGCGCACGGTGGCTGCAGGTGCGATGCCGACAGGAACGATGCCTGCTGCAAGGGGTGTAACGCAAAGATCCATGACGCAGCTCCCGACTCAAAATGCAGATGAACGCACGGTGATGGCGGGCGAGCCGACTCGCAGAAATGTGAATGCCGAGGACTTGCTCGGTGGCGATGGCGCCAAAACAATCGATGCGGCAGCCTCTGATGACGAAACTTTTGTGCCGGAAGTTTATGGCGCCGATGATGTGGGTGAGGTCCCTGCAATGCCGGACGATCAGTTCCCTGAGCTTGCCGAAGGGGGCGAAGGATCGATTGGAGCTGTTCCTAGTGGTTCCTCGAGTTCGGGTATGAAGGCCTCTCCGATTCCGCAGCGCGATCCGACAACGGTTTACGACGAATACAAGGTGCCTGCGATTAGCGACATTCTAGAAGAACATGAGCCGCAGACCGCCGATTACAGCGAAGAGGAATTGAACGCTATCGGCAAGATGCTCGAAGAAAAACTCGAAAACTTCAAGGTGAAGGGGCGCGTAATCGGTTGCGAAACGGGCCCGATGATTACCCGTTTTGAAGTGGAACCGGGCCCGGGCATGAAGGTGAGTCGATTCTCCGCCTTGCAAGAAGACTTGGCGCTCCCGCTTCGTGTCTCGTCGGTGCGCATTCTAGCCCCGATTCCGGGCAAGGCGGCTGTCGGTATCGAAATCCCGAATCGCAAGTTCCAGACGGTGTACAGTCTTGATGTATTCCAGAGCGAAAAGTTCAAACCCTCGCCTGAAAAGATTCTGGTGGCGCTCGGTAAAGACATTACCGGCGAAGCGTTCACGATGGACTTGGCCAAGGCCCCGCACTTGCTGATTGCAGGTCAGACAGGTTCCGGTAAGTCTGTGTGCATTAATGCCCTCATGGCTTCGATGCTTTTCAGTAAGACTCCTGACGAACTCCGCATGATTCTGGTGGACCCGAAGGCGGTGGAACTCAAGATGTACGAAAACATCCCGCACTTGCTGGCTCCGGTGATTACCAAGCCCGAAATTGCGATTCAGGCGTTGCAGTGGTTGTGCTACGAGATGGACCGCCGTACTGAAGTCTTGGCGGCGGCGAAGGTGCGTAACATTGGCGGCTTTAACGCGAAGTTCGAAGCGGGCGAGTTGCCTGATGAAGTGCCCGAAGAAGACCGTAGTCACCGTATGGCGTTCATCGTGGTAATTATCGATGAAATGGCGGACTTGATGATGGTTGCCGGCAAGGAAATCGAAAAGAACGTGGCGCGCCTTGCCGCAAAGGCTCGTGCCGTGGGCATTCACCTGGTGCTTGCAACGCAGCGCCCCTCCGTCAAGGTGATTACGGGCATTATCAAGGCGAACTTGCCGACGCGTATCAGCTTCAAGGTGGCCTCTCAGATCGACGCCCGCACGGTCATGGACCATGCCGGCGCCGAAAAGCTGCTTGGCCGCGGCGACATGCTTTACAAGGCCGTGAACGATCCGGAACCGGTTCGTGTTCACGGCGCCTTCTTAAGCGACGAAGAAGCCGAAAAGCTTGCCGATGCCTGCTCCGACCAGAACGTATTCTACCCGCAGGTAGAATCGTTCGACGTCTCTGACGGCGAAGGCGACGAAGACGGCGAGGGCGGAGGCAAGGACTTGGGCAAGCTCGACAAGCTGCTCTACGATGTGGCTGTTTGGGCTGTCGAATGCCGCGGGCTTTCGACCTCGGCGGTGCAGCGCCACTTTAGCGTGGGTTTCAGCCGAGCCGGTAAAATTGTGGACCAACTTTACAGCCTCGGCGTGTGTGGCCCTGCTAAGGGCAACTCCAAACCCCGCGCCATGCTCCTTGGAATCGAAGAAATCCAGAATATGGAACGCTCCGGAAAATTCGGGTAATGTTCCCTATAAAAGCGGTATCATAAAAAATCAGCTCCGATGGGGCTGATTTTTAGTTTCTAGAATAGGTGTTTCCACTGTAGCGCAATGGTGTACAGAATCCATTCGCGACCGGTCTTGGTCATGAAGGGCTCGTGTGCGTCATCCTTGTATTCTTCACGGAAACTGCGGCGTGCCGTAAAGTCAACAATTGCGTAGAGTTGGTTTGTCTTGTTGAGTGTTATTTCGGCCATTGGCCAAATGTCGATTGTCATGTAATCGCCGTCGTAATTGTTTGAGAACTTCCCGTAATCGCTACTCTGGTAATGTCCCGTAAGGGTTGTACCGACGGCAATCATCGAAAGTTTCATGGGCATCTGGTAACCCAACAAGTATTCCTGCTCGTACACCCAACCGTCTGCCATGCCGTAAGTGGCCTGCCATCCCCATACCTTGGAATCGGTACCGGTCATCTTTTGGTAACCGGCCTTGTAAGTGGCGGTCGCTACAACGTGGTGCCAGTCGCCTTCCCAGAGGGCGGCGAGGTCGAACATAAAGCAGCCGCTTACCCAGCCGTACAGGTACCAGTTGGCAAAAGGAGTCAAATCCTTGTATTCGGGACCTGATTTTGAATTTTCAAGCTTTGCGGTACCTTGCAAGTCATCGGCAATGCTCCAGCCAGTTCCTGCAGTGCCGCCCACTGCAAATTCAAGGAAGGCGATGGGGGAGAATGTCACCGATGCGACAGGCGCAACGGTAATGGGGGATAGCTCCAGGCCTAGCTTGAATGCAAGGTGGTTGTCTGCGGTGAGTTCGTCGTCGCCCTTCAAGAACGGCAACGTATAGATAGCGTCAAATTCGGTAACCGCCTCGATGCCGTCGTATGGGCCGCTGATGCCCGAAATATGAGTTGTGCCGCGATCGTGCTCCACTTCAGGATAATAAGCCGCCGATGTGGTCAATGAATACTCCAGTGGAGAGGTCGCGGGGGAGTTATTTTCTGCGAAAATCGCTGTACTGCAAAGCGCAATGCAACTTAGAAGGTGGATTGTTTTCATCGTTTTTCTCCTTCAAATGGTTTTAGAACGCCATTTTGCCTTTAAAGGTTATGCTGCTGAAATCGCGGTATTCGCCGTACAGGCCTTCCTTGCCGTCGGGGCCTTCCAAGTAGAGGTCGCCAATCAGGCTAAGCGTAATCGCGTCGGTCAGCTTGTAATCCAGTTCCAGTTCGCTTGCCGTAGAAAAATCCCATAAGTCCAATGCTCCTGAGGCCATAATGGTGAGCGTTTCGTTCAGGATAGATTTTTCGATACTCAGGGTGGCCTGGTGTTCAAATTTTTTTCGTTCAATGTCGCTATCGTAGTCAAATACTCTATCTGCGACATACTGAGCCGTAATCGTCCAGCCTCCGCTAGGTGTCCAGTCCAGTCCGGCAAGGCCTAAAGCTTGATTTTTTTTCAAACTTTCGGGCCCCGTTTCTGAGGAGTATTTAAAGAGTTGACTGTTTGCGTCTGTTTGGAAGTGTCGCTTTGGAAAATAGGCGACTTCAAGACGGAATACGAAATCTCCGGCAGGAATCGCTGCATCGGCACCGATCATGTACATACGCTTGTATTCACCGGTCACGTCGATGGAATAGCTCGTAGCGGGCATGTCTTCGCCATCGTCAAAAGCGATATCGGGGTTGTAACGAATAATCGGCAGGTCGTCCCAACCGTAGAATCCGTACAGCGACAGGTCTGCGACTGAGGTGTAGGCGCTTGCGCGTAGGGCGAGTTCGCTCTTCGAAAGTCTCTTTTCGGGGAGCTTATAGTCGTCGTATTTTTCAGGGTAGTTGATTCCGATTCCATCAACTTCTTCCAGGAAAACTTGTTGATGTAGCGGATTCCCCTTGGCAAGCGGCAGAATGCTCGGCGTAAAGAACGGAATCCAGTAAGCATCCACCTGCGTCTTGTCGGTCAATAAGGAAAGTCGCACGGCGTCCACACCAAGCTTGGATTCGTTGTAGTCGGCTGCAACCACATTCGTTTCGTCTCGCGGGTTCAAGACGTCTGTAATTTGTATGTCGTCTGCCTTACCCCACGATACAATTTGTCGACCGACTCGGAGGGCGAGCATTTCGCCCTTCCAGTCGATGTAGGCTTCGCGGAGCTTTAGGGCGTAGGTGCCGTCGTCAGCAACGAATGCGGACGAACCGTTTGTCGATTGACTTCCCAAGGCGTCGTGGACAATCTGGCCGTTCACGTAAACCATTGCTTCGTCCAGGTACGATTTGACGGTGCCGTCAAAGATTGTCTGGCCGAGTAGAAAATCACCCTTGTTGTGGTGCGTGTTCGGGAGTCCAACTCCCGCCTGTGCGGTGAGGCTACCCAAGAAGACTGTTTCTTGGCTACAAACGGTTGCGGCAAGAGCTAGGCCGAGTACGGTGAATCGTTTCATACATTCTCCTTTTCTTTGCCGAAGGGTTTGGCCACATGCAAGAGCGCCGGTGTAATGGTGTAGTCGGCAAGCAATGCACTCGAAAGGCCGATGATGATTAGAATGCCCAGTACCATCAAGAAACGCATCGGGCTGAACAGGTAGACACTGAACATGGAGCATAGGATAATTGTCGTCAGGAACATGGTCGAACCAATTTCGCGGAAGGTCGCTTCCATCGCCTTGACGCAGGAGCCGCTTTGTTCGTAGCGCATTTTAAGGTGCGTCGTAAGGTGAATGGTGTCGTCGACGGCAATGCCTAAAATTAGCGGCATTACCGTGATGGTGCTGAAATCAAGCGCAAAGTTGAAGTAGCCCATGACGCCGCCTACCAAAATAACCGGAGCTACGTTCGGAATCATGCCGATGAGCCCAAGCTTTAGGCTAGAGAATGCGAAAATCAGCATGATGGCGATAATCAGAAGCGAAAATCCGAAAGATTTCAGGCCTCCAAAAATAATACGGTTGCTCATTTCGGAATATCGGATCATGTCACCTAGAAGGGTGCATTTAGCGCCCGGGAACAGTTCGGCAAGTTTTGCCTTCAACGACTCCATATTGGCGAGCGCTTCTTCTGTGGCGAATTGAGTCATGTCCACATTGACAACGGTCGTCTTGAAGTCTTCGTCCATCGCGTCGCTGAAATCCTCACGCATTTCGATAGATGAAAGTTCCATCAGCTGAGCAAGCACATATTCGTCTTCGGGAACGGTGTAGAAAGAATCTTTTCCTTCGTTCAGGGCGCGATTCATTTCTTTCAAGATGCTTGTCGCTGATTCCACACGTGCCTTGCCGCCCGACCATTTGGTAAGCGAAAGTGTCCCCAGGTAATCTTCCAGCTGTAACAGTGCCTTCATGTTTTCCGGTTTCTTGAAGGCTCCTTCTTCGTCATAGGAAATCATAATCTCGTAACTGAACTGGTTACCGAGTTTGGTCTTGAGCATTTCCTTTGTTTCTCGGATGTACGACATCTTGTCGCCTGTTATAGTAAGGTAGTCCAGTTGCGCCGTTATTTTAAACATCCCGGGGATAAATGCGGCGATAATCAGTGCCGTAACAACGATAAAGGCCATCTTCTTTTTATAGACGAATTTCGACCAACCAGAGAATTTTGTGTCTAACTTGGTGGCGCCTTCTTCGAGATTCGCCTTGGGGGCGCGGTCTTTGCCGAAAGAAAGTAAAATCGGAATTAATGTGGTTACATAGAGATAGATGGCAAGTACGACCAGGGCCGATGTTTTGCCCATCCATTCCAGGGGTTTCATGTCGACAAACAGGAAACTCACGAAAGATGCCATGGTCGTAAGAACTGTAAACAGCACCGGCCATCCGCATTCCTCGACACACTTGATTGCCGATTCTTTGCGCTTGCCTGTGCGTCTAAAGAACAGCTTGAACATCTTGATATAATGCACCGAATAACCCACCGCAAGGGCCATGCCGAGAACGACCGGCAGTGTCACGAGGGCAGAATCGGCTTTTGCTCCAAAATAAGACATTGCGCCAAAGACCGATGCAATGGCGCTGAGGGTTGCAACGGCAGGCACAACGACGCCAAAAACGTTGCGCAGGCACAAGGCCAAAAACAAAAGCATCACGCCGATGCTACAGAGAACCCTGATGCCGTATTCGGGGACTTCGTAGCGGTCTTCGTTGGCATTGTCAAACGGCATGCCACCACCGTAAAGCTTGAAACCCTTATTTTGGAATTCGTCACTTTCGATGATTTCCATCAGCTTGTATCCGATGGCAACCGAGACTTCATCTGGCTCGCCGTTGAATTTTTCGTCGAGTTCCTTTCCTTTGAACGGGTGTAGCGATAGGGAAATCCAAGTTTCTCGGCCGTCGTCACTCACGAGGGCGTTTACGAGTGCATTCGTCTTCTCGTTTCCGCGCATCACGAGTGCGCGTGCGTGAGCCAGCTCCGCAGAATCCGAGGGAATGCCGTTCTCGTAAGGTTTCTTGATTTCGAAACCTTCTTCATTGCCAACAGGAATGTCGACATCGATAATCGAGGTGAGTCGGTCTGCAAACGGAATCTCGTCCTTCATCCGGGTTCCGATTTTGTCGATGACCTTCAGCATGTCTTCGCTAAAGACATCTCCGTCCCCTTGCTTTACGAGCAAAACGCCCACACCGTTCAGGTTTCCGAAAATTTCTTCGTATTTCTTTGTGTTTAGCGTTATGTCGTCGGAATCGCCGAACCAGCCTTCTTCGCCAATATCGAGCGCAAACTGACTTAAGCCGGAACTGCAGATGACGGTAACGATGATCAGGGCAATAAGAACTTTCCAGCGATGGCGTAGCTGGGCGCGTCCAATCTTGCCGAAAAATTGACTGAGTTTTTTGACATTCATATTCAACTCACCAGATGAATCTACTTGACCAGTTCGCGTTCCAAGGCGCTCACCGTAAAGTAACTTTCGTTTACCTTTTCGTCGTATTTCAGATTGTTGATTTCGTAGACGGTCTTATGGTTTGTCTGCACGTTGGTCATGGTCATTTTCAACGTGGTCCAGTAACCCTTGACCTGCTGAATGTTTTCGCAGGAGAGCGTCTTTTGTAGCCGATTCTGCTTGTCGTAGTATTCGCCCTTGCGGACCACGTAGGTCTTTTTATCGACCCAGGTGATACGGCGGCTGACTTTCGCCTTTGCGTCTTTTGCCTTGGCTTCCAGAATCCAGCAGTCAACACCGTTTACCTTCTCTTCGCCGAGAAGGGCGAAGTTGTCCTTGGAAAGGCTGCGGGTGCCCAGGTCGTCGTAGGTAAAGTCCGTTCCCTGGAAGTCGTCGTCCTTGCTGGAACCTGAAACTCGGCGCACCTTTTTCATGGCTGGCAGGTAAATCCAGCTGTCGCTATCGACTGTGGATCCGTCGGCTTTGTCGGGGTAGTCGTAGGTGAGGTAGCTGATTCCCGCCACGTCTCTGGGTGTCTTGAATACAAGGACCGTCTTGTCGGTGGTGCCGTCCTTCATGGTGTAAGAGGCGATTTCTCGGTTGCGGGTCTTTCCGTTTTTGTCGATCAGGGTAACCGAAATGGTTGCGGACGATGTTTTTCCGGAAGGTAAGTCGTGGACTTTCTTGGCAATTTCGGTTGCCGACTGGGCGAAACTCGTGGCAGCAATCAATAAAACTGCGGACAGAATTTTTAAAGATGAATTTTTCATATTTTCTCCTTTAATCCAATTCTTTTTTTATTGTTTGTTACTACGCTTCCAGTATTCGGTTGCGCCCAAAAGTCCCCAACGGTCTAATGAACCGCGCATTTCCAAGCGGCCGTCCTTGGTGAGTGAAATCTTTCCGTGGTAGGTCTTATTTTCTTCGGGGTCGTAAATGGAGCCGCCCTTCAGCATTCCATCATCTTCCTTCATGTCCTTGATGATGATGGTGCCGATGAGCTTTTGGTCGGCGGGATCGTCGGAATCCAGAATTTCGGTGAGCTTGCCGTAATACAGCCCGTTGCTGCTTTTATAAATGAGTACGGTGGCATAAGGCTTGTCGGTATCGGGGTCGATGGCTGTCCACGGTCCCAGAATTTTGTCAATTTGGGCTTCTGCTGCCAATGTGGCAAGACAAAAGAAAATGGCGAAAATGATTTTCTTCATATTTTCCTCTTCTTTTTTATAAGCTTTGGGCTTATTTAATAGCTTTAAACTATCGTTTCTTAATATATATTGTTTTTTTTTTACGGAATAGAAAAGTTTGTCAGTGATATTCCAAATTGGAATATTTTTACTAAGTTTGACGCCATGAAAGAATACGCTCCTGCCAAGATTAATTTGTTTTTGGATGTTATTCGTAAACGTGAAGATGGCTACCATGATTTGGGCACCCTTTTCCAGACCATTGATGCTGGCGATACCGTAAGTGCCGAAATTCGTGAAGATGGTCGTATAACACTCTGTTACAATGAACCGCAGGACTACCCGCTGGAGTCTGACTTGGTTTTCAAGGCTGCCAAGCTCCTGCAGCAGGAGTCGGGCACGACGCTAGGTGCGGATATTTATTTGAACAAGGTAATGCCTTTGGGAGCAGGCCTTGGTGGCGGATCCGCAGACGCTGCGGCAACGCTTCGTTTGTTGAACCAGCTGTGGAAGCTCAAGTTTAAGTTTGATCGGCTTGAAGAAATTGGTGCCCGTCTCGGGGCCGATGTGCCGTTCTTGGTGCGAGGCGGCACAGCTTTCGCCGAAGGAATTGGCGAAAAGCTCACATTTGTAAAGCCGTTGCAACTGACGGGTGAACAATATTTGCTCGTGGCGACTCCACTTGATTCCGTGCCGACTAAGGATGCCTATGCTGGTGTGCCCAAGTCCGGCCCGGACCGTTGGGAACTTTACAGGGCGAAGTGTATGCGCGCGGGCGGCAAGACCGCGTCGATCGACTTTGCGCTTGCCAATTCCTTCAACGCTTTCGAAGAGTCGGTGTTCCCCAAGCATCCGCTTGTCGAAGAGATGAAAAACGAGTTCAAGCGCCTCGGGGCGAAATCCGTCCTGATGTCGGGGTCGGGGGCGTCGGTTTTTGGCGTCTTTGATTCGCGTAAACAGGCTAAAGAGGCTGCCGAAGAGCTGAAGCCGATCTCCAGGTACCAGGTAGTAACCCGCTTTTTTGAGGGATTTTAGCTAAAACCCTTTGAAATTTTGGCGAAAATGCTATATTTGCGCCACCATTGGGGTATCGTCAAGTGGTAAGACAACGGATTTTGATTCCGTTATTCGTTGGTTCGAATCCAGCTACCCCAATGAATTTTTTTTAACCATTTACTTAATTGGAGTAAAATTATGGAACTCACAAAACTCGCAGCAACCTCGAGAGTGCTAGGCAAGAGCCGCGACTGCGCCCGTCTCCGCAAGGAAGGCAAGATCCCGGCTGTCTATTATGGTAAGGGTCAGGAGTCTGTGAATATCAGCGTTAGCGCAATCGATGTTCGCAAGGTTCTCGCCCCGGGTAAGCGTTACACGCTTCTCGACCTGGAAATTGATGGCAAGGCCGGCAACGCTGCCGTAATTTACAACTACCAGAAGAATCCGCTGACCCAGGAAATCGAACACATCGACTTCCTCAAGATTGAAGAATCCTCCAAGGTCAAGGTTCGCGTTCCGGTCAAGCTCTCCGGTCTTCCGGTTGGCGTCAAGACTCAGGGCGGTACCTTCGCTCAGCAGAACCGTTACATCCAGCTCGCTGCTGAACCGGCCAAGATTCCGGCTGTCCTCGAAATGGACATCTCCGACTTCCCGGCTCCGACGACTTTCTACGCCAAGGATTGGAAGCTCGCCGACGGTATCGAACTCGCTTGCCAGCCGCGCACCGTGATCTTCACCATTACTGCCAAGAGCGGTAAGAAGGCTGACGACGCTGCTGCTGATGCTGCTCCGGCTGCCGAAGCCAAGTAATTTTCTTCTCAGAAAATTTCAAAGGACCTGCCCTGAAAAAAGGGTGGGTCTTTTTTTATATTTGGGTCATGTATATTATCGTTGGTCTCGGAAATCCTGGTACTCAGTATTCAAACACACATCATAATGCGGGCTTTATGGCGGTTGAAAAGTTGGCCGACCCGAACAAGGACTGGAAAAGCGAGCACAAGGCGCTCACCATGAAGGTGAACATCGCGGGCGAGGAATGCCTGCTGGCAAAGCCGCAGACTTACATGAACTTGAGTGGCGAAGCGGTACAGGCTTTGATGACCTGGTACAAGGTGAAGGTGGATCACCTGCTGGTTTTCAGCGACGACATTAATTTGGATGTAGGTCGTATCCGTTGCCGCAAGGACGGCAGTCACGGTGGTCAGAACGGGCTCCGCAACATCATCGAGCACGTGGGTGACAAGTTCCCGCGAATCCGTTTTGGCGTGGGCAAGTGCCCCCCGAAATTCGACCTTAGCAACTGGGTCTTGGCGAAATTCTCTCCCGAAGACCGCCCCATATTCGAAGAGGCCATTGCAAAAGTGCCTGCGCTTGTCGAATGCTACTTCAAGCTCGGCATCGAAAAGTGCATGGAACGCTACAACGGCAAATAGGGCGACTTCGACGTGGCTCATTGCTAAAACGCTCTTTTTTACATATTTATAGCGCTTTTGAGCTAGGATTTGCGCATGAAAATTACTATATTCTATGCGCAAAAGAGGTATATTATGAAACTTTTGCCAGAAGCTTTGACGTTTGACGACGTCCTCCTTGTTCCCGCAGAATCTTCTGTTCTTCCGGCTCAGACCGATGTGAGCACTCAGCTCGCCCCGAATATCAAGCTGAACATTCCTATTATCAGTGCCGCTATGGATACCGTGACAACGGCTCCGCTCGCTATTTCTTTGGCTTTGCAGGGTGGCCTTGGCATTATTCACAAGAATATGTCCATTGAAGACCAGGCTGAAGAAGTTCGCAAGGTCAAGCGTTGGCAGTCCGGTATCGTTACCAATCCGGTGACGCTCGACGCCGATGAACCGGTGTCCGCCGCTTTTGAACTCCGCGCCCGCAACAAGGTGAGCGGTTTCCCGATTCTTTCGAAGGGTAAGCTTGTGGGTATGCTCACGAGCCGCGACCTCCGCACGGTGAGCGACATGAACGTGAAGATCCGTGCCGTGATGACCAAGAATCCGGTGACGGCAAGCCCGAAGGTGAGCCTTGCCAAGGCGAAGGAAATCCTCGCCGAAAAGCGTATCGAAAAGCTCCCGCTCGTGGATGCTTCCGGTGCCTTGAAGGGCCTCATCACGATGACTGATATCTTGAAGCGCGAAAACAACCCGAACGCAAGCCTCGACAAGAATGGCCAGTTGCTCGTGGGTGCTGCTGTCAGCACTTCCGCCAATACGCTTGAACGCGTCGCCGCCCTCGTGGACGCCGGCGTTGACCTGCTCATTATCGATACGGCTCACGGCCACCACATCGGTGTGCGTAACATGGTGAAGACCGTTCGCAAGAAATATCCGAAGCTCACGATTTGCGCCGGTAACGTTTGCACGCCGGAAGCTGTCGAAGAACTCGCCAAGTGCGGTGCCAACATCGTCAAGGTGGGTATCGGTCCGGGTTCCATCTGCACGACCCGTATCGTGGCTGGCGTCGGTTACCCGCAGTTCTCCGCTGTCGTTGAATGCGGCAAGATGGCCCGCAAGGTCGGCGTGAAGATCATTGCCGACGGTGGTCTCAAGTTCTCTGGCGACATCGTGAAGGCTCTCGCTGCAGGCGGTCACGCCGTGATGGTTGGCTCCCTGTTTGCCGGTACCGAAGAAGCTCCGGGCGAAGTGATTCTCGCTGATGGCCGTAGCTACAAGAGCTACCGCGGTATGGGTTCTCTCGGCGCCATGAAGGCTGGCTCCGCTGACCGTTACTTCCAGGGTGGCGTTCAGGAACCGCGCAAGTTCGTTCCGGAAGGCATCGAAGGCCGTGTTCCGTACAAGGGACCGCTCCGCGACACCGTTTACCAGCTGATTGGCGGTATCCACTCTGCTATGGGTTATGCCGGCGCAGCTAACCTCGAGGAACTCTACAAGAAGGCGACGTTCGTCCGCATCACGGGCGCAGGCCTCCGTGAATCTCATCCGCACGATGTGACCATCACGAAGGAAGCTCCGAACTACAGAACGGGCGACTAATCGGAAGTGTCATCCTGAGCGAAGTCTCTTTGACCACTTGGCAATTTATTGCCTTAGTGGGCATGATCCCCGAATGGGGAGAAGGATCTCTAGGAAAATTAATAACGGCGGGCATTAGCTCGCCGTTTTTGTCATTCGAACGGAACTAAGGTAACGCAGTTCCGTTTTTTCTTGGACACATAGAGCGCCTTGTCGGCATAAGAGAGCATGTCTGAAACCATTCCGTCTCCGAATGTTCCGCCAAAACTCATCGTTAACTTTACATTCGGGTAATCTTTCAGTTTGATTTTTTCTGCCTTGGCGCGCATCTGTTCAAGTCTGATTTTTAGCACTTCATGACTGATTCCCTTGAACGAAATCAAGAACTCGTCGCCTCCATAACGTACTATGCGGTCCAGATTACGAACAGATGAATTCAGTATCGATGCTACCGCAGTAAGTGCGGCATCTCCACACTGGTGACCAAAATTGTCATTAACGTCTTTGAAAAAGTCGATATCAGCCATTACAACGGCTTGGCTGTTGCGTGATGATAGTTTGTCGTCAAAATACTTGCGATTCATTACTTGTGTCAATGAATCCCTGTAGATTTTGTCGTTTATTTCCGTGATTTCGTTATGCTTGTCGGCAAAACCGAATAAAGTTGTTTCTTCACCAGTTCGAACAACCTTCATTTCGACATACTGGCCGAGTTCGTTGTGAAATATTTTTGACAAACTATTGCCGACTGGCAGGTATTCTTTGATATAGGACTCATCTGTCACTTCTCGAACGCTATCCCGATCCTCTTCGAGAACGGACGTATTGATAAGTTGTTCAACAAGAGCCTTGAATGTTGGTTGTTCTTTTATGAGGCTTAGTGCGCTTTTGATTCGACTGCTTGTGCGAAGATATTCCACTTTTTCAGTTACAAAATCGAGTCCGATAACGGAGGAGAATCCGTTCATGAGCGCGTTAATCATATTTTGCTGTTTGCGGTTCTGCTCCAGGAGCTCCTTCTCTTGTTCCAGCTTTGTCATTTGCTCGTTCACGTTTTCGACAAGGTACAGGACTCGGCGTAGAGGCTTTTCTTCGCCAATGCGGACAAATATCGCCTTGCTCCAACCGTGTATCTTTCCGTGAAAAATTTCTGAAATAACATTTGTATTTTTCAGGCGTTCCGGCAATGTTGAAAGTGTCGTAAAATTCTTGATGGTTTCAACACTTTCTGGGCATGCAAGGTTTACCATGATATTGGTAAGACTTTCTTGTAGGGTGGTGCCGCATTTCATGAATTTGTCGATGAATTGGTTGGTCTTGATAGGGAATGCGGTTTGATTCTCAAGGTCAAGTACATGCATCGAAATGTACAGCTCAGTTGCGGCGTAAGTTATAGCTGTGAAAAATTCCGCGGAGTCCACAGGATAGTCTGCAATAAATTTTTTGTAATTGTCCATAGCATTTACCAAAAAATATTCCCTATACCTGAAAAAATATATTTATTTCAATGAAAAAAATGAAGACCTTTTCCTAGAATCTAGGCGCGCAACCGTTTTAAAGCTCGATATAGTGGGGGATGATGTCCTCGTAATTCCCGTCCTTGAGCAGGAATCCCTTGGGGATCACGCCGAGTTGCGTAAAGCCAAGCTTCTTGTAGAGCTTGAGAGCCGATGTGTTTGTCGCGACAACGGCGTTGAACTGCAAAATTCTGAAACCGATTTCTTTAGCTTTTGCGAGGCAATCCTTCACGAGAAATTCACCGATGTGCTGGCCGCGCTTATTCTTCTTGACCGCATAGCTCGCGTTCGAGATGTGCCCGCAGCGCCCGACATTGTTTGGATGAAGAATGTACAACCCGACCACCTCGCTGGAGTCCGCATCGATAGCGATTCCCGTGAATGACTGCGACTTGAAAAAAGCGTCGCCCGTCTGCGGGTCAAGTGTTTCCTTCTGCGGGAACGCGATTCCGTCTTCGACAATGTCATTCCAGATTGCAATGGCGTCGTTGATATATTTTTCGCTGTAGGCTTCAATTTTGAGCATTCTTTTATCCTTTTAAAAGCCCAAAAAATACTTTTACAAGTATCTTCTTCATAAGGAAAAATATATAAAATGTGCTCGGAATAGGAATTTTCTATATTTGAATCTAAATGGAAAAGCTACTTGATTTTGATAGCGCGCATTTGTGGCATCCGTATGCGGCGCTGAAAAATACTCCGGCCAGGTTCCTTGCAAAATCCGCTCATGGAACGACGATTGAAACAGCTGACGGCCTGAAACTGATTGATGCAGTGTCGAGTTGGTGGTGCATGGCGCACGGGCATAACGCCCCTGAAATCGTCGAAGCGATTCAGAAGCAAAGCGAAAAGATGTGCCACGTGATGTTCGGTGGTTTTACGCATGAACCCGCGATTGAGTTGGGTGAAAAGCTGGTGAACTTTTTGCCCGAAGGCTTGAACAAGATTTTCTTCGCAGATTCGGGAAGCATTGCTGTGGAATGTGCCGCCAAGATGGCTGTACAATATCAGTATTCCCTCGGTCATCCGGAGCGCTGCAAGTTGGTCGCCCTGAAGGGCGGCTATCACGGCGATACCGCAGGCGCGATGGCGCTTAGCGATCCGGACGGAATGCATACGCTTTTCCGTGGAATCATGCCGCATCATTACTTTGCGGAACGCCCGAACTGCCGTTTTGACGAGGCTTGGAACCAGTCGGATTTCGCATCGATGGAGCAAGTTGTCGAAGAACATAAGGATGAAATTGCCGCTGTGATTTGCGAGCCCGTTTTCCAGGGTGGAAACGGCATGTGGCTTTACAATGCGGGTTACCTGAAATCACTCCGCGAACTCTGCGACCGTTACGGTATCTTGCTTATTTTGGACGAAATTGCTTCGGGCTTTTACCGCACGGGCCCGCGATTTGCGATGATGCATACTGCCGAAAATAACGGCGCCGAAAAAAACGACGCCGACTTTATAAAGCCGGACATCATGTGCATAGGCAAGGCGCTCACGGGCGGAAGCATTACCATGGCGGCTTGCGTTGCGTCCGAGAAGGTTGCCGAAACGATTACGAATAGCAAGATTCCTGCGTTTATGCACGGCCCCACTTACATGGCGAATCCGCTTGCCTGCGCTGCGGGAATCGCGTCGCTTTCGCTGTTTGAAAGTCGCGATTACGCCGGTGAAGTCGCTCGAATTGAATCTCGCCTCCGTGCCAATCTTGAGCCGCTCCGCGGGCTTGAAAATGCGGCCGACGTGCGTGTTCTCGGTGCGATTGGCGTGCTGGAACTGAAAGCGAAACCTTCAGCGGAAGATATCTTGCGCGTGATTCGCGAAACCGGCGTGTGGCTCAGGCCTTTCTGCAATTACGTGTATACGATGCCTCCGTTCATTACGACTGATTCTGAAATCGACCGCATCTGCGAAGCCATCAAGATGATTGGCGAATGTGAACCCGCGCCTGTCGTAGAAGGCGAAGACGAATTTCATGAGTAAGTGAACCGCTTAGTCATCCTGGAGCCGAAGGCGATAGGATCCATTGAGTTTTATTATGGAATATTATAGTTTAAAAATGCGGGCCTCGCAGCAAGTGGGCGAGGGCGAGCAGAAACACGAACAGCATATTTCCGGTGCAGAGCGCATCGTGGGCAGGAATTCCGTTGAAGCGGTGTGTTCGGCGATGGTTCGCCGGGCCATGACGCATTCCAAGGGCGACCCGGATTTTATCAACGTGAAAATCGAAAAGGTTTGTGAATGCGATATCCAGATTTTGAAGGCCTTGCCCGTGACGCAAGTAGATGTGGAATCTTGGCAGGAAGGGTTGGAGAAGGCATTTGGGTTGGTTAGTAAAGCTGTGATGGATGTTCATAAAGAAAGTTCCCTGAGCGTGCCGAAGGGAACGAGTGAAAATGCCTGCCTTCAAAACTTCGCCGCAAATTTGCCAGAACTTTTGCGGGCGACATTCCCGATGCGTGGTGCGATGCTGTACGATATCGCGACGGGCGAGCGCCTGGAACCGGACCACGAACGCGGCGTGCGTGCAACTTATATGGATGCACTGCATTCGAGCGAAGTGGATGGCTGCAAGAATCATTTTAACGAAGCGATTGTGCTGGCAACCAAGGTGGCGAATGCCCCGGGGATGGTTGCGGAATTTTGCGTGAGCGATGACCCGAATTATGTGACGGGCTATGTCGCGAGCAAGGAACTCGGCTACGTGCGCATCATGAAGATGAAAGAAATGGGCGACGAAAACGGAGGCCGCATTTTCCTGTTTGATTCGCGCAAGGCATCTGCCGAAGAATGTATTGAGTACTTGCAGAAGAAGAAAATTTTGGTGGATGTCGGGGCATGAATCGCATTCTTGACATTTTTACGAAAGACGCTTTGGATGCAGCTCGGGCGAATAACACTTACCGCTCAATGCGCTTGATGGAAACGCCGGAATCGTCGCACGTAAAAATTCGCATGCTTAATGGCGCTTCGCAGGAACAGATCCTGCTGGCTTCCAATTCTTACCTGGACTTGGCGAACGTCGACGAACTCAAGCAGGCGATGGCCCAGGCGGTTTTGGAGTGGGGTACAGGAAGTGGCGGCGCTCGGCTTACCACGGGCAACAAGACTCCGCATCAGGAACTGGAAGAATTTATCGCGAAATTCAAGGGCGAAGAATCCGCTATTACCTTCAATACGGGCTACATGGCGAATGTCGGTACGATTTCGGCTTTGTGTGGCAAGAACGACTTTATCTTTAGCGATGAACTGAACCACGCGAGCATTATTGACGGAATCCGCCTTTCCCGCGCCAAGTGCTATGTCTATAAGCATAATGACATGGCCGATTTGGAACGGGTTATTAAAGAGGCCGCGGCGACACTAGATGCGCGGCCCTTCCGCGGGCTTATCGTGACCGACGCTGTTTTCAGCATGGATGGCGACCTCGCGAACCTACCGGAACTTCTGCGGATTGCAAAAGAAAATGATTGTCTCTTGATGATTGACGAGGCGCATGCCACGGGCGTGCTCGGCAAGACCGGTCGCGGACTTGCCGAACACTACGGCTGTGCTCACGCCGACGTTACTATTGGCACTTTGAGCAAAGCCGTCGCCGCCGAGGGCGGCTTCGTGGCGGGCAAGCAACAGTTGATTGATTTCCTCCGCAACAAAGCCCGCAGCTTTATCTTCACAACAGCGATGGCCCCTGCTGTTGCCGCCGCAGCCTGCAACAACTTGCACTACATCGATGCGCATCCTGAACGCGTGCGGAACTTGCGCGATAACGTGAAATTTTTCTGCGAAGCCTTGCAGCATGAAGGCGTGAAAGTTGAACAGTCTCCTTCGGCGATTGTTCCGATTGTCATTGGCGACGAGGCCCGCGCTTTGGAAATTTCTGCAAAACTCCAAAATGCGGGAATATTGATTCCTGCAATCCGCTATCCGACAGTCGCCAAGGGGCAAGCCCGCCTTCGAGCAAGCCTGATGGCCACGCATACGCGTGAACAACTTCAAACCGCCGCTACCGTCATGGCGGACGTGATCCGCCATCTAGATTCCGGCTCACGGGCCGGAATGACGTAATAAACGACATTTACTTAATAAAAAAAAGTGTTTACTCTATATGTCTAAAGGATATTTCGTTACAGCCACCGGAACCGATGTCGGCAAAACATTCATTACCGCCCTTCTCGTAAAAAAATGGCGCGATTCCGGCATTGATGCGGGCTACTACAAGGCTGCCCTTAGCGGCGCAGAACTCCGTGACGGCAAATGGGTCGCAGGTGATGCCGATTACGTGAAGCGCATCACGAATCTTTCCGATACGCAAGAACAACTTGTGAGCTATGTCTACAAAGAAGCTGTTTCTCCGCATCTCGCTGCCCGCAAAGAAGGCAATCCAGTAGAACTCGCGAAAGTCAAAGATGATTTTGATGCGGCCCGCAATCGCCACGAATTCGTTTTTGCGGAAGGCAGTGGCGGAATCATTTGCCCCATCCGCTACGATGACCAGAAAATATTCCTCGTCGATATCATGAAAACGTTAGGCCTTCCGCTGCTTATTGTTACGACGGCAGCCCTCGGCTCCATTAACGCTTGCGTGCTCACGGTGGAATACGCTCGTAGCCGCGGCCTCGCTGTCCGCGGGCTCATCGTAAACCGCTACGGCTCTAGCGGCAACCTGGAAATGGAAGACGACAACATCCGCATGATGCAAGACCTGACGAGCCTCGAAGTCATTGCGAAAGTCAAAGATGGCGACACCGATTTAGGTGTGCAACCGTTTTAGCTTGGATTGACTATTTCACGACAACGTTTGCTTCGAAGCGAATTCCATTGCCACGGATGATAGCGATGTATCGTCCAGCGGAAAGATTCTCAAATCTTGCTTCACCATATGTCGATTTGCGTTGTGTATAAACTTGACCCAATGGAGAAATCAAACTTATCTCAATGGATTGGCCGATTCCGCTAATTACGATGCTTTTACCTTCTGCATAAATGCGAGGAAGGGAGAAATTTCTTTTTAGAGAAACGTGCTGGCTAATTGAATCTCCAGAAACAATTTCAGTAGTGTCCTGCTTTGAACTATCTACTTTCGTTGTGTCGCCCACGGCATACAACGGGGCGAGTGCTTCGGCCCACAGATGGTGCATCGCCTGCCCTCCTTTTTTGTCGCCGTTTGGGTGAACACCATCGCTTGCGAGTTGTTCCGGATGCTTCTTGAAATAGGCAAAAAAGTCGGGTCCTTTCGGTAGATTATTTTCTTCGGTTAGCTTATCGATTGTTTCGAGAAATGCGGGGTTCACCTGCCAGCCGGCCTTTGTGGAATCCGTCGCGATGATGCGCGCGATAATGGGGGTGATTCCGTGAGCCTTTGCCGAATCAATAATGGTCTGCATGTTCTTCTTGTATGTGGCAAGGTTCCAGTCGCCGCCACCCCAGGCGTCGTTCGTGCCCATCTCGATTGCCCAGAATTTCACGTTGCCCGCATATTTCAAGTATTCGTTCAGATGTTCTACGACTTCGGTGCTGTTGATGCAGCCAATGCCTCCGCGAAGCATGGCTGGAGTGTATTCCGGGAATCTTGCATGAATAATTTGTGCCGTCGTCGAGTCGGTATCTTGCTGCTTGATTCCCATCTGGCTGATGCTCGTGCCCATGAAGAACCACGTGTCGGTGCCGCTCGTACTCATGTCGAAGGCCTCGATTTCGAGGATTTGTCCCACGTCGCCTTCGCTCACGAACTTGAACCACGATTTGCCAGCGAAGTCGATGTCAACACCTCGCGCCATCACGGGATTGTTCTTGACATTTGCCGCCTCGACCCAGTCGCCGTCGCTACCATTGGTCGAATTTGCTGAGGTCATGATCTTGAAATTCGAAAGCGCGACACCGCTATGCCCGCAGCCGCTAGTAAAGTTGGTGGCCCAGGCGCAATCGCCGTACGATTCCCAGTTGATTCGCAGTTTCGTAGGGCCTTCGCCTACGTTCAAGGCGATTTCCTTAGCATTGCTGCTCTTCCAGTTCGTTAGATAACCGTCTGTCAAATAATCTGTTGTTGTCGCCCCCGTATGCGCAGGCAATCCGCCAGAAACCAATTTGTTCGGGATTATGGCGGATGCCAATCCAACCCAACAAAATATTGCAGAGGCGACAACAATTTTTTTATTCATGTATCTCATACACACATTCTCACCAGAACTACCCTAAATTTATGTTCCTGGCGGCGTTCTAATGCGTCTTTTTTTGGTAATGTGTAGACAAAAATGTCAACATATCTTTAAAAAATCAAAAAAAAGTCCAAAAAAATTTTTTTTGATAATACAAAGATGGAAAATAACCCACTTACGATGCGTCGATATCGGCGGCGATATGCAGGTCGTAGTCGGGGTAGGCTTCGCTGATTTCCTTGTGGAGTATGTCCAGCCCCTCTTGCGGCTTGATTTCGAAATTCATGACCACGTCAAAACGCATGGTGCGGTCCTCGAGGTTTACGTAAAAGCCGTGGAGTTGCAATGCCCAAGGGTGCTCCTTTACCAACTTCAACACGTTGCTGCGAATTTTGGCAGCTTCGTCATTCTTGGTGTTGTGTGAATACACGCCTACACCCGTGAGAATCACACCAGTTTCCTTG
>JAEEGH010002773.1_pt1 | contig 46808 bp, 22 predicted proteins | sample 9134181 | NCBI WGS metagenome assembly JAEEGH01 (sample SAMN16246544, study PRJNA631951) | gut metagenome | biome: gut microbiome; feature: rumen; material: DP-attached | host: Bos | place: Iran: Karaj | collected 2018-10
AGATCGTCGTAAATGAAATCGTAGATCTTCTGTGCCGCGATACCGAGCTCAAACTTCTCCATCGACTCGGTAACCTCGCGTACTGTACGGTTAACCTTTGAAAGGATCCACTTATCGGCGTCCTCGAGTCCGGCCTTTACGGAATCGATGGCAGCGTCAAAGTCAACCTTCACGCCGGCCTCAGCCAGCTGCTGCATGTTCATCACGATGAAACGCGATGCGTTCCAAACCTTGTTCGCGAAATTACGCGAAGCCTCAACTCTCGACATGTAGAAGCGCATGTCGTTGCCGGGCGCGTTGCCGGTGATCAGAGTGAAGCGGAGCGCGTCAGCGCCGTATTTATCGATGATCTCGAGCGGATCGATACCGTTGCCGAGAGACTTGCTCATCTTGCGGCCCTGGTCGTCGCGTACGAGTCCGTGGAAAAGAACCGTCTTGAACGGACGCTTGCCCATCTGCTCGTAGCCCGAGAAGATCATCCTGATAACCCAGAAGAAAATGATGTCGTAGCCTGTAACCAGAACATCCGTAGGATAGAAATAGTCCAGATCCTCGGTCTTTTCGGGCCATCCCAGAGTCGAGAAAGGCCAGAGCGCCGAGCTGAACCAGGTATCCAGAGTGTCGGGATCCTGTGTGAGGTGCGTGCTGCCGCACTTCGGGCACTTAGTGGGAGCGGTCTTCGATACGATGATCTCGCCGCAGTCGTCGCAGTACCAGGCGGGGATACGATGGCCCCACCAGAGCTGACGTGAAATGCACCAGTCACGGATATTGTCTGTCCAGTTGAAGTAGGTCTTCTCCATGCGGTCGGGGATCAGCTCGATGTCGTGGCTCTTGATCGCCTCTACGGCGGGCTTGATCATCTCGTCCATCTTAACGAACCACTGCTTTTTGATCATCGGCTCAACGGTCGAATGGCAGCGGTAGCATGTGCCTACGTTGTGGCTGTAATCCTCGATGCGAACGAGCAGACCCATCTCATCGAGTTCCTTAACGATCTGCTTGCGGGCCTCATAGCGGTCCATGCCGCAGAACTTGCCGCCGTTCTCGTTGATCGTCGCATCGTCGTTCATGATATTGATCTCGGGCAGGTTGTGACGCTTTCCTACCTCGAAATCGTTAGGGTCATGCGCGGGCGTGATCTTAACAACGCCGGTTCCGAAATCCTTTTCTACGTAGCTGTCGGCGATAACCGGGATCTTTCTCTCAACGAAGGGTATCCATACAAAGCCGCCAACGAGATCGGTATAACGCTCATCCTCGGGATTAACCGCAATAGCGGTATCACCGAGCATGGTCTCGGGACGTGTGGTCGCGAACTCAAGGAAACGTGTCTTTGAGATGCTGCCGTCAGCCTCAACAAAAGGATACTTGATGTGCCAGAAATGGCCGGCCTGCTCCTCATACTCTACCTCCGCGTCGGAGATCGAAGTATTGCAGACAGGACACCAGTTAACGATCCTGGAGCCCTTGTATATCCAGCCCTTATCGTAAAGCTTTGTGAAAACCTCGGTTACGGCCTTATTGCAGCCCTCATCCATCGTGAAACGCTCGCGGTCCCAGTCGCAGGACGAACCGAGCTTTTTGAGCTGGGAAACGATCCTTCCGCCGTACTCCTTTTTCCAGTCCCATGCGCGCTCGAGGAATCTCTCGCGGCCGAGCTCCTCCTTCGAGGTGCCCTCCTTTTTCAGGGTCTCAACGATCTTGGCCTCGGTAGCTATCGAAGCGTGGTCGGTGCCGGGCTGCCAGAGCGCGTTATAGCCCTGCATGCGCTTGAAACGGATCAGGATATCCTGCATCGTGTTGTCGAGCGCGTGGCCCATGTGCAGCTGTCCGGTGATATTCGGCGGCGGGATCACGATCGTGAAGGGTTTCTTCGAACGGTCAACCTCTGCGTGAAAATACTTTTTTTCTATCCATTTTGAATAGAGTCTGTCCTCGATCTGCTTGGGATCGTAGGTTTTGGCAAGCTCCTTACCGCTCGCCTTTGCGTAGCTTTCGCTCATGTCCGGCATAAAAAACCTCCTTAAAAAAACGTAAGCCCTCATCGTATAAGGACGATGAGGGCTATCGTGATACCACCTTAATTCATCGCAAAGCTTTATGGCCCGCGATCTCATTACGCAGCTCAATCAAGCTGCTCGTCTGTAACGGGACTTCCCGTTGTCTCCTACTGTCGATACACGTATGGCATCTCTTCAGAAACACTGCTCAGGAGCTACCTTCGATAAGCTTCCCCGAAATGGTCTTCCAGCCGCATATGCGGACCATAATCTCTGGCGGTTGCCGCTTACCTAATCCTCTCCGTCACTGCATTTAAAATATTAACTGAATAGTAACGTAACATCTGCCTTTTGTCAAGTGCTGTTTTATACGACCGTCCGGTCAGTGCTTGAAGCCCGCTCTCTTTCTGAGGGTCGGGTCAAGGATCTTCTTTCTGATGCGAAGACTCTTGGGCGTAACTTCAAGAAGCTCATCGTTATCAATAAAATCCAGCGCCTGCTCAAGGCTCAGGATCCTGGGCGGTGTAAGACGGAGTGCCTCATCCGCCGCAGAAGAACGGGTATTGGTCATCTGCTTTTTCTTGCAGACATTGAGCTCAATATCCTCTCCTTTACCGGACTGACCGATGACCATGCCGGCATAAACCTTTTCGCCGGGTCCGATGAACAGCGTACCGCGCTCCTGCGCGTTGTACAGGCCGTAGGTAACGCTCTCGCCGCCCTCGAACGCGATAAGGCTGCCCTGCTTGCGGAACTCGATATCGCCCTTGTAAGGCGCGTAGCAATCGAATATCGTGTTCAGTATGCCGTTGCCCTTTGTATCGGTCATAAACTCGCCGCGGTAACCGATCAGGCCTCTAGAAGGAATGGAGAACTCCAGTCTCTGATATCCGCCGGCCGCAGTCGAAACACCGAGAAGCTCGCCCTTGCGGCCGCTGAGCTTCTGAATGACAGCTCCCGCAAATTCATCGGGAACATCAATGATCGCGCGTTCCATGGGCTCCAGCTTTTTGCCGTCCTCATCGTAGCGGTAGATTACCTCTGCCTTCGATACGGCAAACTCGTAGCCCTCACGGCGCATCGTCTCGATAAGTATCGAAAGATGCAGCTCGCCGCGTCCCGAAACCTTGAAGGCCTCGGTCGTATCGGTCTCCTCGACACGCAGCGAAACATCCGTGTTCAGCTCTCTGAAAAGTCTCTCGCGGATATGACGCGAGGTAACCCACTTGCCCTCCTGACCTGCCAGAGGCGAATCATTGACGATAAAATTCATCGAAAGTGTGGGCTCCGATATCTTCTGGAACGGGATAGGCTCGGGCTGCTCAGGCGAGCAGATCGTGTCACCGATGTGAATATCGTCGATACCCGAGATCGCAACGATCGAACCGACAGTCGCGCTCTGCACCTCGACCTTTTTCAGGCCGTCGTACTCGTAGAGCTTGCTGATCTTGACCTTGCGGACCTGATCGGGATTGTGATAGTTCACGATGACCGCATCCTGACCGACCCTGATGGTGCCGTTGTCGACCTTTCCGCAGCCTATACGTCCGACATACTCATTATAATCAATGGTGGAAATAAGCACCTGCGTTCCGCGGTCGGGATCACCCTCGGGCGCGGGAATGTGCTCGATGATCGTATCGAACAGGGGCTTCATGTTCTCGGGCTTGTCGCCGAGCTCCAGGATAGCCACGCCCGACTTGGCCGATGCGTAAACAAAAGGCGCATCGAGCTGGTCCTCGCTCGCGTCGAGCTCGATGAAGAGATCGAGCACCTCATCGATGACACGTGCGGGATCCGCCTCGGGACGGTCGATCTTATTGATGCAGACGATAACAGGCAGACTCAGCTCCAGAGCCTTTTTCAGAACGAATTTGGTCTGGGGCATCGGGCCCTCGAATGCGTCAACGACCAGGATAACGCCGTTAACCATCTTGAGCACACGCTCAACCTCACCGCCGAAATCGGCGTGGCCGGGCGTATCTATGATATTGATCTTAACTCCGTTGTAATTGACCGCCGTGTTCTTCGAGAGGATCGTGATACCTCTCTCCCTCTCCAGATCGTTCGAGTCCATAACTCTTTCCTCAACGACCTGATTCTGGCGGAAAACACCGCTCTGCTTCAAGAGACAGTCGACCAGCGTTGTCTTGCCGTGGTCAACGTGAGCGATGATCGCAATGTTTCTGATGTCTTCGCGTTTCATATACTACTTTCCTTCTTTCAAGCTGCGCGCGGGATGCTCCGTCTGCATCGCCGTTTTACCTTCCTAATCTTTTAAACTTTAAAATTATAGCATATTCAAAGAAAATCGCAAGTCTTTTCTTCCATAATAAAAAATGCCGCGGGGACGGTTCTTTTGGTAACGCAGTTCGTTACCAAAAGAACCGTCCCCGTGGCTGTCGTAAATATTTATCGTATCATCTTGGAATGATCAGTCACTGTAGAAATCATATACCGACTGCCATTCACCCTTGATATTTGTTAAGAAGTTCCAATCATCACCGTCGCGATCGTAGATGACACGGAAGAGAACCTGAAGCTCGCCGTTTTCATCGAAATCGCAGACGCTTGCACCGAACCAGCCGTAGTCTCCGCTGGTATCGCCGCCGATCACATAATACGGCTGCACTTCCGCATCGGGATCGTAAATCCATGCCAGGAAATCAGCGGCAAACATGATATCAGCCGCCAGATCCCCGCAGTGCCAAACCGTGGTAGCCGAGGTCCTGCCTGCTCCGTAACAGAAATACTCATTGACAAAATCAACAAAACTGTCGGTAACGAACAGTTCACCTCTCTTAAGAGGTGCGTCTTCATAATCATCGTACAGCCAGGCCACATCCACGCATTCGCCATACAGATCGTTTCTGACAACCACATGAACATTTCCGAGATCCTCATGGCCCTTTATCTTGCCGGAATAAACATAACCATAGGTAGCGGGATCGTCATATCCCATCCGGAAATCTCTGTCGGTATATAAAACCTTTTCAATTCCCTGATACTTGAGACCGCTCTTTGTGATCAGTTCGTCAAGTCCCAGCACATAAGGGTTCATTCTCCTGTTTCTGAAATCGGCATCGTCGGAATCAAACCTGTACCAAATGTAATTTGCGGTTCCGTAATAGGACATTCCGTACTCATAATAATCTTCGATTCCGATCTCTTCGGCAATATCCTCATAGTATAGACGGTTCTCATCTTCTCCGGGATCGCCCGGGCCGGGATCCGGTGTGGGAGTAGGCTCGGGAGTAGGGGTAGCCGGTTTGGGCGTAGGCGTAGCGGGCTTGGGCGTAGGATCGGCCTTCGCAGCCTGAGTCGGAGTGGGCTCCGTCTGATTGGGCTCAAGCCAGGGCTCATCTTCTTCCTCGGGATCGCTCGCGTTCTCAGCGGCTTCCTGTTTCTCCTCGTCAATGGTCTCCGCTATAGTCGGTGCTTTCTTGTCATCGGTAAAGCGGATGTCAAACATTGTCCAACAGTCTGAATAGTGACTGTAGGCCTTCGAACCGTATACCTCGACCAGACAATCGTCATTCGCGCCGGTTCCGCCGATAAAGAGACCGTCTTTGTTATGCCATCTTACCACGGCATCCTCGATATAGATGTCCGCGTCATCCGCGACAACCTCGAAAGTATCGAAGATATTGCCGGTGTCCGTCTCGTCGACTGCCGCGAACGCCACATGAAGCTCTGTTCCGTTGAAATAATCAACAAATGTATAGCTGTCGGATGTGGTTTGGAAAGTGACCGGGATCGTAACGATACAATGCTTCTCCGCATAGAAGATATCGGTCATCTCGGGCGATTCAACCGCGTCTCCCGAAGCGTATACGGTCATGCCGTTCGCAAGACCCTTGTACAGCTTTTCCGCCTTTTCGGGCACTATCATCTCGGCACGGTAGATCCAGCCGTTCGCGATCTTGACATAATAGTAGGTCACGCTGCCCTGCTCGAGGGTGTAGCATCTCATCGAAGAATCATCAAGGATTTCATGATCGGCAGGTCCGATATCGCTCACAACCTCTCCTATCAGCGTGTCATTGCTGTATTGCCTGTAGGTTCTGATATATGCGCCGGTAACGGGATCGGTGAAATAATAGGTCTCTTCCGGTCCGTCAATGTACATCTTCGTGAAAACGTCGGGGTAATTCAGGATGCAGCCCAGATCGCTCATGAAGTAGGAAACGACTCTCCAGTCAATGGTCCCGCTGTCATACTTGTTGGCGAGCACGGGAACCTTCTTGCCGACCGATCCGATGCCTGCGGTGCTGACCCACTTGCCGCCTTCGACGAACTTGCATTTGATGAGCTTGCTGAGTTCATCGAAAACAAACGAATATTTATTCTCATAAGTGAGCGCCGCGGTAACCGTGTACTTATTGCCAAGGCCCACAACCGCGAACTCTGTCATGCTCTTGCCCTTCGTCTCTGTCGAATACCAGTCTGTGCCGGACGCGAGGACCTTATTGTACTCGGTGTTCGCGATCAGGCTCTCAACCTCGTCCATGGACGCGAACTCATTCTCTCCGAGAGTGATCTTAAGGCTCGCCTTGCTCCTGCTGTCGGTGAATACCGCAGTCTGGTTCTCATAGGTCTTTGAGAGCTTGAGCTGCGCGGGATAATAAACCAGGCACTGCGCAGCCTCGACATACCAGATCGCATAGTTACGATTGTAGTTCTTTACGTCCTTCTTATAGCCTGTTGTAACGACCTTCGAAGCGGCCGCCGCGGCTTTGCCCGCGTCTGCCTTCGTCTTATTGCCGGTCTTCTTATCTTCCTTCGGAGTGACCTTCGCGGTGACATTCTTTCCGTCGACCTTCATGTGGATATCGCCGGTGCCGTCCTTCTTCGAAGTCGACCACTCCAGGCCCTCCGCGGTAACGCCCTTAATGGTGTCCTCCGGATGGTCTTTCGCGTCATCAGGCTCGATCACGATCTCAGCATAGTCGGAATCGAACTTGACCTTCTCATCATCGACCGTAAGGCCCTTAAGATCGGGAACATCCGTAATAGTATTCTCCGCCGCGGATCCGGAATCGTCCTTCTTTCTCTCCGGCTCATCACTGCTTCCGCCCGCCATCACTAAGCCGATCAGAAAGAAGAACACCGAAAATACGATCAGAATGATGCCCGGTACCTTCTTCGCTTCCTTGCGCGCGAGCAGCCAGATGCCTGCGCCGAGCGCGGCAACTCCCAGTAATACAAACAAAACGCTCATCAAAACTCTCCTCTGTGTATTTACCCGATAACGGGGTCTCTTTTAAACAACATCCTTATTATACCTCAGCAGGCTCATCATCGAAAGAGCCTTCCTTCAGATATTTACGGATTGTTATTTTCCATAGTGATAAGGAAGAAGGGATGTATACTCACTAAGAGTTACCTACATTTAAGAATACAAAGAGAAGCGACGGTCCCTTGCGGGGCCGCCGTTTCTCTTAATTGGGTGTATTTATATGGATTTTAACTGTATGGCTGTTTAATTATTCCTCTTCCTTGCGGCGAACCTTGATAAGTGTAGCTCCGCCGACTGCGATGCAGATCGCGCCAAGTCCGTAGAATACTACTGCTGAAAGAACGCCGGTCTGGGGAAGTACATCACCCTGGGGAGTAGCTACGATGTCAAGTCCGAGATCCTCGGTCTCTTCCTCTGCCTCGGGCTCTTCCTCAACTGCACCCTGAGGAGTAGCGGGAGTGGTATCAACATCAACCTCTTCCTCGGTGTCATCAACTACTGTGGGCTCAGTAACCTCTGCCTCAACATCTTCCTCAACCGCACCCTCGGGAGTAGCGGGAGCTGCGTCTACATCAACGGTCTCCTCAGCTGCGGGAGCTGCTTCCTCAACGTCTGCATCATCGGTGTTCTCTGCTGTCCAAGCGGGAAGGATGATGAAAGGAACGTTGTTGATAGGAGCTGCGGGAATGATAGTGGTGTTGTCAGCTGCGGGAGCATCTGCTACAGGCTGCTCGTCGTTGTTCTCCTCAACTACAGGCTTCTCGTCATTGTTCTCTGCGGGCTCTTCTACTGCGGGCTTATCGTCAACTACGGGCTGCTCTTTGTCGTCGCTATCCTCTTCTACTACGTCAGGAGTGGTTTCCTGATTGTTGTTTACAGGCTCAACTTCGGGCTGCTTGCTCTCACCGTCGTTGTTTGTGTCGTCGGCATCGTTGTTGTCGTCGCTGTCGTTGTTAGCGTCGTCACCATCATTGTTGCCGTCGTTATTGGTGTCGTCACCGTCGTTGTTGCCGTCGTTATTGGTGTCGTCACCGTCGTTGTTGCCGTCGTTATTGGTGTCATCACCGTTAGTGTCGTCGCCGTTGGTTCCATCGCCATTGGTGTCATCACCGTTAGTGTCGTCGCCGTTGGTTCCATCGCCGTTGGTGTCATCACCGTTGGTTCCGTCGCCGTTGGTTCCATCACCGTTGGTTCCATCACCGTTGGTTCCATCGCCGTTGGTGTCATCACCGTTGGTTCCATCACCGTTGGTTCCATCGCCGTTGGTGTCATCACCGTTGGTTCCATCGCCGTTGGTTCCATCACCGTTAGTGTCGTCGCCTTCGGTGTTTCCACCTTCGATAGCAGGAGTAATAACTACGTCGTCATAGTATGCATTAATATGATCGTAGCAATCATCTATATGTTCATGTTCTTCAATGCCACAAACTGTTCCGTAGCAATTCTCACTATGAGTGTGCTCTTCTGCAAAATCACAAACACGAACTGTATTATAATTCACCTTACGGTACTCTGCCCAACCGAACAAGGAGATCAGATACCAGATAAAGTCCCAGAAATTATCAATACGCACTCCGGCATATTCATATGCGTAACAATCCTCGGTATGCTTGTGTTCTTCCTTACCGCAAACCAATCCAATGCAATCATCAGAATGCTTATGCGCCTTATCGCAAATAAGAATATCCTCAGCCTCATGATAGGTTCCTGTTACATTTTCAGCTCCGTATTCAGCAATAAGATTGTTATACTCTTCAACAGTATAGTGCTGGCTTTCAGCTGCGTTTGCCTTCACATTTGCGGGAAGGATCATAGCAAGGGTAAGTACGAAACAAATTGCTGCGTTAATAGTCTTCTTCAGGTTTCTCATTTTCTTTCCTCCAATAAATTTGTTCACCCATTAATGTTTTCTCTGTTCGTTCAGAGGTGTCTCTCAACTTCATGAGTCCACTATACAACCCAAAAGATACAAAACGGATACATTTTAATATTTCTTTTGTATCTTTTGAATTATTTTGAAACTTCACCGAGTATGTCTGCTTTGCCAGAGATATTCACTGAACGTCAAAGCCCTATTTTAAAGGCTTTTCTACTATTTCTGTCTCAAAAGATTCAAAAGTTACTTGATTTTCTCATTCTTATTTATCGCGAATTTTATGTAAATGTAACCTTTTTCTATCATTTTGGGGCCGGATTGCAAAGAAAAACAGCGGACCTTGCGGAACCGCTGCTTTTCTTTAATGGGTGTATTATTGGAATTCGTTATTGGTCAATCATTCCTCGTCTTTGCGATGGATCTTTGCTACTACCGTTCCGCCGAGTGCTATGCAGAGTGAGCCAAGTCCGTAGAATACTGCTGCGGAAAGAACGCCGGTCTGGGGAAGTACATCGCCCTGGGGAGTCTCGATGACATCGAGCTCAACGTCATCTTCCTCTTCAACATCTTCCTCAACAGCACTCTCGGGAGTGGTTACGAGGTCAACGTCTACGATCTCTTCTTCCTCAACCTCTGCCTCGGGCTCCTCATCAGCGGGTGCACCCTCGGGAGTGTCAGTAGTTACGATATCGTCAATGATCTCTTCGGAGGTCTCTTCCTCAGCTGCGGGCTCCTCGGGAGCGGTCACATCCTCGGTGTCAACATCGTCGGTGTTATCAAAGTTGTTTACGATAATGAAAGGAATAACAGGTACGATCGTGGTTACGGGTGCCTCAACTGCAGGAGTCTTATCGTCACTCTCGGTCACGGGAGCCTCAGTTACAGGAGCCTCAGTCTCAGGCTGCTGTACGGGTGCTTCGGGCTCAGTCTTTTCTTCTGCGGGAGCCTCAGTTGCAGGTGTATCTACTGCAGGTGCCTCGGTTGCAGGTGTATCTGTTGCGGGAGCCTCGGTTGCAGGTGTATCTGCTGCGGGTGCATCGGGCTGTACAGGAGTCTCAGGCTGCGAGGGAGTGGTAGGCTGTACAGGAGTCTCAGGCTGTGCGGGAGTCGTAGGAACTACAGGAGTCTCGGGCTCTGCGGGTGCTGCAGGCTCCTCTGAAGGAGTTCCGTTTCCAGGGAGATCGCCGGATGCAGGTGTCTGACCGGGAGTCTCGAGCTGTACAGGAGAGTTAGAAATTACAGGATCGTCATCTTTTTCTTCATCCTCAGTATTTCCGTTAGGATTGGGATCCTCAGGCTCCTCTGTTGCAGGAGTATCGGGAATATAAGTAGCTTCGGGAGCAATTATCGTCAGATTAACACCATCTACATGGTAACCGTCGTTTTCCTTTTTAAGAACATACCAGTCAATCGTCTTTCCGTTAAATTCGGTAGGGAGCCCGAGTTCCTTCAGAACGGCCTCTACACTGTAAGTGTAGTGAAGCGTAGGCTGTCCATCATTTACTTCTATAGTATAGGCTTTGGTCGCCTCGTTTGTTCTTTCGTTAAGATTTGTTGCATTGATGAGTTTCTTAAGCGCATCCTCATCAACCGTATATGTCTTAGCGGGGGCACTGATGACAGTTTCGAAATTATCTGTGCTGACACCTACGGTCTTGCCGCCTTCAGTCTTATCCGTTACGGTCACGCCGTCCTTAACAACGTAGTAACCAACACCTACCGTGCCGGCAAATGCCTTGATGCCGCTGTTTGAGAAAACAAGTGCTGCTGCGATTGCTGCTGCGAAAAACTTAGCTGCGATAGTTCCGAACTTCTTCATTTTGTTACCTCCAATGATTTCACCCTTTTTATTCGCCTCTGTTTCAGAGGTGTTGTTTAACTCGATGAGACAAATATATACCCCGGGAGATACAAAATGGATACATTTTAATATTTTATATGTATCTTTGTGAGCCGTTGTGTAACTTTTGTCTTGCCGTGTAAAAAAAGGTGCCTGTCACCATAAATGGCATCAGGCACCGTCGTGCGTAGTTATCCTATAATATTGTACCTGCAGCATCACCCGATCTCGCGCTCCCATTCCCGCAGGAAATCCAGCATGAACCCGTGGCGCTCCTCGGCCAGCCGCGCAGCAGCTCCGGTATTCATCATATCTTTAAGCAGGAGCAGCTTCTCGTGGAAATGCAGGATATTCTCAGACAGTTTTCTGCCGTGCCTGCCGCCGTACGAGAATGTCCGCGCGATACCGATCGCGCCCAGCGCGTCCAGACGGTCCGCGTCCTGCACGATGCAGCCTTCGATCGTATCGGGCCGCTTATCGCGATTCTTGCTGAACGAAACGGAATTGACCGCGTCGATGATCCTTTCGGTCGAATCCGGATCTGTGCCCTGCCCGTTCAGGAATGCCCGCGCGTTCGCATTGTCGGTTGTGTCAAAAAGCTTATGATCGTCAACATCATGCAGCAACGCGGCCAGAGCCACTATCCGCCTGTCGCACTCCTCTGTCTCCGCGATGGCCATCGCATTCCGGTATACGCGCATGGTATGTTCGAAATCGTGGCCGTCCGAATTGCCGGCGAACAGGTCACGGGCGTATTCGATAGCCGCAGCTATTATCTTATCTTCCATATATATCTTGTCCCTCTCTTCGTTCCGGGCACCCGCAGTTTTTATATCTTGGCCCTTCTTCGTTCCCGGCACCCGCAGTTTCACCTTCGATGAACTCTGCCTGCCTGTTACCTGCATGCCGCGATCAGCTCATCTATATTCACGCGTGCCGCGCATTCAAAAGTATCGGACGCGCCGTAGTAGATCAGCGCATAGGCAGGGTCATCGCCGCTGGGCAGGAATCCTCCCGGGAATACAACGTGCGTCCGATAACCCTGATTCAGCTCATACTCGGTCGCAGGTGAGAGCAGCGGCTCCTTTGTAATGCCCAGGACTTTGGCCGGATTGTTGAGGTCCAGCAGCATGGCGCCGGCATAATACCGTTTTGTCCACCGCTCCTCCCAGCCGTTTCTCCCGCGGGCATCATCGCGATCCACCGCATGGAAAAGAGCAAGCCATCCCCGGTCGGTCCGCATCGGAGGGGCACCGGGCCCTATCTTGTCGTTTGCGAAGGGCACGTCCTCCACCGCCAGCAGCAGCTTCGAGTCACCCCAATAACGCATATCCGGCGAGTAGGATATCCAGATGTCAAACCTGTCCCGGCCGCGCGAATATACAGGGAACGGTCGCTCGAGCCGCGCGTACCTGCCGCCGATCTTTTCCGGGAAGAGCACCATGTTCCTGTTGTCGGGCGTCGTCACATTCAGTATCTCCAGCTTTTCCGCGAGCGTGTCCGCGTACAGGTCGAGGATCCTCGCGATCCCACCGCACACGCCGTGCCGCGTGTCGATTGCAAAGCACATATACAACTCGTCCCCGATAACCGTGAGCCTCGGGTCGTACACTCTCGTTATCTCGGGATCATGAAAATCCGCGGCTGACAAAAAAGGCTTTGACGCGACCTCGAAATGTATCCCGTCGCTGCTCCGGGCCACTCCCAGATCGCAGCGCGCGAATGTGTCTTTTCCGTCGAAGCCGTGATCGTTCCTGAATACCATGATATACTCGCCCCTGTAAAACGCAGCGCCCGCATTGAAAATGCAGTAGGCCTCATAAGGCACATATTCCCGGCTGAGTATCGGTCTGCCGTCATTGATCCGTCTCGCTAAGCCAAGCTCCGGAATAACCGGATCCCGGGCTGTTATGGTGTGATCGCTCATTTTTGCTCCTTTCGCAGCTTTTATAAATCCATCCTACCATAAAAAAGCGGTGCCTGTCACCAAAAAGGGAGCAGGGAAGACACGGGGACGGTTCTTTTGTCTGCAAAGTGCGCAGACAAAAGAACCGTCCCCATGTCTTCTCATATCATTGAAATAAACTATTTATCAACTCTCACGATCTTGACCTTGCCTTCAAAGCCGGCGAGCTCGAGCTCTGCCTTAACCTGGGCTGCAAGTGCCTTTCTGGCCTTCTTCTTCATAGTTGAAGGAACTTCGATCGAGATAACACAATCCTTGGTGTCAACGCCCTTGAAGGCCTTCTTTTCGAACATGCCCTCGGTGTAGGACTTAACAGTTACCTTCTCAAGAGTCTCGATTCCCTTGAACGCGCCGGGTCTTACAGTGGTGATGTTAGTGCCGAGGGTGATCTCGGTAACATCAGCCATTCCCTTGAAGCTGCCCTTGGCGATCGTTGTAACGGTGTATTCCTTGTCGCCGACCGTGATCGTCTCAGGGATAACAACCTCGCTGTCAGCTGCACTAATCTTTCTGATGATCGCAGTGTCATCGCTCATGATCTTCAGCGTAGCGGAAGCAATATTGCTGTCCTCCTCGAACGCGTCATCCTTTACGACAACCTTCTTCGCAACAACAGTGGGTTCAGCGTCCTCGGGCGCACCCTCGGGTGTCTGGGTCTCGTCCACGTCAACGGTGTCCGCGGGAGTCCCCTCGGGAGTCTCGGGATTTTCAACGTCAACGGTCTCGCCGGGCTCAGTGGTGCCGGGTTCGTTAGTGCCGGGCTCGGTGGCTCCGGGCTCTGTGGTGCCAGGATCATTATTATCCACGAAAGGAGGGATAATGATGATCGGAGGGTTCGTTACAGGCGTGGGTGTAGGATCCACACCGGGTGTAGGTACGGGAGTGGGATCCGCGCTGGGCGTAGGCTCAGGCGTGGGCTCTCCACTGGGGGTAGGTTCTCCGCTAGGTGTGGGCTCTCCGCTGGGTGTAGGCTCTCCGCTGGGTGTGGGCTCTCCGCTGGGGGTAGGCTCTCCGCTAGGTGTGGGTTCTCCGCTGGGCGTAGGCTCACCGCTGGGGGTAGGCTCTCCTGTAGGGGTAGGCTCTCCCGTAGGGGTGGGCTCTCCGCTGGGGGTAGGTTCAGGAGTGGGCTCAACCTCTTCCTCTACGAGCTTGTAGAGATATAAAGGCTTGAGACTGTTATTATCTTCTGTATAACCTCTGAAATCCTGTGCAGCATAAATACTTATACATCTGCCATTCTTCTCATTTTTGATTATAACGGCGCCGCTCACTTTCTCATTTGCTTTGATCACAAAGTAAGCATATTCATCAGCTTTATCCTTGTTTTTGTCCGTTGAATAAGGCTTGTTGTTATTAACGCTCATGGACAGGTATTTTCCATCCTCATCCTGAAGAGTGTAGGTAACAGCAGCACCGGTAGCAGCCTTTGTGATCGTCCAAACTATGGCAGTGCTGTCCGATACGATCTTATCTTCAACCTTCTCAACCTCTACAAGACCGCGGGTGTTGCCATTACCATCCGGAACATTTTTCATTGCATAGAGTGCATCCCCGCCTTCAGCAACAAAAATATACTTTCCGTCTGCAATATCATCGAACGAAGTAACCTGTTCGAACTTCTGCAGTTCCGCAGTAGGTGTGGGATCCGCAGTAGGTGTAGGTTCTGCGCTGGGAGTAGGCTCTGCTGTAGGTGTAGGGCCTGCCGTAGGCGTGGGTTCCGCAGTAGGTGTGGGTCCGGGTGTAGGTGTCACCTCAGTCTTAGCCTTTGCCGGTGCAAACGAGAGCTTGTAGATATCAGCGTTTTTCTCATTAAATCCGTACGCGCTGAAATCAGCCTTTTGCTGATAGTACTCGATGTACATGTCCGGTCTTCCGGCGTTAACCACATAGAAAGTACCGTCATCATTCTTAATGACGTTCCATGTATCGTTAACATCGTTCAGTGGAAGGCTTGTACGCGTTCCTGCCGACAGCTTATCACCCTTGGCTGTAGTAATAGTGATCGTACCGTCCTCGTTGTTCTTTACTGTCCAGATAAGGGCTGCGTCAACTTCTTCAACAGATGCTCCCGAAGGAGTAAAGGTAGCCTCTGCTCTGTAGTAAGTAGCAACCGCCTCTGCAGACATCGCCTTGCCCGATGCAGGATTATAGATCACATAATCTCCGTCAGCGATGTCATATGCAGGCGTATTGTCTGCGAGTTTGTAAAGGAACAAGGGCTTAAGGCTTGTATTACCTTCTTTGTATGCTCTGTAGTCCTGTGCAGTTGTTGCATTAGCCGCATAGATACTGATGCATCTCTTCTCATTAGCTTCGTTCTCTATAAGAACCGCTTTTTCTGCCTTATCATTTGCCTTGATGATGAAATATGCATACTTATCAGGCTCGTCAAGGTTTGTATCCTTCGAGTACGCATTATTCTTCGTATTGTTGTTCATGGACAGGAACTTGCCGTCCTCATCCTGAATAGTATAGCTTACAGAACCCTCTGTATCTGTTATCTTTGTTATTGTCCAAACGATAGAAGAATCATCAGAAACGATCTTGCCGTCCTTTTCCTCTACTTCTACAATGCCACGTGTATAAGGCGTACTGGTATTCACATACGCACCGGGCTGCTTGTCCATTGCATAGATAACACCGTTGTACTCTGAAACAAAGATATACTTTCCGTCCGCTATATCATCGAACGAAGTAACCAGCTCGAACTCAGTCCCGGCAGGTACAGGGCCCGCTGTAGGTGTAGGCCCTGCAGTAGGTGTCACTTCACCGGTAGGAGTAGGTGTCCCGCCCGCGTGAACATACGTCGAGCCCGGAACGAACTCTACAGTTCCGCTGTAGTTCTGGATATCGCCTGTAACCTTGATAACATCGCCAACCTTCAGCTCAGAGCCCTTAGAAAGTCTGTAGCACTGAATGGTCCTTCCGCTGACTTCAATATTAACAGAAACATTGTCGTACTGTGAGTTATACTTCGTAACAATTGAAGTGATTTTTCCTGTAAGGGTTACATTCTGCCCCAGCTTCTCGCCTGCATCCAGCTCAAAAGCAGCATCAAGGATGCCTGCCTCTGTGGACAGATCCACTTTGTGGCCTTCGCCCTTCTTGACGAGTGTGTAGCTCGAAGATGCACCGACACGGAGCTGTGCAGCCTGGTCACGCTTTGATGCGACGCAAACAATATCCACGATATCCGTTCTTGCAACACCGTTAGGATAAGATGCGGGCTGGAACAGAACAAGCGAAGACTCAGTTCCGTCGATATTCTGAGAAATATTTATAACCTTGTACTTGCTTTCAACAATATCTGAGCGGCCAAGTACAACATTCTTTACCTTAACAAGCTTTGAAACATACTTGTCAGGGTTCGCGTTAAGCTCCGCAAGTGTAACCTCTTCGGGTGCAACAGAAGCTGCATCGTTACCCTTTGAAACAAGCTTGGTGACAATACCGCCGATCTGCTTTACACCATGGTACTCAGAGATACTTCCCTTTACTATGAGCACATCGCCGACACTATACTTAATATTTACATTACCGAAATAAATCTGAACGGTGTCGCCCTTTTCATCACGGATAACAGCTGATGAAAGAGAATCATTCTCACCGAAGATGTATAAGATCTCGCCTTTAGTGGTCACGATGCTGCCTTCAGACGCATTGTTTGCTGCAGCAATAGTGATCAGCTGGCTCTCATCAATCTGGCTCTCCTCTGTCTCATAATGATCGGAGAGGTCGCCGGGATTGTACGTACCGAGTACAGTATTCTCCGAAGAAGGAGAAACCAAGCCCTCTGGAACAGCAAGTCCGAAAACTAGCCAAGCATACTCAGGGTAATCGATGAATACGTTTCTGTTGCCCTGAACGATCTCAGCGAGGTCATTCTGGCTCATCTCCCATGTGTCAACGGGATCGTCATAGTTCCACTTAAGAAGGGTCTCAAGGCTCTCGATAACTTTCTGACCGTCATTCTTGGAATCATCGGGATCCATTGCAGGGAGCCTGTCAGCCGTAACATTTACAAAGAGATTAGGCTGTCCCCAACAAAGATATACATAGAGGAAAATACGAGCTACGTCGCCCTTTACATTCTCAAGGGGCTCGAAGGTATTGTTCTTGAGATAGCCGCCTACAACGTTGTTATAAGTACCAACCGTTGCTGACTTCTCATCGATCTCACCCATTGTATAGCTGCTTCTGAAGCTGTTGATCATGTCAATAGCCGGACGCAGATGATGAAGATCGGCTCCGCCGTACTGCTCGTAGAAGCTTGCATGGCTCTTGGCCCATACATGCTCACGGTTAAGAGTTGCATTTACTTCATTGGTAGATTTGTCTGCATAGAAATAGATAGTTCCTGCTTTTCCGTCTTCCGCATCGGTATATGCCCAATAATCCGGAAGAGATTTGTAAGCAACCTGATTCTTAAGCGTAGACTGCATCTTCGACTTAAGTGCCGTAGCCAGATCAGCTGCGCTAACCGTTACGTTGCCCTTTTCGATATCTGCATAGTCATACGCAAAATTGTCATAATACGCAAGCGCCGCCTCACTGAGCTCATGCGCAGCAGTGTCCCTGTGTCCCGTATTGTAATAGAGCGCAGAAGTCTCCGACGTAGCGGCATACGTCGCCTGAGACGGTACGTTCGTCACAAATGACGAGACGATGAGTGCCAGTGAAAGCAACACTGACATTAACCGTTTTTTCATATTTTCCTCCAATCTTTCTCGCCCTACAAATTATGAGTTTGCTGTAACTTTTATTCTATATCTATGCGTTTGCGGCTTTCCCCAAGGGCGGACTTTTATTGTATCACATGCGCAAAAAATACACAATACAGAATGTTTATTCGTTTTAACACGCGTATTTTTCGCATTATGCGAAATTCTATGCATCAAAAAGAGTTACGGCAATATGTTTCACATCGAGTTTCACATCAATTGCCGTAACCCCCATAAATACCAAAATCCGTGTCGCTTCTGTTCTTATATTTTGTAACTTTTTTATTCGATTACATCAAAAGAATAAGACACAAAAACCCGGGCCACCGCACCTAAGCGCGGCAGCCCGGGAAAACCTACCTATGTTCAGTTAATTTGCATTACATGTCTTCCTCGCGGCGACGGATACCCTTGAGCATTACGCTGCCGAGCATGATGCAAGCTGCACCGATGCCGAAGAATACTGCTGTAGGAGTAGTTCCGGTCTTAGGAAGGTCGCCCTGAGGCGTCTCGATATCGTCGAGATCAACTTCCTCTTCGGGAGCACCCTGAGGTGTCTCGGGCTGAGGAGGAATGATCTCCTCTTCGGGCTCTTCTACAGGTCCCTGAGGTGTATCAGGTGTCTCAGGAATGATCTCCTCCTCTACGGGAGTAGGTGTAGGTGTAGCCGTAGGAGTAGGTGTAGGTGTTCCGGTAGGATCAGGTGTAGGTGTAATGATCGGAGGGAAGTTGTTCGTTGAGCTGAAGCTATATTCAGCAGCAACAACCATATCCTTCGTTACAGCTGCAAGCTCTGCATCCGAAACGCTCCAATTCTTGAAGGTGTATGTCGTGGTGGTAAATCCGCTTACGGTTGTCCATCCGCTGGGATTTGCGGGCTTGTCGCCAAGTGCGGACTGATTGTAACGGTAGTCAGCCTTTTCAGAGATAAGCCTTCCGTCATAGTCAACGAATGTAACCTTGTAAAGACGTGCTGTCTTCTTGTAGCAAGGATACAGATAGTAGGTCTTGTCCTGACGTACATTCTCATTAACATTGATCTGAGTAATGATCTTCGAATCAGTGCCTTCAGGATAGTAGCCAAGATCCGTTGCTCCGGGTGCATCACCCTCATTGGATGCAATTCTGATTCTTCTTGTAGCAGTCTCGTCTTCTGTAATTATAGGAGCATCTCCAAGGAACCATCCAACAAATGTGTAAACAGTATCAACCGAAGCATCCTTTGCAGGTCCGACAGTCTTTGTGATGTAAATGATACCTTCATCATTTACTTCAACGTGATCGGAATCGCCCCACTGCTTGTATCCACCGTTTACTGCATCTTCCTGCATGTAAACGAATGTGCAGGTGTTGTTGGTTCTGGTGTAAGAAGCATATACTGTTGTATCTTCCTTAACGGGACCATTGAGCAGGAAAGCTTCAGCCGAAGGCTTCTCCTCGCCGCCGAAAGTCCAATCGCCCTTAGCATAGGTGAAGATTGCGCTTGCATTGGTCTTCTCTGCTGCCTTGGCGTCAACCTTAGCTCTAGCTGCTGCAAGATCAGCATCGGATACCTTGCTGCCCCAAACTACTGTTGCAACATAAGGAACATTCTCACCGAAGAAAGTACCATCCTCGTCAACGAAGGATACCTTGTACTCTTTCTCGATTGGAGTAAATGCAGCTACATAAACTGCGCTGCTGACTACGATCGCAGCAGGTGATACCGCCTGTCCGGCTTCATTTGTCCAGTATGCGAACTCATATCTGTAATGACCATCAGCGGAATCCTCCTTTGTAGGAAGGTTGCTGATCGTTAATTCTGTGCCGTAATCATACTTGTAATCTTCATCGGTTACTGCAAGAACTTCGTTGTTGATGATCGTGCCGTCCTCATGCTTGAAGAGAACTTCGTACTGATTAAGTGTCGCAGGATAATCAACGTACTGGGTATAACTCTTGTTTGCGTTTACATATACGGGGCACTCTACGTCAGTGAATGCAACACTCTCGGGATATGACCACTGGGCATTTGATTCCTTTAAGAATTCCTGACCGATTTCGGGTGCTTCTGCTGTCTGGCCATATTTTACCTTAACCGAGTCAACTGTCGCGTTTCTCGTCTCGTCGCCGGTATATCTGATAACAAAGTTGACAGTATACTCATTAGTTGTTCGGGACTCTGTAGCGGTAAGCGTAGCATTTCCCTTTACGATATAAGTCTCGCCGCTCCAGTCTTCGTCGATATCGTACTTATATGTGAACTCGTCATTATTCTCAGAATAAACGATCTGAGGGATATCGATCTCATCGCCATAGTTGCCGCTTTCTTCGGTCTTGGTTTCTTTGCCTTCGTAATCTGTAAAGATAAATGTTACTGTGTACTCGATCAGCTCACGTGTAATGGTTGCGGTTACGGTAAGAGGACCTGTGATCTTGCTGTAATCATTATCCCAACCGGATACCGTGTAATCCCACTTCTTGCAGCCTTCATCAACACCGTCTTTCTGGTCTGCTGCTGCCTCAAGCGCTGTATCAGCAGGTAACTGAGGTGCGGTTGCAGCGCTGCCGTAAGGAACAGTCCGATCAGTGGAATCTTCTGTGTTGTTTACTTCATCCTTAATGATGAATGTAACTGTGTAGCTCTTTCTAACAGCCTTCTGGATTACAGTGATCTCTGTAGCTCCGGCAGGTACAACGATTGTATCTGTAGCAGTTCCGGTTACTTCGTACGAGAACTCAGCATCTTCAGTCTTCCAGAGGTCATTCTGTGTGCAGTCGTAAGGTACCGATGCGCCGTACTCATAGCTCTTTTCAATGATCGCAACTCTTTCAATTTCCTTGCCAAACTCATCCTGGCTTACCAGAACAACCTTAACAGGATAAGAGTTTATCGAGCTGGAGATATATGTGGTAAGATCGATATTCTGGCCATCGGAACCTAATGTAAACTCGGCGCCCTCATTCCAGCCTCTGGTATAGTTATATGTATAACCTTCCTGTTTAATATTGTTCTCTTCAACATAAGCATCAACCGAAGGAGCAGTGATTGGAGTACCGTATTCTACATTGCTATCGCTTGCAAGAACAATTGGTGCTCCATTATCCACTACCAGTTTGAAAGTGTAACTGTAAGTCTTCTTAACTCTTGTCTCGGAAGCCTCATAGGTTCTCGCCTCGGTAACGGGCACAAAAGTTTCAAATGCGTTGAATGTATAATCCCACTCATTATCGTCAGGAGTTGCAGCAATACCGCTCATCGAATCAGGGAGAGTAGGAGTAACGTCGTACTTATAAGACTCTGTTTCTGTTGTAACTTCGCCTTCAGCATCTGTAAACTTAAACGTAATATCAAACGATCTGATTGTTGAAACTCTGTTCGCCGTAATGGTCTTAGGTCCGGTTACTTCCGCAAGATCTGCCTGATTCCATGCAGGCTGGGTGTAAGTGTACTTAGCAGTATTATCTGTACTCTCTGAATAATTGGTAAGATCAGGTACCTGGCTTGCAAGTTCATCTGCATTTGCAGCCCAAACTACATTATAAGTTGTACCCTTTGCGTTTTCATCATCGCCGCTGTTGGTAACCTTAAAGGTTATGGCATAAGTCTCATCGTGTGTGAAGTACTTTTTGAGCGTTACGTCGCCTTTGATCTGTGTAAGCTTACCGTTTGCGATAACCGCATTGGCTGCAGTGTCTTCCGTGATAGTCCATGCACCCTCGGTATAGGTCTTCGAGATACCGTTCGCAACTCCATCTACGGCACCTACCGTTGCAGGATCAACAGTCGGAAGGTCAACCGAGCCATTGTATTTAGCTGTTACATCTGCTACACCGTCATTATCAACCTTCGCACCGTCAACATATACCTCATAGAGAATGTTGTAAATCTCATCATCATAAAGTGCGTTGACAGTCTTGTTTTCAGTGATCTCAACACCGTTAAGGTTCGCAGACCAGTGTCCGTTCTTCTTGCCGGCATGTGTGGGTACTGCGGGGATCTCGGCTGCAGTAACCTTCTCACCGTACTTCTTGGTGAAGGTCTTTATAGTCTGGTTGGTGCTTAACTCATCCTTATAAGTTACAGTGAATACATTCTTGTAATAATCAACACGGATGTTAGTGTTGCCGGTTACAGTGAATGTCTTCGCGCTGACTTCATTACCGTTAACCTTGTATGTGGTTTTGGTCTTGTCATACTTAACTGAATCGCCAGCATAAGCCGCAAGGTCTGCGATTTCTGCCGTCTCGTTTGCAAACTTATAGCCCGTGAACTTGCTGTTCGCAATCTCTTTGCCGTCCTCGTAATAGCTTATGGTGTACTTGAACGCTTCAACCTGATCCTGAGGAACAGGGATTGTGGTCTGTCCGCCGATGATCTCCGGGTCATGCGGGTTGTTGTCCTTATCGGTATAATGGAATTTAACAGTGTCATTGAGATCAAACCAGATCTCCTCACCTTCAGAAATAGCCTTAAGGACTGCTTTAGCATCAGCATATCCGGCATGCTTCTCAGCATATGCTTCAGCCATATCATAGAAATCAACCTTTGTGCTGAAGGTCATGCTCTTTGTGCCTTCATAACCAAGATCCGAAAGATCCCATGTAAGCGTCTGGCCGTTTACAGTAACCTTAGTTTCATTCTCTGAAATATCGGTCATGTATCCGGGAAGTGTATCTACAAGCTGCGCTCCTGTAGCCGCAGCGATATCTTTCTCGACCTCGTGAGATACAGCAGTAATTACCGAGCCGATCAGAGCAGATGTATCTGTCGACTGACCCGAGCTGGCCTGATAGAAAGTATCAAGCGAAGAAGCTACATTCTTCATAACGAAGGTAACTTTATTGTCTCTTGTAGAATCATATGCGATGGTATAGATCTTTGTATTCGCATTTTTTGCAAGATAAGCCTCGGAAATGGTTTCAAGGCGTAATGTATCATCTGCATTATTCGGAGAACCGTCGCCGCGCGTATCCTTCTTGAATGCGGTATAAAGCATCCTTTTGTCTCCGGTATTCAGAGTGGTATAGTCATTAGCAGTTTTAGAATGCTTATAGCTGTATGTAGGCTCACCATCACTCAGAACTACCATGATCTTGGCTGCGTCTTCTCTTCCGCCCGCAAGCATCTCCTGCGCTTTCCTGATACCGTCCTGAAGGAATGTGCCGCCCTTAAGAGTCTGGGCACCGGACTTGGCTTCATTGGGCTTATATCCGTTAATCGTAGATGTGATCAGGGAAAGATCAGTCGTCAGATTGCGGTCCTTCGCAGCCTTATCACCAAAGGAAACCACGCCAACCTTTACTTTTCCGTCAGTATTGTTCTCAAGAACCTTACCAGCAAATGCGATTGCTGCATCCTTAGCAGGTGTGAGGCGGTCAATGATATTGGCCCAATAATATCTTGTCTTTAGCTGCCAACCAGACCAATAATTCTCCGATTTCAAATCAGCATCATACATACTGTTTGATAAGTCCATAACGAACACTATGTCTACAGCACCCATCGCTGTATTGGTGATCTGATCTTTCTCACCCTTGGCAGTAAATGTAACATTTACCGTACCAGTACTCGGATTGTCCTTATCCACAGTGAGCTTAGCTGTTTTTGTGACAGTAGCCACTGTTTTATTGCCGTTTTTGATCACGGCTGTGGATGTCGAACGATCCTGGTTTCCACTGTCGGCCGCGCCGGCCGCTCTCTTGTTCCATGTCAGCGTGCCCACTACGAGCGTCAGAACCAGAACAAGACTTAAGATTCTCTTCCAGTTAAATCTTTTCACGTTTTACCTCCCTAAAAAAGTAACAAATTATACTCACAAAATGAGTAACAGTCGTCATCATTCTCTCATAAAAAAGTTACATGTTAGATACATTTTTATACATTTCAGATACTTTTTCGATAAAACATAGCTCGAATAGAACGGTTTCCATAAAAAATACGCGAAATGCGGCTTTTATCGTGTTTTATGGAAACTTTGAAACCTTTCTTGTAACCTTGGTTTCAAAAATGGTTACAAATTGGTTACATATAAAATGTGTATAAGAGGTTACAAAACGAATCAAAACATCAGCTCTTTTCTTCACGGAAAGCGAACAAAAAAGCCCGCCCCGATCCCGGGGCGGGCACTAACTCACGCGATTCACTTTTCCTTATGATTCCTGATAAACGCCACTCTCTTCATCATGTAGCCTTCGATGTCCTTGAGCTTCTTGACCTTGGCCTGCTTGAAGACCTCGCCGTAGCACTTCTTCAGAACCTCCTTAGAGGCCAGGCGGCGCTTGCGGGCCGTCTTCGGGCCGCAGAGCCTGAAATGCTCGGCTTCGAGCAGCTCTTCGAGGGCGGAGGTGCCGTACCACTCGAACATCTCGGTGATAAATGCAAGGATCGCCTTTTTCTCGTCGGTCAGCGACGATACGCGCGGTCCGGGCCCGGTGTAGAGGCCGTCGGGCACGATACAGCCCATCGTCTGCATGCGCTCGGCTACAGCCCGATAGGGCATCCCGCCGCGACCGGGGGCATAATCGTCCTCGAAAATGACTTCATTGTACAGGCACAGCGATGCGACCTGCGACCAGAAAAGGATCGTCTGCAGGCGCACCAGCGACATCGACTCAGCGCCGAACTCGGACGCGAGCTTGCGGTGCACGCCGATGACATACTCTGCGGCGTCGAATATCGGCGATGTGGGGAACAGCTGGCGCACTGCGTCTATGCTCCTGCGCTTTGCCACGGAGCTGATGCGGTTCTGGCCGCTGTTCAGCAGGGAAAGAAAGCCCGTCGTGTGCGTGTAGAGGTTCTTCAGACGCCTCGTGTACTCATTGTCCGGCAGCTCCTCCTCGTCCTCGCGCAGATACAGCAGGATCGTCGTCTCGCCCCAGCCGAGGAGCTTCGAGAGAGGCTTTTTGCCGATATTGTATTTCTGGAGCATGTCCTTGAGCTCTTCCCTGGTTATGCCGGAATCGGCTTGTCTGTCGCTGTCTTTGTTCATATGTATTCTCCCGAAAATGTCATCTTCCTAGAACAGGTTCTTAACCGCCCAGGGAATAAAATATGTGATCGTGCACATGATAACAGTGGCCAAAAGCAGTCCCAACAGGATCGCGGGAAATGCCTTTTTCAGCTTGATATTCAGCAGTGAAGCTATGAGAGCGCCGGTCCACGCACCCGTACCGGGCAGCGGGATCCCGACGAACAGCACCAGCCCCCAGAACTCGTACTTCTGGATCTTTTCGGATTTGCCCATCGACTTTGATTCGAGTTTTTCGACGATGGGCCTGAAAAGTCTGGTTTTCTTAAGCCACGCGAATATCGGCGTGATAAACCAGAGAATGAATGGTATCGGCAGGATGTTGCCTGCCAGGCAGATAGGGATCGCCTTGAGCATGGGGATGTCGAGTATCGGTGCCAGGATCAGCCCGCCTCTCAGCTCAATGAGCGGCAGCATCGACACCAAAAATATGATAAGCTCCTTCGGAAGCGCCGACATCGCGTCCGCGAGCGTTTTAGCCAGTTCTTCGGCCATAACCGTTTACTTTCCTTTGTTGTAATGATATGTGGGCACGATCTGTGAGACTGCCTCGCGGATGTCCTTGGGCTCCGTGAGGACCTCCTTGTACAGCTGGTCGAGCTGCGCGAGGAACTTCTCGTCGTCCATCTCGATAGGCTTACCGATGTGGATCAGACGGTTCTCGGTCTCCTGCATGCCCTCTTCCTTCATGAGCATTTCCTCATAAAGCTTCTCGCCGGGCCTCAGTCCGGTGAAGGTAATGTCGATATCGCGGTACGGCACAAATCCCGAGAGCCTGATCATATTCTCGGCCAGGTCCAGGATCTTAACCGGCTCGCCCATGTCCAGCACGAATATCTCGCCGCCCTTTGCGTATGCGCCGGCCTGCAGCACGAGCGACACCGCCTCGGGGATCGTCATGAAATATCTGATGATGTCGGGGTGCGTGACCGTAACAGGCCCACCCTCAGCGATCTGGCGCTTAAACAGAGGGATAACGCTGCCGTTGCTGCCGAGCACATTGCCGAAACGAACGGCCACGAACTCGGTCTTCGAGCGCTTATTGTAGGTCTGGACGATCATCTCGCACATACGCTTCGACGCGCCCATGATATTGGTCGGGTTAACCGCCTTGTCCGTGGAAATGAGCACAAATCGCTCAGTCCCGCATGCATCGGCCGCCATAACTGTCTTCAGCGTGCCGAAAACGTTGTTCTTGATCGCCTCATCCGGCGAATCCTCCATCAGCGGCACATGCTTGTGCGCAGCCGCGTGGTAAACGATCTGCGGCCTGTATTCCTCGAAGATCTTGCGCATGCGCAGCGTATTGCGCACGGATGCTATCAGCACGACCAGATCCAGTTCGGGATGTGAGATCTTCAGTTCCTGCTGGATGTCGTACGCATTGTTCTCGTAAATATCGACGATGATGAGCCTGCCGACTCCGTGGTCCGCCAGCTGCCTGCACAGCTCACTGCCTATCGAACCGCCGCCGCCCGTAACGAGCACGACCTTGCCCGTGACATAGCCCATGATCGAATTAAGGTCGACCTTGACCGGCTCGCGCCCGAGCAGATCCTCGACATTAACGTCACGCAGCTTTTCCAAGGCACCGTCGCTGCCGCTCACCAGCTCGGAAATGCCGGGCAGCACCTTGAGCGCGCATCCCATGCCCTTACAGATATCGATCACGCGCCTGGTATCGGCCTTGGACGCCGAAGGGATCGCGATAATGATCTCACTGATAGAGTATTTCTCAACGAAATGCGGTACAGACTGGGTATCTCCCACGATCTTAACGCCGTGGATATAGTTGCCGATCTTCGCCGGATCGTCATCGATGATGCAGCAGATAGATTTGTTCAGGTGCTCGCTCGCCTTCATCTCGCGAACGATCATGTTGCCCGCGTCGCCTGCACCGATGATCATGACATTGCTGCCGCTCTTGCGCTGCATGTACCTGCGCCTGAAATGCCTGAGCGCCCTGTACCCGAAACGCGAAGCGCTCACCAGGCACATCAACACCAGGAAATAGATGATCGAGCAGCTGCGCGGCAGTTTCCACGGTGTGATGTAGAAGCACGCGAAACACAGCGATGCCGAGAAAAAGCACCCGATCACGATGTATTCGAGTTCGTTGGTGCTCACGAATTTCCACAGTGAATTATACAGCCTCAAAATAAAGAAAAGCACGACTGTAAATACAACAAGGATAGGCAGCATGTGGATGGCATTGTCGATGTACTGCTCCTCAACCGACGCGAATGTCAGGTTAAATCTCAGCAGCAGCGAGATCATCAGCGCCGCGCCTATCGAAAGAATGTCAAGCAGCACCAGAAAGATCTGCCTGACGAATTTATTCCGGTCATGTAAATTTTTACTCATAGTCACAAGTGTCCTCTGCAATAAAAGCCGCTCCCCCGCGGCCGCGCGCATATCCGCATGGGTATACGCAATCCCCTATAATATATAATAATCATGTTTTTACAGCAAGTCAATAACACTTATTGAGTGGTTTTGTTCGCCGATGTTCGGGTTGAACTGGTGTTTGGGTGGTGGTATAATTATGCCGAAAGGAGGGAGACGCAATGGGGCGACTGATATTTCACGTGGATGTTAACAGCGCTTTCTTAAGCTGGGAGGCCGTGTTCCGCCTGCGTTACCTCCACGAGGAGCTGGACATCCGCACCGTGCCGTCCGCGATCGGCGGTGACAGGGAGTCACGGCGCGGCATCATCCTGGCCAGCTCCATCCCCGCGAAGAAGCTCGGCGTGCGCACGCCCGAGCCCATAGTCGACGCACTGAGGAAATGCCCCGAGCTCCTGCTCTTCGAGCCCCGCGGTGATTTCTACCATGAGTGCTCGCACGCATTTATGGACATATTGCGCGAGTACACCGACCTCGTAGAGCCATTCTCATCGGATGAGACGGCCGTTGACCTGAGCGAGTGCAGAGAGGCCCTGGATAACCCTGTGGGCTTTGCAGACATGCTGCGCACGCGCATATATAACGAGCTCGGATTCACTGTCAATATCGGTGTCTCCGTCAACATACTGCTGGCTAAGATGGCCTCTGATTTTACCAAGCCCGACCGGACGCACACCCTGTTCCCTGACGAGATCCCGGCTAAGATGTGGCCATTGCCGGTCCGCGACCTCATGTATATCGGCCGCGCTACCGCCACACGCCTCAACGATCTCGGCATCCACACCATCGGCCAGCTCGCCCACATGGACATAGACCTGCTTACGCCCTATTTCGGCAAATCCTCGGCCGGCATGGTCGCCTCGGCGAACGGCATAGACGACACCCCCGTGACTGTGGAGCGCTCGGAGCTGAAGGGTTACGGCAACAGCACCACCCTCCCCGAGAATATCACCGACCGCGACGAAGCCCTGCGCGTCATCCTCGGCCTCTGTGAGTCCGTAGGCAGCCGCATGCGCCGCGACAATGCCCGCGTGCGCGTGATCTCTGTCGCCATCCGCGACGGCAATTTTGACAAGCTCAGCCACCAGATGACCATGGATAACGCCACCAGCATCACAAACGAACTCTACGGCTATGCTGTGCGGATTTTTACGGAGCTGTGGGACGGCAGGCCGATACGCGCCTTAGGAGTGCACACGAGCGGCATCAGTAAGGACGATACCAGACAGATATCGCTGTTCGATACCGTGGATTACGGGAAGCTGGAAAAGGCTGACAGAGTGATGGATGAGCTGAGACGGAAGTTCGGAAAAGGAATGGTGAAAAGAGCGAGTCTGCTGGATAAGAGTAATGATGAGGAAGAGGAATAAAGCGCGCTGCTTTTTCTATTATACAGTGGATATACAAAAAACCTCTTTCAGATGAAAGAGGTTTTTTGTATATCCACTGTGTGCGACAAGATTCGAACTCGCGACCTTCTGGTCCGTAGCCAGACGCTCTATCCAGCTGAGCTACGCACACATTCCTCCGCTTTTAGCGGCCAACGATTATAATATCACCCTGGGGGGATAATGTCAAGAAAATTTTTATTTGACATGCATCAACCTAAAATGAATTTCGAAATTCATTTTAGGTCCCCATGCTTTATACCTCCCACATCTTGGAAAAAGGCACTATCTCTGCTATACTATTAATGCAATAGGGAAGAGCCGCGAGAGCGGCTACGCCCAATAAGTTCTGGTTTTGCTACTTATCAGTAGCAGAGCCGTCACTATTGGTGGTAGTGGCGGCTCGCTTTTTAATTTCATAATTTCCATAAGCATCGCCCTCCTTTCTCACTGAGAATCGAGGGCATTTGTTTTCACAAATGTCCATGATCCCCTTGCACTTGACGCGCGTCAAATATCATGTTACAATTATTTTGCAATTATTTGACGCACGTCAAATACAGAAAGGAGTTCTTCCGTGTTCGAATCAAGAATTATAAAAGAAAAACGGGACCTGACCTACCTGAAATGGTCGCATGTCCGCTCTTCAAGCGGCACCGCCGGCACTTTTCTGAAATCAGAGTCCATTATCGATGGAAAAAAGATATACTACAAGCTGTCAAATTTCGATCCGGTAAACGGCGTCATCGGCCACGAGTGCGTTAACGAGCTGATCGTTGACCGTCTTCTGACGCTTCTCGGCGTCGAGCATCTGAGCTATGAGCTTATACATGCTGATATAGACATCGAAGGTCGGATATACAACACCTGGCTCTGCGCATCCGAAGACTTCAAAAAGCCCGGTGAGAGCAAAACAGCTCTCGACAACTACTACAGGACCAATGCGCTGAAAGGCGAAAGCCGGCTCGACTTCTGCCGGCGAATGGGATGGACTGATTACGTGGATACCATGCTCGCCGTGGACTACATTATTTTAAACAGGGACCGCCACGGCGCCAATATCGAAGTTCTCCGCAACACGCGGGCGCACACGTTCCGTATCGCGCCGCTTTTTGACCACGGCCTGTCGCTGCTCTATTCCTGCCTCAATGAGAAGGATATTAAAGCTTTTGACGTAATGGCGGACCGCCCCTGCCAAAACTTCCTCGGAAGCCATTCCTGTCTTGACAACCTTGATCTCATCAGCCGGAAAGGCGACGTTTTCCCGACCAGACTCAAGGAATCTGATAAAAGCATTCTGCTTAATGATCTGGATGGCATCATTCCGAGCATCCTGGCGGAGAAAATCTGGGAAATGATCTATCGGAGGTATCTGACCTATGAAAGCATACGCAATAGTTGATACTGCCCTCAACAGGACTCTCGGAACGCTCCTGTATTTCGAAAAGGAAAAAACCTTCATCGCAGAACTCGAGAGCGACTTGGACGAGTGGACCGCCCCCCTCCTCTTTGCCGGCCTCGTCAAAAAAGGCATTTTCACCATGCCCAGGGACATCGCTCTGGCCTGGGTCCGCGAGCGCGTGATCCCGCCCGGAAGGCAGAACATTGACGCTATCCTCTCGCACCACCACCTGAAAGAGTATGACGAAATGAAGCTGCTGGAGTTATCCGGCGGGAAATGCTGTCAGGACGCGATCTGCATCAAAGAGCTGGACGCCCTGCCCGCTTATGTTGAGCGCAGAATGCAGGAGAATCTTGCAGAGGCCGTCATGTGCGAGAACGGACGCATACTCTGCATTTTCCGTGACAATACGGTCAGGCTGTTTGACCTTAAAGAACACAAAGAATCGATTGCAGACAGTGAAAAGATCCTCTCCAATCCGTCCCTGTACGAATCGGGCAAAGTCGGGACCGGCGGCTTTTTCCTCACGTTCAATGACAGCATCGATATACCTGCCGGGACATTGTACAGAAACTCGGTGCAGCTGCCTCTCAAGCAGTCGGATCTTATCGCTTTTATTCAGAAAAACGTTGCCGACACTTCAGCCACCTGCCGCATGCTGGGCTGCACCCGCCAGAACCTGACTTACATGCAGGAAAAGGGGCTGCTCGCGCCCGTGAAAAATGATGTGAAGGGCAACCTGTTCCTAAAGGGAGATGTGATAAAAAATACGTGGTAAATGACGATACGCACAGGAGCCGAAGCGCCTGTGCGTATTTCGAATCACCGTGTATTCAATTGTTTACCGAGTCTTCACCCGTTCACCGTATTCCAGGATCGTATCACTGGGCAGGTCGACACTTTCGCTCCATGACACAACGGTTCTGCTTTCATCCAGCCGGAAATTCTCAAACAGCCCCGTCTCCGTCCTCAGAACAGAAAAGTCAGGAATAGTCGCAATATCGTCCTTAACGTCATAAACTACCTCTTCTCCACCGTCGAATACGGCTCTAAGCCGATAATCAGGCATTGCATTGAGTTGCTTGATTCGAGGGATCATATTGGCACCTCCGGTTATTACGAATCTGAGTTCTACATCGCCAGTTCCTGCTGCCCCAGCCCGAACTCGTGAAAATCCGGCTGCTCTGCAACAAACCGCACTACATCAGAAGATAACAGTTCAGCCGAGGAATCGAGAAACGTCATTACGCGCTCCAGGCGCTCAGGCTTCTGCTTTACGTAGGTAATTACCCCTGCCACAAAACCAAAATATGAATCAGGGATAGAATTCAGCTTATTGTATAATTCCTCCATCAATAACGCCTTCCTTAATACTGAAAGTTCTTGAAAAAAAGCCCGTTTTGTGCTAATATAATAGCAACGGAAGGGCCGCGAGAGCGGCTACGTCCTATAGTTTTTGCTTTGCTACTTGCCGGTAGCAGAGCCGTCACTATCGCTAGTAGTGGCGGCTCGCTTTTTATACTGACAGTAGCAGATCACTAACCTGCCAGTGTTGACTAATAACGTCAACACAGAAACAATGAATTTCATTATTTCCATAAGCATCGCCCTCCTTTCTCCCTCGAGAATCGCAGGGCTTTTGCTTTGCAATAAAAACCCGGATCCCTCAGGAAAAATCACGGAGGGCTACCGCCCTCCGCTGTAAAACCTGCGAGGGCGCAGCCGCCTTGCCTTGTGGCTCTTCCTATAGATTATTATAGCATAAAAGGCCGTCGCTTTCAAACATTTGTTCGTTGTTCGATATGTACTTTACCCTTTTTTAATACCATACGCACAGGGGCCGAAGCACCTGTGCGTATTTATTTAATGATTATTCAGTTGCTTAATCCAAAGTGAACAAGCCTCTCTTCAAGAATACTACACCTCTGGTACCTACCAGTGCAGGGTTCTCTGACTGGTCACGACCATAGCGCATTACTACCTGAATCTCAACCTCGAAGCTACTGGTCTGGTCCAGACCAAAGTTACCTACAGTCGGGCAATTCGGATTAGTACTCTTAACTTCCTTTTTAGTAAATACTACCTTCCCGGTTGCATCAGTTGACATCTCATAGTACGAATAAGGACACTTATCCGTACTCTTCAAGTTCAGCTCATGCGTATAATAGATTTCCGAAATTGGAATATCCACGTAGTACTCTTCCAATGAACTTACTACGCCCTGCCCAGCCTTAACACCAACCATCGCGATATTGCGCTGGCACTTCTTCTGGTCAGTGATCGTCATTCCTTCCGGAATGTTATAGTAGAATGCCGGATTTGTCTTCTCACCCGCAGTAATCTTACTCTTTGTAGTTGAATCAATCGTCCAATTTGCCGAAGTATCCGCTGTCAGCGCTACTCCATTTCCGGTCTCCTGATCTATCCTGTATGTCTGCAATACAAGCGGTTTATCATACAAGGTTACCGCTACTCCTGTCTTCGCATCATGTATTACAGGATAATAATGAACGGTCATTACCTTGTTCAATAGAATACTATAGTTCTTCAGCGAGAATGTAACTCTCTTAGTGTAGTAAACAACTCTGTTATTGCTGGCATCAAGCAGATAGCCTTCGGAATCTTTGCGCTCTCCGCTCTTAGCCTTGATGTAATGAGGAATTACTCCATCACCTATAGGCTCTTTACTCTTGTCATCGGAAATCGCAAATGTCGCGTCATAATCAACATAGAGGTAATCTTTCTCGTTCTCTGTTGACTTATCCTTGTTCATGATAACAGGTTCAGTTGCCTGTGCAGATGCACGATAAGCAGCTACCATGGTGTTCATGAACAGTTTAAACTCATCATCCTTTAACTTACCCTGGCATTGACCAACACCGGAATAAGTTACATTGCCCTTATTATAGATGTAATAATTATTTGTTCCATCATTTAAGATATTGCATACATCAAAATCCGAGGATCCCTGCTGATATACAGAGTACCAAACAACTATATCATCGTCTTCCATGTTCAACTGGATATACGGGCAGTTAGAAGCAGCTACATCAATATATTTCTTTCCGCTCTTACTGGTCTTTGTGCTGACCTGGAAAGGATATGATGCTATCTGTCCTTCATTCGTCTGAGTTGCCTTAAACACAGGGGTATACGAAGAATCCTTGATCAAACTCTTCTTGGTGAACCCTTGTACAAGCGCACGCTTATCACTATCATCTGTTACCTTATTTCTAGTCTTGTCTAGTTCATCCGAATTTGTTTTTCTATATACCCTGCTCGTGGTTGCTAATCTGCTAGTATCAATCTTTCCTGACGAATTCCAAATCTTAAGCGCTCCGGAATTAGGCTTAAACGGAATATCATACTTAAGGCTATAATACTTCGCATTCTTTAAGTTTATATCAGTAAAGTCACGATTTCTTCCGTCAACGGTACCTAGAGCAGCTTTAATCTGTGAATCCATTCCAAGTAATACACTTCCCGATCCGCTTAGTGAGCTTGGCAGTGAAGTATATCCTCTGTTCTGCTGAGCTCCATATCTATCCTGTCCGATCGAGTCAGCAAAATCAGCAGTAATGTTATAGCCGGTAAAATGTTCCGAAAGAATAGTACTGCCATGAATAGGATTATCCTCATAATAATCATATAAAACCTTAAAATCACTGGATTTACTATATCTTATGTTAGATGTAGTATCAATTGTAAACAGCACTGTTTTTCCTGATGATATAAATTTTTCAATCAGGTCGCGGCTAGACTTATCTGTAATATCATTATAGCCTTCTCCAAATCCGAGAATAAGCATATTGATATCGTTCCACTTAACAGAGTCTTTCTCGAGTTCATAGCCTGACCCTGTCCATCTGTACGATTTACCAAAACTATAATTCTCTCGATTCGTTTCATTTGCAATCTGATTTTTAAAAGTATTAATATCGATTCTGAAGAAATGAACTTCAAATTCATTCAGGTTATGTGCGTAATACGCAAACCACCCCGCGTTTTCATACTTATACTTTACAAACGAGGAAGCATTCCATCCCGAGAAAACCCTATCGCCGCTATCATATATGTAATTAAAGAAATCATATGACGGATAATCAACATACCATTTATTCGTAGTTGAATTGAACATCGTAAAAGTTCCGCCATAACCTGAACTGTACTTAATATCACCGACAATATCTATCGATCCATTTCCAAAATAACTATCTGCATTACTCCTGGAAATTTCCTTGCTGCCTGCCGGTTTACTATTGTACGCAGCCAGTATTTCTTCATCTGTAGGAAGATAAATAGTGGACTTAATATCAAAATACTGATGATTCATATTCTGTGATAAATAAGGCGTATACATACGATTACCCTTATCATCACTCAACAGTATTTTGTTATAATTCGCAGCGTCTCTTAAGTCTGTAGTAATCTGGAGTATATATAACTTTTCTTTCTTATCAGACTTTACCTTTACAGCTGACAGTCCGGTTTTCTCAACTCTTACTCCTTCTTTGGTTCTGGATATAATCTGCAGTTTCCAAGGAATTAGTCCCGCATAATCCGAGATGGTTCTAGTAATCTCATATGTTCTTCCCGGCTCAAGTCTTGCCGTTCCGGAATTCTCAGATCTTTTAGCCACCGTATCATATACTAAGATATTGTCTAATTCCTCGGTATCCTCATCATATTTTCCGTCAGCATTAGTATCGATGAACATCCTGATCTTGAATGTATCATCCGGAAGCAGAGAATCAATATGTATCGTATACTTCAATACCTTTTTATCAATATTTGTATTGGAGTTATCCGAAGCACCATTAATATAAACACGGTCGTCAGTATAAGTCTTATATGCATCTACGGTTCTATCGCGGTATTCTGTAGGCTGACTGTCAATAACCAACGAGAAAGTCTTGTTCATCAAAGCGATAAGGAAATTCCTGTTGGTTGCAGGGTCATTGCCTACTTCTTCCTTAAACCAGTTATACCCGCTTCCTGCTGTCGTAACCTCTTTAGCCATCTTATATATCCAGGAAGCATTATCTATCTTCTTTGTATTTATAGTATTCGTACCTGTCTCAAAGAAACCACTGTCAAAGATAATCGGATATCCCGAATTAAGGAACTCTGCTACAGCCTTATACTTTGCAAATGAAAAATCATTTCCGCTGCTTGCCGCAACCGTAGTAAGGTCATCATTTGTAATATCGTTCGAATTCTTTACTATCTCACCTTTTTTATTAACAGTACTAAACGTTCCGACCTTGTAGTAGTTTGTTTTTAACTTATCATTATTAGAATCTGAAGTGTTAAATCCCGAATAATTACCGGTATGGTAATATACCAGACGCGTATTAGTGGCAACAAGAGGCCTATACCAATCTAAACTGGTTGTGTCTTCAACACCGTCCAGATTCATAACCTTCGTTTTAGTCCCCATGTATATTACATCATACTTACTGTTCAGATCTTCGATATTACACTGGAACTCGAGAGAGCTCATGGCAGTACCCGAAATCTTACCTGTAATATTAGGTGCATAGTGTCCTATATACCACAGCCAATATTCATCTGCATGGGCAAATGTTGCAGGCTGAATCTCCAGTACATTGATGTCACGATTCAGATTCATAAAAGATTCTGTGTCGTGGATCATGTAATAGAATATATCCTGTGTCTTATACTCATGAGTATCCGAAGCATGCTCTTCTCCCAGCATGAAAGCATTTATTGTGCTGTCACCATTCATGAGCGGCTTGGCAAACTCATTGACAAAATTCTTTCCGCTTCCAGTATTCTTAAATATCAGCATTCTATTGCTGATCGTGCTTGTAGTTTTACTTACACTCGTCGCTAGGCCAAGTTTTGCTGCCGTACCTGCCCTATTAGTATCATTCCAGTCTGAAGACTCGAGGATATTATACGGGATCAAAGTCTTTTCGTTCCAATACTCATCAGCACCTGAATATGATGCGTTCGTATCCGGTGAGAAAACATACTTTTCTGAATTACGGGTAGACAGTTTGCCGCCTTCTATCTTCTTCATATAGCGTCCAGTAAAGAACGCATTATAAACAGCCACAGGACTTGCGATCTGTGTCATAAGATAGATTTTATAAATATTGTTCTTATAGCCGGTTGCTCCGGAGCTGCCAAGAATATCTGTATCCGTTGTTGCTCCGCTGTATCGGCTCTTAAACTTAACTGTTTTCTTAAGTGTATTGGACGAGCTTGTACAGCTTTCGTAGATATGATAGTCAAACATAACCGGACATGTATCTACAGAGTCATTACGTCCGGCTGCCGAATTCCACTTGATTCCGGCTATTCTGTTTAACAGTTTCTCAGCCACTGCCCAACTGATATCATTCTGGATAAAACTGGTAACATCTTTGCTTGCATTATGCCTATCGGTATACCATGCATCATTTTTATGATATGCATGGCACAATGTCTTCATATCTGCTTCGCAGGTTTCATTGATAACGATCAGATTTGCAGCATCAATAAGCCCGATGTTTGATTCAAGATCTGCGGGCGTCACTGTCACTACTCTTACTTTGTATGCTGCAATTTTTGCTGTAACATTACCCTCAAGCGTAGGTCTGACCGGAGTAGGTGTTCCGTTCGCTATAGGCTCCATATATCTTACGCGGGTAACATTATTGGTCAGTCCCTGCACATCAGCAAACGCTGCCGCCGGTTTGTTGCCAACAAATTCTACGGTATATATAGGCTTAACTGAAGTATCTACCCACTTTGCGTAAAGCGGAATATGAACCAGTGTAGGATCGATCTCTAAGAGAGCTTCTTTCACTGTTGCAGCAAGCTCTATCGATTTTGTATCAAACTCGAATTTTATCTCACAGTCCTGATCGAGATACCATCCTGCAAAAACATATCTTGAATTGCTGGCTACAGGATTACCATAGGTAACAGTCTCAAACTTCTCCTGCCCGCCGCCGTCCTTGGGATAATATCTTCTTCCGTTCTCAGCTACACTGGTAATAATCTTACTGCCGGGAATAGAACCTGTTACACCTGCAGGAAGAGAACTCTGATTAACATCCAGTTCAAAAGAATATCTTGTATCATTGACATCCTTCCACTTCGCATACAGAGTTACATCACCGGTTATTTCAGGTGATAATCCTGTATTTTCATCGAAGAAAGGCTTATCTCCTGATCCCGGATTCTCCTTCGTATACCATCCGTCAAAGAGCTTATTAGGTCTTACAGGGATAGCATCAGGCTCGATTATCTGCGCGCCCTTATTGAGACTTCCGATATAGGAAGTGTACTTATCCGCATTATCATCTTCATCGGTGACAAGAGTACCGGGCATATTAATATCAACCATGCCCTGAAGTTTAGTTTGCTCTTCCGTATCAGGATTCTTTATATTTGCATTAAAGGTAACCTTATAACCTGTCCACTTAACAATAGTGGTTTCACCATCTACTACGACTTCCTTATTGTCCGAAGGATATGTTGTCAACCACTTTGCATATAAAGTAAGATTATCTGTTACACCCGCTGACTCATCATATGCGTTAACACCATAACGATCCGTATACCAGCCAACAAATTTAAAACTTTCAGCATCTTCATCATTTTTCGAATTTTCTGACTGATATGCCAAACCTATTGCATACTTCTTAAACAGTTCTTTGTTGGTATACTCCGGGAAATAACCCAGTTTATATGACTGACTCTGCGAAGCTTTCATCTCATCAGGCGCAGTATGGCGTTCAGTCGAGAACTCCTTATCAAGAAACGCTGTATCCGTTAAATACTGTTCTCTTTGATCTGTATCTTCTCCGAGCGCCTTACTCTCAAAATATCTGAGCCCCGACCAATTGTATGTAGCAATGGCCGTTTCAAACCGAGCAGGAGTATAGCTTGAAGGCTTTATTGAGTACTGATATCTTGTTTCCTCATAAAGATCATAAATTGGAACAAGAATGTATCGTTCATAGTCTTTACTGTAAATATCGCTGAGACCGGTGTCTGTACCCTTTATCGGTACAGTATATGGATGAGCTGAGTATTCACCCAGCATTACAGGCTCTTCATCAATATCATCTCTGGTACCAACAAACTGAGGGATGCTATAATCACTTGTTGAAATCTTTAAGTAGTCTCCTGTTCCCGTAGAGACTTTATCCCATTTCCAAATAAAATCATCTGAAAGTGAAACCTTACGATAGGACATTATATTATCACTACCTGATGCGCTTACACTTTTTACTTTATATCTACCACCATCTGATATCGTTGCCTTTTGAAAAACTGCTGCATAATGATCAGCATCATTCTTGGGAGTATCAATAATTAAGTTATAATATTTTTTCCCAAAAACATCACACTTATATTGATATTTTCGCAAAAAGCCAGACTCATTTGTATAATTATAATAATAATGGTATAGATAGTTATCATTATACTTATATCTTGATAATTTCCCCCAAGTTCCAAAAAGCCACCAGGTATCGTCATTTTCAATCCAAACACTTCCAAGTTGGTTGAACTCATCATTCGTTGCACTTACCCATGGTGATGAATTAGGAACTCTGGTATACTCTATCGTGCCCTCAGCGGTGCTAACAGTTACACTTTCAGGCGTACTGTGACCATCGTCTATAGCGCTTTTAAGCTTATCCTTAATTAATCCAACATTGCCATCAGTCCGCTCGTCAACTTTTTCTGTCCTAAAAAAGTCGGCTTTGGTAGTGTCAGTCTGCTCGTTACTTTTATAATATCGTTTTAAGGATGACTCATTACTGTAGTCAGACAACTTATATAGCGTACCAGCATAACCAGCTTCAGCAAGTTCGAACGTTACATAATACTTGTATTTATTATTTGCCCTGGTAGCAGTATTGTCTGATGTGAAATAATAATTTGGCTTAATCGTACGGTTTCCACCGCTATAAAGCATATATTCCAAGCTATACTCTCCCGAAAGAGCAGCGCCTTTCTGGAACAGAGTACCGCTGTACTCGCCGCTTCCCTGTGTAACTTTCTTATATAAACCGGCATTTGATGCATTCGAACTGAAAATATACTCTCTGGCAGTAGTTGAAGTAGCCTGCAATTCCTGTCCCTTGTTCTCTGCTTCTGCCTTTGATTCATATTTATGGCCATCAAGAAGAGACGCTGTGGCAACTTCTGTGTTGCCGGCGTCATCCATATAGAGCTTATCTGTATCGTTATCAATATAAAGCTTTCCAGTAGCAGGAACCTCGTCCTCCAGCATGAAAATATATCTTAAAGAAGGTTCCTTTTCGCGCTCTATCAGCTTATAATCGCCGCTGTCGCCTTCAGCTTTTGTATAAGTACCATACTGAGTTGTAGGGGTGTCAACCGCTACCCACGTAAGTCCTGTGTCACCAAGATGCGCGGTAACTTCCCCTTTTTCTGCGCCCTCGGCATTATAGAGCTCATAATCGGCATTTGATACATTCGCATTAAGAAGGTTTATAAATTCCTTTAACGCTACCGCCTCATTTACCTCTGTAACATCCAGATAGTTGCTGAGGGTAGACTTATAGCGTGCAAGGTCTTCAGGATTGGCAGAAAGAGCCGCAATATCAATAGGTTCCTGACCGCCAACAAGATAACCGAACTGCGCCATGTTAGCATCAGGAACTATTTCAAGAACCGTATAAGGATTCTCATCACTGCCCAGCTCTTTTGTTTTGTCAGCTGCAGTCAGAGATAACTTATGGTCAGCATAGGAAACGCCCAGAGTATCATCACCTGCCGCAACAGAATGTGATTCTTCGCGCACCCAAATAGCCCCCATTCCTGCAAACAGGGACAAAACCAAAACAACAGTCATCAAGAATGATGTGACTATTTTAATATTCCTATTTCTGCCCATTCTAGCCATATAACAACCTCCTTGCTTTACTTTCCTTATCAGCCAAAAGAGTCAATAATCTTATTCACTAATTATATTTCGTCCATCAAAGACAAAATGTTTATTATAATCGTCTTCCGCGAAATCCATAAGCAGATTGACAGTTATAAGCGAACCTGTGTTGTGAGTCGCATCTCCTGATAATACTTTGCTCAGATCGATGCCATTTACATGCTCCGCGAGCAGGCTGTACGGGTCTCCCGCAACCTTTGTCGACTCATTGGTGACCAGTAGTGCCTCATAATCAAGACCCGCCGACGGCGAAGTAATCGTATTGGGATATTTCTTATATCTCAATACTCGGTTTGAAGTCTCGCAAAGTATAAAGTAATAACAGTAATTGCTCTTATTATCCGATTCATTGTCCGGAGCGTAAAACCATATACAATGATCCCCTGATGATCCTACAAGTGCCTTTCCACAGTCTCTGGCCTCTATTGCTATCTCATTGATAAATGTGCGAACTGTCTCGGACTCTTCCTGAACTACAGCTTCTGCCTTAACTTCCGTGTAAGCAATTCGCGAAGAAGATATCAGTGTTACGACTATACCTGTTACCACTGACATGATCAGTATTGAGACAAGCAGTTCTACCAGTGAGAATCCGCTGTTGTCTGATGATAAGTAATTCTTTTCCCTCACTGTCTTCTCCTTCTTCATCGCCTTATCAGTTCTTTAAGGCATATAGCACTTTCCTGTTGCCGGTACAAAGATCAGCTGATTGTCATCGCCGCCTGATACATAAAGATCACAGTATCCGCTCCAATTCACTGCTCCGCCCTTTATCGAATCTATACCGCCTGTAGCCTTCTTAAAACGGTATTCAACCGGATTGTCAACTGTATATGAATCGTCTATCTCTATCCTGTCAGTCTCGGTAGAATTTTTAGGTCCTGCACTGATAGTTACACGGTACTTTGCTATCGGAGAGTTCGGTATATTCGGCATACCGCTCTTCCCTTCAGGCGCTATCAATGTGTCTCCCTGATAAACACCTGCATAATAATCATCATCATATACGAATATCCTGAGTGAAATCTGCTTCGTGGTGTCTTCTCCGTTCAGGGCTATTGCCTGGCTTCTTGCCTGCGCGGCAAGCGAAACTATACTCTTGGCCGCCCGATCCGCATCAGCATAATAAACTGCGCTAAACGCAAATCCTGCGCCCGCAGAAAGGATACCGATAATCAGGATCGTCACTATCAGTTCCACCAGCGAGAATCCTTTATGATCATTACATAATACTGATCTCATTACTCCAGCCTTTCACAAACAAATTGACAATTATTCCTTCTTCCAATCAACATACTCGATCTTGATCAGATTCTTCAGATCTCCCTGCGCTACGGTATTGTCATCCGTGTCCTCAGAAAAGTAAGGCCATACAACAGGGTTCGACTCAATCAGCTTTTTGATATTTCCGGCAGCTGAAAGCACCTTGCAGTTAGAACCACCGAAGTGAATGGTTCCCTTCGAAATAATGGTACCCCAGAATTCGAGTCCGCCTTCAATATGCACATCTCCACCGGCTATCACGATTCCGGCATTGATCACGGTAGTATTGTTGCCATCCTTATCCACTATATGCTCATCGTTGATATCATGTGTGGTAACAGAAGCTGATGCAGATCCAAAACGGATACCTGTACTGGTGATCCATACATCACCAGAAGCACCTACAACATAGGCCTGTCTCTTCAGCAGTGTACCGGGTACTTCAAACAATCCGTCTACACCGTCTATCTTGGCTACCTTGTTAGCATGATCGGCATCCTCAACATAAGGGAAGTTGATCAGCAGATCGGTAATATCCTTATTCAAGCTGCTCATGGTCGACAGATCCAGACTGGTGCTCAGCTTTCTGAAATCCATCTGCTTGGAGTACATCGCATTAGTCACATCAGGACTTGTATAATCGGTATTGGCAGCATAGAGCCTATATTCCATCTTGGAAGGATCAGACTCAGAAGCCGCATACCAGAGGATATTACCGGTATTCTTTACCTTGCTGTCGCTTAATACAAGCGCACCTGTTGAAGAATCAACATACGATCCGGTAGTGTTAACTACCAGCTTTGTACTTGAATCAGCCATTGCGGCACGTGCGGTTACGACTTCATTGTATGCCTTTGAATAATCCCTGAAGAATGCCGCTGCTCGGTTAGGGTTGGCAAAGTTCATGTACAGATAAACCAGCTGCTTTCTTCTTAACTCATCCTCTGTATCGCCGGCTACGCTCTCTTTGTACTGAACTGTTGATGCATAAAATGCCTTTGTATACAGTCCCTGAGCATTCTTAGTCGTGTCCAGATACAATTCCAGATTGATACCGTTTCCGGCTGATCCTCTGGTGATATCGATATAATACTGATCCTTTGTTCCGGCTGTAATCTCATCCAGCAGGCCCTGATATTCCTCTCGTGTCATGGGATTATGGTTGATACCTACGATACATTCACCGGGTAACAAGTACGCGGGCTGAAGTGATCTGTATGATATTGATTCTCCCTGCAGATAAGTTGTACTTCTGTCAGGATTGATATCTCCCCAGAGTGCGGGAACCGAAACATAGCTCTTACCCGCCAGCCAGAGCATACCTGCCTCAGAAAGATCTACGGTTACATTTTTGCCGTTGATAACGATCGAAGAGTTCGTCTCAGCAGAGGTCGCATCGGACGATGTATTATATCCGTAATACGCGCTTCCTGAGCCTTTCATCGCAAACTTCGAGCTCGCCGAATCGATAGTCAGATCGTCTGCGACATTACATATTCCCTGGATTGCGAGATCACTTGCTCCGCTATCTGTTCCGCCCTGGAGAATATTCTTTACCCATATGTTTGCGTATTTCTTTGATGTCGAATAAGGATACTGCTGCTTTCCGTATACTTCCAGCTTGCCTCTCTTTGCCACGAAGCTGTTACGCGAGATGATGTAATCGGAATACAGCTTTATTGCATTTGCAGCCGTATCATTGACCAGAATACCGGTTCCGTTATATTTCGGTATTCCTGCTTCTTCCCCGCTCTTTCCTCCGCCGTATATACTTCCGACGATCACAGCACCGCTTCCGCCTGAGAAGTCAACCGTTTCGTCGGCCACGAGTGCATAATCAGCGATCGCAGTACTGATACCGGTACGTGTACCTATCTGCATGGTAGGTGTATCCGCAGTCAGCTTCAGGTCTGTTGTGATCGTTGTAACATTACCGTTCTCATCTGTCTGAATGATCGTAATGTTCTTAATTGTAATAACGCCATTCTCGTCAACCAGTGTAGGCGGGATCGGATTACCATGCTCATCTTTAGGGATGTCAACATGTGTATTGTACATCAGATCCAGAATTGAGCCTGTAGGTGTCGTCCCTCCGGGAATCTGTATATAATTCTTTATCAGTTCTTTCAGTTCTTTCGCAAACAGCTTTCTGAACTCTACAGCCTGGCTTTCATCGAATGAAGAATACGATTCCAGCCATTTCTCATATGCTTTTCTGAACGCTTGCTCTGAGTAGTTGCGAAGACTGTTTTTCAGCTCATCTATTGCCTCTTCTCCTTCGTAGAAGTTGTCAGAAGCTTTCATCAAGGTACTGGAATTATAAAGGTTCGTGCGTACCATTGTAACAATAATAGACGCAATAATACCAATGAACAGCATACATACTATTACTGCAATAAGAGCAGATCCTCTATTGCCATTGCGTATCTTCTTCATTGACATATCCTGACCTTTCTGATTCTGTACATAGACAAACCGTATTACTTTTTTAACGCTCGATAGTTGACGTCATCTCTCTGATCAACTCGCCGCTGCTTCCGTCCGAATTCATCGAATAAACCTTTATCGTTACTTCGGCGATATCTTCATTGTGCTCTGAAGTAACAGACGTATCTTTCTTCAAAAGCTTGTAATTAATATCGTTCGTGCTGGCCTGTATATGCGTTTTGATATCCGCATTGCTGAATACTGCCACATCCTTGTTTGACTCACCCGGAACGGTTTCATAGATTACTTCCAGCTCCCCCGTAGCTGATCTGTAGCCCTGAACAGCAATATACAGTTCTACATCCAACGGAGTTGTATTATGAACAACTATGCTCTCATTTGTAAAAGTATAAACATTGGCATTATTCGCCAGCGTAGCTACGCCGGTTGTTTTGATATACTTGTACGGGATGTACATGTAGTAAATATACAGTACTTCCTTATTCGCCTCTTTATCATAGCCAACCTTTGTACAGTAACCTGTACCGGGGAAAGCGGCATCTGCCGCTACCATGTTCTGATAATTAAGCTTTGTAGAATCATACGGGATCGTATAATTCATCTCTGAAGAAACACTGTATCGCTCCTGCTGCGATACAACATTGTTATGTTCAATAGTAATGGTCGTCACACGCTTGATCGCGTTTTCGATCGCTGACTCGCCGGACTGAACATATAAAGCGGGATCCGGCGCATTCATCATATGACTTGCGTAAGGCTCTTCGGTTACCGATGCTCCGGCGTCTTCCGCACGCTGTGTCCAGTATGCATTATTGTTATCAACTACTGCTTTGTCCGAATCGTAGCAGTTCTTAATGTATGCCTTGTTTAACTGTACAAAAAAATCTAAAGCCTCCTGATCATACATGATATCAGGAGCCAGTGGATTGATATAAAACGAATTGTCCGTATCAAAAGCAGAGAGGACAAACTTATCCTTATCGTTTACCGATACAGGATGCGCTGGGTCCTTTTTGTTCTGGAAATTAGTATTAAAAGTAATCTCCACATTGAACTTCTGGTTGCCCTCTTCTACTCCCTGTAAGAGATACTCATAGTTATAAGGCGCCGAAGAAACAAACGGATAGATCGCGTTGTTTCTGGCGTCGAGTTTTCCGTCGATCGTCGCGGATGCCTTATCGATGCTTCCGTCCAGTTGGACTGTCTGCTTATCAATTGCGGTGGTCAGATCCAGGCCAAATATCGTAGTAGCCTTTGCGAGCGTTTTTACATCGCCGAACTGGCAGAGATAAACCTGCTTTGCCGTTCCGGGCAGGCCGTTTACCTTTATTCCTTCCATTACGTTTGTAGCTACTGTATCGGCATTATTGCGTGTTTTGTTTACACGGTTGACCTTCGACGAAGACACGAACAACTGCATCGCCGAAACTGATATGATAGCCAGGATGAGGATGGCCACTATCAGCTCAACAAGGGATAAACCTTTATTATTCAGTTTTAAAAATTTCTTTTTAAGCTGCAGTGACCTCTTCATCTTCTGTTCTCCAATTATTATTCGCCTGTTTCGCCGGCACCTTCGCCTTCGCCTTCACCCTCACCGGTTCCTTCGGTTTCATTCTCGGTACCTTCGCCAGTAGGCTCTTCGCCGTTCTCTTCGCTGTCACCTGTGTTAAAGGTATAGCCTGAACCGAAGATGTTCTGAACGCCTATATCTACATTGTCGATAACAGGAGCAACATACTCATGCTTTGCGTCCTTTACGGCATACAGATTGATAACCATGTTGCCAATGATATCGCCCGTCTCCTGATCACAGCTTGCTGTGAAGCAGCTCACGTTCATGCGCTCTTTATACTTGTTGATGAAATCCATGCAGGCCTTCAGGCCGTCATAGGTTGTTGAGTAATTGATCGAAAGGATCGAGCTGTCAATCTCAACAGTAGGATTTCCGTTTTCATCCACATCAGAGCTCTGGAAGATCGGCACATCCTGACTGAATGACAAACCTGAGACCGTCATATTCGAAGCATTTTCCAAATCTCTTACGAACACAATGCTCTTTTCGGGTGTATTGCCGGGGCCGTATTTAGCCAGTATAACATCAATATTCTCGTCTGTCTTTGAGATAACCCCTGTCCAATCAGCACGATGTGTTTCCTTATCGGTCAAGTCATTGATACGCGCTTCGATAGCTTTGTTTTCGGTTTTAACCTTATTAGCTGACTCGATGAACTTTACATATCCGAACTGGTATGCGCAGAAAGCTATCACTACGATAAGGGCAAGTAATATGTACTGTATTGTCTTCTGACTGATCTTCATTTAATTACTCCCCCTCTCCTACAGTTCCTTCCTCGGGAACCTTATATGTGCATACAACCGAGAAGCTTACGGTCTTAAGACCGGAATCCTCGTCGATATTCTCAGCAATGGCATTACAGCTTACAGACTCAAAATAAGGGATCTGCTGAAGCTGCATAAGTAACTTAGCCGCGTCATCCTTGTTGGAAACAACCAAATTCATCGAAAGCGTTTCAGGCGACGATGAAACTGACGAAACGATCATGTTCGATACGCTCTGCGTCTCAAGATAATCAAGTATCTTATTCCAGTTCTCATTGTGGTTAAACGTTCCTGCATCTACGGCTTCGATAGTTCCATATCGCTCCTGTGCGGCATAATACTCCGCCTCCAGCTGCTCTATCCCTGCAGCTTCCAGCGCATCTCTCTGCGCTGTCAGGCTCTTCTGTGCGTCCAGGGCCTTATCATATTCCATCTTACCATTAAGAATTATGATAACCGCCGCCGCGATAACTATCGCCAGCGCAACGATGCTCAGGATCAATGTCTTTGACAGGGCTTCCTTCGCGCTCTTGCGGAAGAAATTGATCGAAGGGTAGGCCGCGCCGATACATGCGATCAGCTCGGTGCTGTGGTTCTCGGCCACGGTGTTGTCCTTTGCAATGCTAAGGCCCGGAAGGGCGTCGAGAACGATTACTTCGATGCCGTTGAACTCATTTTCGATGAGTTCCTTGAAGCCCTGCACGTATGTGCCGGCGCCGCCGATGTAGATGCGTGCGAGCTTCTTGGTCTCCTCGGCCTCGGCGATGGACTCGTCGGGACCGGCGCTTTCAGCTGTCGGATCCAGACCTGCACCGGAACCCATAGCAGCATCGTCATCCTGCGCTGCCTTCTTTCTGCGGCGTTCCTGCACCTCTGCTGCAGTCTCGCTGCCGCGCATGATGGCGCCGCGCTTCTTGGTGTTATAGTACTCGAGTACGCTCGAGATATTGCCGATCATCGGGCGGG
>JAEEGH010002774.1_pt1 | contig 46791 bp, 34 predicted proteins | sample 9134181 | NCBI WGS metagenome assembly JAEEGH01 (sample SAMN16246544, study PRJNA631951) | gut metagenome | biome: gut microbiome; feature: rumen; material: DP-attached | host: Bos | place: Iran: Karaj | collected 2018-10
AGAACGGCGTCGCCGAAATGCGCGAGCTGTTCAAATCGCTTGCCACCGACGGTCGAACGATCCTGCTTGCCAGCCACAATATCGCGGACATTGAAGCGCTGTGTGACACCGTCTGCGAAATGGACGCGGGCGTGATGACAATGTTACAAAACAGGAATTGAGGATGACAGATATGAAACAAAGAGTATTTGCATGGGTTTTGGTATTGGTGCTTGCATTGACGCCGGTACTGGCGATTGCGGAGGGCGATGACCCGGAACCGACTGCTTCATCGGAACCTTCTTCTTCGCCGAGCACGGATCCGTCTGCACCGCCGAGCGAAGAACCGTCTGCGCCACCGAGCGAAGAACCGTCTGCATCGCCCACGGAGCAGCCTACAGCATCACCGAGTGAGAAACCGACTGCCTCGCCGACAACGCAGCCAACTGCAGCGCAGGAGACGCCGGAACCGACCGGCGAATCGACCGATCCTCTGAAAATCGACACATACTGGAAGTATCCCGGCATGGACAAGAGCTATGCGGGCGGATATATGCCGGTACAAACGGACGGCTCGGTGCAGTTCATTATGCCGCTGCTCGGCAAAACGCAGGGCAATACGATCCGCGTCGTTCCCGAATTTCCCTCCGACGGTCCGTTCGCGCCGACCAATTTGCAGTTTGATGTGCATGAGCAGACATACGACGTCACGCAGGGACAGAACAATACCGGGAAGGTGAGTGCATATCTGGTCAAGTTCGATGCGCCGTTGAAAAGCACTTTTTACAACGGCACCTATACCGTTGTACTTCATGTGACCTACAAGACGCCTGCAGGCGATCCGACCGAGCAGACCTTCACCATGCAGGTTCAGATCACAGGCGGCAAAACACCGTCCTCCGGCGGTGGCGGCGGTGGGCCGACAGCGGTCCGAAAACCGGTCATTCTGATCCAGAACTGCATGATCACGCCGACCGAAGTATCCGGCGGCGAAAGAGCATCTGTTGCCGTCTACATGAGCAATGTCGGAAACTACGACGCAAAGAACATCCGCGTATCGCTGATCCCGGAATCGGACGCGATCACTCTAAGCGGCGATCTGAACGCCAAGTTCTTTGATGCACTTCCGATCAAAGGCGAGCTCGACGCTGGCTTTGATCTCGCGATCGCGCCGGGCGCAACGGAAGGCGCGGCGGTCGTGACCGTTCAGATCACCTATGAGGATAAATACGGCGGCGCATACACCGAGGAAGGCAAGTACACGATCAACGTTACGCAGCCGAAGATCGAGATCGTCGATTGCGAATACAGCGATGTGGTCAACGGCGGCGATGGGTTTACGGTTACACTGACCGTACGAAACTCAGGCACGCGCGACGCAAAGAACGTCGTGGTACAGTACATTTCGGAGGATGATTCGATCCGGTACACGGGTATTCAGGATCATCAGACGATCGAAAGTCTCAAAAAAGGCGAATCGACGACCGTGACCTTCGATCTGCGCGCGCTGCCGAGCGCTATGGAGGGCAAGCATTCCTTCCGGTTCAGTTGCTCCTACAAGGACGCTGCCGACAGCGGTTCCTATGAAAACGGCGTGGATTATCCGCTGACCGTTGTACAGAAAGCATCGCTCGGCTATGACGAGGTGCGGCTGCCGGAATCGATCATAAGCGGCGAGAGCTTTACCCTGCCGGTCTGCGTCTACAACACCGGATTTTCACAGATCTTCAACGTTCGCTGTTCACTGAATTGTGACGGGCTGATCTCCTCCTCGGCGTTTTTAGGCAACCTTGCTCCGCAGGAAAGCGCGGACAAGGCAATGACCGTATTCGTCACCACGCTGTCCGGCTCGCAGAAATACGGCGAGACATACGGCAATATCGAAATAACATACGAGGATGTTAATGGCGAGAAACAAACCGAATACCAATCAGTTAAAATGACGATCACAGAACCCGTCAAAATCACAGATGAAGAAAAAGAACGTGAGAAGCAAAAGGTGGAAGAGCAGCAAACCCTTTCTCAATGGTGGATCTCACTGCTCGTTGCAATCGCAATCATCATTATTCTTATTGCCGTTATCTTGATTGCCCGCTTCGCACGCATTCTGAAGATGAAATGAGGAGAACATGGAAAAACTTAACAGTTCCAGATGGATTCGCTGCCCGATCTGCGGCGGAAAGACTCGAACAAAAGTATATGAGGATACCGTTCTTTTGCGGTTTCCCCTATACTGTCCAAAGTGTAAGACAGAAGTGAAGATAGACGTCATGCGGTTTGAGATGACAAAAAGCAAAGAGCCAGACGCATAACAGATTAGATGCGGAGAGCCTGCTTTCTCGAGAGAGAGGCAGGCTCTTTGTTTATTCTGTGATATCTGTCTTTTTCGTCGAACGCATGAAGAAAAGAAGTTCACGGATGATCGGAATCAATGCTTCAGCTTCCGCATCCGAGCACTCGGAAATAAGCTGCTGCAGAATGCGAAGATTTGGATCTTCGGTCTTCATTTCCGGATAAAAGATCTCCTGAGGGTCAATGGACAAAGCGCGAATGACTGGATACAGAGTAGCAAGTTCTGGGTTTGCATTGCGGCTGATATTCTCCATCTTCATGATATTGGATGGATCCGTATTTGCAAGCTCCGCAACCTGCTCTTGTGTTAGTTTAAGTTTCCCTCTTGCTCTTTTGATCGCGTCTGCGAGCGGCTTAGAAAATTCGTTCATTATAAGTCACCTCATCTGTTATTTTAAGATAAGGATTCCCGAATGATAATTACTTATAAGTCTTCAAAAGTGCTACTTATAGTTCTGTATCGATTAAATTCTACTGCAATTCTTTTCTAAATAAGCAAGTTTCTTGCACCTTTATGGTTTATAATGCCAGCAAAACAGAAAGGAGAACAAGAAGAGAACCGGCTTTTGAAAGGCGGTTGTTGATTCTTGAGATACTGAGTGTTCGCAGATTTGCAACTGTTCAAGAACTTGCGGATAGATTTGGCGTTTGCAAACGAACGATCCAGTACGATCTTGATTATCTCTCTTCGATCATTCCTGTCTATTCAGTTCGCGGAAAGGGAGGCGGTTTTCATGTACTCGAAGGATGGCGAAATAACCATTTATACCTGACGAATGAGCAGGAGAATGTATTGGCTCGGTTGATAAAGGTTCTGCCAGTGGGGGAAAGCGCAATCTTACAAAGTATCTTAGCCACATTTGCCAAGCCGCGAAAGGAGTAATATGTTGGATTTTAACCCGTTGCTGAAGCAAGACAGCGAGACTCATTTCACTGTCAAGTACGATGCAAGAGGGCATCGCCGATTCTATCGAAAAACGCAACAAGGGCGTTGGGTACGTGTTCCAAAAGATGTGTTTTGCATGTTACGAGCATCTGTTCGTCAAGAGGAGAATGCTTGCTTATCCGAAACATCCCATGGAGTTATTTCAATGACAGAATTGGAAAACGGAGCATCGGCTTTGGATCATCCGACTGGTGTTGTATTATCTGACGTGGAAGAATCACCGGAAATCCTCTTGATTGAGAAGGAAGAAAGAGCGCGATTGGCCGAACAAGTCAGAAGAGTCGTCGAATCGTTCCCCACTAAAGACCAGGATCTCATATGGGCGACAATCGCTGACAATATATCGTCAGCCAACTATGCATCAAAGATCGGGGTGCATAGGGATACCATTTCCAGAAGAAAACGTCAGCTAATGAAACTGTTGCAAAAGGAACTATTATCAGTCTACGAAAGCTATAAAAGAGGAACCTTATGATGAAAGACCAGACCCCTCCTAAAACATATTACCGCGAGGAAGAAATTCCTCTGATTTTATCTGCAGAAGATGTTGCCGACATCCTCAAAGTTTCAAGATCCTTTGCTTATAATCTGTTCTATGCGAAGGGTTTCCCTGCAATCAAGATCGGATCAAGGAGATTTGTTCGCAGAGAAAAACTGCTGAAGTGGCTTGAAGCGCATGAAAAAGGAGGTTCATTGTAATGAAAAAGGCAACCAAAAGAGCGGATGGTCGGTATCAAAAAAGTGTGTTCATCGGTCGAAAGAAGGACGGCTCCCCCATCAGAAAAACCGTTTATGCCTCAACGCAGGCAGAGCTAAACAGAAAAGTAGCCGAACTGCAGCATGACGCCGCTACCGGTAAGTGTATTTATTCTGATATAACATTCCGCCGTTTAAGTGAGATCTGGATGAAGCAGTTCCCCTCTTTATCTAAAAGATGGCACAAACGTAAGCAATGCGAATTAGACAACCATCTTTTGCCAGCATTAGGTGAATTGAAGATTAGCGAACTTCATCTAATCAACCTTCAGAATGTCTTGAATGACATGGCAGAACAAGGCTACGCTTCCAGTACCATGCGGAAAATCAAGCAGTGTGCATCTGCAATTATGGACTTTGCCTGTGATAATGATTGGCTGAACAGGAATTGTTTCTTGAAAGCAAAGGTTGTAAGCATGGAAGCACCGGAAACTCGTTTTCTTGATGAAAATGAGATTCGGCTAATCACAAGCAGCTGGGAGGGACATCGCTTTGGTATTGCTGCTATGATTATGCTATACTGTGGGTTGCGTCGCGGTGAAGTCCTTGCGCTTGAATGGGACGATATCGATTACAAAACCAATGTCATCCATGTTACGAAAGCCCGCGATATTGATGCCAACAAGGCATACCTTAAAAAGCCGAAGACGAAAGCCGGCACTCGTGACGTCCCCATTCCTACTATATTGCTGCGTGCTCTCAAAAAGCTGGGTGGCAAGCATGGCCTCATTGCCCCAGATAAAGACGGCAAGCTGATGAGTTCCACTGCTTACAAGCGAGCGTGGGATGGCTACTTCGCTTACCTGAACATAACGGCAGGCGGGAAACCTGCATCCAAGTATAAGCCTCGCGTGACGGTCATCAAAAACATTACTTCCAAGATGCTGCGGCACACCTATTGCACGATGCTCTACGATGCCGGTGTCGATGTAAAGTCCGCGCAATACTTTATGGGCCACAGCAATCTGGAAACGACGCTAAAGATCTACACGCACCTCTCGCAGTTTCGGACAAAGAAGTCAATTGAATCATTGAATTCTCATGTTGTTCAGCTAATGATAACCGATCAAACATTCAGCAAAGAAGACCTGGTATGGCAGAGCCAAATATAGTTAAAGCAGCAGATGTTAATGCTGTATTTATTCCTGTAATAATTATATGCTTTAAATGGACAATTGCTGTTATCACGGTGTTTTCTATTATCAGAAGAGAATGAAGGGATGTGTCAACAAATATGGAGTTAACCTTTGCATTAAATTCATTGCCTCGACAGTATGTTGATAAATACGGATGTATTGATTACTGTAATACTTCTTGATTGATACATTCCGGTAATTATATACAACCTACTTTATGATTATGGTTACACCATAGATATGAGTAGCAATCAAAACCACTAATTTAATTTTGTGTTCCATTTCAGATAGACATGACAATCATAGAGATAGATACATGTGAGTTCAAATTAGTATCATATAAACTGAGAAGTAATAAGAGTATTTAGTCTTTCTAACTGCGCATGCAGTTTAACAAATCAAAAGGTCAGGAGTTAAAAATGTCAGTATTAAAAGTGCTAAATGTTGGGCAGGGTGACAGTATGATCCTCACACCGCCGTACGGATGTCAGTTTGATGGTGAAACATTATTCATTGATCTTGGACCAGGTCAAGTAGATGTAACAGAGTACTTAGGTAATACAGAATCGGTTCGCATTTTTATTACACATCACGATTCGGATCATCTAAACGGATTAAGGTATTTTTATGATAAATGGAAGTGTATTAAAGAAATAATCGTTCCTTTTTATCAAAATGAAATAACTCTCATTGCAAATTGTATTCTGCACCTAAAGGGAATACGAGAAGCGAGAGACTGCGGAGAGTTTATTAACCTACTTGAGGAAATACTAGCAAACCAGGTCTATATAAAAAGTCTGCTCTATAAAAAAGGTACCGGGCTACAGTTATCATTTGCTTATGAAGGAAAAAGAGTTTGTGATCATATTACCTGTCTTAACCCTCCAATAACGATTGCGATTTTTAATTGGCTGAATGAAGCGTCGATAGATGAACTTGTTGAGATAATTACAGGAGTGTTTGATTCTGATTTTGCACGAAGTATGGAAATATATATTAGGGCAAAAGCAAAAGGAGCATACTATGTGGATTCACAAGAAATATTAGATATTACACTAACTGATTATCTTGATGATAATATTGATAACCAAAGCATCCCTGATATTAATCAGCTTAAAGGTTCTTATGTTATTGACTTTATTATGCATAATTTAGCTTTATTTAAAATGTTTAATTCTGATCCTAAAAGGGATACCTTACGAGCTATATATGAGAGTTTTGCTTTTTGCTCTCATGATGTATGTACGGTTTTACGAGTACAGTATATGAATAAGACTTTCTTGCTTACTGGAGATGCAAGTACAAAGGTGTTTGATAGGCTCATTCAAAAAGGAGAAGACATTACTGCTGATTATTTAAAATTACCTCATCATGGTAGTAAGCATAATATAACCCAAAACATTCTGGAAGAAATACATCCAGAGTTTGCTATAATATCTCATAACAATAGGAGCTTTGGCAGTTCAAGTGATAATCATCCAAATATTGAAGTACTTTCGCTTTTAAGCAAATTGGGAATTAAAATAATGCTTACCAATGACGTTCGCAAACATGGTATAACCTGCATGCGAAAAGCAGATCATTTAGGCGATGAATTAGTTGAGATATTATAAGAAGATCCAGTTTGTGCACTTTCTTTTCAACAAGCAAAATGCTATTGGGCAGATGTCGGCTCAATAGCATTTTTGCTTTATACTTGATAATTTTTTATTATGCGCTTGTACAAATTGTATTGCTAATCTCTGCTCATTTGGGGAACTGATATTGTTACTTAGCAGAAAAGCTTTTCTTTGTTATCAGTTGTCATATGCTTTGTTTATAGAGCATTAGTCATTCGTATTAATAATTCCCAGTTTACTTTAGTCCCCTATTCCTAGCGCATATTTCAAATACAACGTGAACTCTCACTTTGAAAAGCTTTAAACTGTTTTTCGAACTAGTGTTTCTAAAAAAATGAAATGTCATGACCTAATTGAAAGCTTCACCAAATCTGAAAAATGCAATAAGTAATCACCACACTCCGTTAGTTTTTTCTTTAGCTGAGTAATGTCCCTTAGATAACTATTGACCGATATAGATATCACTTTCGAATTAACCTTAATGTCATATGAATCCATCGAATAAATAGGCACATAACTTATGGATTGATGATGATATCTGTCGCGACGCCATAGCTGTAGTGCATCAATAAACATACCATAGAACTCACATGGATCCTCGCGAAGATTGAATCTCCAATTGAAATTTGTAGTCCAATCGATATGGTTTGGATAGATGTTGTGGCATAATATAGAAGAAAAAACTCGACTGAAAATGGTAGTATAATTGCAGATTAGTTTTTTATAGTACTTCTTTGTATCAACATTCCAGAAGAGTGGACTTAGAAATGCTGCAGCTTTATCTTCATAATAACCGCCTTTTTTTGTTATGTTTGGAACATAGCAATGCGCTAACATTTGTGAGTACAATAATACTATGCTACCCATTAAGCCATGATCAATTGTTGTTTTAGCTGTTTTGTTTCTATAACTCCTAAATAACTCTTCAATTGAACTTCCTGATATTTTGTTTGCTATTTTATTACGAGCGTAAATTATACAATCTATTTCATTCTTTGAATTGCTATAACCCTGATGATTTGAGAACTGTTCTATTGTTTTGAAAGTGTTTAGCATACTAGGATTTTGAGCTGGAGCAAGCCTAATTGTTTCAAACGAAACTTCTTTCTTTTTGTTTTTCTTCTCAACTTTCTTTAACACCGTATATATACTGTCGAACATGGTAACAATACCCTCAGTTTTTGACATTCTCTCTTGGATCTCTAGACTCATTTTTGTGCTGATTTTCTCTGCGACCTCAACAATGTCTTTTTCTTTTAGTCTGAACCCGCAACTAACAAACTCCTTTATATAATAATCTAGATATTTACTTGCTGGATCAGCGTCGGAATATGATGATAGTTTTTCATCAATAACCGGGAATCCTTTATTCTTCCACTCTCGAAGTACGTTTGAAGTGTTGTTTGCAGTTTGTTCGATCAGCGCTTTTAATTCTTCAATAATTGTTAAAGCGAATTCTGATTCCATATACTCTGAATACTCTTTGGCATTCTTTTTTTCAATGCAATTGAGCATATTCCCAGAGTATGGGTTTTTCTGGAAACTACTGTTAATAAAGCTATATGCTTTCTTGTAATAATGGAATATCAATTCATTCAAATCCTCTGATGTTACAACCAGACTCAAATCACTACAGTGACCGTCTGTAAAAGTAGTATGATTGAGTTGAAGACGATCCAAGAATTCTTTCACTTGAATAACAAAATCATCTGAATCATGGCTTAAAACAGTATGTAGACTATTATAGAAACTCTTTAGACCATCTTTGATAAAGTACTTTATTCCATATTTCTTATTTCTTACTGGCTCTTCTGATTCTAACAGGTTCTTTATCTCGTTACGATTTTGTAAATCTACAACAGATATATAATCCTTAGTTGCCTTATTCGTTTCATCGTAGCATCGAATACAAACTGGTTCACCACTCATCATATTAAAAACAACAATAATACAGTTTTTTTCGTCTATAAATCCACTAAGCAATTTAAAATGGTCATAATCGAATAACTTATCTATGCACAAATAATCGGATAAATCCTTTTTAATGCTCCCTGTGTTTAGTTCCTCATTTTCTGCAGCTTCCGAATAGAAAACATAATTATTCGTGAAGAATGCAGACATAGGAAGATTATCACTATCGTTTAGCAAATCATTGATAACAATCAAATGCGAAATAATAGTAGCAATCCATTCATACATAAGCAGTGTATGAATATTATTAAAGCAAATAGTAAACGGCTTACAGTCTTTCCTAAGAGTAATCTTTTTCTTTTCCCTCCAAGGATAAGCTGCCTCTAATGGATATGAAACATCATGGAATAGACAAAAATACTTCCAAAAGCTAACAAAATCTTTTGTAGCGTTTAGTAATGGGTTGCCTTCGTCTATTCGAGTCATAAACTCCTGAGTTAGGCGTTTATTAATCTGAGGATGGTAAAAGAAAATATATATTCCCAACATGTATGTGTTCAATATATGTTGAAAATGATCTTGTGGTATATAATTGTTGCTTTTTGATTTGTTCACATCACTATTTTCAAACTCCAGTAGATTCAATAGCAATGAATAAGGTGGAGAAAAATGCGACTCAAAGCACATTCTTTGAACAACTTGTTTAGCAATCTCTGTTTGTTCATTTGAATCCTCAGTCATTAAGTATTTAATGAATAAATCTTTATTCGGGAAGATTCGATCTTGTAGTTGCTGATATATTTCTGTTCTCGAAGAGATTGGATTGGGATTCAAGAACAATTCATTTAGCAGAGTGTTTACGACTGACATGTTATCCCCTCCTCTTGTAATAGAAGTCATATGAGTATTTTGACAATTGATATTGAATAGTATGAGCATCATCAAAACCATATTCTTTTTCTAATGTGTACACAGTATTAGGACCTTTCGGCTTTTTATTCTCTTGCTCTACAAAAAGAGTGAATAACAGATGGCTTTCATTCAATACCGGTAAAGTCACTTCTTCTGCTTTGTCTATTTGATTGTAAACAACAGGATGGATACTTTTCCTAGTTGTAATGAAAGCTTCTTTTGTTGCAAGACAAATAGCTTTTACTGCGACGTCATAGCTTTTGTCAACGCTTCCAAGTAATCCTTCTCTTCTCGCTCTCTTAAAGTCGTGATAAACACGTGAAACCTGTTTTTTCGCTCGCTTAATACTACGCCTCCTAGGTCTCTTCACCATTGCCTTAACAGCTAAAGTAATAGTATCATGTGGATCATTGAACAGATCCGATAATTCATTATTGCCAGTAGTATCAAACATATTTTTTAGTGCTTCATAGTAATCATTGTTGCAAAAGATAGGCATATCCCAATCGCGCATCTCTGCACATAGGATATATTTGAAAGCACAGATCATTATTTTTTCTGCACTTCTTCGCTTAGCTACCGGGTTGCAATAGCTGGAAATACTTTTGGCAATAATACTGTATTTCGTTTCTCCCATAGTAATAATCCCCCTATTATAATCATATGATTCATTTTCTGTGATGTATTTGCAGTTCACCATTGGTCAGTTCTGCAATATACTTTTTATTCGTCTCATAATCCGTGATTGAAATGATGTCTTTGTGCTTGTTTGAACCGATAGGTTATTTGTCAAGGTGCTTGGAATACATATAGTCATCTTTTGTATCTGAAGAATAAAACACCACAGGAAAGATGTTTGTCCATGTAATAAATAATATATTATTAAAAGCAGGGTTTAGCTATACATTTCTAAATACAAAAGAAGGTTACAAATATATATTACTCGTTTCTAAATATCATTAATGATATTGTTAAGTAAACACTTGGAGAAGTCGACCCTTTATCTGATGGTATATAAAAAACAGCAGCGTGATACTTTTCGAAGTTTTTCGAGCTGCTGTTTATTTATGTTGCTTAACTATTCTCTTTTATGTTAACGGGAGATGTCAGTATACTGTATAATGCACAGGATGCTATCCTTGTTGTGCTATTGTGAGAACACTTAGTATGGCTACTTAGCCTTATCATTGCGTCCCCAAAATCTTCCAAATAATTCCTCGCCATTTGAAGCCAATCGCAAAACAGCATTTTCTTCAAGAATCTGAGTTGTTCTTGAAGAATATGATTCTTGTTTATCAAGTGCAATAACAACTTGTTTGTTTGACGCAATATACTGTTCCATAATCCTTTCAATTGCTTCATCTGAAATCTGTTTTAGAACAACAGAATCATGCACCAGTATAGGTAAATGTGTCAAGTTAAGAACTGCGAGATCAAAAACAACTAGCCCTTTATAAGCAATTCCCGTTCCAGTATCATTCGGAGTGAAAAACTGATATGTGTTACCTCCAAAAACTATCTTGGGCGAATTATACCCGCCTTTATATATGATATTGTTTATTCGATTCATTTCATTATTCACTTTATCTGACAATATGGCAAATTGTTTAGTCTTGATGTCTTCAAGACTTTGCTTATCGCTATTCCATTGTTCCTTTAGATCATTCACTGTCTCATAAGCTTCATTTTCTCCTCGCATTCTATCAAGTTCCTTTAGCTTGCCTGCATGCTCTTCCAGTACTATTCTAGATAATCTAGGAGTCTGGAAAAGTTGCATCATTTGGTTTTCTAAAGTACGAATAAGGGAATCATAATCAGATACCTCCTTTCTTAAACGAGTGTTCTCCTCAATAAGTTCCTGTTTAAATATACCTGATATCTTTTTATGAAAAGCCTCTACTTCGCTTAACTCCGCTAAGTTAACATCTGGAAAGAAACGTGCGAGTTCCTTAAACGTATCAGACGAAGCGGAAAAAGGATAATCCAAATTATCATCAATGTCCGCAACACGTCCGAGCAAACTGCTTCTGTATCTTTTTGCCATTGATAACGCTTTCTTGATCTCAATCGCTTTTTCTGACGCTGCTGCATCAACATCTAATATATTATGCTCAAGGTTATCCGCTAATTCTTCAATTTCCTCTTCAATTTTAAGAATTTCCTTTTCATTCGAACGATACTCGCGCTTTCCGATCTTTGCTATAAAATGTAGTTTCTGCGCCTGCGTATATGCTTTGTAGTCCTCCTCGGATTTATCTGCTCGATCTTGAAGCGCAGATACTGGAGGATACATCTCAAACAGCTTTAGAAGAGCTATAGATGCTTTCGCATCTGTTTCTTTGACGTATGCTTGTAGTGGTTTTTTCTCTGAGCAATTCTCTTTTCCGTATGCTCGAATATACCGTCCAACAGCATCTCTAAACGACAAATCTTCAATTACTAAATCTGTTTGTTTTCTAAGCCACTCGCAATACTCTTTAACAGACATTCGTGTGAGCGGCGCATACCCTTTATTGCATTTCTCTATATGATTAGAGTCCGGCATTTCCCGAGCAAAATAATATTCTGTTTTCCCGAACTCAAATGTCCAACAAATCCGATGTTGCTTAACATTCTTGAGTATATCCTCTGCCTCAGCATATGTATTCCCGCCAAACACAAAATCAATAATCAACATAAAGGTTGATTTACCGATAGAATTGGTTCCCGTAGGTGTTCCTAGAACCACATTAAGCTTGTCAGTAAAACGTATTGTTTTTTGATGAAATGCCTCACAATAAATCTCACGCAACATAATGTAACACCCCCTCGTGCTCCAAAAATTCTACTTTACCTAAAGAGCATAGACAATCCATAACGTCTACGAAATCTGATATTGAAACCTTATCTTTTAGCGTATCATATAGTTCTCTTGGTGTCATATCACAGATAGCCAGTTTTTCCAAAGCCAAAGGGATAAGACAAAGGACACTCTCCTTGTAAGATGTTATTTTATCTGGGAATCTCATTGAACACCTCGCAATTTTGAACAAAAAATGCTGATATTATTTCACATGCTGTTTGATTTGACGATCCTGTTTGAACCTGAACAAATGAGGTTATTTGATTATAAATCTCCTCTTTATCACTTGAAACGGATGCCATTTTTTGATATGCAGCTTTCATCTCATAACATAAGGCACTAAATACAAATCCATTTTTACCATCAAATTCTTGGAATAGGTCACGAATAAAAGTATAATACTTGGTAATGTAGTTCGACAATTTTGTTGCTATTAATGACTCATTTTCCTCAAACTTGTCAGACACTCGTACAGGATTCATGTTCAGTTCTATTAGTTCTGCATTAGAAATTCTACATAACTGGTTAACTATCTCTTTCAATTCTTTTTCCAGCGACATATCGTTTACCGCTTCATGCAGAGCGTTTCTCTCCAAGCATTGTTTTTTTATATTGTATAACTTTTCATAGTCTTCTTTTGTAGTATGAAAATCTTGTTCGCTATGACATTGTAAACATAAAGCAATCTTGTTTTCATAGTCCTCAGATGTTTGTCCTAGCCTTTCAAGATTATGTAGAACAGCATACTGCTCAACAGTAGGTCGATTGGGATAGATGTGCGCGATTTCAAATCGTTTGTGCCTCTGTTTCTGCTGTGTTCTTGTCTGCAAGTCCTTTCCACATAATGGGCATTGATAGTTTACTTCCCGAAGAAACAATCTAATCTCTGCTTCATTTGGTTCTTTTCTTGATATATGATAAGGATCATTTTTCAACAAAAGATCTAATTCAGATTGTGTCACTATTCATCCCTCCATTTCTATTATCTTGCCACTATCTGCTCAATCAAATAACTGTTTTGTCAAGGCACTTGATCTTCGCTAATCTCTGGTACTTCAAAAATCATCGGTGCATTTGATCTGAACGCTTTTCCCATAGCGATAGCAGTACGGTTTTTAAGCGTCGGCAGAATGTCAACAAATGATTGGCCCATATAGTTCGAAAGGAAGTCACTTGTTGTTTTATCGAGTTCTTGGAATACAACCACTGAGTTACATTGAGTTAGTATCGTTTTTGAAACATTTGCGGTGCGTTGAGCAATCACAATAAACCCTATATTGTATTTCCTACCTTGCAAAGCAATTTGTGCAATACTGTTTACAGTTGCTTTTGATGCATTATCTGATACGCCCATTGAGGTCGTCTCTGGAACAATAGTATGCGCTTCTTCAAGTACGACGCACACTTTTTTACCGAAATTGCCATTATCCTTTGCAGTATTGAAAAGCTCCAAGAAAAACCAACGCGTATACTCAAGATTGCTAGCGCTATTCATTATTTCTGTAAGTTCGAATACGCCCATACAATTCGTTCCTTCCAAAAAACGCTTTATTGCGAGCCTAAACTTGGTCTCTATCGTGCCGATGCTTTTGCTAATTATGCTCTGATTTCTTTTATCTGGATATTTTGCGTTTTCAGCAGTTAAATCATTTATACTATCTGCAATTACCTTAACGTCTCCTTCATCTACAATGGAAACAAGATTTGGTATTCTATCCTTGTATTCTCCTGTAAAATCTACAATAATTACTCTTGTTTGATCATTAGCAATCTGCTTGATGAGGTTTCGTGTAAATACCGATTTGCCGGATCCCGTGATTCCTAAAACTGCTGTATGATGTGTTACGGCGAGTTCTTTATTCAGTATTACAGGATAATTAGTATTTGGTATGTTTCCAATGATGTACTCATTGTTTTCTATGCTTTGCTCAGGGATACAAGATGCAATAAACAAAGGTGTGTTTATGCTTGGCACCCACCCAAATCTTTCAAAACGTCCCTTTTCTATATTCCACTCACCCAGTTGAATTGCTTCTCCGATGATAAAGCTAGTTTCATTTTTATTCTCAAGCAGTTCGCTCTTTGTGATTCCTTGCACAATCTGATATAAGACCTTATGATTGTTAACCGTTAATTCTACAAGTTGCCCGTTCATTACTTCAATCTTGGCATTGTAAGAAAAACGAATCCTCTCAATGTTTGAATTGTCATATACAAGTCCGATAAACCTTTTTAAAAAATCGTTTTCCACAGAAGTATCAGTTTTATATACATAGTCCGGTTCATATTTGGAAACCGTTTTCTCAAACAAACCATCAATTTCCGCTGTTGTCAACACCTTGATCCATTGTTCTTGATCAAGCCAATATACGTCTAAAACGATGCCTTTGTGTTCATGTCTATCAATTGAATACAAAAACTCCACACAGTCAAATCGTTTTAGCGTCCGTTTTCTGTTTTCAGAAAGCTTGACTAAAAAAGTATTTTTTGACTGAACTCCAAATATTCTACCAACAATATTTAATGTATCATTCGCTTTTTTTGAAGTAAAAACGCCTTCAATTGCCTTAGACACAGAAGGAAGATTCAGTATCATAAAAACAGCCCAATACAATAACAAAGCATTAAATTGACTGGAATTTAACCCATATTGTCTTACTGCACTCCAAAGAAAGAATGCCGAAAAAAGTGTCTCTGGCCTCCCTAGTTGCCGGTTAAATCGAGTAATAAACTGAATAATCTTGTTTTCTTGGCTTAATTCATACCTTCGCAACCACATTAAGGTATAACTGCTAATAACGAGATACAGTGTAACGCCTGTGAAGCACCAAAACAGTATCGTCCTTTCATCTTTTGGAATAAGTAAAAGGGAGAGCCCTGCTGTTATTGCATTTACAAAAATATTGCTATCTTTCGAAAAGAACGGCTGATCGATAAGCGATAGTAAAACCAAGAGTAAAAGGCCAGATGTAAACCAAAGATCATTAAACACAAATTCGAGACTATGGTTGGTGATATAGCCTATAGTCAAAAGCACGACTATAGACAGCATCATAAATATCAACCTATATTTTTTGCTCATGTTCCCCCCTAAGTATCCCATTGTTCTCGACGCCAATATTCCATTTAGCATCTATATAATGTAAACACCGCTAATGATACAAAAGTCCATTACAGTCTCAAAATATTTCATAATATCATTTTTAAACTGTTCAAACAGCTATACTCATCTTCTTATATGAATTGATACACTAATTTGTTTTCTCGTCTTTTATCTAATAAAGACTCTATAGTATGCATTCTGTCACTGAAGTTGTCACCAAAGCTGTCACTAATCGCCGATAGACTTCTTTTGGAGACCATTTTAACTACTATAACTCGATAGGCATCCTCTATCTAAAGCTTTAGTCACATTATTTTCTTTCCTGTTGTTCCTCTGTTTCTCCCCTCTTTTTGATCAGATCGTGAAGGCTCTTGCCATGCTGCGCTTGGAAAATGGCTCCGGTTTTAAGAAATTGGCCAGGAGTTCCTTTTTGAGTCAGAAACAGTTGGTGATTCTTTTGCTCATGTGACAGTGAAGGCCATGACGCACTATCATTGGTGATACTCATACTACCTCTTCAAATCCAATTCAGATGCGCTTTAACTCATTTAAGATCCCCATGATATCTCTACCAAACAGACTCTCACTTCGATTAGTTGCTGTGAATAGTACCGGCTCTTATGTTTCTTTGCCGATTATTTGCCTGCCTCCAGTATAATGTTAGTGGTCTCACGAATGAAATCCATAATGGTTTTCTCAATTCCTCTGCGACGTGCATATCGGAACAATTTTGCCTGATTGATATTATACTTCTTAAAGGCATCTTCATATATTGCTTGATACTCCGACCTGGATATAAGAGAACCGGAGATCCCTCTTCCAAACAGATCGACCAGCATTTTTTCAAGAGACGCCTGTTTGAATTCACCTATGGAAGGAGGAGCTTCCGATATCAAATTTCGAACGATGATTGTTTCCTCTCCGGCGTATTTGTAATACTGCTCCAAACTTGGGTTGTGCAGCACATGAGGGTATTGTTCAAAAAGCAGATCGAATATGCTTTCATCAAGCATATTCTCCACTTCCACAAAAATGGTGTTTTTTGCCATCAAATGATTGACAAACTCATTCATCTGATACAGTTCCCATATTTGAAAATCAACCAGCGGATACGCTTCATGGATTTGTGTGGAAATAATCTTTGCAGTATCAGACAGTTCATAGTAATACTCTTTTTTGCCTGAAACAGCATATTTCCCTCTCTTTGTGCGAACGATCTCCCCCGAAGAACAAAGTTGCTTCAGTATCTTGTGCACCGTTGATCTTGCAATGCTTCCTTTTAGTGTGCGCAACGCGTTTTCAAGCTCACTCGTTGTAAACGACGGATGATTCAATAAGAATGTGCTTATTGTCGCTTTCATCGCTGTCACCTCCAAACTTTTGGCAAGTCAATAATAGTCTTGCCGATCATCTACGGGCATTATATCCTTCTTTATAAAAAAACAATATAGACTTTCGGCAAATAATCATAAAACTTGCCAAAAGTCTATTTTCGAGTGGCATAGTTTGAGATCAGCCACGTCAATACATAGTTGATTATTTTTTTTCAAATTGTTTTTCGCATGAATGGACTTTTATTGGACTTGCGGTGTCTTTTCATATTTGGGGTAACCCAAATACATTTTTGGAGGTTCTTATGAAAAAGAAAGTACTATGTATCGCGCTTGCACTCTTGATGTGCATGATGGTAACTGTGCCAACGTTTGCGGATAGTAAAGCGAGAACACCATCGGAAAGAGCCATGATAACAGCTTCATTTGGTTTAAAGCACATCTCCGGATCGACTTACAGGATGTGGGCAAAGATTAACAACCCGACACAAGTGTCTGTATATGTATGTCTGACATTATATGATGCATCATACAATCAAATTGCTTCTATCTATACAATATCCTCAAACATATTGATTAGTTTAGGTAAAGACGTTACACTCGCTTCCGGCACATATCATCTACGGCTCACTTATACAGCAGATGGTGCAACACATACTGTCGAAAAGACATATAGTATCTAAAGTAATAGGGTTGCTAAAGGTCTATTGAATAATTATATGAAGCAGAGTAAAACTATTGCTTCATATAGGCCCTATGTGTAGAAATGCAATGTAATGGCAAATCCCAGACTCTCTTAGCAGCCCTATAATTATCTATCTTTAAGCATTTCAATAATGTTGTCTATCGTATAGTTTCCCTTTGAAGTAACCGCTAAATAAGAGTCTATGCAGATCTTTTTGCAATAAATATATCCGCTATCTTCAACGGAATAAAAGATCGACTCATCTGCATCACATGATGTAAACCCAGTCAATGTAGTAGTAAACGAATCATCAACATCCCAAACCTGATATGTGATAATCTGGCCATTTGGCGAATCGTATGATGCATATAAAGCCAAGTAGTCAATCAATTCGTCATGTTCATAATACAAGCAACTGTATGGTAATGGTAAAACATACGGTACTTTTCCCGTAGCATTTGAAAACTCCTCAAAAGAATCTACATACACAAAGTAAGCGTTATCCTCTTGTATTTCACTGTCGTTCGTTTCTTTTTCATTATCTATTAGATACAATATTGTTTCATTATCGCTCTGATTCACGACAAGACTGCCATCCTCGAACAACGTTGCGATATAGTGAATTACACTCTCTGCGATCGCGCGGCCGGTCGGCGTCGCTGCGAAAAATACGGTCATCAACACGACAACAAGAACCGCGATTGCGATCTTGCGGATCGGTGGCACGGTGAACAGTTCCCCTATATTGTGCAGCCACGCAAAGCGTTTCTTTTCTTCCTCCGAACGGGTCATGCCGAGCTTTGCATAGATGGAATCGACGAATTCCCTGCCGGTCATCGTGATATTTGCTTCAACAATCGCTTTTGCTTCCTTTTCGGTCAAAGGGAGCTTGTGCGTGTCAAAGTATGGATGATCCAGCGCAATTCGCTGCAGGTAACGCCATTCCAGTCTTGTCATTTTCATCGGCAATGTTCCTTTCTTACATTGATAACAAAACGCTCAACTGCACAAACAGATGCTTATGGTGATGCTTTAGATAATTGCGCATGCTCTCAAACTTCTTTGTCGTCTGCCGCTTGGTAAGTCCTAATGAAGCGGCGACTTCCTCCAACGGAACCTGATCCACATAGTAAGCAATGAACGCCTTACGGGATTGCTCATCATAATACTCCAGATGATGATCCAGCGCCTCTATCCACTCCACAAGCTCGTATTCCTGTTTGATTGCGGGATCGGAAAAGGTGTCTTTCAGTTTTTCATAGCTCTCGTCAGCCACTCTTTGCCTCGCTTTCGTGCGCCGTTGGTTGATCGTCGCATTGCGGATGCAAACCATCAGGTAGGATTTGCAATGCGCGATGTCCTTGAGTTCGTCCTGCTTCAGACAGATCTTCGTTGCAACTGTCTGCAGAACGTCCTCTCCGTCCGCCCAGTTCCCCGTCATGCGAACAGCAAACCAGAGGAGACTCTGATAGTTCTCCTCAATAAAGTTCATGATCGAGCTTGCCATGTGGATTCCCTTCTGGATCTTTCATGAACCTACTATAGAAAACACCGTCAGTTCACGAAAAGTCCATTGACAAATTATAAAATGTTTGTCGAGCTTTGTCTTTCTTTGTCGAACAAAAAGCGCACTGACCCTAAGAGAATACCCTTTGGATCAGTACGCTGTCTGTTATTTGTTTGTTCTTTTGTCCGCTGCCGCCTCGATCAGATCGGCAATCAGGTTCCGTTCTTCCTCTGAAAACGCATTCTCTACGCAATTCAAGATACGTTCCGCAGAGTTCGAAACCGGGCGAGGCTCGCCCTTCACCACCTGATCAAAGGAAATGTCTAAGATCTGGCACAGCGAAACCAGCTTTTCGATGGACGGTTTTCGATGTCCGCTTTCGATATGTCTGACATGCGTTGTCGAGACGTCCAGCATCTCCGCAAGCTTCTCCTGCGAGATTCTCTTTTCGATTCTTGCCTGCCGGATTGCATCCGCAAGCAGTCTCAATTCGCTCTCATGTTCCATAACTCTACGCTCCTTATTGTGTAGCATAGCGTTATGGTTCATTCACGAGAAGAAGCTATAAGGGACGCTCAATTATTCTTTTAGCTATTTTCACTTTAATGCATGAATCAATCTGATTTTTTATATTTAGATAAATACTATTCCATATAATTCTTATAGGTTCTCACCCAAGGCAGTTACTGTCCAAAGGACTGCAAGATCTTTTGAAAGAAACCTGTGGCTAGACCAGCTATAACTGCAGCGACAATTCCAAGAATCCAAGCCATCACTTTTCCCCACATCTTAACTCTTGTGAAAGAATGCTTTATCGAAGAAATATCATCATTCATAGGTGTTATCTTACTATCTAGGTCAGATATTCTGTCGATTATTCTTTCATTAACTCCTTGAATCTGAGTTTCTATCCTTTGTTCAATTCCTTTAAACCGGACATCAACTTTTTCCGCTAACAAATCGACGTTTGCATTAACAGCTTCTATTTTCTTAATCAAGCCATCCCTATCTTGATCTAACCGCGTTTGCAAATCGTTTAATCTACTATTGATGACTTGGGGATTAACCGGTCGGTAAGTCTCGATTAAATCAACAAGTTCATCCGGAAAATCCTTAATTGATTCAGGAATCTGCGACGGTTCATCAACTACTTCTTCTTTCGACAGTCTATAGAATGTGGCGCCAACTAGCTTCCTTCCTGGTTTCAGCTTAAATGTTGATCCTGCAACATTATGAATTCCAAATATCAAATATCCAGAATATCCTGGATCAACGCAAGTCCCACCTAAAAGATTTATCCCTTCGTGGCTCAACTTTCTTTTTAGGTGAAGTTGGACGCTCATGTCAAAAGGAATCTCTAGACGCTCCGCTGTCATAACAAAAACGACTTCTCCTGGTTCAACTATAGCAACATCTTTAGCATCCAACTCCTCAAATGTTTTTGGCGTATTGAATCCTGCCTTTAAAAAGCGGTTGCCTAGATGGAAATCATATTTTATTCCTTCCGCACCACTAATATCTCCATTCTGTATAATTCGACCTTCTTGCACAAAACGTTTTAGCTCTTCTTCCCTAATTATAATTGCCATTTTTAGTCCTTCCTATATTCATAATAATTGTTGATTTACTTCTCCTACATCATCATTTTATGATGCCGGGCTTTGATTAGTAATCGAGTATAAATACTGGTCATACTAATAGAAATCCCGTTCGTAATCCGTTTCTCGGCAAAAGTTCATTCTAACTTGTCCAATGCTTGATCATATTATTAAAACACCACAAAACTGAAATTATCCATTATTATTATAATATATTATTTCAATCTGGCTAGCTTTGATTAGCATTTCAATAAAGAATAATCCTTTCACAAACTTTCTCTATCCGTCAATTCATCGCATCATTATAAACGCTAAACCACTGCTCTACTGTTTTCACGAAATATGCTTCTGTTCACCGTTTTGTACTTTGAGGTAACACGAATAATAAAAGTTTGCCCAACCAAAGTTTAAGAACTCCTTTCTCAAGTATTGATTATCCAATAAGTATTCTACAAGATAATTATATGACATATTCACGTTCAGCGATTTGCTCCAGTGAAAAAGAGAATACAAGTAATTAGAGATATGCTGATTATCTGCTATTCTACGCAATTCATATGAAAACACCATCATCTCCTTCTTTCCAATTGTATGAGCACACTTCAAATAACAAATGTAATTATATACGGCGAGTGTTTGATCAATTTTGCGGAATAAAATCTCGTCTGGCAACGTATCAGTTTTACTCTTTATTTTATAATGAAATGTCCCATCATAGACGATATTGTCCCAATCGATTAAATCCATTACTGCTGCAATACTCTCGTTCTCTCTTACATCTTTGATTAGTGTATTCAGTATTTCAATTCTTTTGTAAACCAGTCTTTTATGCCATTGCCACAAGGCAAAGCATCCACCTGCAAATGCAAAAAACAGAGATATACAACTAACGATTATTTGAGCTTTCTCATACTCCATACTATTCACAGCCTCCTTCTATTGTCCATTTCATTCGACTAAAATATGAAACACCACTATAGCGATAATAAACCATTGCAGAAATAATATATTAATGCCGTTTATAACTTATTGTGGTTTCCTTGTTTTCATCCGACTATCATTTGTTTTTGAAATCAACTCTTTCTAAAGAGTGATTTATCAGCGGAACCATGCAATAATGAATCTGACTAACTTTTTGACTAACTTTTGACTAACTTTCGGGTGGACGAAATGGGCTTTTTGTGGACTATACGGACTAAAATGAGGGTGTATGGAATTGCAAAAAGTGCCCTAAAATAGGCACTTTTCAGTGTTTTAGGGCAAAATTTACGGATCGTCGGAATACAACTCCTAAGCGAAAGGCCGCGCGTTCGAATCGCGCCGGGGACGCCAAAGCCACCCTCAACGGGTGGCTTTTCGTGTCCCTCTTCGACGCGATGAGAACGCAGTTCGTATACGCGGCTTTAGCCGCGTCGCCGGCATCGCTTCCTCTGCCTTTTAAATATAAGCGATGCCGTAACGCGCCGGGGCCGCCAAAGCCACCCTCAGCGGGTGGCTTTTCGTGTTCCTCTTTGGCGCGATGAGAACGCAGTTCGTATACGCGGTTTTAGCCGCGTCGCCGGCATCGTTTCCTGTGTCATTTCAATTTAGGCGATGCCGTAACGCGCCGGGGACGCCAAAGCCACCCTCAGCGGGTGGCTTTTCGTGTTCCTCTTTGGCGCGATGAGAATGCAGTTCGTATACGCGGTTTTAGCCGCGTCGCCGGCATCGCTTCCTGTGTCATTTCAATATAAGCGATGCCGTAACGCGCCGGGGACACCGGAAAAAGCCCTAAAACAGGGCTTTTTTTCATTTCTGAAAAAGTTAGTCAAAAATCTTGACTAACTTTTTTTAGTCAAAATTGAGCTCCGATTTTTCTTTCCCATTTGTGCTCATTTTCACTCATTTTGAGGTTTTGACTAACCACTAAAGCTTCACTTCCTTTCTTCGTTTGAGAGCTTGGACACCCTCATTCTACAGGAAGTGAAGCTTTTTGCGTATAACCTTTGTTTCTCACCCGCATAGCGGGTGGTTTATTGTTTCGCTTCGCTCAATTGTCTGAAGACGTAAACAGGAGCGAAGCCTTTTGGTTTCGCCCCTGTTTCGTTTTGGGTGATGGGATCGGACGGCGTCACTTCACCGTGACCGTCATTGCGTCGCTGTACTCGCCGTAGTTGATATCCATGATCAGGAAGTTCTTCTCCGCGCCGGTCGTATCGACAAAGGCGCGCACGCGGACCTCGTATTCGCCCGCGGCAAGGTCTTTGACGGTCAGCTCGGTCTGTCCGGCTTCAAACGGAACAACCGTCCAATCCTCCGCGTCCTTCAGGCGGTATTCGGCTTCATATCCGCTTGCGCCAATCTCCGAAAGATCCTTGACAGCGAGCTTCAGCGCGCCGTTTTCCGCCGTCAGCGTCGTGATCTCCGGCTTCGGCGGCACGATGACAAAGTATGTGACGATCTCTGCCGTCGGATCGACGCCGATCCCGATCGGGGTAACCGCAACGCGCGCGACGCCGCAGTTGACATTGTTCGAGCAGCTTGCCGCATAGTGAACGCCCTCGGTGAGCACGATCTGGTCGGCAGTCGTGACATGTACGGGAACGGTGATCGCCTCCCCCGTATAGACAACCGTCGGAAGCAGCGCGATCACAGACGCCGGATCGACAGCTTTGACCGTATCGGTGAACAGCAGCGTTCCGACGCCCTCCGCCGTGACCGCAATGGTGATCGTTCCGGGCGCCTTTGCCGTCACGCGAACCTTGGAATTGTCCGCGATCGGCTCGATCTCCACGATCTCTTCGGTGCCGGGCAGCAGCGTCCATTCTATCTTCGGGTTGCCGACCTCGAACGCCGATATGCCGGAAAAGACCAGTTCCAGGTTGTCTTGATTCAGCCCCTCCGCAGCATACATCGTCAGCTTTTTGCCGGTAAACCGCATCGAGAGATTTCCCGTAAGCGCGACGCCGTAGGTCTTGATGGGGAAATTGTCAAACGACATGCTGACGCCGTACGCGCCGGCTTCCGTCGATTTTCCTGCGGCTTCCGCCTCCGCCTCCGGTTTATAGTCGCTCCATGCGCCGTTCTTGAAGATGTAGCTTTCCTTCTCGTTGATGACCGCCTTCTCTGCGACATAGGACGGCGAATAGACCGCAGTAGGTTTATTGATGACATAGTTCCCGTCCGCGTCAACCAGCGTCAGTACGACCGAATAAACCTGTCCCTCCTGAACGATGATCTCCTCCTCGAGCGGGATTTTGTGGAAGCCGGCATACTCGAAGGCAAACATGCCTTCGGTCATCCTGAGACCGTCCTCGGGCGAGGTAAAGCTGTCCTTTAAGAGATAGATCGTATACTGCGCAACGGTCACGTTCGACGCGGTCGTGCAGGAGATCTCTTGAGGATCTTCGAGCAGTCGGAGCGGAATACGTTTGCCATCATGGCGGGTTCGCTCGCCGTTTCGGCTTCGATGCCGCTTACCGGCATGTAGTCGTGCTGATCCACGATCTGCGGCGCAAGGGCAGGTTCGAACTCGAACGATTCCGTGTCCATCAGCGAGCGGTCATAATAGGACAGCCAGAAATAGCCGGAACCGACCGTGACGGGCTCGCCGTTTTCGTCAAGCACGGGGTTTCCGTTCTCATCGAGCTTCGGCACCTGAATGCCCCATGTCCCGAAGACATGATACGGGAAATCCAGCTCGCCGGAGCCCCAGCTGTTCTTGACGAGCCATGCGCCGTTTTCCGACGGCTGATGTCCCTCGATAAAGTTCTCCTTCGGGTAATTGTCATCCCAGCCGATGATCGTCACGGCGTGGTTCGTTCCGGAGTTGTCCCAGGTATAGTGCGCTCACTGATTGCTGATGTAGACGCCTTCTTTATCAAACGTCTGGTCGGGACGCCAACTGTCTGCCTGGAAACCGATCGTGACGCCGCGCTTTTCCAGAAGCTGCATCTTGATCTGCTCCGTCGCCTCGGCGTTGTAATGGTACTCGTTCTTTTCGTCACGCTCTGCGGGCGTCGGCAGGATGTGCGAATCCACGAGGATGAAATGCAACTGCGGTCCGGTTGTACAGATAAATCGCTTTCGCGACGTTGATGGCTTCGCCCCTGTGTGTTTTGATTTACGGGATGTCCGGCGTCTCGGCGTCGCAGCTGCCCGTGATCACATCGACATTTTCGAGAATAACGATTTTCGTCTCTGCGCGGTCGTATGGTTCCGTGTTCGTACCTTCCCCGCTCAATGCGCCGCCTTGAAGTCCTGTGCGGCTTCGGAATAGGCGAAGATCGCCGCCATTGCGTTCTGCGAATCAGCGTCTGTATAATAATCTAGCGCACCTTTCACATACGACAGCGCCGAAACCGTGACCGTCGCCGTGCCCTGATCCATTGTAAGCGCGATCATATGCGGAGTGATCAATTTATGTGCAGCGATATTCGGGATCACGACCACATACTTCCCGCCGGTCTTGGTTGCCGTGTATTCATTGCCGTCAACCGTCACCGTCGGCGTTCCGGTATAGTCGCCGGACGGCTTGAAATACACCTTGATCGCGGTTTCGCTGTCCAAAACGAGCGAGTAAGTCATCGCCGTCAGGTCCCCGTTCGTTTGATCGTCTTTCACGATCTCATAGCCCGCAACCGCCGCCTTGATCGTGTCGATATCGTAGCTGTTCGCAAAGTGCAGGTCCATCTCCGCGTAGTCCGTGCCGACGCTCCAACGGTCATTGTTTGCGTCGAGGAAGATCTGCACATAATGTCCGTAGTCCGCAAGCGCATGCACCAGCGCGACCGTTGTATCGTCGAAGGATTCCTTCTTTGCATCGAACGCGCTGATATATTGTTTGATGGAGTAATCCTCGGACACCGTCTTTTCCTCGCCGTCCTCGAACCAGTGATACGTCGCGGTGATCGTATCCGCCATCTGGATGGCATTGACGTAGCAGGTGAACTGATGATACAGCGCGTCGCTGTTCATCATGCTCTCGTCAAAGTACACCGGCTCAGAAGACACGCTGCCCCTGCCGCTGATCGCAAAGGTCATATAGGTACCGACCCGTTCCGCATCGGTCAGCGCGCGAAGATCCATAAAGAAGTTCACGCCGATCTGACCGGAAAGGACGAGACTGTGCGTGGCGAACTTCGGTTCGGGCGCGCCGAGGATCTCGAACGTGCCGGTCGCCGTACCGGTGTAGTTGATCTCGTTGCCCGTAATGCGGATCGTCGCCGTGCCGATTTCGGTGTTGTTCTCGAACGTCACCGAATACTCGGCGGGAGAAATCGGTGCGTCGCCGAGGCTGACCGTGACTTCGGGCGTCAGCGGTTCGCCCGTGTAAACCATATCCTCTGCGGTGACGATCGCGTCTTCGAGCGACGCTTTCTCGATCGTGAAGGTGATCGTCTGGTCCTCATCCGTGGTAATATCCTCTGTGACCCACTCGACCGGTACCGTGCCGCTTTCGTCCGGTTCGCCCGGCATCGCCTGCGGTTCCGTCTCGCCGATCTTCCAGATATAGCCGTCCGCGATGTGCGCCGTGACCGTATAGACGCCGGCGTTCGTCGCCGCTGCATTGCCTTCGTCGTCGATCTCAACTTCGCTGCCGTCCGGCGCGATCAGGGTGTAGAACGGACTTGCTTTCACGCCGATCTGCGGTTCGCCGCGATACGCAAGCGTATCGCCCTCCGGCGGCACGATCCTGTCCGTGAATTGATAGACAAAGACCGATTCCGGACTGTCGTTCAGCTTGTTTTTCCACACATATGCGCGAATGACAAATTCGCCCTGCTCGTTGACCATGTCCGGCGTGATATGGATGGGTTCTTCGTACGCATACGTCTCCGTCAGACCCGGAGTCAATCCGTTCGTCGTATACCAGATAGCGGCATCCGCCGTTTCGGTGGACAGCACGACGTCGATCGCCGCCGGGTATGTACCGGACGGCACGGAAGCGGCAGGCGCCGCGCAGTGATCCGCTTCCTTCACAATGACCTGTACGGAGAACGACGTATCGATCCCGTTGCTGTCGACGCCGAACGGGAGGCTCAGATGTCCCTCCGCCGTACAGACGATCTCGTCCAGCGTTGCGGGGTACGGATCCGGATCCGGCTCGATGCTGTTCCATATCACGGATGCTTCGGTGAAGCTGCCGTCGTCGACCGTGATCGACAATGTTTGCGGCAAATACTCGTACTTTACGGTATCGCGGCTCGATCCGTGCGGCACCTCGATCACATCCGCCGGTCTTTCGTAATCGGTCAGCTTCACCGGACCGGATTCCGTTTTCGGGAACGCCAGCGTCGCCGTGGTTCCCGCGTCGTTGGCGATATCCGCGCTGCGTCCGTTGATCAGGATCACCGCATCCTCCGTGAGCCGGTAATCTCCGTTCACAAAGAAATCCTCCGGCTCATACAGATCGTATCTCAATACGCGCATCGGATCGGAGTGCCCGAGATAATCGACCGTCGCCGTATATACGGTATCGTAGTTGTACACCAAAATGTTGTTTCCGTTCTCATCGCGGATCCTGATCCCGTTCGGCGACATGATCAGGCGGAAGAACGAAACTCCGTCATAGACCGGACATACCTCGTATGTCTTGCCGCAGGTGACCATCACCTGCGTGATCTGATGATCCGTGCGTTCCGCGGCGGTCGGGATCCAGTCGTCGGCTCCGTTCTGCGGTCCGACCGTGATCTCGACGCGCGAAATGAGCGGCACATACCGGCAGGTGAGCGACGCCGTATCCGGCGCGTTCGTTCCGACGTGCAGGATGATCCGCCCCGTTCCGTCGCCCGGGCTTTGCACTTCGATATCTTTTCCGTCGAATGCTTCGACCCAGGAATCCCATCCGTCAAACGCCATATTGTCGATCGAAGACGGATAGATCGTGATGGAATGTCCCTTCAGCAGGCGAACGACTCTGTCCTCCGCCGCCTTGGTCGGTTCCGTGCGGTTCTTGTTCCATTGCTCGATCGTAAGCGTGAACACGCTGCTGAGATCCGGCTCGAACTCGTCGCTCTCATAACCCGTTTCCGGGAAGGTGATCTCGAAGATCACGCTGCGCGTCGCCGGATCCAGCGAATACGTATACGTTGCGCCGTACGAATAATTGTATGTCACGACCAGATCGTCCTCGAACAGCATCGTCCGTTCCTCCGGAATGGTGATGACCGCGGAATAGACCGTGTGGTTGCACGCGGGAATATCTCTGTCCCAAAGGATCTTCGAGCCGTCCTCCGTATGGAGATACCACTCTCCCGCATACAGATGATCGGATCCGTTCCAGACCGCGTTGAACCAATACGGAAGCGGTTCGCCCGCTGTCGGATTGTCCTCCGCATGTTCGTCCTTGTCCTTCAGGCGGATATCAATCTCTCCGATCCGCTCGCCGTAGCTTGCCGTACAGGTGAGCTCGTAGTCTATCGGGAAGTCGCCCTTCCCCGCCTCCGGCATCACAAATGTGACGTCCGTCTGTTTTTGCTGTTCGGGATCGGGGATCAGCTTGTTGGTGACGTATCTGCCCGACTGGGTCTGGATATTCCATTTCAGGAAGAACGTTCCGGACGGAACGTCGGCATGCAGCGCAACGGTCTCTCCGCTTGCATACTGCGCGATCTCGGCCTTTTCCTCGACGCCCGATTCCCCGTCGATCTGCGTGATCACCGTGACCGGCTGTTTTCCGCTCAGCAGCTTGACCTGGTACACGGTCGTCTGGCTGTTGCGGTCATACCATCTTGCGTAGGTGCGGATATAGTAGCTTGTGAACGCTTCGCCTTCGTTGAGCGGAAGATCGATCCAACCGCGGAAGAGCTCCCAATCGCCGCCGTTCAGGGAATAATAGATCGCTTCGCCGTTGAGCTCCGGCACGTCGAGGATCAGACGCTGCTCACCCTCGAGATCCACAACGGCGGAGGTGTTGATCTGCTCCCGATGCGTGCCCTCCTCGTCGGTAACCGTATAGAACGCGCCGGGAGCGTCGATATGATCGGGCAGCGAGATCTTGTATTCCCTGTTGCGCTCGTCGAACACTTCGCCGTTATAGAAGCTGTCCGCGGCGCGCTGCCACGCGATATCCACCTCCGGATAGTGGTTTGAGATAATCTTTCCTGCATTCGCCGCAAACGTACCGGTCCAGATCATGTTGGAATAATCCGAGCAGGAAACGTGCGTGTGCGCATAATCCCAGTCCGTATAGTTCAGAATCCGTTCCAGTAGCGTCGGGAAGTTATTGCGCAGCTTGCGGACGTCGTCCTCGTCGAGGTATTGGAACGCCCCTGTCGCTCTCAATCGATCCCAGATGAAGCTGATATAGGACTGTTTCGTTGCGCCGGACAGCGTATGCCAATCGCCGATCACGTCGTCCCAGATCTCGATCATGCCGTATTCATACGATTTCAACGGAACATACGAGATCGTGCTCGCCATCCGCGTCGCTTTGTTGATGAACTGCTGCATGCGCGATTCGTCCATGCCGAAAACGAGAGCGCAGGTCTCCCGGAGCGCCTGCTGCATGGTGTTGTAGGTTGTTCCGTTGATCTCAACTTTTTCGACTGCCCACTTGTCTCTGGACGTAAGGCTTGCGCTCTGGAAAACCGACAGGAAGGAACGGATGAACCATTCCTCGTTCGCTTCGTAAGAGCCCGCCTCCTCGAACATCGGATCCGAGATAAAGTTCATCTCCGTCAGATGGAAATAATCGTCGAACACGATGTCGGAATCCATCGACCTGAGCTGCGGGAGCATCTGTTCGCGCAGGGCTTCGTAATCGCTCGTTTTGGTTTCGATCGGATCGTTGTCATGCTGCGCCGTCACGGTCGTTACGCCGCTGTAGCTGCCGGCGCGTTCCGGCGTCGTGACGGTATATCGGATACGTCCGATCTCGGTGCCGGGAACGAAATGGTCGACGCCGTATCGCTTGAAGCCCATTTCCGACGGTCCCACCAGCGGCACGATATCCGCAAAGTTGATGACGTTGTGGATACAGTCGTATTGTTCGGACAGGGACGGAAGCTTCTCCGCCTTGTCCGTGCCGCCCTGCGGCGCTTCGATGCAGTATGCAACAACCTGATTGTTATAAAGGTCCTGATACCCTCCGCAGCAGTAATCCTCCACAAGCCGCTTCGACGTGATGTTCGCGGTCGCGCCCGCGCGGGAAAAGCCCATGACCCAGAATTTGATCCTGCCCTCGTTCAGCGCGCCGCGCAGGTCGTACCGGTCAAGATAGGTTTCGATCTCCTCTTTCACCTGATCGGCTGCCTCGGAAAAGCCCTGCGCCTCGCCGTCGCGCTCCGCGCCGGAGCCGAGCGTCATATTGCTTGCCCATTCGGCTTCGTATCCGCCGCCGCGAACGACGACCGGAATCAGGATATACCCGGTTTCATCGCCCGCGCGGTCCCTGAGCTTCTTGGATCCGATCGCAACGCCGATCGTGTCCGTGCCGGGCTTCTGCAGATTGTATGCGTTGACATATACGTTCTCCTCCGGTACGCCGATGTCCGTCATGAGCTGACGGATCGCCGCATGCTTGTACGGATAGTCCATGTTCTGCAGATACATGCCCGCCTGCGCCATCGCCGTCGACATGGTGGCAAGATGCGCGTTGTATTTCGCCGGCGACGCGTCGAAATACCCGTCGGAATAATAGAACACGGCGGTATTGTTCGCGGTCGGATCCTCAATGGACTGATACCGGTAGTATCCGCGATAAAGATCGTACGACCTGCCGGATTCCCCGTCGACCGTATAGTCCGGAACCGGCGTCTTTGCCGCGGCGGTCGCTTCCTCCGCGCTGATCTCAATCGGCGTCAGCGGCGTATAGGACGCGCCGACCGTACTGTCGGAATAACCGTCCTTCACAAGATAGATCTTGCGCTGGTCCGGCGCCGGATTGAACGTAAAGTGATACCCGCTCACGTCGCTTTCAAGGAAGCGGATGCAGTCCGTCGTTTTGACCGTATCGCCGGCTTCGCCCTCCGTGACCATCTGATAGGAAGTCGGCATATCCCGGTATTGCAGGCAGACGTAAGCGCCCTTGGTCAGTACGAAATTCGCGCGCGCGCCGTTCTCCAGATACAGATTGCCGGATCGGTTCCCCGCGATCTGCGAGCTGCCGGTCACCGCAAAGCCCTTTTTGACGCCGGATTCCGCGTACACGCCGCCGCCCGCGTTCCGGGACTCGTTGCCGCCGATGCTGCAGCTGTCGATCGCGTCGTTGTTGCTGCAGATATAGACGCCGCCGCCGCAGTGGAACGCATAGTTGTCCCGGATGTCGCAGTCCGAAAGCGTGATCTTTTTATCGTCGCAGAAAACACCGCCGCCGTTGTACGCAAGATTGTCTGCGATGATCAGCCCGCTCACGGTCACGCCGTCGTTGTTGACGTAAATCCCGCCGCCGTTCTGATTCTTGCCGCCGCCCGTGCGGTTGTACGAAATGTAGGAGCCCCTGTCGCCCTTCAGCGTTATGGTCGCGCCGCCTAAGTAGACGCCGCCGCCGTTGCTGTAGCAGTAATTGCCGTCGATGTGCGACTGGTTCATCTCCATATAGAATTTATTGTGGTTCGACTGATAGACGCCGCCGCCGGAATTGTATGCGTAGCAGCCGGTGATCGTCGTACGGTTCATGATCACCGTGCCCGCTTCATTGATACCGCCGTGCACCCAGATGCCGCCGCCGTAGCCGTCGGTGCCTCCGCTCTGCTCGGACCGGCAGCCCGCGATCGTGACGTCGTTCAGCGTCAGCTCGCAGTTGCTCTTCACGTCGATCCCGCCGCCGCCGTTGGTGCTGTATCCGCCCGCGATCACGCCGCCCCGGAAGGATTGATTCAGATCCGCTCTGCCTTCGCGTCTCCAGTCGTGATATACGCCGACCGCATGCTCGACGTTTCGCTCGTCACTCGTGCTGTACCCGTTGATCGTCAGCTTTGCGTCGGACCCGACCCAGATGACCTCGCCGTCGCTTTCGGCTTCCGTCAATCCGCGGTTGTATATATGCCCGTGCATGTTCAGCGTCGCCCACGCCTTGCTCGGGATGCACAGCCGCGCGTTGTTCCAGTCTGCAAGCATATCGATGGTAAAGGAACGGTCGGAAAGATCCTTTACATAATTCGCAAGCTCGGAGACGGACGTATAATACTTGGTGCCCCCGTTGAGCACCGAAACCTTGCCGATATATGCGTCGGTATCCGCCGCAGCCGTAACCGGCAGCAGCCCGATCGCCATGCACAAAATAAGCAGCCACGCCGTCAGTTTTCGTTTCATTTCCGTTCCTCCTGCGTTTGGAATCCGACCTGCATGCTTTTTCGGGAAAGAAAGCATGCGTATTGCTGCAGCAAGTTAACAATCATTTCCGTTTGTGTCAACGCACATTTGTTTCCTCTGCGAACGCCGTGACATCCGGTCAGGCGACGTCCGTCAGTTTCAGCGTTCTGACCTTCTTCAGCGCGATCGCGTTGACGATGACCGTGAATACGATCGTCATCAATGCGCCGACGATCCATGCGACGATCGACGGATGGCGATCGAACTGCACGAAGCTCTGCTCCAGCGAGCACACGATCTTATAGCCGATGCCCGTACCGAGCCCGATGCCGAGCAGAATGCCCGCTGCGGTCGTGACGACCGTTTCGCGCAGGACATAGCCGACGACCTCCCGGACCGTAAAGCCGTTGATGCGCATGATCGTCAGCTCCGGCAGCTTCTGCATGATATAGATATTGGTGAGGTTCATCAGCACGACGCCCGCCATGACCGCCGCCATGAAGATAAACAGCAGCACGACCATGTTCATGACGCCGGTCGCCGTTTCAAACAGCGATTTGAAGGAATCGGAACGCTCGTAGTTCTCATACCCCTCGACCGTACCGAGCTTTTCAAGCAAAGGATCGAGCTCTGTGCCGTCAAGGCGGACGAGGAACGCGTTCGTTTCCGGATCGCGTCCGAACAGATTCCGGAAGCAATTGTCGCTCATATACGTCTCTCTGCCGATATAAGTGTTGAAGATGCCTGCGACGGTTGTTTGCACTGTCTCCGTGCCGTTCAGAGAGATCTCGATCGGATCGCCGACCTTGACGTCATAGATTTCGGAAAACCGTCTCGGAATCAGGATGCCTTCGTCGATCGGCGGGATCGGATCGCCGGTTTCGGTGTCGGCAAGCAGGTTCATTTCGCCGATCTCCGCAAGGTCTCCGACGTACAGCTCCAGCATGTCGAGGTCCTTGATGTGTACGGTGACGTTCTTTTTGAGAACGGGACATCCCTTTGCGCCCGCGTCCTTAAGGATCCGCGCGACGGCGTCCGGCGCATCGGCGTTCGTTTCGGGATCGATCGACGCCATGCCGTCGTAACGGATGACCTCATGGAGCTGCAGCTCCAGCGAATTGCTGACCGCGTTTCGGAGCGTAATACCGATGACGACCAGCGCGCAGCACCCTGCGACGCTCACGACCGTAACGAGCACGCGGCGGAAATCCGTCCGGATATTCAGAAGGATCAGACGCGAATAGAGCGACAATGCTGACTTTCTGCCGGACGCCGATTTGTTCCTGCCCTTCGGAACCGCCTGCTGCATCAGCCTAATCGCCGGTGTACGCAGCAGCTTCATGCAGGCAAACCAGATCGAGAAGAACGCCAACAAAACGCCTGCGAAGAATACGATCACCGTCGGAAGCGCGACCATTGCGGGCTTCTTAAGACTGTAATCAAAATAGAGATTATAGCCGTTCGTGATGAAGCTCTGGATCCCGAACCGCGCGATCAGCAGACCGATCACGCAGCCGAGCAGTGTCGCCGAGATCCCGAACAGCAGGTATTTTGCGAAGATCTCACGGTTGAAGAAGCCGAGCGCTTTCGTCGTGCCGATCTGCCTGCGCTGTTCGTCGACCATCTTGCTGACGGTCGCGTAAATGACGAGCGCGCCGACCAGAATGAACAGAAGCGCAAAGGTCATTTGCATGTTCTTCAGGTTGTCCGCAGCGATCCCGACCTGCACAAAACCGGCGTTTCCGAAGCAGTCGGTCACGATCCACTTGCACGAACCGAGCCCGTCGATGCGCTTCCGCGCCTTCTCAAGCGCTTCCCTGCCGTCGTTGTACCGTGTGAGTCCGTCTGCGTATTGCCGTTCGGCGTCCTCGAGCTTCGCGCGGGCATCGTCAAGCTCCCTGCGGCCGTTTTCAAGATCGATAAGCCCTTGCGCGTACTGTGCTTCCCCGTCGTTGTACTGCCGAAGTCCGTCCTCATACTGTGCAAGCCCCTCGGCATACTGCGCCTCGCCCTCCTGATACAGCTTCAGCGCGTCTTCGTACTTTACAAGACCTTCGCGGTACTTCCAAAGTCCCGAAAGATATGCCATGTGCCCGTTGTCCCACTTGGCGCATCCGTCGGCGAGCGCGTCATACTGCGACTGATACTCGCCCGCAAGCGACGCAACGCGATCGGCAAGGAGCCTCCGCGCGACTTCGGGATCGTATTCGCCCTCGCCGCCGAGCTTTTCAAACGCGATACGCAGCGCGCGGTCCGGGATCTGTACCGTATTCATGAGCTGGTTGATCTTGCCGGACAGCGATGCGCCGAAATTGACCGTCAACTGATCCGTGATCCGGAAATCGCTCGCAGATACGCCTGTGCCGTTCGGGTTTGCCTCCATCGGCTTTGCCCAGTGGATCCACTGGGAGGAATCCTCGCCGATGACGTCGTCGAGTCCGGCATGCAGCTTGTTCCGGATCTGCGTCTTGGCATCCTCGATCGTGTTCCAGCCGGAAATAAGCTGCCATTTTGCCGAATTGAGCTTGTTTTCGGCTTCATCAAGCTGCGCTTTGCCTGCTTCAAGCTCCGCCTTTGCGGCGTCCAGTTCCGCGCGTCCGTTCTGCAGTTTCTGCGCGGCTTCTGCAAGCTGCCGCTTCACTTCGTCCAGCCGCTTCCGTGCTTCTTCAAGCTTTTGTTTGCCTTCCTCGTATTCCCGTTCGCCCTCCGCAAGCTGCTCCCAGCCGTCGTCGAGCTCTTTGCGCCCGTTTTCAAGCTCCGCTTCGGCGTCGTCGAGCTTTTGGCGGTTCTCGTCGAGCTGCGCCTTGACCGACGCCTCGCGAAGCAGCGCATAGGTCCCGGCTGCCGCTTCCATCCGTTCGCGCACCGCAACCGCCGCCATTCGATATTCGGCGTCAAAGCGGTTCATGTCGATCGGGCGGTCCGCCATGATCTCCGCCTTCATATAACAGCCGTCCAGGGCTTCCGCATCGAACGCCTCGGGCGTCACGACGATGTAAAGCGTTTCGGGAATGCTGTTGCAGGCGTGATCCGGATGCAGGATCGCGCCGCAGATGACGAACGTATCGGCTTTCAGGTACTGTGGCGTCGCGCCTTCGGCGCTCGTGACCGCGACCGTATCGCCGACCTTCCACCCCATCTGGTCCATCAGCCGCTGTTCGACGGCGCATTCGCCGTCCTTTTCCGGCAGACGCCCTTCATATAGGGACGGGATATTGATCCGTTCCGTCAGGGAAATCACATACGCGTCCTTACGGATATCGTTCGACGTCACCTTGGCGGAGGTCATATAAACGCCCTCGACGTCCGTCACGCCCTCCGTGTTTCGGATGACGTCCATATCCTCTCCGGAAAGCAGCATGGTGGAAACGATCTCGACGTCACGGAATCCGGTGTTCTGATAATAGGCGGTCGCGTTTTTCCGGAGCGCGGCCGCGGCGTAGTCGACGCCGAGAAAGATCGTCACGCCGAGCGCGGCGATCACGACGATCGACCAGAACGAGATCTGCAGTTTTCGGATGTTCCGCAATGCGTCTTTAATCTGTGTTCGCTTCAAATGCTTTCCCTCCGCGAACGCCGTTCCTTTGAGTTATACAGCGTCCGTCAGCTTCAGATGCTTCACCTTCCGAAGAACGATCGCATTGATGATGACCGTGAACAGCACCGTGATCAGCGCGCCGTACAGCCATGCGAGCGGGCTGACGCCGCGGTCGAACCGGATAAACGCCTGTTCCATCGAACGCACGATCCGATAGGCGATCCCGGAGCCGAGCGCAATGCCCAGCACGATGCCCGCAATCGTCGTCAGGATCGTTTCACGCGTACAGTAGCCGATGACCTCCCTGACCGTGAAGCCGTTGATGCGCATGACGACGAGCTCGCGCTTCTTCTGCATGATGTAGATATTCGTCAGGTTTGTCAGCACCACGCCTGCCATGATCGCCGCCAGGACGATGAACAGCACGACGATGCTGTTGACGACCGAGGTCGCGGAATCGAACATTGCCCGGTCCGCCGACGCCGGCGTGTATTTGGTAAAGCCCGAAATCGCTTTGAGTCGCGTATGCAGCGCCTCCTCGTCCGCGTCGTTCAGGCGGATCAGATAGGAATTGGGCGTGGGCGCCGCACCGAACAGCGATGCGTAATACCCGGTGCTCATCACCATGGAGCGGCCGATGTAGTTTTCGAAGATGCCCGCCACACGGACCTTCGCCGTTTTCACGCTGCCTACGGTGATCAGGAATTCGCTGCCGATGCCGAGACCTTCGATCTCCGCCAGACGCCGCTGGATCAGAATGCCCTCGTCGGTCGTTTTAATCGGACCTCCGGTTTTCCAATCGTTCAAACGGTACATGGATTCGATGGCTTCGATATCGCCGCACAGCAGTTCGCCCACCTGATTGTCCGTGATCCGATAGGTGATGTAGACGTCGTACAGCGGCACGCATTCCGCGCCGGATCTTTTAAGCTCCGCTTCGATCTCCTCGCCGTATTCATACTGCACCTTCGCGTCGTAATGCACGACGGAGGAATACTGGTTTTTGACCGCGCCGTTCACCGCTGCCTTCAGCGTAAAGCCGATCACAATCAGCGCGCAGCAGCCCGCCGCGCTGACAATCGTCACGATCACGCGTTTGAGGTCGGTGCGCATATTCAGAAGAATCAGACGCGAATACAGCGACGACATCCGCTTTCCGCCTTTTGCGCTTCCCTTTTTGCCCTTGGGGACCGCCTGCTGCATCAGCCGGATCGCAGGCGTGCGGATCAGCCGGTAGCAGGCGAGCGTGATCGCGCCGACGGCAAGGATGATCCCCGCAAACAGCACGATCAGCGTCGGTCCGACCGTCACCGTCGGCGCCGTCGTATCATAGGTATAGTACGCGCCGTATCCTTTCAGAATGAACGGTTCAAAGACGAACCGCGCAAGCAGGATGCCGAGCAGGACGCCGAGCACCGTTGCGGACAGTCCGAACAGCAGGTACTTTGCAAAGATCTCCCGGTTGAAGAAGCCGAGCGCTTTCGTCGTTCCTACCAGCGTGCGCTGTTCGTCGATCATTTTGCTGATGGTGGCGTAGATCACGAGCGCGCCGACCAGAACGAACAGCAGGGAGAAAGTCATCTCCAAGCTTTGGAGGTTCCCGCTGCCGATGATCAGCTGCACAAAGCTTGCGCTGCCGTGTCCGTCGAAGATGAACCAGCGGCCGGGTTCCATGTTGTCCAGCTGACCGCGCTGTTCCCGAAGCATCGTTTCGGTCTGCGCAAGCATCGCTTCGGCGTCGTTCGGGTCGGTCGTCTCCGCTTCGATCTTTTGTCTCAGCTCACGCAGAGAATCGGCTGCGGCGTCCATGCCCTCCATGCCGCTCATGATCTGCTCAGCCTGCACGATGATGCCGAGCAGGGTATCCCTTGCCTGGGTTCCGGCCGTCAGCTGCTCTCTGTTTTCCGCAAGCATCGTTTCCGACTGCTCGATCAGCTGCAGCGCCTGCTCTTTGATCTGCGCGTCCCGGATCTCGATCCGTTCCCCGGAGATCTGCTCGATCTCCTGTAAAACCGCCGCTACGGTCCCGTCGTATTCCTTGGAAAACCGGTTGACGTCCGCCGCCTTCTCAATGACGATCTCCGCCTTCATGCAGCAGTTTTCCATGGCCTCCCGATCGAATCGGTCCGTGCTGACAATCATATACGGCGTTTCCGGCACGGTTTTGCTTGCATGATCGGGATGCGCAACGATGCCGACGATCGTAAACGGGTCCGCGCCGAGAAAAAACTGTCCGGTAACGTCGGTCATTTCCGCCCATTCGATCTCGTCTCCGATCTTCCAGCCGGCTTCCCCGGCGACGGTTTGTTCGATCGCGCATTCCGAAGTGTCTTTCGGCATGCGCCCCTCGACCGTCGATACAAGATTGATCCGCTCCGTCACGGTGATAATGTTGATGACCTGTTTTTCGCTGCCGATATAGACGTTCGCGGCGGTCTGCCAGACCGGCTCAACGTCCTTCACGCCGTCAAGCGCGCGGATGCAGTCCAGGTCCTCCGACGTCAACAGGCGCGTGGAGATGACCTCGATATCACGGTAGTTCTGCCGGTTATACGCCGTCGACGCGTTCCTTCGCAACGCCGCCGCCGAATATCCGATGCCCAAAAAGGTGGTCACGCCCAAAAGCGCGATCACGATGATCGACAGAAAGGAGACCTTCTGCTTCCAAATATTGCGTAATGCGTCTTTCAGCTGCGTTTTTTTCATGGCCGATCACCACACGAGCTCTTCGGCATGAACGGGATGCAGATTCTTCTTGATGCTTGCGATCTTGCCGTTGCGCACCTTGACCACGCGGTCCGCCATCTTGGCAATTTCCGGGTTGTGCGTGACCATCATGACGGTCGCGCCCTGCTTGCGCACGATATCCTCGACGACCGAAAGGACCTCGATGCTCGTCGTGTAGTCGAGCGCCGCCGTCGGCTCGTCGGCAAGGATCAGCTTCGGCTTTTTCACGATCGCGCGCGCAATGGACACGCGCTGCTGCTGCCCGCCGGACATCTGCCCGGGATAGTTGTTTGCGCGCTCCGAAAGCCCGACCTTTGCGATCGCGTCCGCCGCGTCCATGGGATCCTTCACAAGCTCCGCAATGAACTGCACGTTCTCGAGCGCGGTCAGGTTCGGCATCAGGTTATAGGACTGGAAGATGAAGCCGATGTACTCGCGGCGATACTTCGTCAGCTCGGTGTCGGACGGATGCGAGAAGTCTTTCCCTTCAACCGTCAATGTGCCGTCGGTCAGAAAGTCCATGCCGCCGACAATGTTCATCATCGTGGACTTGCCGCAGCCGGATTCGCCGAGCACCACGACAAACTCGTTCTTGTAGACATCGAGATTGATCCCTTTCAGAACGCGCAGCACGCCGTCGCCGGAGGGAAATTCCTTGGTGACGTTCCGAAGCGTCGCGAGGATCTCCTTCTGTTCGCCGAGATCGACGATCAGTCCCTTTTCGTCAATCGTAATTGCGGCAAGCGACGCCATGCGCTCGCAAAGCTGCAGCTCCTCCGCGTCATAGAGCGAGCCGTCCTTTTTGTTGACGACCTGTACGCAGCCGATCACGTCATGAAGGTTGTTGAGCGGCACGCAGATCATGGTCTTGGTAGCAAGCCCGTTGTCGTCGAACACGGAGCCCTCGAAGCGCGAATCGTTCGCCGTGTCCTCCACGATCACAGACTTGCCGGTCTTGGTGACGACGCCCTCGATGCCGAGCCCGTTTTCCACCGTGATGTTGGAGATGTCCGCCGGACCGATGTGGAACATCGGGGTCAGCCGGTCCGTCTTGGGATCCAGAAGCCAGATCGCGCCGGCTTCGCTGTTCAGCGTCTTGACAATGATTTCCAGACTGCCGGAGAGCGCGTCGTCGAGGTTATCCACCTCCAAAAGCTGCTCCATGATCTGCCATGTGGCTTTTGTAAACCGTTTTTCTTCTGTCATGGTTCCGGTCTCCTTTGTGAATAAATGGTCGTTGTCTGTTCTGCGCGATCCGACAAAAAGCGGATCACTGTCCGAGAAGGGCGTATACGTCGCGGAACCGGTTCATCTGCTCGCCGGGGAGGTTCAGGATCTCTCCCAGCTGATAGACGGCGAACCAGTCGTCGTGCAAAAAGGCGTCCACGGAAGGCTCGGTGTCGAAGCAATAGTTGCCGATCAGCCGGGCATGGTAGCCGTACTGCTGCTCATAGATCGCCGCCAGTGCGTTGTACAAAGCCTGCCCCCACCGCTGATGGTAGGAGGAGGTCACGATGGTCATGGTCTCGACCCCCTGCTCCTTCAGGATGGCGAAGGTGTTGACGGCGTTCTCCGCCGTGGTCAACGCCCGCTCGTCCGTAAAGATCCGGTCGGCATCGATGCCGCATACCTCCGTAAGATACTGCTTCATAAGCCCTGCTTCGGTATGCCCGTCCGGATTGTTGGGTCCGGTCGCGCCGCCGGAGCAGACGAGGATCGTATTCGGGAAGGATCGGGCTGCCGCGGCCGCCGCTTCGCAGCGTCCCCTGAGCTCGTCCGTCATCTCCCCGTTCTGAAGCTCATAGCCCAGGACCACGAACGCGTGCGTGCGTTCGTCGGGAATGCCCGCGTCGTCAAGCTCCGGCGCCAGCTCCCCTTTGCCGTGGCAGCACAGGGTATATTCCGGATCGAGGTACACCTGCCGCCAGTGGTCCGCGATCGCCTTTGCCGCGGGATAGTCCGCCTCGGCGACCGCTTTGACCGCGGCAAGATCCGCATCGATCCTTTGCGCGTCATCGGCGTTCGGCGTTTCGCGTGCCGTCAAAAGGTCCTGCAAAAGCTGTCCCAGACATGCGCCGCGCTGCGCCTCGAAATAGGCGGCTGCGCGATCGGAGATGTTCTGTTTCAGGTTTGTAAAGAAGAACAGATAATCATAGACGTGGTATGCGCCTGTCGGGAACAGATCCAGTCCCGGAGGATAGTCCCCCGCCTCCACGTCCGTCACCACGAGCTCTCCCCGGTCGCCGATGTATGCGCCGCACAGACCGGGAACGGGTTCTGCGCCCGTGCTCATGATCGCGCCGAGATTCAAAGAGCGATCCGCCGGGGTGCCGTCCGTCCTCCAGTTCAGCGGATTGACGGACAGGGTCCTGACGCCTGCCGGAATGATGATGGTCTCCTGAAGAGAACCGTCCTCGCAGTCGAAGCTCACCACCGTGCCGAGATCCTTTTCTCCCTGCGCGGGCACGATTTGCGGATAGGCGCGGGTATCCTCCTCCGTCACACGCCAGCCGATGGCGTAAACAGTGATCAGCCTCTCCCTCAGAGCGCTGCCCTCCGGCGTATCCCCGAAGAACTCCTTCAACAGCTCGAGACACATCTCGGCGCCTTGGGAGAAGCCAGCAAGGATCAGCGGTCTGCCGTTGTTCTCATGATCGAGATACCAGCGGAATGCGGCGGAAATATCGGCATATGCCACCGTCCTGGTCATTTCGCGTTCGGACTCCGGAAGACGATAAGCGTTCATGGACATCTGCCGGTAGAAGGGGGAATAGAGCCTCCCCACATCCTCGTAGATACCTTTCTCCATATCCAGAGCGTTGACAAATCGTTCCTTGAGCTTGTCGTTGAGATCGTAAGCATTCCGCTCGCTCCGGGTGTCCACCAACGGGCAGATGAGGAACACGTCCGCGTCCTTGTCCTCGCCCTCGGCAAAGTACGCCCACGAGCCGGGATCGCCGTAATCCGGTCCCGCCAGTTCCGCCGTGACGGCAGGTTCCGGAACGGAGGTCGGTTCCGCCTTTGCCGACGGGGACTGTTCCGGAACGGTCGGAGACGCGGAAGAAGCGGCTGGCGCAGTTGCCTCCTGCCGGTTCCCCCGATTGCAGCCGATCCAGCAGACCGCCAGCACGGCGGCAAGGATCAGCAGTCCTGTTCTTTTCGCTTTCATTATCTTCATGTCGCTTTCCGTCCCCCGCCCGCAGCGCACTGCCGACGGTATGGCTTAAGATTTTGGATCAGCCCTCATTGAACATTGCTTCATAGTCCGCCAGGGATTTGCCGCCGTTGATGTCGAACTCCTTCTCCGCGCTGTACTGGGAGAGACCTGCAAGCTCCGCGCTCTCCACCGTCAGCGGCCGGATGACCGCCGCCACGTTGGGATTGTCGTCGACGTCCACATATTCCTTGAAGGTAACATCATAGACGAACGGTCCCTTCTCCAGTCTTGCCCAGGAGGACTTCTCCTGCGTGCTGAAGCCGTAGCTGTCCTGCGGTACGAAGCCCATGTCCAGAAGCTCCTGACCGGTCTTGCCCGCCAATGCGTCGAGATCGCTCTCAGAAAGCAGGACCTCGGAAAGGTTGATGACCGTTTTCACGGGCAGGTCCTTCATCAGCGCTTTTTCCTTCTCGTTCTTTGCCTCGTCGAAAAAGCCGATGGCGTCCAGCTTCTCCGTCACATCCTGCGAGACGTCAGTCTCCACGCGGTAGTATCCGTCGTCCGCTTTGAAGACCCGGATATACACATCTTCCTCGATGCCGGACCTGCAAAACTCAAAATCCCAGATATCGCCCAGGGTCTTCCACTGTGCCGGATCGACTGCAGCAGCCGCCGGGGTATTCTTGGAGCATGCCGCAGCGCTGAGGATCAGCAGCGCGATCAGCAAAACAGTCAATAATTTCTTCATTTTCGGAATCTCCTTTTATTGTATTTGTATTGTATCGAAGAATGCCGGATACGCTTTGACGGTAATCTGTCAGCGCAGCCGCTTCACGGGGCATTCGTTTTCCTTTTCCCGGGCGACGGTCATTCAACGGTCAGGATGTCCGCAAAACCGGTGACCTCGAAGATCTCCAGAATCATTTCATTCGCATGGATCACCTTCATGCTTCCCTGCCGGTTCATCGTCTTCTGCGTCGCAAGCAGCACGCGAAGCCCTGCGGAGGAGATGTAATCGAGCTTTTCAAAATCAAAGGTCAGCTCCTCCACGCCCGCAAGCGCGTCGTTCAGCGCCGCCTCCAGCTCCGGCGCGGTCACGGTGTCCAAACGGCCCGCAAGCGCGAGAACCAACGCTTTGCCGTCTTTCTTTTGTTCGATGTTCATATTTGTATCTCCTTTCAGAATCACTTTTCGACGTCCTTTTCGGACGATTATTTCTGTGTCATTCGGTCCCTCCGGATCGGAACGCATTTTCCGAAGCGAAAAGCCGTGCCGGAATCGCGCCGATCCATCCGGAATACGGTCAGATAACAGCGATGATCCTGTTTTCGCCGTCGAATGCAAAGTCGGTCCGTTTCGCAAGCTTTTTGGCGATCGTTGCGGAAAGCGAATCGCCGTCGGTCAGCGGGTCGAAGCGCGCGCCGCCGTAAACGGCGGAAACCGCGATCGAACCGTCGGCGTCGGAATGCTCAATGCTCACGCGGATCGGGAAGCCGTTCTGCGTCTCGCGAAGCTTCGGCAGCACGCCCTGCATGACGATCTCCTCAAAGACCAGGATCGTACGGCGGAGCGCCTGCGCGGACAGCATCGCGCTTTTGCCGAACTGTTCAAGCGCTCTCAGAAGCGCCGGATAATCGGGCTCGGCGTCCGCGATCTCAAATTCGAGCGTCTTGAGCCGCTTGATGAACCGGCGCGTGCGCTCCTTTTCGGGATGCTCAAAGATCTGCTCCGGCGTCCCGTCTTCATAGATGCCGCCGTCGTCCATGTAGAAAACGCGGTTCGACACGTCGCGCGCAAATTTCATCTCGTGCGTGACGATCATCATGGTCATGCCCTCCTCCGCAAGGGAGCGGATGACGGACAGCACCTCGCCGACCATCGTGGGGTCGAGCGCGGAGGTCGGCTCGTCGAAGAGCAGGATTTCGGGCTTCATGGCGATCGCGCGTGCAATGGCAACGCGCTGCTTCTGTCCGCCGGACAGCTCGCTCGGGAAATTCTCCGCCTTATCCCTGAGCCCCACGCGGTCCAGAAGCGTCAAAGCCTCCTCATGCGCCTGCTGCTTCGGCATTTTCAGCAGATGCACCGGCGCAGACATGATATTCTCGACGACAGTGAGGTTGTCGAACAGGTTGAACGACTGAAAAACCATGCCCATCTTGCGACGGACCAGATTCAGCTTACACTTGGAGTCCGTGATCTCTTCGCCGTCGACAAAGATTTTCCCGGAGGTGGGATCCTCCAGCCTGTTCAGACAGCGCAGAAGCGTCGATTTGCCCGTGCCGGACGGGCCGATCACGGAGATCACGTCGCCCTTGTTGATCTCGACGCAGACGTCTTCAAGCGGCGTCGCGTTCTGGTATTCCTTTCTGAGATGCTCAATGCGGATCATGCTCATTTTGCCGCGCCTCCTTTCGCCGCTCTACGCCGTTTCGGGTCAACGCCCTTCAATACCCGCCCCAGAATCAACGTAATGATCCAGGCAAGGATGAAATAGATCAGCGCCGTCGCGATCAGCGGGAAGAACGCCTCATAGGTGCGGGCGCGGATGATGTCGCTCATCTTCGTGAGGTCCTGCACCGCAATGTAGCCGACGATCGACGTGGATTTCAGAAGCGACACGATCTCGCCGCGATAGACCGGCAAAAACCGCTGCGCCGCCTGCGGGAAGATGAACCGGAAGAACGACTGATTCTCGGTAAAGCCGAGCGCCAGCGCCGCTTCGCGCTGTCCCGGATCGATGCTCTCGATGCCGGAACGCATGATCTCGGACGCGTATGCGCCGAAGTTCAGCGTAAAGCCGATGATCGCAACCGTGATCGCGGAGAACGGCGTCTTTGCAAACACGACGTAGTAGAGCAGCATCAGCAGCACGACCGTCGGCGTGCCCTGCAGCAGCTTCACATACAGGTTGGAGATCGTATTCGCAAGCTTCGAGCCGGTGCGGCGGAACATGCAGATCAGAAACGCAAGGACCGTGCCGAACAGCACAGAAAGCACGGTGATGAAGCACGTCGTTCCGACGCCCTGCGCGATCAGCTTCCAGCGGCTTTCGCGGAGGAAGTTCTTTTCAAAGCTCGACGCGATCCTTTGGAAGATGGTTCGCTCATCCCTGGCGACGATCCCGAGATCGATTGCCGGAACCGACAGACCCATACCGCCCTCATAGACAGTGTCCGAAAAGAGCATGCTCGCTTTTCGTTCCTCGGTCACCGATATGGGACCGATCAGCACATCGTATTTCCCGGACGAGATCCCTGCAATGCATGAGGTCAGCGTGCCGGTTTCGTATGCAATGGCATAGCCGTATTCCCGCGTAAACCGGGTGATCAGCTCGACGGCAAATCCCGTATACGCGCCGTTCGACACATAGGTAAACGGCGGCCGGTCCGGAAGGAGCGCAACGGTGATCGTTCCGTTTTTGCCGTTCGGGACCGTCGGATCGAACGCCTGCTCCGCGTTCTTCGCGTCGTCCGACCATACGTTCTGCAGGCGGGTCAGTTCGCCGCTTTCCCGGAGTCCCGCCACAAAGGCGTTGAACTCCGGCAGAATCTTTTCCGAAAGGTCGCTCGCCTTGCTGAACGCAAAGGAATAGCCTTCGACGTACAGCGGCTTAGAAAGATACCCGATCTCCGGTTCCTCCTCGCAGATGCCGCGGATCGTCGGCAGATCGCCCGCATAACAGTCGATCGAACCCGACTTCATGGCGAGGACCAGATCGCTGTTGCTCTCCTGATAGACGTAGGTGGAATCGGGGAACAGTTCCAGCACGATGTTTTCCAGGCTGAAGCCCGTCACCATGCCGATCCGCTTTCCGATGTACTCCGTATAGCTCGGCTCGCCCGCGATGATCTCGTCCGAACGCGCCGCGACGACGATACCGCCCTCGCTGACCGGATCGGAAAAGAGGACCTCCTCCTCGCGCTCGGGCGTGACGTTCATGGTCGTCGTGAACTCATACTTGCCGGACGCCAGCGCAGGAATGCGCGCCGAGAAATCGACCTCGCCGATCTCGATCGCGTAGCCGTACTCGCGGCAGAACCGCACGGCGACATCGATGTCGTAGCCGACGTTTTTCCCGTCCTTGATGTAGGAAAACGGTTCGTCCGTCGAAGTCGTAACGACGTGGATGGTGCCGTTTTCGCCCGTCAGATCGGACATGTCGACGACCTTCTTCGATTCGTCGACGCCGAACCAGGTCCGGTCGATCTCGTCATACACGCCGTTCGCCTTGATCTTCGCAAGGAACTGATTGAATTGATCGCGCAGCGCCTTTTCCTCCGGATCGTCCTTGCGGAACGCAAAGGAATAGCGGTTGTTCGTCAGGCGTTTATGGAAATAGTTGATCTCCGGCTCTGCGGCATGGATGCTTTTCAGCGCCGGCTCGTCTCCGAGGTAGGCGTCGATCACACCGCTTTTGAGCGCGATGTTCATGTTCGGATAGCCGTCAAAGTACAGATACTCGCTTTTCGGGAAATACCTGAAGGTCTCCGCCTCCATGTTCGTGCCCGTCAGGATCCCGATCTTTTTGCCGATGAACGCCTCATAGCCCGTCGCCTTCTGTGCGATCTCGCGCTGCTTTGCGCTCGGAATCAGCGTCAGCACGACGGCAAGCGCCAGCAGCGCCGCCAACACGCAGACGATGACGATATCGACCTTTCTTGTTTTTTTCACGCGCATTCACCTCTGTGTCAGATGCGTTCGGTATACCGTACCGTCGGTCCGTGCAAAATCCGTACGTTCCGGCGGGGCGGAGAAGTACCGTCCTGCGGGAACCGGTATGCCGGTCGGACCGTTTACGGTCTGCCGTAATAGAACTCGGTTGCGGTCACGTTTTTCTGGATCAGAACGGTGCTCTGATGAAACGCCGCGATCAATTCGTCCGCAGCGGCGTGAACGGCGTCCGCGCTCGTATCGCTCAGATAGATTACGATCGTGTATTCGCGATAGAGCATATCTCCGTCTGCCCAGCCGCCGTTCGCCTCCTGAATCGTCCAGTCGCCGACATGCTTGAGCAGGATCTCCTCCGCTTTCGTTTTGGCTTCGTCCGGCGCGAACACCGGCTCGTTCGTATCCTTATCGTTCGTGCCGAGATACATGACGTACTGCACGTCTCCGACTGCCTGCTTCGGCAGCAGCGCAACGATCAGTCCCGCGATCGACAGGCACAGTGCGGCGACGGCGATCACGATTGCAGCAACGGTTTTTTTATTCATAAAGTAACTCCTTTCCCCCGCGTCCGTTACATCTCCTGGTGGAGCTTGCGGAACTTCGGAGACTTGGAATCGAGCATCCGGAAGCTCTCCTCCGACGGGATATCGTTCTTGCCGGATTCGATGTAGTTTCTCAGCACGCCGACCAGCACGAACGGCTTGATAAAGACCGAGTGGATGATCGCCCACATGATGATCCCGATGAGCGCCGCGAAAGCGATGGGCAGCGTTTTGGGATTGCTGAGGA